>Ga0224528_1001837_pt1 | contig 13141 bp, 8 predicted proteins | sample CBST25metaG_2_FD_179888 | JGI IMG/M metagenome (GOLD analysis project Ga0224528, IMG submission 179888) | Peat soil microbial communities from Stordalen Mire, Sweden - C.B.S.T25 | ecosystem: Environmental > Terrestrial > Soil > Wetlands > Peat | place: Sweden: Norrbotten County, Stordalen Mire...
GCCGGAGAGGGTAAGCTGCATAATGTGGGGTTCCTTTACATTAAGTTTGGTCTCGTAACCCTATTCTAATGTTCTGAATTCCCACACTTAAATATGGTTAAAGCTGGAATTTTGCAAGAGGCTCTGGGGTTGGATTTTATGGGACGCTTCACAGTTCTTCCGGCATCCCACCACGAAAATGGGCGTCTAAAAGAGTGAATCGGAATTGAGCCTGGCGTTGGAACCGGAAACACTCCGGCGCCGTATCCTCCACCGCAAGCAACAGACAAGCAACAGAAAGGTGGGCCCGCGATGCAAACCTCCTCCACGAGCGCATCTGCCCAGCTGCCCGAGACTTCTCCTGAGGCGGCAAGCAACTACCGGCGCGAAGACCTGGCCTACCAGATCGTCACCGTCGCAGCCATCCTGCTGGTTCTCTGCTCCCTTTGGCTCTTCTGAGGGCGAGTGCACGATGTGGGCCAAAACCTTCGAGCAGGTCCAACCCCCCTCAAGGCGTGGATTTATTGATCCGGCCCATTATTGATGTATGGGTGACTGACGTCTGGGTGCCCCATCCTTTCCGCGTTTTGTGCGGAAAAGGTGGGAGACGATCACACGACTTGAGTCGTTCCGCAAATGGCTCAGTCGGAAACTCCGTCGATCTTACCGATGCTTTCACGGTCGCATAGTCGGAGCTGCCCGCGGAAAATGCGCCCATGGGCTCTCCACCACGCCCTCAGAAACGATCCCGGTGCGCCCACAGTCCCAACCCTGGGTTGGAGATGAAGAATACCTCTTCGCCTTCGATCCGGTTCAGGCCTGGAGTGAGCTTCGCGGGATCGTATCGCTCGAGCACCGCGCCCAACTCGCCATAGTTGAAGCCCACACCCTCCACCTCTTCCCTGCTGAGCCGGCCGGGGCACCAGGTGATCGTGAACCGCCCCTCGGAGGAGCCGTGGATGAGGTGCGCGGCTGCGCTCAGGTCGGCGGCCAGCTCCGCGTTGGCCTCAACCGCCGCCAGCGTCGCCGGGGTTCCGCGGTAGCCATACTTGCGGATCAGCTTGTCGATCTGCGGGTCTTCGCCGAATTCCTTCACGCCGGGGGCCAGGATGATGAGTTCCGCGCCGTCGGCCAACGCCATACGCGTGCGATAGATAGCCTTGTTTCCGAGCCAGGTGGAGTGGAACTCCTCGGGATCAAGATAGACTACGACCTTGCGCAGCGGTTCCGCGACCATCTCGAAGTTGACCTTGAGACTCAGCTCGGCGGCGCGGTGGAAGCATTCGACGTCGTCGCCGATGAAGAGGCCGCGCACCGCCAACTCTCCGTTGGCCTTGGTTCCGATCACGGTGAGCACATAAACGATGGGCAGATGACGCAGAAAGTGGTCGGTCGCGTAATTGAGCACATTGCGCACGGGATTTACGGCACGACCCATGATGCGCTCCATGCCGTAGACAGCGCCCAGGTAGTGGCTGCGATTGATACCCTCGCAGCCGCCTGCGCCGACCAGTATGTTCTTGTTGTAGTTGGCCATGCCGATGACTTCATGGGGCACAACCTGGCCGATGGAAAGAATCAGGTCGAAGCCACCGCGCGAAAGGAGCCGGTTGATCTGCGCCGGCCAGGCGTAGTTCAGCTTGCCTTCGGATTGCTCGCGAATGAACTCGGCCGGGACCTCGCCCAGCGTCTCCACGTCGGTGCGCCAGTTGTGGACGCGGAACAGTTCCTGCGGCACATTGCCGAACATATGCGCGATCTGCTCCGGCTGCATCGGGCTGTGGGTGCCGAGAGCGGGCAGAATAGCCTTCATGCAGTCGCCGTAATGCTCCCACGCCAGGCGCGTCAGCAGGCCCGCCTGCGAGTGCAACCGGGTGATGTCGGGCGGCACGGCAACCACTCGGTTGCGGACCCCGAGCTTGGCCAAGCTCTCCGTGAGCAGATCCTTCAACTCGTCCGGCGTGAGATCGGCTTCGACACTTCCCTTGGCGCAATAGAGGCTCATCGATGACTCCATACAGACGATAGCGGAGTGCGGCATGGGGCGGCAAATACAGGTGCATCGCAAGCGAGCAGATTGAAATGCTGCGCGTTCCCCTGTTTACTGGTAAAGAAGGGCCTCAAAAACGGGCAAGAATCCCGGCGGCGAAGGCCTGCGGGAGAGGAAGCGATCTTGGCAGAGGCAAAGCAGCTTGCGGGCACGGAAATGGCCGGAATCCCAGGCCAGGAAGAGCCGCGCGTGAGCAGCGGAGCGTCACACGCGTGGCGCGCGCTGCGCCATCGCAACTTCCGCCTCTTCTTTGGCGGGCAGAGCATTTCGCTGATCGGCACCTGGATGACCCGCGTGGCCACCGGCTGGCTGGTCTACCGCCTGACCGGATCGGCGCTCTTGCTGGGCACCATCAGCTTTGCCGGCCAGATTCCCACCTTTCTGCTGGCGCCTTTTGCCGGCGTGTGGGTGGACCGGCTCGACCGCCGGCAAGTGCTGGTGTGGACGCAGGCATTGTCGATGGTGCAGTCCCTGGCGCTGGCCGCCATGACACTTACAGGCCGCATCACCATTCCCTGGCTGCTGGTGCTGAGCGCCATGCAGGGCGTGATTAATGCCTTCGACATGCCGGGCCGGCAATCCTTCATGGTCAAGATGGTGGAGGACCGGCGCGACTTGGGCAATGCCATCGCCATCAACTCGTCGATGGTGAACATGGCGCGGCTGGTGGGGCCGTCGCTGGCCGGCATGTTGATTGCGGTCTCCAGCGAAGGCTGGTGTTTCCTGATCGACGGCATCAGCTACATCGCGGTGATTGCGTCGCTGCTCATGATGCGTTTGCACGAGCCCGTAGTGAAGCGGCTGGCCACTTCCACGCTGCACGAATTGAAGGAGGGCTGGACCTACGTCTCTGAGTTTCTGCCCATTCGCACAATCCTTCTGCTGTTTGCCGCGGTCAGCCTGATGGGCATGCCATTCGTCGTTCTGATGCCGATCTTCGCGGCCAGGGTGCTGCATGGCGGCCCGCACACGCTGGGATTCCTGATGGGCGCAATGGGACTGGGCGCGCTGATTTCCGCGCTCTCTCTGGCGGCGCGCAAGAGCGTGGTGGGACTGGTGCGCGTCATCCCCATCGCCGCGGCGGTTTTCGGAGTGGGACTCATCGGCTTCGGACTATCGAGGGTCTTCTGGCTCTCGATGCTGATGGTGATGATCGCGGGCATGGGCATGATGCAGGGCATGGCGGCGAGCAACACCGTGATCCAGACCATCGTGAGCGAAGACAAGCGTGGCCGCGTGATGAGCTACTACACCATGGCCTTCGTGGGCATGTCGCCCTTTGGCAGCCTGCTGGCCGGAAGCATGGCCCACGCCATGGGCGCACCGTGGACGGTCGTAATAAGCGGCGCTGTTGTGCTCATGGGCGCGTTGTGGTTTTTCACGCGGCTGCCCGCGCTACGGCGCACAATTCGGCCCATCTATCGGGAGATGGGCATTCTTCCGGCGGAGGAAGAATGCCCGCAGTGAGCGAACCATGCTCGATGATTATTTCTTCTTCGCATTTGCCTTTGCACTCTTCGCCTTCGCGGGTCTGGCTGTCTTCTTCCCTGCGTGCTTCACGGCGGGCGTCTTTGCGGCGTTCAATGCGGCGCGGTTCTTCTCGATGAGTGCGTAGCGCTGCTCCACACAGGCGCGGCTACGCAGTGGATCGGCGGGCGTGTTGATCACGTAGTCCAGCAGTCGGTCGACGCTGCTGGTGGCCACATGCAGCCGAGTGTCCGACGAGGCGTAGTAAATATAGACCTCGCCCTTGTTGCCTTCGATCCACCCATTGCTGAAGACCACGTTCGAAACGTCGCCGACGCGCTCGCCGCCCAGGGGCGCCAGGAAGTAGCCCGCCGGCTTGTGGGTAATAACCCAGGGACGCTCCAACTCCGCAAGGAAGAGATAGAGCACATAGCGCAGTCCGGCCGCGGTGTTACGTACGCCGTGGGCCAGGTGCAGCCAGCCGTGCTTGGTTTTGATGGGCGCGGGGCCCAGGCCGTTCTTGACCTCCTGGATGGTGTGGTATTCGCGGTCGTCCATGATGATTTCTTCATCGATGACGGCGTTCTCGATGGAGGACGCAAGTCCCCAGCCGATGCCGCCGCCCTTGCCGGCCTGGATGAAGTCGTCCTGCGGGCGGGTGTAGAAAGCGTACTTGCCATCGACGAATTCCGGATGCAGAACCACGTTGCGCTGCTGCGGAGACTTGGACTTCAAATCCGCCAGCCGCTCCCAGACCTTGAGGTCGCGGGTGCGGGCAATGCCGCACTGCGCCACGGCGGAGGAGGTGTCCCACGTGGGCGCCTTCGGGTCCTTGCGCTCGGTGCAGAAGAGGCCGTAGATCCAGCCGTCTTCGTGTTTGACCACGCGCATGTCGTAGACGTTCGTGTCCGGTTCGCCGGTCTCTGGCATCAGAATCGGAAACTCGCGGAATCGGAAGTTATCAATGCCGTTGGGGCTCTCGGCCACTGCAAAGAACGACTTGCGGTCCGCGCCTTCGACGCGCGCTACGACGAGATACCTGCCTTGATAGAGAATAGCGCCGGCATTGAAGGCTGCATTGATGCCCAGGCGCTCCAGCAGAAACGGATTGCTCTTGCGGTCCAGGTCGTAGCGCCAGACGATGGGCGCGTGCGCTGCCGTCAGAACCGGATATTCGTAGCGGTCGAAGACGCCGTTGCCGCCGAGCGACTTGCGGTTGCGAAGCGAGAGCAGCTTCTCCTGCTGCTTGAACAAGTTTGCAACGCTCTTCTTGAATGTTGTCGGATTCATGCGGGCTCTCCTGAAATTCCTGTTCCCTATTTCGTAGCTTCGAAGGAGTCCAGCCGTTCCATTACTTCAAAGCAGGCGCGGCTGTTGTGGTACGGGCACTTCCAGGGACCGACCTTGTCCTGCCTGTTGTCGGGCACGCCATCTTTTGAAACCAGCCAGAACCACTCTCCATAGCGGTGATCGACGATGTATTTCTCGATGAAGGCCCAGCTTCGTTCGGCGGCGTCGAGGAAGCACTGCCGACCGGAAATCTGGTAGGCATTGAGGAAGCCGACCACGGCATCCGCCTGTGGCCACCAGTGCTTGTCGGTATCGATGATTCCCTGCGGTCCGGCTTCATAGAGCAAGCCGCCATCGGCATCGATTCCCTGCTCAAGAACCACCTCGGCCATTGTAACCGCGGTCTGCCGCACGCGATTGAGAAGCGGTGCATCGCCCAGAATCTCCGCAGCCTCAAAAAGAAGCCAGCTCCCCTCGATGTCGTGACCGAAGGAGATCTTCTCAGAGCGCGGGCGCCACTCCTCGTCGAAGAAAAGGATGACGTGGTGCGTGACCGGATCGACGATGTGGTCGAGGAAGATTTCGATCAGTTCCCGCAGGCGCAGGCGGACGGTTGCATCTTCATGAATGCGCAGCAGCGCAGCGTAGGCCTCCAGCAGATGGAGGTGCGTGTTCATGGACTTTCTCTCGTCCATGTCCACCTCGCTCAGGCGCTGGTCCACGGCCAGAGTCCAATCGCGCTCGTAGGTCTCAAAATAGCCGCCGTGCGCCGCATCGTGTCCACAAGACTCGATCTTCTCCACCATGTCCATCGCCCCGGTCAGCACATCGGCGTCGCCCGTGGCGTGGAAATACTCGGCCAGCGAATAGACCGTGAAGGCCTGCGCATAGATACGCTTCTTGGTATCGTGCGGCCGGCCCTCCACGTCGAGCATCCAGTAGACGCCGCCAAACTCCTGGTCCCAGAAGAAGCAGGTCAGGTATTCGTAGGCACGCCGGGCGGTGGCCAGATACACCGGGTCGCGATACGCACGGTAGGCGCGGGAAAAGGTCCACAAAATCCGCGCATTGAGGATGATCCCCTTGTCCGCGCGCGGATCGATGGTCAGATCGTTGGCGATTTGGCCGCGGAAGCCGCCATGCTCGTCGTCGATGGTGTGCTTGAGCCAGAAAGGCAGGATGTCGGAGAACAACTCCGACTCCACTTGTTGTCGTAAGTCCTCCACCCGGATTCCTCCTCAAAAAACTCCGCGGCGGAGTGGAGCATCTGGCGCAACGACAATCAAGACTGCGCCAGAATCGCGTCGATAACTGGAAGCCTGACTGCTGCGCGGAAAGCGTTGGAAATGCAGATCCTTCACTACGCTCAGGATGACAGGGTCATGGAGCGAACTTATTGATCCGGCATGAAAGCACTGCGACTCCGTGCCCCATCCATTCCGCGTTTTGTGCGGAATGGGTGGGAAAGCACCATGAATTCGTTTCATGCCGGATCAAGAGGATATGGGACACTAACTCAGAATTCCCTTCACCGAAACTTCCTTACGACCATCCGTCGGAGGCGTCACGACCTTGCCTTCAATCGGTGCGCCATCCACTGTCAGCGCGATGTGGTTACCCTCTCCCTCGCGCTCGATGGCAATCTTGTAGACCACGCCGCGGAAAGTGCGGGTTGCGGTGAATCCCGGCCAGCTCTTCGGAATCACCGGCGCAATCTCCAGTCCGTCGAGCGTGGTGCGCACGCCCAAGATCCACTGCACAATGGCGTAGTAATTCCACGCCGCGGTCCCGGTGAGCCATGAGTTTTTCGCTTCTCCAAAAGTCGGCGCATCCTTGCCCGCAATCATCTGCGCGTAGACGTACGGCTCGCAACGATGGAGATCGCCGATCTCCTCGCGCGCCGAGGGATTGATGCGGCTGTAGTAGTCGTGCGCCAGATCGCCATGGCCCAACCGCGTCTCGCCGATCATCACCCACGGATTGACGTGGCAGAAGATGCCCGCGTTCTCCTTATATCCCGGAGGATACGAAGAGATTTCGCCCAGATTCAGGTAGTACTGCGAGTAAGCCGGTTGCTGCACCACAAGCCCGTGTTGGGTGGCGAGGTATTTGCCTGTGTTGGCCATCGCGCTGGCTGCTTTGCCGTCGTCCAGCCCGATGCCGGCCAGCACGCAGAAGCCATTCGACTCGATGAAGATCTTCCCTTCTTCGCACTCCTTGGAGCCGATCTTGGCGCCGAAATCGTCGTAGGCGCGCAGGAACCACTCGCCATCCCAGCCATGCTCCAGAGTTACCTTCTCCATCTTCGCCACTTCCGCAAGATAGGAAGAAGACTCCTCGGCGAGTCCGCGGCGCGTGGCGATGTCAGCAAGCTCGCGGCCGGCAAAGACAAACAGGCCGGCGATAAAGACAGACTCGGCCACCTTGCCTTCCTTGTTGGTGGTGGTCTGGAAGCTCTGGCCCGGTGTGTCGGAGAAACAGTTCAGATTGAGGCAGTCGTTCCAGTCGGCGCGGCCAATCAGCGGCAAACCATGCGGCCCAAGCCGGTCCAACGTATAGCGGAAGCTGCGCCGCAGATGCTCGTAGAGCGGAACCTCGGAACCCGGCTCGTTATCGAAGGGCACCGGCTCGTCCAGAATGCTCCAGTCGCCGGTCTCCTTGATGTACGCGGAGACGCCCACGATCAGCCAGTGCGGATCGTCGTTGAAGCCGCCGCCAATATCGTTGTTGCCGCGCTTGGTCAGCGGCTGGTACTGGTGATAGGCGCCGCCGGTCCGCAATTGTGTCGAAGCCAGATCCAGGATGCGTTCCCGTGCCCGCGCCGGGACCATGTGCACAAAGCCCAGCAGATCCTGGTTGGAGTCGCGGAAGCCCAGCCCTCGCCCAATGCCGGACTCAAAGAACGACGCCGAGCGCGACATGTTGAAGGTCGCCATGCACTGGTAGGCGTTCCAAATGTTCACCATGCGGTTGGTGTGCACGTCGGGCGTGTTCACCTGGAAAACACTGAGCGTCTTCTCCCAGTACTGGCGCAGGCTTTCAAAGGCCGCGTCAGCCTGAGCGGCAACGAGATATTTCGCAATCACCGGCTTGACCGTGGTCTTGTTGATGATCTGCGAACCGGGCGGATCGAATTTCTGGTCCACGGAATTCTCGTGGTAGCCGAGAACGAAGACAATCTGCCGCGTCTCGCCGGGAGCCAGGTCGAGCTTCACCTGATGTGCGCCGATGGGCGACCAACCGTGGGCGATGGAGTTGGTCAGTTGACCGGCCTCGACGGCAGCCGGCTTGTCCCAGCCGCGATAGGCTCCCAGGAACGCCTCGCGCTGCGTATCAAAGCCGGCGTCCAACTCCGAGCAGGCAAAGTAGGCAAAGTGGTTGCGGCGCTCGCGATACTCCGTCTTGTGATAGATGACGCCGGGTTCCACTTCCACCTGGCCGGTGTTGAAGTTGCGCTGGAAGTTAGTAGCGTCGTCCTGCGCGTCCCACAGGCAGAACTCGATCGAACCGAAGGCCGAGACCTTTGCCCGTGTGGCGCGGCGGTTGGTCACTGTGAGCTGCCAGATCTCCAGGTTCTCGCCGAGCGGGACAAAGTAGCGAGTGCTGGCCTCAATGCCGCTATACGACGAGCCAATGGTGGTATACCCCATGCCGTGACGACAGGAGTAATCCTTCAGCTCGTTGCGCGTGGGCTGCCACGAGGGCGACCAGAATTCCTTGGATTCGTCGTCCCGCAGGTAGACATAGCGCCCACCAGAATCCATGGGCACGTTGTTGTAGCGGTAGCGGGTGAGGCGGCGCAGGCGCGCATCGCGATAGAAGGAGTAGCCCCCGGCAGTGTTGGAAATAATGCCGAAATAGGCCTCGCAGCCCAGATAGTTGATCCAGGGCAACGGTGTATCTGGCTGTGTGATCACATACTCGCGGTTTCGGTCGTCGAAATAGCCATATTTCACTGTCGGATCTCCCTTGGATGTTTTGCGGGCCGTCTGCCGCGGTTCGGTCGCTAAATTTCAGTCAAACGTTTTTCCAGAGCGATTTGAATTACTTTGGAATGTGAAACGCGATTATACTTGACGCGGCGCGCAAGGGAAAAACATTTGCGCGGGAAAAGAAAGGCGCCCGTTGAAGCTGTACCCTGGAGCAATTGCCAAGGTTATGAGGGCTGTGAGAGGATTTTGCTTCTCTCTACATGCGCTAAGTGCTTCCGCGAGGCGAAACGCGAACATGGTTGGTTCTTTGCTTCTATCTCCCTTGAATCCTCGATCCGGCCGGGAGTGGCTCGTGTTGCTGGCGCTGGCCGCTCTTCTCTTTTCCCCTCTTTTTGTGGCCCGCGCGTCGCAAAGCGGGTCGGCCGGAACCGGGAACGTTGCCATCAAGGTGGACCAGGTGGGTTATCCGGTCGACGGCCCCAAGGTCGCGCTGGTCGACTCCGCCGCCGAGAGCTTTTTAATCAAGCGTGCAAACAACGGCGCCGTGGTTTTTCACGGCAAGTTGACGCCCGCTGCACTCGATCCGGACTCCGGCGACAAGGTGCAGGCCGCGGACTTTTCCAGTTTCCGTCAAGTTGGCAAGTTCTACCTTGAGGTCCCCGGCGTGGGACGCAGTTGGAACTTCGAAGTCGGTAAGAATGTCTATGAGCACTCCTACTCGCTAGCCATGCGAGGCTTTTATGGCCAGCGCTGCGGCACTGCCGTGGACCTGGGCCCGGAGTTTCCCGGCTATTCGCACCCTGCCTGCCACCAACACGGCGAATTCCACTCGAGTTCCGGCGCCAAAGGTGAGCGGGATAACCTGGGCGGCTGGCACGACGCCGGCGACTACGGGCGCTACATGGTCAATTCCGGGGTCACGACCGGCACCTTGCTCTGGGCGTGGGAGATCTTCGGCGAAAAGCTCAAAGCAATTTCGCTGCACCTCCCGGAGACCGGCAACGGAACACCGGACATCCTGAACGAGGCGCGCTGGAACCTGCAATGGATGTTGAAGATGCAGGACGACGACGGCGGCGCCTGGCACAAGCAGACTAGCGAACATTTCTCCGGATTTGTTGCTCCGCAGGACGATACGCTGCCCAGCGAAGTAATCGGGACCGGCTCGGCGCCTTACAAGAGCACCTGCGCCACCGCGGATCTGGCGGCCGTGGGCGCGATTGCCGCGCGTATCTACAAGCCCTTCGATGCGAAGTTTGCCGCTCAGGCTCTGGATGCGGCGCGGAAGGCGTGGGCTTGGACAGAGAAGAACCCCAACGTCACCTTCAAGAATCCGGCCGGCGTCAGTACCGGCGAGTACGGCGACGCGAATTGCAAGGACGAACGCCTGTGGGCAGCGGCCGAACTCTGGCGCACCACCGGCGAAGCGCCGTTCAACGAGTTTTTTCTTCAGAACTACGTCGAGTTTCTGCCCAGCCTGGATGCGCCGCCTCTCGAGGGCTGGAACTCCCTGGCGCCGATGGCGCTGCGGACTTATGTGCTGGCAAAGCGCAAGGGTGCAGATGCGAAAGCGGCCCAGGAGATTCGCGAGCGGACGCTAGCCTCGGCTCACGCAATTGTGGAGCGCACGCGCACCAATCCCTACCGCGTGAGCATGCAGACAAAGGATTACGTCTGGGGCTCGAATGGCGTTGCGGCCGAATACGGCATGGACCTGCTGATTGCCAACGCGCTCCATCCGGAGAAAGATTTTGTCGAGGCGTCGCGGGACAACTTGCACTACCTGTTGGGGCGCAACACCTTTTCGCTCTCCTGGGTCACGCAGTTGGGCGAGCACCCGTTCCAGCACCCGCACCACCGGCCCTCGGGCTCCGGAAAGCAGGGCAGCCCGTGGCCGGGTCTGCTCTCCGGCGGACCTAATGCGGGCCGACAGGATGCGGTGCTGGCGGCGCTGCCCAAGGATTTGCCGCCGGCTAAAGTTTATGCGGACCAGTTAGCTTCTTACGCAAGCAATGAGATTGCGATCAACTGGCAGGCATCGCTGGTGTTTCTATTGGCTGGACAATTGAAGTAACTGTTCCAGTGTCCTGAGTTTGAAGTTCGCATCAGAATTGCACTGTCATCTTGAGCGCAGCACGGAAACAGAACTTACCTGAGTTATGGGGCGAAGGCCGGAGTCAGTTGTATGCCACTCCGCTTTGCAACGCGGTTGTACAGTCGGCCGACTTCGGCCAGAGAGCGGAACTTGAGTCTTCCGCGTAGCGCGGGGCAACCACTCCGCCCGCAAGAATCGAAAGGCACTTATGCTTCTTCTTCACCCACTCGATATCGTGATCATCGTTGCTTATCTCTTGAGCACGGTGTTCATCGGCTACTGGGTTTCGCACCGCGCCTCGCAGAGCATGCAGAACTACTTCCTGGGCGGCAACGCCATGCCCTGGTATGTACTGGGCATCTCCAATGCATCGGGAATGTTCGATATCAGCGGCACCATGCTGCTGGTCTACTGGATGTTCATCTACGGCCTGAAGAGCGTGTGGATTCCCTGGCTGTGGCCGACCTTCAACCAGATCTTCCTGATGGTCTACCTCTCCTCGTGGCTGCGCCGTTCCAAGGTGATGACCGGCGCGGAGTGGATCAAGACCCGCTTCGGCACCGGACGCGGCGCACAACTGTCGCACATGATTGTGGTGCTCTACGCCTTCGTCAGCATCATCGGGTTCTTCACCTACGGCTTCAAGGGCATCGGCAAGTTCGCCGCCACCTTCCTGCCCTGGCACCTGTCGCCCAATCAGTACGCGCTGATCCTCATCGCCATCACCGCCGTCTACGTCATCAAGGGCGGCATGATCAGCGTGGTCATCACCGAGGTGGTGCAGTTCTTCATCCTGGCCATCGCCTCGTTTGCCGTGGGCATCATCGCCATGATGAAGGTCGCGCCCGGCACATTGCAGAAGATGGTGCCCGCGGGGTGGGACAACCTCTTCTTCGGCTGGAATCTGAATCTGGACTGGTCCACGCTGCTGCCCGCGGCCAGTTCCAAGATCGCCGCCGACGGCTACGGCCTCTTCGGCTTCTTCGTCATGATGCTGCTCTTCAAGGGCGTGCTGATTTCGGCGGCCGGCCCGGCGCCCAACTACGACATGCAGCGCGTGCTCTCCTCGAAAAACCCGCGTGAAGCTTCGATGATGAGCGCCTGGGTCAACATCGTGCTCACCCCTCCCCGCTACTTCCTCATCATCGGCCTCACCGTTCTGGCCGCCGTGTTCTTCAATAGCAACATCAAGGCCATGGGCCCCAACATGGACTTCGAACTGGTGCTGCCCATGGCCTTGGGCCGCTTCGTTCCGGTGGGCCTGCTCGGCTTCCTGATCGCCGGCCTGCTGGCCGCCTTCATGTCCAACTTCGCGGCCACCGTCAACGCGGCGCCGCCCTACTTCGTCAACGACATCTACAAGCGCTTCATCAATCCCAACGCAAAACCGAAGACCTATGTGCGCCTCGCCTATCTCAGCTCGTTTGTGGTTGTGGTCATCGGCGTGTTGATCGGCTGGAATGTCACTTCGGTCAACTCCGTGGTGTTGTGGATCGTCTCCGGGTTGTGGGGCGGCTACACGGCTTCCAATGTCTTGAAGTGGTACTGGTGGCGCTTCAACGGCTACGGCTACTTCTGGGGCATGATCACCGGCATCACCGCTGCGCTGGTGCTGGCATTTCCCGGCCTGCTCGGCAATGTCCCTGCAGTGAAAAGCCTCCTGGCCGTCTATCCCGTCAATCTGGATGTCACCATCGTCTTCCCGCTGGTGCTGGCGATTTCGCTTGTCGGCTGCCTGCTGGGCACCCTGCTGACCAAGGCGGAAGACGACGCCGTGCTCATGGACTTCTACCGCCGCGTGCGGCCATGGGGCTTCTGGGGACCGGTCCTGAAGAAGGTTCTGGCCGAGGATCCGGGCTTCAAGCGCAACAAGGACTTTGGGCGCGACATGTTCAATATCGTCATCGGCATCGTCTGGCAGATCAGTCTCGTGGCGTTGCCGCTCTACGTCGTGATCCAGGAGTACCAGCGCGCCGCCCTGACCTTGGCGGTCATTCTGTGCACCTCGCTCATTCTCAAGTTCACCTGGTACGACCATCTGGAAGAGCGCGAGGTTGAGACCAACCTGGCGGCTGCCGGAGACAAGTAGCTCCAACCCCAAGCGGGCGGGTGTCTTTCCCACCAGGAGAGACAGCCGCCCGCTTTTTTTGTCCGCTATATTCGTTGCGCTCGATATTCCGCCCGGAACGGCCGTGCCGCCCCCAGGGCCGACGCATATCAAATTCCCAGCAATTTCAGCAGGTAGGGATGGTTCCAGGCGGCCTTGAGCCTTTTGCCTTTGATCCCACGCTTGAAAGTGGTTTCCTGTTTGAGCAGATTGAGGGCGAT
>Ga0224528_1001841_pt1 | contig 13094 bp, 9 predicted proteins | sample CBST25metaG_2_FD_179888 | JGI IMG/M metagenome (GOLD analysis project Ga0224528, IMG submission 179888) | Peat soil microbial communities from Stordalen Mire, Sweden - C.B.S.T25 | ecosystem: Environmental > Terrestrial > Soil > Wetlands > Peat | place: Sweden: Norrbotten County, Stordalen Mire...
GCTGAAAAGCCGCCATTTCAACAGCTTTACTGAACAAGTATGAGCAAGAATTCCGACCGATGACTCTCCGCCTTTTCAATACCCTTTCGGGACAAATGGACGAGCTGGTCCCCTCCGACGGCAAAGAACTGCGCATGTACGCCTGCGGCCCCACGGTCTACGACTACGGGCACATCGGCAACTTTCGCACCTTTCTGCAGGTGGACGTGCTGCGCCGCTTCCTGAAGCTGACTGGGGTTAAAGTGCGCCACGTCATGAACATCACGGACGTGGACGACAAGATCATCCGCAATGCGGCGGCGGCAGGCGTTCCCATTGGCACCTACACGGCGCGCTTCGAGCAGGCCTTTTTTGAGGACCTGGATTCACTGCGCATCGAACGCCCGGAGCAGATTGCGCGCGCCACGGAGCACATTGACCGCATGGTCCAGTTGGTGCAGAAGCTGGCCGCGGCCGGCGCTGCCTACCAGACCGAGGACGGTTCCTGGTACTTCCGGCTGGCGTCCTTTCCCGACTACGGCAAGCTGAGCAAGAAGGACCTGGGCGGCATGGAAGACGGCGCCCGCGTGGATGTAGACGAGTATGAGAAGGACTCGGCCCGCGACTTTGCGCTGTGGAAAGCCGCCAAGCCTGGCGAAACCTCGTGGGATACGCCCATTGGACGCGGTCGGCCCGGCTGGCACATCGAGTGCTCGGCGATGGCCATGGAGTACCTGGGCGAGAGCTTCGACCTGCACGCGGGCGGCGAAGACCTGATGTTCCCGCACCACGAAAACGAGATTGCGCAGAGCGAAAGCGTGACCCACAAGACGTTTGCGCGCCACTGGATGCATGTGCGCTTTCTGCTGGTGGATGGGCGCAAGATGTCGAAGAGCGAGGGGAATTTCTATACCCTGCGCGATCTGCTGCTGAAGGGCTACAAGGCCTCGGCGATTCGGCTGGCGCTGATTTCAGTTCCCTACCGGCATCAGCTCAACTTCACCTTCGACGGGTTGATCGAAGCCACCGCGGCTATTGAGCGGCTGAGAACCTTTAACCGGCGGCTCACCGCGGGGACCTACGCGGTCGGCGAGAATCCCGCGCTGCAGGCAGCGGCCAAGAAGGCGCAGGCCGACTATATGGCCGCGCTGAGCAACGACCTGAACACCGCCGAAGCTCGCGCACCGATCTTCGACCTGATCCGCGCGGCCAACACGGCCATCGACCAAGGACAGCTTCTGACCGGCGACCGCGATGCGATTCTGGCCGTGCTGGCCAGCTTCGATGCGGTTTTCGATGTGATCGAGGACCACGACGCCGAGCCCACGCGGCGCGCCCTGGAGTATGCGGAGCAGGCTGGACGACAGGCCGATGTGGCTCCAGAGCTGCTAGCGCGGCAAGGACTGAGCGACGAGGCGATTGACGCGCTGGTAGTGGAGCGCACGACGGCCAAGAAACAGCGCAACTTTGCTCGCGCCGACCAGATCCGGAATGAACTGGCGGAAAAGGGCGTGGTCCTGGAAGACTCGAAGGACGGCGTGCGCTGGAAGCGGAAATAGTTAGCACAAGAATTCCCTAACAAGAGGTTCCCCATGGAAGCCAACGAAGCCCAGGAATTGCAGGAGCACGCCGAACACGCCGAGCACGAAAAGACGCTGCGGCCGGTCGCCTTCACTATGAGCCTGCTGGCCGTGCTGGTGGCCGTGACCACCGTGCTGGGCCATCGCACGCACACCGAGGCGGTGCTCAACCAGAACAAGGCCACCGACCAGTGGAACTACTACCAGGCCCACAAGATCCGGTCGAACGATACGGCCCTGGCAGCCGACATTCTCAGCGTGGTGACCATCTCGGACAAGGACGCCGCGAAGAAGATCGCCAAGAGCTATGCGGACCACCAGGAAAAGTGGAATGAGAATCTGAAGGAAGAGCAAGAGAAGGCCGAAGCGCTGGAAGTGAAGGTGGAGCAGGCTGAGGCGCGCGCCGTGCGCTTCGATCTGGGCGAGGCGCTGCTGGAGATTGGCCTGGTGATCACGTCAGTCACGCTGCTGACCCGCAGCCGCGCCTACTGGTACCTGGGCATGGTCTTTTCCGCCATCGGTATTGCGTCGGCGATTTCGGTTCTGTTCCTCAAGTAAGTTTTGCCGAGTGTGGTCCGCGCCTTACTCCCCCGGTATCTCTTCCAGAGCATCCAGGATCTGCGGCCGGGGTTTGGCCTGAGCGGTGGTGAGCAGGAAGACGGCAACAACGATGCCGGTCATCCCCGCTAACTCCGAATGCCCTTTCTATTTGGCCATCGGCAAAATTGGCTAACCGTCCTGACACTGAGAGTTGCTTAACCCGGTTTTCCGTTCCACTGCGCCTCAAATCCCGGCTTCCATTATGCACAGAACTCCGGCGTATTCGAACTCGCGTCCACCAATTCAAAACTGCCTCTGAAAAAAAGCGAACGGGCTTGAACGCTCGGCACATCTGCGTGTACTCTGGATTCCTTCAAGTTTTCAGCCGCAGATCCCAACCAACGCAAATCCGCAAGGAGGAAGTCGCTTGCCAGTGAAACTCCAATCAGCAACTCAGATTCTCGTTGCCGTGCTCGTGTGTGCCGCATTTGCCAGTCCAGCCGGCCAGGCGCAGCAGCAGGCGGGGATGGACAACACAGTCAGAGGCGAAGTCTCCGATATGCTGCACTGCGCCTACGAAGAGGTCAACAAGCATTACTACGATCCGAAATTGCAAGGAATCGATTGGGATGCGCGTTATCGGCAATTCTCGGAAAGGATAGCGAACGCACCCAATCTGGGCGAGGGATTCAGGGTCGTCGCGGCCTTTCTGAGTGGACTAAAGGATTCGCACACCTTTTTCGTTCCTCCGAGCCGCGCCGTCCGCTACGATTCCGGTTACCGGTACACGCTGGTGGGCAATGATGCCTTCATTACCCAGGTTCGTCCCAATACCGACGCCGCCACCAAGCTGCACATCGGAGACAAGATTTTGGGGATGGGTGGTTTTATCGTCGACCGGAGAGATTATCAAGAAGTTCAGTACTACTTCAACGCTCTTTCTCCGCAAATGTCGATGAAGTTTGACCTACGATCGCCCTCCGGCGAGACGCGTCAGGTCGTCGTGGCGGCCACCGCCAAGCCGATCAGAAAAGTCATGGATTTGACCGAGGGGCAGGACTACTACGAGCTGATCCGGCGGGAAGAAAATGAAGATCACGCCACTCGCTCCCAGGTCGTTGTCCAGGGAGACCTCGCCATCTGGAGGCTACAGCAGTTCTTCCCGGATGGCAGCCAGTTGGCTATCGACCAGATTGAAAGGGCAATCGGGATCGCACGCAAGCACAAGGCGCTCATTCTCGACCTGCGCGGCAACCCCGGTGGCGACGAAGAAATGCTGCGCTTGATGGCGGGTTCGTTGTTCGATCACGAAATAAAGATCGGCGACCGGGTAGGCAGAAAGGAAAAAGATTCCAAACCGCTGAAGTCTCTGCGCCACGGGCAGCCGTTTGACGGCAAGTTGATCGTACTAGTGGACTCGGAGTCGGCCTCCTGCTCGGAGTTACTGGCGCGCCTAATCCAGCTTGAACACCGGGGGACGGTAATTGGCGACCAATCCGCCGGCGCTGTCATGGAAGCTCGCTACTATTCAGAATCCATGGGCGCTGAAACCAAGATGTTTTTCGGAGTCCAGGTGACCTCGGCCAACCTGATCATGAGCGACGGCAAGAGCCTGGAAAAGACCGGAGTGACGCCGGACGAACTGCTTGTGCCGACTGCGGCCGACCTGGCGGCGGGACGCGATCCGGTGCTGGCGCACGCCGTCGAACTGGCTGGCGGTAAGCTGGACGCGGAGGCGGCAGGTAAGCTGTTCCCCTTCGAGTGGTTGAAGATTTAGGCATTCAGGGAGCACTGGAACAGAAAACTCGCTTGAGGTCCGCGATTGGCGAGACTGAGTTGCCTTCAGGGCGAAGATCTGGCAGGGCCGCTTCAGAAAACGGGTAGAGTCGAGATGTGACGCGGTGGATTAGGACTGGCTTATCTGTTTCCGGTCCTTTCGGCAGCCGGTACCTCATTATCATCCAATCCGTGCTCCGTTTTTCACATCCGGCTCTCCGACTGAACCTTATGCCTTCGCCCATGGAAGGCTCTGTGTTGAGGTATATAGCCACGAAATCCGCGATTTAACTGCAGCGCAACAACCGCTTAGCATGACGTGCGATCACGCGCTCGGCCAACGACTCGCCCAAAAAATAGAGCTGCTTGGAACCCAGGGAGTTTTCAAAGCGTGAGAGCGTCGGCTGCGAAGCCAGATCGAGTCCAGTAACCGGATCGCGGTCCAGCAGCATCTTGTGCATGTTTGTAGCACAAGATCAGGGCAATCGCATTTGGATTGTTTTGAAAGGGCACGGCTTTGGCCGCCGAGGGATGTATTGAAGGATCCCAAATCATCCATCAGGGGCTGAAGCCCATAAGTTCTCTGGCTGTTTTGCGGCACGGCTGAAGCCGTGCCCTTTCAATACAACGACGATTGGACTCGTATCGAAAGCCTGTTCCACTTATCCCTCAGGCGAATATCCAAGTGCGATTGCCCTGAGCACAAGATGCTTTCGCTTCTTCATCGTTCATGAATAATGTAGGCTGAGGTATGGCCTCGGAACTTTCGTCCTTGGTCCCACAAACTCATTGAGAACCACCCTTCTGGGCCATACGGTTTTGGATGCCCCGTCAACTCATTCAACCAGGAGAGCCAATGAATCTGCACAGAATCACGACGAAGCTATCTATCGCTGTCCTCGCGGGCCTGTCGGCGTTTTCTCTATGCCCTGCCCAAGCTGAGGCTCTACCGGCCACGAGCGTAGCCAAAGGATTGCAGCTCGCCTCCGACCAGGGAAGAGTTGATCCGAGCAAGGACCAGGTTCTCACCGTAATGCTCAAGCTGCACAACCAGATCGCATTCGATAAGGCCGTTGAAAGCTTGTACGATCCTCAGTCGGCCAGCTTTCACCACTGGTTTACCAACGCCGATTTTGCCAAGTACGCCCCGACGAGCGCCGAACTCCAGACGGTGCGGGAAGAGTTGGAAAAGCAAGGGCTCCGCGTGATTTCAACCGATCCTGAGAACTTCTCGATTCGCGTGCATGGCAGCACGTCCTCTGTGGAGCAGGCCTTCCAAACCGAACTCCACGATTTCACTTACCAAAGGCGAAGCTTTCAGGCAAACATCCGCGAAGCACGGCTGACGGGCGCGGCAGGAGAGCTGGTCGATTCGGTGGCCGGCCTCGATCGCCATGCAGTTGAACCCGAGATTTCCTTTGTCAAAGACCCGAGGACCGGCAAGGCACTGTACGGAAAGAAGATTACCGGCGAGGATACATCGGCAACATTGTTCAATATTTCCGGCACACCCTTATCGACCGCCACTCTGTACGATCTCAAAGCGCTGGGAACAACTCTGCCCATTGCGATCTACTACGGCACGGTTTACAACCATGGCTCGCCGCGTCAGGCAGTGTCTTACACCCCGGCACAGCTTCAATCTCACTATGGGTTGACCTCCCTCATCAAGGACGGCTACGACGGAACCGGACGCGACATCGCGCTCGTCGAAGCCTACGGATACGCAGCGGCTGAGGCCGATGCCAACCTGGCAGCCACGACTTTCGGTCTGCCGGCGTTGACTTCGAAAAACTTCGAGGTCATTTATCCGGAAGGCAAGCCGCTCGATCCGACCGCTGCCGACTTGACAGGCTGGACCTACGAAATTGCTCTCGACATCCAGGCCGCTCACGCCATTGCTCCGGGAGCAAGAATTGTGGTCGTCGCCTCTTCCGGCCAGGACAGCGAAGACTTCATCGCATCGCTCGGGTACATCATCACCAATCAGGTCGCTCACACCGTCTCCTGCAGTTGGGAAAGTGACGACGAGATCATCGCCGGCTCGGCGGAGGAGAATGCCTACAACAGTATCCTCAAGCGTGGCGCTGCCGCAGGAATCTCCTTCCAGTTTTCAACCGGTGACAGCGGAGACCTGGGCCTTGGTACTCCTGTCGGCGCAGTCAAGGTTCCTTCCAACTCTCCCTATGCGACTGCAATTGGAGGCACCAGCGTCCTGAACGATCCGAACGGTACCGATCAGATCGTCGCCGGCTGGGGTACGAATGTCACCGTCCTCGATAACGTCTTGATCTACGACCCGCCCACGCAATCTTTCAAGGGAGGTTCCGGCGGAGGAGAGAGCGAATTTTTCGCCAAGCCATCGTGGCAAAAGGATCTCCCCGGCAGCGGACGTCAGGTGCCCGATGTTTCGGCGCTCGCTGATCCCTACACCGGCTTTCCCCTTATTGTCACTTACGAGGGAGATCAAATGGCGCTCCCCGGCTACGGCGGCACCAGCCTCGCGAGTCCCATCTTCACCGCAATCTGGGCGATCGCAGACCAATACAACGGGGGCGCACTCGGTTTCGCCGCGCCCGCAGTTGCAAGGCTCAAGCCAGGAGAGATCACCGATGTCGTCGGCACCTCCAGCCTGAATACAGCCGATCCCGCTGGAACCATCTACGATTCGAACGGTGCAACTTTCTATTCGGCTCTCGATCTTTTCGCCGGCACTTCGCTGGGACAAACACAAACCGCGTTCCCCAGCGCCCTCTGGCCCCAGAAATACAACGACCTCTTCTCCATCGCCTTCGGCATCGACACCTCGTTAACTGTAACCAAGGGCTGGGACAACGTTACCGGTTTCGGCGAACCCAACGGCCTGCCCTTTATCCAAGGAGTGACCGGCAAAACGAAGGGCGCGCCGCTCACGCATTAACCGAGACGAGAGCGCCAAAAAGAAGGGGCCAGAAATCCTCACCGGACTTCCGTTCTCAAGGGACCTGACCCCCGACTTTTTGGCGCTCTCCATTTGCTATCGACAGGCAATTTATTTTCTATTGACACATTCGCAAACCCCATGCAGAATCCTCCCAGGAGTGTCTTTTTTCTTCCCCTACCTATTCCCACAATCTGGAACCCTACAGTACACCTGGGCCATCCGGTGTGAGGACGATTCCATCAACCGCATGACACCGGCTTCGCACCGGTACCTCGTCCGCCCGCGCGGACAGCGGTACGTGACCATTCCTAACCCGACGTATTGACCTGTGTTGCGATTTATTTGACCTGCGGATAGCTGCATTTTTCGCGTTCGGCTTCCATGCGCTCTTCGGCATGCGACCGCGGCGGTGCGCCTCGAGGCGTCGGTCCTGCCCCACCCCAGGGCAGGCCCGACGTTATCGCTCTCTACTGGCCTACGGCACAGTTCAGTCCTGCTGTGTCTGGTTTTCCCGTGCTTTTACCAACCCGATTTACTTCGCTCATGGAGAAGCTCACTGTGATGGATCATTCGCTCGTTTCTCTACCCAAGAAGCATCTAACTCGGCGCCTTGCGCTGTTGGCGTTCACTCCATTTCTTCTATCCGTCGTCCAGGCTCAGACGCAACTCGACGTACCTAAAGTCGCCCAGTATGCCACCGATCTTCGCCCGTCGCGCCCAGAGGAATCGACGACCATCACCGTTCATCTCAAACTGCACGACCAGGATGGGTTCGATAAGGCCGTCGAGGAACTGTACCGCGACGGATCGCCAACCTTTCACCATTGGTTGACGCCCACGGAAATTGCCCGCTATGGAGCTACGGACGATGATCTTGCGGTCGTCAAGAGAGAACTGGAATCGCATGGACTGGCCACCGTCGAGGCCGATCATGTTAACTCAACGATTCGCGCGCGCGGGACGATATCTCAGCTTGAGAGTGCCTTTCAGACACATATTCATGACTTTGAACGCGAAGGCCGCATATTTCATTCCAACGTTACGCCGGCATCGCTGACCGGCGCCGCCGGCAGCCTGATCAAGTCCGTGTCCGGCCTGTCTAACCTGCCGCTCAAGTCGCATCTTGCGGTTGTCACGAATTCGCGTACCGGCAACGCGAGGCCGTTCATATCAGTCCAGAACGACACCAATCCGAATCTAGGCAACTACTTCATCAATGACTGCTTTACCAGTGCGAAAAGCATTCAGATCACGACCCAGGGGACTCCTCCACTGCCGGCGGCGACTTATTTCGGAAATATCTACGATGCCGGGAACCTTTCTTGCGGCTGGACCCCGGCGCAACTCCAGAAGTATTACGGATTGGATAAGGCATATAAGGCGGGCTACCAGGGTGAGGGGCAGACCATTGTGCTGGTAGACGGTCCTTCTTATGGCTCCCAGGTTGCCGCGGATTTCGGCAACTTTTCCAAATGGACGGGCCTGCCCGCGCCCACCAAGAGTAACTTCCAGATCATCTACCCGGATGGCAAGCCGAGTGCGGTTGAACTTGAGAATATCAGCGACTGGACCGAGGAGTCCGATCTGGACGTGCAGTGGGCCCACGCGATTGCGCCCAAAGCCAAAATCGTTCTGCTCATTCTTCCGACCCAGGACTGGTCTGAACTGGAGTACGGTATCCAGTACGCAGTTACAAATAAGCTGGGAAATGTCATCTCCAACAGCTACGGCTACCCCGAGTTTCTCTGGGGAAAACACACCGTTCTCGGCTTCGAGCAGACGCTTGAGACCGCGGCAGCGGCAGGCGTAACGGTGAGCTTTTCCACCGGCGATGCCGGAGATGAAGGAACGGGCGCTCCTAATCTGGGCGGAGCCCAGTATCCGGCCACGTCGGCGTATGCGACCGCGGTCGGTGGCACCAGCATCGATCTGCTCAATGTCGACGGCACCAGCTCCGACACCGGCTGGGGAACCAATCAAGACTTTCTAGCCTACGGCGGGATGCTCGCCACGGTAACTCCCAATGGATATTACTGGGACGGCGCCGGCGGCGGAGAAAGCACCCTGATCGCCAAGCCCAAATGGCAGAAAGCTCTGCCTGGAAGCGGCCGCCAGGAGCCGGACATTGCAGAGATCGCGGACCCATATACCGGCGGAGTAATCGTCTACTATGATGGAATTGGCGTCGTCGGCGGAACCAGCCTTGCGACTCCCATATTCTCCTCCATCGTGGCTTTGGCATCGGAGAAAGCCGGAGCCCCACTGGGACAACTGGCGCCGTTGCTTGCCACCCTGCCCAAGGGCGCGATCAACGACGTTCTGCCAGTCACCAGCCCGGAAGACGTGGTTGGGTTCAAGGTCACGACGAGCGGCACAACCTACTACACCGCAGCCGAGCTGTCAGCGCCGCTGGGGAACACAACCAAGTTCTACAGCGCCCTTTACCAACAGGAAGGCGATAACACCGGAATTTGGCTGGTTCAGACCTTCGGAACCGATAGCTCGCTCACCGTCGCACGGGGTTGGGATAATGTAACCGGCTGGGGCACTCCAAACGGCTACACCTTTGTAAGTGACGTCGCCGCGGCGGTCAAAAAGTAGAGGGCGCAGTCCATTCATGGCCTTCACTGCCGGCCATGAATGGACCAATAATCTGGATAGGGGAGAGTTGCCTCTCCCCCTCCCACTTACCCGCATGCGGGGCTCCCTCCGGCGAGAGTGGAAGAATCCCGGTGTCAGGCCGCGTTGTTGGCCTCACGATCAACTTGTGTACGGAACGCTGGATACCATCTCCAGAATGTATCCTCCCACTCTTGGTTGAGTACGCGGGTTCGGATCTGAAGCAGAAGATGAGCTCCGCGCTGGCTCCAAGACATTTGCTGGCGTTTTACCATTCGCTTGCTGACGACTTGATTGACTGCTGACTCGACAAAACCGGAGGCAATCCTCTCCCCGCTTCGATAGCGCCCCCCGTAGTTGGGAATGAACGGGCACCGTTATCGGGATGGGTGGGATCAAGCAGCGCCGATTTCAGCTTGCTAGTGGGTGAAGCGGATGCGGACCTGCTTGGAATTTTCTTCTCTCTGTCACTCCAGGAGCAGGTTGCCGGATATCAATTCTAGCGCTGGGTGAGCTGGCCTCAATGCCCAGGAATCATCCCCCACAACATCACGAGTGTCATGCCGATCACAATCATGCTTGTCCCCCACGCAATTACGTTCCAGAGGCGGGAGTTCTTGTACTCGCCCATCAGGTCGGAGCGGTTGATCAGCAGCAGCATGAGGATGATGACGACGGGAAGAAGAACGCCGTTCAGCACCTGCGACAGAATCGCCACGTTGATCAACTGCGCGTCGGGCAGTAGCAGGACAGTACCGGCGCCGCCTACGATCAGGGCCGTATAGAGCCAGTAGAAGAACGGCGCTTCCTTGAAGCGCTTGTCCACGCCAGACTCGACGCCAAGGCCTTCACACACGGTATAGGCAGTGGAGAGCGGGAGAATCGAAGCCGCGAAGACCGAGGCGTTGAAGAGCCCGAAGGCGAAGAGGAGAAAGGCGTAGTCGCCAGCCAGCGGACGCATGGCTTCAGCCGCGTCCGAGGCCACCTGAATGGCCCCCATGCCGTGGACATATAGAGTAGCCGCGCAGGCCACTACGATGAACCAGGCCACAATGTCGGTGAAGAAGCTGCCAATGATTACGTCGAGACGGGAAGCCGCGTAGTCCTTGACGCGAATTCCCTTCTCCACGATCGAGGATTGCAGATAGAACTGCATCCACGGCGCAATGGTGGTGCCGACCACGCCGATGGCCGTATAGATATAAGCCTTGTCGCGCCAAACCGAGCCGGGCGGCAGCTTGACCGTGGCGTGCAGAGCCTCACTCCAACTCGGCTGCGAGAGCACGCCGGCAAATATGTAGGAGATGTAAACCACCGAGGCCACGAGGAAGATTTTTTCCGTGCTCTTGTAGCTGCCGCGCACCACCATGTACCAGACCAGCGCCGCGCAAAAAGGCACACTGATGTATTTGGTCACGTGAAAAAGGTGCAAGGAGCCGGCGATGCCGATGAACTCGGTAACTACGTTGGTGTAGTTGACCACGACCAACAGGACCATGAGCACAAAGGTCAGGCGGAGACCGAACTCCTCGCGGATCAGGTCGCTCAGGCCCTTGCCGGTGACCACGCCCATGCGGGCGCACATCTCCTGCACCACGATCAAGGCGATGGTGATGGGAAGCATGGTCCAAAGAAGGGAGTAACCGAACTGGGCGCCGGCCTGGGAGTAGGTAAGAATGCCGCCGGAATCATTATCCACATTGGCGGTAATAAATCCGGGGCCGAGGACGGCCAGGAACAGGAGAATCCGGATTCGCCAACGCTTCCACATGCCCGCGGGTTCCTAAGGAGGATTCATCAAAGTTTCCTCACTGACCATAACAGGCTGAGGCTGATTGCGCGACCCCTTTAGCCGCCCATTTCCCTGCGCGGCCGGGAGGAGCGCTCAACCGTTGGCAAACAAGTGGCGGAACGCATCCAACGTGCGGTATTTTGCCGGTCTTGAAGAAATCATGTTTATTGCTACATTAACGTATCTTGGTATATTGTTACCGTGATATATTTCTACTCATGACACAAGAGTCCGTTTCACATCCACCGATCCAAGTTGAACGCGTGCAGACCGGGGTACGCATCGAGAAAAGCATGTTGAAGGTGCTGAAAGCCCTGGCCGAACTGAAGGACCTTACCCTCGGCGATTTGCTGGAGGGGATCGTTCTTCACGCGTTCGAAAACAAGACGCCCTTCTCCGAACAGACATTGAGCGAGATCGAACAAATCAAGAAGCTCTACGGCATGACCCTGACGGCAGCGGATAGCCATTGCTTTGTGGAGCGCGAACCGTAGCGGGATTGCCGGAGGCTTGACAGGGGCAGGATCGCGGGGCTAGAAAGCGTTGTCGACATTCGACTTTCAGTTCGATACCCCGGAGGACAGCCCCATGTTTCCCGCGAAACCCAAACAGACTCTTCTCGAACGGCGCAGATTGCTGGGTGCCATGGCTTCGGCGGCCGGGCTTCTGGGCCTGGGCTCTGCAACCGCCTCGGCAGCCACGAAAACCAATACATCTCAGGATGAACCGCCGCATCCGCCCGAGGCGGGCGCACCTGAGGAGCTGCTCGCGCAGGCGCGGCTGCGAAGCTACAAGAGCCGCCGCTCCTCGAGCTGGGACCGGACAGGCGGCAACGCCGACGCAGTTCCGGTAGAGCCGGGGCAGACGGCAATGCTGCTGGATGTGACCGGCGCCGGGGTGGTGACGCACATCTGGTTCACCATCAGCTCGGAGGACCCGATGCACCTGAAGAACCTGGTGCTGCGGGCCTGGTGGGACGGCGAGTCGACGCCCTCGGTCGAAGTGCCCCTCGGGGACTTCTTCGGGCTGGGGCTCGGCGAGTATTTCGTCTACCAGTCGAAGTTGACGGCGGTGGCGCCGATGAAGGCGCTGAACGCCTATTTCCAGATGCCGTTTGCCAGCGCGGCGCGCATGACGGTGACCAACGAAGGCAGGGTGCGCACCGACAATCTCTACTTTGCCATCGACTATGTACTGCTGGCGGGCCTGCCCGGTGAGGTGGGCCGCTTCCACGCGCAGTACCGGCAGGAAGCGCCCTGCAAGGGCTGGTCTGACGACTGGAAGAACAACTGGGACTCGCCGGTGGGCGACAAGAAGAACCTCACAGGCGAGGGCAATTACGTTTTTCTCGAAGCGACGGGCAAAGGACATTTTGTGGGCGTAACCCAGGCCGTGGAGCAGAACCAGGACGGCTGGTTCGGCGAGGGCGACGACATGATCTTCATCGACGGCGATGCGCTGCCCACGATCAATGGAACCGGCACGGAAGATTACTTTAACGGGGCCTGGGATTTTGGCGGGCAGGCCTTTGCCAACCTGCACCAGGGTGCGCCGTACGTGGTGGATCCGGAACGGATTGGCGGGCGGTATTGCCTTTACCGCTGGCACACGGAGAGCCCCATCACCTTCGAAGAGTCGATCCGGGTGACGATTGAGCACGGGCACGCGAACCACCGCTCCGACAATTTCTATTCGACGGCCTACTGGTACCAGACCGAGCCGCACGCCGAGTTCCCTGCCCTGCCAGCGCCGGCGGCGCGGGTGCCGAAGATCTTTCGCGCGGGAGGGCCGGGAGCACAGAAGGCGCCGAAGAGCTAGTGGCCGACCTGTCCCTGCCGCTTTCTCGCAGGCTGAAGCGAAGAAACGAATCGATACCCCAGGGGGG
>Ga0224528_1001844_pt1 | contig 13081 bp, 8 predicted proteins | sample CBST25metaG_2_FD_179888 | JGI IMG/M metagenome (GOLD analysis project Ga0224528, IMG submission 179888) | Peat soil microbial communities from Stordalen Mire, Sweden - C.B.S.T25 | ecosystem: Environmental > Terrestrial > Soil > Wetlands > Peat | place: Sweden: Norrbotten County, Stordalen Mire...
CGCCTGTTGCCGTGGAGATGGAGCCCTTGCCTTCCGTCAGTGAACCTGTCCAAACCGCACTTGCCTTACTTGCCATTGTCTCTCCTTGAGGGATTTTGAAATCCCATGGTTCTATCTGTTGTCCGGCGCACCGCCGGTAAGAAATTGGTGTCTAAATAATTGATGCACCAAGTGCCTGTCTGGATGCTGCTATCGGGGCATTACTTCTTCTGGTGATCTGCCGGTTGTGACGCAGCAGTGTCAAAGCTGGTTTGCACCGGGGAGTGGCGCGATGGTGTTCAGAAGCGCAGAGGGCAGCAGACGGGCGCGGGTCAGCACCTTGCGGGTCAGGCCTGTCAGCGCCATTCCGGCAGCCTCAGCGAGCGGCACCCAGCGCCGTTCGCCGCCGGGTACTGTCAGCGCGGGCACATCGTCCTCAAAAACCGTGCGGATGCGCACATAGTAGTTCACCTGCATGATGGCGTGACGGACAGTCATGCGAAGTTCATCCTCGGGCACAGTCGAGTCGCGCAACAGCGGCAACTCCCACAGGCTGGGCATCACGCTGAGCGCCTCGGAGCGCTGTTCCAGCAGCACCTCGCGGTCGCCATGGCTGGAGCCCTTGCCCGGTTTCATAGTGGTGCGGACCGAGAGTGCGTGGGCAACTTCGCGGCTCAGCATGCGTGCCCGCGGCGCGGTCTTGTGCTCGCCGCGGGTCTTGCAGTCTTCCGAGATGGGGCACACCAGGCACTGCGGATTGCGCGGCAGGCAGACGGTGGCGCCCAGTTCCATCATCGCCTGATTGAAGTCGCCGGGGTGGCTTGGATCAAGAAGCTTTGCGGCCATCGCTTCCACCTTGTGGCGAAGAACTGATCCGCCGGAGCGTCCGCTGGCTCCCCATCCTGCCACACGGCAGAGCACACGCTCCACATTGCCGTCCACAACGGCCACCGGCTCGCCGTGAGCTATGCTGGCGATGGCTGCGGCCGTGTACGCGCCAATGCCGGGCAGAAGGAGAAGCTGCTTCGCTGTGTTGGGCAGGTTGCCCTGGTTTTGGTCGGCGACAAACTGCGCGGCCTTGTGGAGCATCCGCGCGCGGCGGTAATAGCCCAGGCCGCTCCACAGAGCCAGCACTTCCTGCTCAGACGCCAGCGCCAGTGAGACAAGCGTGGGAAAGCGCGCCATGAATGCCCGGTAGCGCTCGACGACCACGGCCACGCGCGTCTGCTGAAGCATGATTTCAGAAACCCATATGGAGTAGGGCTTCCGGTTGTTGCGCCAAGGCAGGTCGCGGCGATTGCGCTCATACCACTCGAGCAGGCGGCGTTGCATTCGGGCTATCTTTGCGGATTCCAGTTCCTGCTTGACCATGAGATCAACTTGTATCGGTTCGACGATTGCCACGTCCGGAGCCATTTTCATGCTTTAAGGGTGTGTGAATTGTAGAGCCGCTCTACGCATTGTATTCGGGTCCGGGGGTGGCGAGGGCGGTACCGAGTGTTGCGCCGCATATTGCGCATGGATATGGCCGCTGATAGCATTTTGTTTCAATTCCCAGCATCATGTGGCGACGCACCTGTGGGTTCTCTGGCTCAATTGCGCGCCGAATCCCTGCTCATTCCGTCAGAGGATCGGTTGATTAGAACTATAAGACCTAACAACATCAACAATGAGGAAATCCGGAGGCTATATTTTGAAACACATTTCTTTCTGCCCGGCACCTGTCCTGTTGGGCTTTGCGCTCGCCGTGTTCACGACTCCATCGATGCTGATGGCACAAACCACGAGCGCTCCGACGGATATATCCGGACCGAATTCGGCCTACAACAAGGCCGGTAGCCTCAGGCCCTCCAAGACGGCGACGGATGCGAAGAAGGCGAAAAAGGCCGTAAAAGCGCCCAAGCCATTTTCCCGGCTTGCCTTGGGCGGCGGTGTTTCAATGATGGGCGTGAACATGCAGGCGGCGGTCAACGCCAACCGCTACATCAACCTGCGCGGAACCGGCAACTTTCTCAATTACACGGTGAACGACATCGGTGTTGACGGCTTCAACATAACCGGCAAGCTGAACTATGCCACGGGTGGAGCCTCCGTGGATTTCTATCCGTTTCCGAATCACGGTTTTCGCCTGAGCCCAGGAGCCTTGTTCTATAACCAGAACTACGTGACAGCCGACGTCACGGCTGTGGGCGGAACCTCGTTCACGCTGAACGACGTGACCTATTACTCATCGGCGACGCAACCAGTGAAGGGAACTGGAAGCGTCGGACTGCACGCGAACAATCCTACCTTCACCATGACAACCGGATGGGGCAATATGATCTCCCGCAAGGGCGGACATTGGTCGTTCCCGTTTGAACTGGGTGCTGCCATGATCGGAGCTCCCACCGTGGACCTCAAACTGACTTCCGGGCAGGTATGCGCCGACTCCGCCGGTACCCTCGGCTGTGTGGATGTGGTGGGCAATACGGAACTGAACACCGACTTGCAGGCCCAGATTGCCAAGTACAAAAACGATCTCGACCCGCTCCGGTTTTATCCGATCGTTTCTTTCGGCGTGTCTTACAACTTTGCCATCCGGTAATTTCACAAATGATGTGTGGAATTCGAGAACCGCTCTGACATCCGGCAGTTCACAGTTTCACAGTTACACGGGAAAAAGGGGGGGGCTTTTTTCTCGGAGCATCCAAGCTGGCAGCGCGAAACGCTGGCGCGATTTGAGTCATGTTCTTCATGGATTCTCCTCTCTTTCTTTCTATTCCAATTGTGCGACGTGGGCGGGTAATTATCTGTAGTGTGTCACGAACAAAAGCGAAGGCTTTTGATGCTGTACCGAAGATGGGAGACGGCCTCCCGAAGCCGGCTTGCAGGAGTTGGCTTCAAACCGCCCGGTGCTGCTGCGCTCAAAAGGCGTGGTGGTGAACGACCGAGGAAAAGGCATCGGTAAAGATGTCAGGTGAGTATCGAGGAGATGAGCGCAAGCAAACCGTCCGATGACGCATCGTTAATTACTCAAGGCGCTGTCAGAACTGGAGCCGTGCAGATGTTCCAGGATGAGCCGGGAAGATACCTGTTTACGGTCCCGGCGGCAGCCGGTGTATAGGCGGCATGAACTCGATACAGGCTTCGGTAGGGAACGTGAGAACTTCGTTCTGGATGAGAAGGGAAATGACAAGTGGCAGACAACCACAAGGAAGAATACCGATGCCAGGACGAGGGGCGGATCATCCTGTAGTAGCGTTGAAGCGCCTGTAATGGGCGGGGAGCGAAGAGGATGACATAGTTCGACGGAGGACGGGCCAACTGGGTAGCCAGGATGAGCCTATTCTTCCAGAGAAGGTTTGTGCTCGTGAGAGACAAACGCAGGGCTACGAAGAGCCGTGTGAATCGAGAGATTCAAGCACGGTTCCGTGAGAGCCTCGGGGTGAAATTCCCCGGGGCGACTCGACAAACAGTTGTCAGTTGTCAGTTGTCAGCTATCAGTTGTCAGTAAAAGCTCGCGGGGGGAGAGTTGAGGCTTCCCACCCTTTCGCCAGAAAAAAGGCGAAAGGATGGGGCACGGTGGATTGGTGGGAGATCAGAAGTGGACAGCTTGGTTCGTGCTATCCCAGGTATGAAAATCCAGACCCGGGGTATCCCCACACTTCTGTTATGCAAAAATGGCCGCCTCCAGATGGAAGCGGCCTTTTGTTTGGTGCGTGTTTTTTATCCCAGCAACCCGGCTGCGATTTCCGGTGCGGCCCTCAGTGCTTCGTCAATCCGGCTCTGGTCTTTGCCGCCGGCTTCGGCGATTTCCGGCTTGCCACCGCCGGAGCCGCCCACCAGTTTCGCCACAGCGCCCACCAGTTTGCCTGCCTGAATGCGCTTGGTCAGTCCCGGCGTGACGCCGGCGATGATGGCGACCTTGCCCTCCGGCTGCGCGGAACCGAGCACCACGACGCCCTCGCCGATCTTCTGCTTCAGGTTGTCCACCAGAGTGCGCAACTGGCCGCGCTCCAGGTTGTCGGCGCGATGCACCAGCACCTTGACGCCCTTCACCTCGACCGCGTTTGCCACAGCCTCGTCCAGCCCGCCCGCGGCGGACTTCATGCGCACCTCGTCCAGTTCGCGGCGCAGTTGTTTTAGCTCTTCTTCCTGAGAGGCCATCTTGGCCTGGAAAGATTCCAGCAGGTTTTCGGTTGAGGGAACCAACTGGCCAGCATACTTCGCAAGAGCAAAGTCTTCGCGGAAGGTTGCGAGCGACCCCAGGCCGGTAATGGCTTCCAGACGGCGCACGCCGGAGGAAACCGAGCTTTCGCCGAGAATCTTGATGAGGCCGATGTCGCCCGTGGCCGTGGTGTGCGTACCGCCACAGAGCTCGGTAGAGAAACCGTCCGAGAGCTTCACCACCCTAACCTTGTCGCCGTACTTTTCGCCGAACAGAGCCATGGCGTGGTACTCATTCACCGCCACGTCGATGGGCACGTCTTCCAGCGTATCGACCTTGGCGTTGGCCAGCACCTCGTGGTTGACGATGCTCTCAACCTCCTGCAACTCCTCGTCCGCCACCTGGGCAAAGTGCGAAAAGTCGAAGCGCAGCCGCGTGGGATCGACCGCCGATCCAGCCTGTTTCACGTGCAGGCCCAGGACCTGTCGCAGGGCCGCGTGCAGCAGGTGTGTTCCTGTGTGGTTGCGGCGAATGGCGTTGCGCCGCTCTTCGTCCACCACGGTGCGCAGATGATCGCCGACCGCAAGGTCTTCCTTCAACAGAGCCTTGTGAGCGCGCACGCCCTGCACGGGCAGCACGCAGCCGGTAATCTCGGCTATTGTGGAATTTCCGTCCAAAGTCAGGAAAAATCCTGTGTCGCCGACCTGACCGCCGGAGTCGCCGTAGAAGCTGGTCTGGTCGAGAACAATCTCAACATGCTCTCCAGCCTTGGCGGCGGGAACGCCCACGCCTTTTTTCACAATGGCCAGAACTTCCGCGCCTGATACAGTGAGCTGCTTGTAACCCAGGAAGCTGGTCTTCGGCAGGTCGCGGAAAGCCGGGCTGGCCGTCTTCTGGTTGCCGCCCTTCCAGCTTGCGCGTGCGCGTGCCTGCTCTTCGGCGCGGGCAGCTTCAAAACCCTCCGCGTCAAATTTCACACCGGCATCGTGCGCCGCATCCACCATGAAATCCAGCGGCAGGCCGAATGTCTCGTAGAGATGAAAAGCCTTTTCGCCCGTGAACTCGCCCTTGAGTTCCTCGTCCAGGTGAACAAGCCCGATCTTCAGTACGCGATCAAACTGCTCTTCCTCCGCTTTGACAACTTTCGCCACGCGCTCAGCCGAGTCTTTCAACTCCGGATAAGCGCCCTGCATGAGGTCGCGCACGGCGTAAACCATCTCGAACAGGAACGGCTTATCCTGTCCCAGCAGCCGTCCATGCCGGATGCCGCGGCGCATGATCTTGCGCAGCACGTAGCCGCGTCCCTCGTTCGAAGGCAGCACGCCGTCGCCGATAAGGAAGGTCGCCGCGCGCGCGTGGTCGGCAATGATTCTGAGGCTCGCAATGCTAACGTCATTCTTCGCGCCGGTCAGTTCGGCGGCGCGGGCAATCAGCGGCGTGAACAGATCCGTCTCGTAGTTAGAAATCTTGCCTTGCAGAACCGCTGCGATGCGCTCCAACCCCATGCCGGTATCGATGCAGGGAGTGGGCAACGGCGAGAGCTTGTAAGTGGTCTTCTTCGTGACCGGGTCCACGACGGCCGAGCGGTCAAACTGGTCGAAAACCAGATTCCAAATCTCCACGTAGCGCGAGTCGTCCTCGCCGAAGGGCTTGTCGACTCCGGGCTCTTCCGCCGCTTCCATACCGAGATCGTAAAAAATCTCCGAGCAGGGGCCGCAGGGGCCGGTTTCGCCCATCTGCCAGAAGTTGTCTTTCAGCCCGTACTCCCGGATGCGCGTGGAGGGGACGCCAATCTCGTTCCAGAACTTTTCCGCCTCGTCGTCGCGGGGCACTCCGTCCTCGCCCGAGAAAATGGTGACGTAGAGACGGTCCTTGGGAATGCCAAACCACTCCGGGCTGGTAATCAGCTCCCAGGCGTAGGCGATGGCTTCCTTTTTGAAATAATCGCCGAACGAGAAGTTGCCCAGCATCTCAAAAAACGTGTGGTGGCGGCGCGTAAACCCGACGTTTTCAAGGTCGTTGTGCTTGCCGCCCGCGCGGACACACTTCTGAGAGGTGGTGGCGCTGGTGTAGTCCCTTCGCTCCGCCCCCAGGTACAGGTCCTTGAACTGGTTCATCCCGGCGTTGGTAAACAGCAGGGTCGGGTCGTTGGCGGGCACCAGTGAGGAAGAGTGCACGATACGGTGCCCTCTCGTCTCAAAAAAGCGCAGAAAAGTTTCGCGTATTTCGTTTCCAGAGCGATATTGCATGGCACATCCAGTGTAACTGGAGGCGGGGCGAGGATGCAGCAGACATTGTCACTCTTCGTGCGTCTCGTCGAGATTGTCAAGAGCGGCGAGCGTCTCGTCCGGCACGTCCCACTGGCGCAGGATCTTGTAAATCACCCCAACCGAGAATCCCGCCGTCACCAGCCGCCGCATCACCCGCGCGGTTTCCTTCTCGTTTTCCGGCTTGTGGATGTGCTTGCGCTCCAAGTGCTGACGGGCAAGCGCTTCCTCGTTGGTCTCCCCGTAGCGGGCTTCGAGGGTCTTGGCGATCAGCTCGGTGCCCACGCCCTTCTGCTGCAAATCCTGCCGGACACGGCGGACGCCGAGCTTGTCGTTTTCCTGGCGCAGGCGGGCGTAGGTTTCCGCAAAGGCCGCGTCATTCAGATAGCCGTAATCCTTCAGGCGCGCGACGACGGCCGTGATGATCTCTTCGCCGCGTTCTCCCGGCTCCACATGCCGCGCCATCAGGCGGCGCACCCCGGCCTCCGTGCGCATGGTTCGGCCCAGTTCCCTCACGGCGTACTCAAAGAGCCCCGACTCATTCAGGTAGGTGCGCGGCTTGGCGGATTTGCGTTGAAAAGGCATAAAAACAGTTCTCAGTTTTCAGCTATCAGTTTCCCTAGTTCCGTGGCAAACATGGCTCTATTCGTCGCGGCGGACTGGGGCTTCTGTTCCCTGTTCCCTAGTCCCTAGTCCCTGCTTTACCCGTCCACTCATCCACCCAGTCGTTCACCGTCTTGTACCAGAGCTGCGCGTTCTGCGGCTTCAGAACCCAGTGGCCTTCGTCCGGGAAGTAGAGCATTTTGCTCGGCACCTTCAGCCGTTGCAGGGTGTCGAAGAGTTGGAAGCCCTCGCTCACGTCGAGCCGGTAATCGAGCTGGCCGTGAACGACGAGGGTGGGCGTCTTGAAATTCTTCGCCGACATCATTGGCGACCACTTGCGGAAGGGATTCTCCGAATCTTTTTTGCCGTAGTAGTCCCATGGCTTGCCGGCAAACTCCCACTCGTTGAACCACATCTCCTCGGTCGATCCGTAGGCCGACTCGGGGTTGTACATGCCGTCGTGGCTGACGATGCACTTGAAGCGGTTGGTGTGGCCCAGCACCCAGTTGGCCATGTAGCCGCCATAACTCGCGCCGAGCGCGCACTCGCGGTTCTTGTCGATGAAGCTATAGTGCTGCTCGGCGTAGTCGAGGCCCTGCATCAGGTCGGTAAAGGGCTTGCCGCCCCAGTCGCCGTTCACGCCGTCCACAACCGCCTGCCCGTAGCCGGTCGACCCGCGCGGATTAATCATCACCACCACGTAGCCGGTCGCGGCGAACAGCTCGGGATTCCAGCGGTAGCTCCACGCGTCGCCCCACGCGCCTTGCGGACCGCCGTGAATCAGGAATTTCACCGGATATTTTTTCGCCGGGTCGAACACCGGGGGCTTGACGATAAATCCTTGCAGCTTTGTCTTGTCCGCTGCGGTGAACCAGAAGGAATCAAAATCGCCAGCTTCAAGCTGACTAAGCAGTTTCCCATTCAATGTCGTTTCCACGCGCAGCGAGATTGGCTTAATGCGCGTATAGCGATCCTGCGCGTTGAAGACGTACATTCGTGGATCTGTCTGACTCAACGGCTCAGTGAAACCGATTGCAACCATTTCGCCCGGGGAAAGAATCGTTGCTCGATTGGCAAGAACAGTCCTACCATCTGGCAACGGATGCAGATCGCTGATCGTTCCGGGGTAGGCAAACTGCGAAAAAATTCCCGACAAATCTGTGCGGTAAAGAAGCACTTCTCCAGCCGTGCCGGAAGTGAAGAAGATACGCTCCGAATCTGGACTCCAAGCAAACTCTTCTACCCATTCCTTCAAAAGGGGAAGCAAATCCTTCGTCGTTTTCGCCGCCCGGTCGTAGAGAAAAAGCCGGAACTTGTCGGCCTCGTAGCCTGCCCGCTCCTCAGAGCGCCACGCCAGCCACTTGCCGTCCGGTGAGTAGGCGGGATTGAAGTTGCCGCCCTTTGATGTGGAAACCTTCACCGGCTTGGCCGCCGGGTTGGTCAGGTCCAGCGTGAAAATACTGGCGCTGGTGCTGATGGCGGGCTCCGCGTCCAGGTTTTCGGTGAAGGCCAGTTCCTTCGAGTCCGGCGCAAAGGCAAATCCACCGCCGCCCTCCAGCGAAAACGGCGGAACGTCGTGCGGATCGTTAGGCGTCAGATCGCGGATTCCACCATTCTCAACCGAAAGATAAAAGAGGTGGGACCTTTTCGCGCCGGTGAAGTGGTTCCAGTGCCTGTAGAGCAGGTGTGTGAAAATCTGCGCCTTCACCTTGCTGGCGGCCTGCGCCGCGTCGCGGTCGGCATTGCACTTGTCCCCCGTGGCCGCATCGGCTGCGGTGATGGCTGGACAGTCGGGATAGACCGAAGAGGTGAAAACCACGGACTTGCCATCCGGCGACCAGAGGGCGTTGTCGGCCTCCGTGGAGATGGCGGTCAGCTTTCTCGGGCTGCTGGTTGCCCCGGTCGCGGGGTCAAAGTTAGCCAGCCACACCTGCTGCCCGCCCTTGCTGCCGCTCAGGAAGAGAAATCGCTTGCCGTCGGGGGCGAACTGCACTCCCGAGTCGCCGGGCTGCGTCGCCGTCAGCGGCATAGCCTCCCCGCCCGCGATGGGCTGCACAAACAGCTTCGCTGTCTTTGTGTTTTGGCCGAGATTTACGGTGGTAACGGAGTAGGCCAGCCACTTGCCGTCGGGTGAAACGGCGGTTTCGCCCAGCCGCTTCATCTTCATCATGTCCTCGAAGGTCATGGGGCGCTTGGGTTGCGCGGGCTGAGCCGGACAAAGTGGCGTAACGGCGGAAGCGAACAAGAGAGCAAGAGTGGCCGTGGATTTGCGCATGGATTCCTGTCATCGCGGGGCTGGAGAATGTGTCCGCTGAAGAGAAAGTTTACACCGATAACGCAACGGCCAGCAGTTAGAGCGGTTCTCCAATAGATTTGCTCTGCCGTTCATCGTGCAAGGTGGCTTTTCCTTGAGGAAAAAGCCACTCAAGAGGAGTGCTTTCGGTGTATAGCAATTGGAGAACCGCTGTAACTGTTGGCCGTTGGCGGTAACCCATCTCTCGTTTTTCAATCCTGCAGAATCCGGCAGCGCCTCAGCCGGCCCTTCGCACCTCGGCCGCAATCTTCCGCAACTCCGGCAACACGCGCCCCAGCGCCACAGGTTCCGCATCGCGCTTGCCCAGCGCAAAGTAGACATCGCGATAGTGCCGGTAAAGCTGCTCGTAGACCGCTGCCGACTTGGCGTCTGGCTCCACCGTGCGCAGCGGCAGGCACACCGCGGCCTGCGCCTCTTCGATGCTTTTGTAAGCTCCGGCTGCCAGCAGCGCAAAGATGCCCGAACCCAGGCTGGTGGGAATGCCCGCGGGGACCAGCACCGGCTTGTTCAGCACGTTGGCGTAGATGCGGTTCAGTACTTCGTTTTTCTGCGGAATGCCGCCGGCGTTGATCACGCGGTCAATGCGCACGCCGTGCTCGGCCATCCGCTCCAGAATGATGCGGGTGTGGAAGGCCGTGCCCTCGATGGCCGCGAACAGCTCATCCTGCGCCGTATGCACCAGATTCCAGCCCAGCGTGACGCCGCCCAGTTCCGGGTTCACCAGCACCGTGCGGTCGCCGTTGTCCCAGCTCAGGCGCAGCAGGCCGGTCTGTCCCGCCTTGTAGGCGTCCAGCCCCACAGAAAGCTCGGCCACCGTAGTCTGCGCGCGCTTGGCGATGGCGTCAAAGATGTCTCCGACAGCCGACAAACCAGCTTCAATTCCGGTATACGCGGGATGTACGCTGCCCGGCACCACGCCGCAGACGCCCGGAACCAGTTGCGCCTTGCGCGCCATGGCGATGATGCAGGTCGAAGTACCGACGACGTTGACGGCGTCGCCTTCGCGGATGTTGGAGCCGATGGCGTCCCAGTGCGCGTCGAACGCGCCCACGGGAATGGGAATTCCCGCGCGCAGTCCCAGCTTTGCCGCCCACTTCGCCGAAAGATGCCCGGCCAGGTGGTCGCTGGTCAGGAACTCGCCGCCCAGCTTGGCGCGCACCCCGGCAAACAGCGGGTCCACGGCCACCAGAAACTCTTCCGGCGGCAGCCCGCCCCACTTGGGATTCCACATCCACTTGTGGCCCATGGCGCAGACGCTGCGTTTCAGCTCGCTCACCTTTGTGATGCCACAGAGCGTAGCTGCCACCATGTCGCAATTTTCCAGAGCCGTAACGAAACGGGAGCGCTTCTCCGGGTTGTGCCGCAGCCAATGCAGCAGCTTGGCGAATCCCCACTCATGGGAGTAAGCGCCGCCGCACCACTCGATGCCCTCGAAGCCCAACTCGTGCGCCTTCCGGGTGATCTCCTCGGCCTCGGCAAAAGCGCGATGGTCGCACCAGAGGTAATACTCGTCCAGTGGTTCGAGTCCCTCGCCGACAGGAATCACGCTGGAACCGGTCGTATCCAGAGCGATTGAAGCGACGGCGTTTCCGTCCACGCCCGAACTCTTCAGTACGTCTTGTGTAGCCGCAGCCAGCGCGGCCATCTGGTCCTCGTGGGACTGTGTGGCAAAGTTCGGATCCTCGTGGCGGCGGTGCAGCGGATAAGCGGCCGAAGCAGTGCCGATTGGCCCCTTCACGCTGTCCACCAGGGTTACGCGAACGCTGAGTGTGCCGAAGTCCACGCCGGCAACAATGGTCATGAAAAGATCCTCCCGGTAAACGCTTTCTGACTCGCAGACCAGACTACACCATCCCTCGCCCCTGCGTCAGCAGACCCATTTCCTCCCCGCGTTTGCCGCAGAAGCAGCGCCTCGCCTCTGCCGTAGATATGCGGCCCTATTTTTTTCCGCCCGGTATCATGCCTGCCAGCTTGCCCATCAGGTTCTGCCTGGCCGGTGCAGTTGCTGTCGAAGGCTTGGCTGTTTGTGCCGCAGTAGGCGGCTTGGTTCCGCTCTCGCCCGCCTTGGAGCTTGCCGCTTCCGCCGTCTTGCTCGCCCCCTTGGCGTCGGCCACATCCGGCGGCGCGCCGTTCGTGCCGTTCTTCACCAGAATTGAAACTCTCCGGTTAGAGGGATCGGAGGGGTTGTTTTTGACGCGCAGTAACTGGTCGGCGTAGCCGCGCACCTGCGTCACCTGGTCGACGCGTACGCCGTTCTGCTGCATCAGCCGCCGCGCGGCGTTGGCCCGGTCGGCCGAAAGCTCCCAATTGCTGTAATTGGCGTCAGTCGAGTATTGTGTCGAGTCCGTGTGTCCCTCAATCAGCAGATTGTTGGGCAGGGTTTTCAGTTCGGCAGCCAGCAGCGCCAGCAATTGTTGCCCGCTCTGGCTCAGACGCGCGCTGCCGCTCTGGTAGAAGGTGCCGTTCTTGTCTTCCAGCAGCTCAATGCGCAAGCCCTCGGGGGTAATCGTGATCTCAATCTGCTTGGAGAGCTTCTCCAGTTCCTTCTGCGCCTTGATCTCCTGTTCGAGCTTGTCTTTCAGTTTTTGCATGTTGTCGCCGTCGGCAACGGTTATGGTTTCGCCAGTTCCCGTCATGGTGGTGCCCATCAGGCTGCCGGTTCCCTTGGGATCGTTGAAGTAACCGGCCACGGCCTTCTTCACCTTTTCGCTGGAGCCCATCAGCCAGAGCACGATGAACAGCGCCATCAGCGCCGTCACAAAGTCTGCATAGGCTACCTTCCATGCGCCGCCATGGTGGCCGCCGTCCCCGCTCTTCCGCTTGATGACGATGATCGGTTGCCTTGCAGCCATAGTCTCCCGCTTCTCCGAACCCTGCCCTACGCCGCAACCGAATCAATGGCCGCGGGGGTACCCTTGCAACTCTTTTCCATTTCGTCGTAGCTGGGCCGCACACCGGCGGGAATCGCCCTCCGCCCCATCTCGATGGCGATCATCGGCGCCGAACCCTTCAGAAACGACAGCAGCAGCACACGCAGTACGTGCAGGTATTCGTCCTGCTCGTCGACGGTCTTTTGCATGTTCGAGCTGATCGGCCCCACCACTCCGTAACAGAGCAGAATGCCCAGGAACGTGCCCACCAGCGCTGACGCCACCTTGTGGCCGATCTCCTCCGGCGGTCCGCCGATTGCCCCCATTGAAATCACCACGCCCAGCACGGCGGCCACAATGCCCAGTCCCGGCAGCGCATCTGCCACCGTCGTCAGCGCTTCTACCGGCAGCAGCGCCGCGTGGTGATGCACCTCCATGTCCAACTCCATCATCTGGTCCATGTCGAAAGGTTCCACGCCTCCGATAATGGCTGTGCGCAGCGTGTCGCACAGAAAGTCCGTCGCATGATGGTCGCCGAGAAACGCGGGATAGTCCTTGAAAATCGCGCTCTCCTGAGGTTTCTCCACGTCATTTTCTATGCACAGCAGCCCCTCTTTGCGCACCTTGTTCAAAATTTGGTACATCATCTTGAGCGTGCTCAGATAGCGCTCCTTGCTGTACGGAGAACCTTTCAGCACGCCCGCCACTCCGGCGAGCACTTGCTTGATGATGTGGATCGGGTTGGCCACCAGCAATGTGCCAGAGGCGGCCCCTGCAATGATCAGCAACTCCGCTGGCTGAAGAAGGACATGGATGTTTCCCTTCTCCATCAGGAAGCCGCCGATGATTGCCGCAAATACCGTCAGAATGCCTACGATGGCAAGCATGTTTTATCTCCCCG
>Ga0224528_1001851_pt1 | contig 13055 bp, 10 predicted proteins | sample CBST25metaG_2_FD_179888 | JGI IMG/M metagenome (GOLD analysis project Ga0224528, IMG submission 179888) | Peat soil microbial communities from Stordalen Mire, Sweden - C.B.S.T25 | ecosystem: Environmental > Terrestrial > Soil > Wetlands > Peat | place: Sweden: Norrbotten County, Stordalen Mire...
GGATTGAGCGCATGGTGAAGGGAACGCCCTTGGCGGCCCTGCTCGATCCGGGCGCGCCGGCGCAACGCGCGGGCGTCCTTTCGAGCTTGAACATGGTGGCCGATTGTCTGGAGCTGCTGCCCGAGTGGGACGAGGCGAAGGGAAAAACCTTCGCGACGGCCGAGTGGTACACCGAGCGCAAGCGCTGGGTCTTTCTGACCTCACAGCCAGCCTACCGCGAGAAGATTTTGCCGCTTCATTCGGCGTGGCTGGACCTGTTCATCCTGCGCATGATGGGTTATTGCGCGGACCCGGCAGCGCGCCCGGTCTGGTTCGTTCTGGACGAGCTGGCGAGCCTGCACAAGCTGCCCCAGCTCCACACCGCCGTCACCGAAAATCGCAAGTACGGGAACCCGGTCGTGCTGGGCTTCCAGGGGCGCAGCCAGCTCGAAAAACGCTACGGCCAGGACGCCGAGGCGATGCTTTCGCAGCCGGCGACCAAGGTGTTTTTCAAGACCTCGGAGCCGCGCGCGGCCAAGTGGGTTTCAGAAGCCATCGGCGAGATCGAGGTCGAGCGGCTGAAGGAGTCGCGCAGCATGGGGCTGCTGGCCGGCAAGAAATCCTATGCGATGGAGATCGCTACCAAACCGCTCGTCATGGCTTCGGAAATCTCCGGTCTGGAGCCGTTGCGCGCGTTCATCAAGCGGGAGAATCAGGTCGTGCCGGTTCGCTTCCAGTTGGCGAAGAAACGTGCCGGGCGGCCGGATTTCATCGAGCGCAGGATGCCGGCGCTTACGCCCCGGCCCGTGCTGTCGATGCCGGCGGTTCCGGCGGAACTGCCTCGGAAGCCGGCCCAGGCCGCGCTTCCGTTCTCCGATCCGCCCGCCGCCCAGCCCAAAAAGGCTTACGTGTGGGATGAATCCAAGGGAATCGGCTGAAACGGTGATCGAAAGCTATTTTTGATTATAATGCAATACTGCATTACAATACTCATAGTAAAGGGAGAGTTTCGCTATGACCACCTTAACTGTTACCGCGCGAGGGCAGGTTACGTTCCGGAAAAATGTGCTGCAACACCTTGGCATCAAGCCAGGGGAGAGGATCGAGATGGATTTGCTGCCCGATGGCCGGGCCGCACTGAGGGCTGTTCAGCAGAAAGCATCGTTCCGCACGCTGCACGGATTTCTAAAAGGCAAGACCAACGGCAAGTTGCTGACCATAGAAGAAATGGACGACGCTATCGCCGAAGCGGGCGCGGCGGCGGGCGCGGGCAAATGAAAATCATTGCCGATACGAATGTCCTGTTGCGCGCAGTGGTTGGCGATGACGCCAAGCAGAGCCGCGCCGCGATCCGAGCGATGGAGCAGGCCGAAACCGTTGTGGTCAGCCAACATGCGTTATGTGAGCTGGTTTGGGTTCTCAACCGCCGTTACGAGGTATCGCGGGCCGACATTGCCGACATGATCCGCCAATTGCGCGATACGAAAAACGTCGTGCTGGACCGGCCTGCGATAGAGGCAGGTTTGGCGATCCTCGACGCGGGCGGCGATTTTGCCGACGGCGTGATTGCGTATGAGGGTACATGGCTGGGTGGGGAAACTTTCGTATCCTTTGACAAAAAAGCAGTTGCATTGCTCTCGACACAGGGCCATAAGGCGCGCTTGTTGTCGTGAACCGACTATCGCCGGGCCGAAAGGGGGTTTACGTGTGGGATAAGCGGACCGCCAAGGAAGGAGCGCTCCCGTTTGCGATGGCGAACAACGCCGCTGCGCATGATGCATGGTTCCGCACCAAGGTGCAGGAAGCGCTGGACGATCCACGTCCCGCCATCTCGCATGAAAAGATTGAAGCGCACTTCGCGCCGCGTCGCGCCGCCGCGTCGCGCAAGAGGCGATAGGCAGACCTATTCGGTAACTGGCTCGACTGCGGGGTGATGCTCTTAGCAGCGGCCTTTTTCGCAGTCCTCTTAGCGCGCGTCTCTTTGACTGGAGACTTTTTAGCGGCTGTCTTTTCTTGCGCGTGTTGCATGGTGCTCAAATATGGCCGGAAGAGCTGCCCGAAAGAACGCAGCTCTGAAATTCGAGATCGGCAAAACGGTAGAATATTACTACTGGGGTATACCCTATGCCTACCATTGAGAAGCTAAGTATCGCCCTTCCCACCGAGATGGCCAGCATTGTTCGGCAGGCTGTCGATGCGGGGGAATACTCCTCTCAGAGCGAAGTCGTTCGTGACGCTCTTCGCGACTGGACCTACAAACGCAACTTGCGTGCCCAGGGGCTTCAAGAACTGCGTAGGGCATGGCTGGAGGCTGTTGCGGACGCTTCTGACGGGGAAGACCCCGCGCCGATCCTTGATGCTTTAGAGCACAAGTATGTTGATGCCGGCAGTTCCGTCGGAACTGCCCCAAAGGCCGGCCAGGCCGCGCTTCCGTTCTCCGAACCGCCCGCCGCCCAGCCCAAAAGGCTTACGTGAGGGATGATTCCAAGGGAATCGACTGACACAACCGAAGAGAGTATTTCTTTACCACTGCTGCCATATCTTGTTGACGTATTGAATATATCAGGGTATATTACCGGATATAGACGGGAGGTTTCCATGAGCAGCACTGCCCAGACACAAGCTTTGAAGAATTACCGCCAGCGACTTGGCCAACGCGGGATGGCACGATTTGAGGTGATGGGACTCATTGCAGATCGAACGCTGATTCGCACCCTTGCGCGCCGGTTGGCCGAGGACAACACAGATACGGGCCGAAATTTTCGCGCTACATTGTGCCGCAACATTGCGGGAGAACCAGCTAGTACAGGAGGCATTCTGGCGGCGTTCCGCCGGTCCCCTTTGGTGGGCGCTGATGTAAATTTCTCCCGCGAGGAGACAGCAGGACGAACGGTTGATCTATGACCCGCTATCTGCTCGACACAAATATACTCAGCAACATTACGAAGCCTGTGCCGTCTGAATCTCTTGTTGCATGGATGGCCCAACAGGCCGACGAAAGTCTGTTTATTTCCACTTTGACAGTCGCAGAAATTTGGCGTGGCGTGTTGGAAGGACCAGCCGGAAAGAAACGGCAGCAGTTGGAGCGTTGGTTTGCTGGCCCAGAGGGACCGCAATCTCTCTTTGCCGGCCGAATTCTCCCATTCGACGACAAAGCGGCGCTAATTTGGGGAAGAATCATGGCAAAAGGGACGAAGGCAGGAAAACCAAGGAGCGCAATTGACATGATCGTCGCAGCAATCGCAGAAGCAAATGACTGCGTTGTTGTCACGGACAATGAGAAGCATTTCATTGGTCTCAAGATAGTCAATCCTCTACGCCTTTCAACTCTGTAAACAAAGGCAGTGTTCCTAACCTCACGATTTGAGGAGCATTCTCCATGCTCACGATTTCCAAACCTCTTTCGGCAGGCCAAGCGCGGAGCTATCATGCGCGGGAGTTCGTCTCCAAAGAGCAGAACTACTGGAGCCGCGACCAGCAAGGTTTCAGCGAGTGGCAGGGGCAGCTCGCCCGGCAGTGGGGCTTGGAGGGACCAGTCGGCTCCGAACACTTCGCCCGGTTGAGCGAGGGCCAGCATCCGGAGACCGGGGAGCAGCTCATCCGGCATCAGCCCCAGCGGACCTACGACGGCAAAAACGGCCGGGAAGTGACCAGCGTCGAACACCGGGCGGGTTGGGATGCGACCTTTTCCGCGCCGAAGTCGGTTTCGCTCACCGCCCTTGTGGGCGGCGACGAAAACGTCCGGGTGGCCCACCGGGAGAGCGTGCGCACCGCTCTGGCCGAGTTAGAGCGATACACACAGGCGCGCATCGGCAATGTCCATGCGCCGGAGACGACGGGAAAGTTCGCCGCCGCGACCTTCGAGCATGACACCGCGCGGCCCGTCGCGGGTTACGCGGCGCCTCAGCTCCACACCCATGCGGTGATCTTCAACGTCACCGAGCGGGAGAACGGCCAGGCGCGCGCCTTGCAGCCGCACGAAATCTTTGCTTCGCAGCACTACGCGACCAGCGTCTACCGCGCGGAGCTGGCCACGCGGTTGCAGGGGTTGGGCTACGAGCTGGAGCGGGGCAAGCACGGGCAGCCGGAGATCAAGGGATATACGAAGGAGTATCTGGAGGCGTCCAGCCCGCGCCGGGAGCAGATCAAGGACCATCTCCGCGAGCAGGGGCTCGACGGCGCGGGAGCCGCCTAGGTGGCGGCCCACCGCACGCGCGACCGCAAGGAGCTGCTTTCGCCCGAAGAGGTTTTAGCGCGGCACCGCGAGCTGGCCGCGCAGTTCGGCCATCAGGCCGACAAAGTAGTGGCCTAGGCCCGCGAGCGCGGACAGCGGCACGCATATGAGCCCGACATGAATCGAAGCACGGGGGCGGCGCAGCGGGCCGTGACCTATGCCCGCGATCATCTCTTCGAGCGGGGAGCCGTGCAAGCCCGCCGCGACATTCTGGAGGCGGCGCTCAACCGCGGCATGGGCGAGACGACCCACGCCCAGGTGCGGCAAGAGTTCGAGCGCCGCACGCAGGCCGGCGAGTTCCGCCAGGTCGATCATGCCGGAGCCGGCCGGCGGTACACGACCGCCGCCATGGCCGACATGGAGCGGGAAATCGTCGTGCGCATCGAGGAGGGCAACCGGCGTGGCTACAGCGACCCGATGCTGGTTTCGCCCCAGGCGCGCATCGCCGCCGAGGACCGCCATCCGGAGCTGAACGCCGGGCAGCGCCAAGCCGTCGATGAGATCTTTCTCTCTCGCGAGAAGGTTGTCGGTTTGGACGGTCTCGCCGGCACGGGCAAGACGACGACGCTGGCCGTGATCCGCGAAGGCGCGGAGGCGGAAGGGTACAAGGTCGAGGGTTTCGCGCCCACGTCTCGCGCGGCGCAAAAGCTGGCCGAGGCGAGCATCGAGACTTCCACGTTGCAAAAGGAACTGGCGCGGCGGCCGGAGCCGGATACCGGGGCGCGGCGGCTTTATGTGCTCGACGAATCCTCGCTCGCCTCCACCAAGCAAATCCACGAGTTCATGAACCGGCTTCATCCGAACGACCGCGTTTTGATGGTTGGCGACCGGCGGCAGCATGAGGCGGTCGAGGCCGGGCGGCCCTTCGCGCAGCTCCAGGAAGCGGGCATGAAGACGGTCAAGCTGGAGCAGATCGTCCGCCAGAAAGACCCGGAGCTGAAACAGGTGGTCGAGCAGCTTGCGCATGGAGAAGTGGGGAAAGCCGTACAGGGGTTGGAGCGGCAAGGCCGCGTCCACGAGGTGAAAGACCCGGCCGAGCGCGTTACGGCGATCGCCCGCGAGTACGCGCGATCGCCGGAGAGCACGCTGGTTGTCTCGCCCGACAACCGCTCCCGCGCGGAGATCAACCGGGCCATCCACGCCGAGCTGCAGGGGCGGGGTCTTGTCGGCAGGGAAGAACATAGAGTGCAAACGCTGGTTCCGCGCCAGAACCTCACCGGCGCGGACCGCGCCTGGGCCGCGCGGTATGAGGTGGGCGACGTGCTGCGCTACTCGCGGGCGTCGAAGGAAACCGGCATCGGAAAAGGCGAGTATGCGCGGGTGAAAGAGATCGACGCGCCCAACAACCGGCTGACGGTGGAGCTGAGAGACGGCACGGCGCGGAACTACGATCCGCGCCGGCAGCAGGGTGTCTCTGTCTATCGAGAGGAGCCGCGCGGTTTTTCCGTTGGGGACCGCATCCAGTTCACCGCGCCGGCCAACGACCTGAAGGTGGCCAACCGCGAGCTGGGAACTGTCGAGGCCATCGGTCGGGACGGGCGGATGAGCCTCAAGCTGGACGGAGGCCGCGAGGTCTCGCTCAACCCGCGCCAGCATCCGCATCTCGATCACGGCTACGCGGTCACGAGCCATTCCAGCCAGGGGCAGACCGCCGAGCGGGTTCTCATCAACGTGGACACCGGGCTGGGCGCGCGGGATCTGCTCAACAACCGCATGGCCTACGTCTCCGTCTCGCGCGGCGCGCACGATGCGCAGATCTTCACCAACGACCGCGAGAAGCTGCCCGCAGCGCTCGGGCATGACGTTTCCCACGAGAGCGCCCATGTGCCGGAAATGAAGCAGGAGCAGGCTGTCACGCCGCCGCAGCGGAAAATAGCGCCGAAACAGGAGCAGAGCTTCGAGATTGGCTTGGGGCTGTAACCAAAAATGGGCTTACTGCTGCAACCAATGGGGGAGACGTGTCCACCCCCCTGCCCATGCGCAAGCATGGCGCTTTTCGCTCGCCGCGCCGATACTGCCGACGGATGCCCCAGACACAGCAAGCCGCCCCGAAGGACGGCTCGCTGGAGACGATCTAGCAACCAGAGACGCGGAGAAGTTTAGCCGCTTTGCCGTCTCGCATCAGGACCATCCAGTTGCTATGCCTGAGCATGAACACCTGATCCTTGGTGTATTGCGAGTTCTTATAGCAGTACTGGACGTATGGCGACGCCTGTTCAACTGGCAGCGTAAATCCGAACTTGGCCTTCAACTCCGGTTCCGTCTTTCCAAGAACTAGGCTGTCGCGGCTAGGGTCGTTCACCATCTCGTCCAGCGCCCGGTCCAAGTCCATCTTTACCAAGCCATGCTTCCACGCTCGGTAACGCACACTTGTTGCTTCTATAGGATCGGGCCGAAGAAACATCACCAAGGCGAGCACGATCCCGCAGAGAACTACAGCCAGCAACGCAATCAATCGGCCTCTGGTCATTGGTCACCCAACCACTTTCTGACGACGACTGTGCCGCCCCCTTCATCGTTCTGCCCTGCGGGTCGGAAACCCCAGTTATTTATCGTGATCGCCCCGCCCTGATACCAGTTTGCCGAGGCTACACCCGAACCACCCACATAGATTCCGACGTGCCCCTGTCCGTTGCCAGAATGCCCTACTGCGACGATGTCGCCCTTTGAAGCTGAAGAAACCGGCATCGGCGCTGAATACCCAGGGATGTCCGCTGTCGCCCACTCCTTGGCAGAAGGATCGCGCGTCATTCCAAACAACCAGCCTCGTATGTCGGTGTATTTAACCCTGGGTCGCGCTCTACCAACTCCTTCGATCATGTCGCCTACGAACTCGTTGCATTTGTCTTTACCGGCGGCAATCTTTGTTTGGTTGGCGACATCCCAATGCTGTGATCCCTGTGCGTTGGCTGCCTCTCCAGCAAGAGCACCATTGTTCTGCTGTTGGGCCGCTGCAAAACTCGCATTCACATAGTTGAGATAGGATTTTTCACCTTCTGCGCCGTACCCACCAAATGGACCACCCATGCAGGTTCCACTGGAGTCGCAATTATGGTACTCGCCCGTATTCACGCTCGGACTCCCATAGATCAGAGGATTATGCCCATCCGGGTCGACTCTGCTTAGGGGATTGTTCATAACGTAGCTGTAGAGGTTCAGCGACTGTGGATTATCGAGCTTGGCGTAGGGCACGGGTTCAGCTTGCGCACTCCAGTCTGGGGAAAGAAATCTTCCCAAGCTGGAAGCATAGTAGCGCGCATCGAAGTAGTCGTTTCCAGATTCGGTATCCCGTTCTTTGCCGGTGAAGTGGTGTTCGGTGGGGGTTGTAATGGAGGCTGAGCAGTTGAGGCCGTCGCCGAAGGGCAGGTTGCCGCAGGTCTGTTCTGGCGCTCCGGCGCTGCCGGTTTGGAGGCGCCGGTTGCCCAGCCAGTCGTTGGCATAAAAGTGCAGTCCACTCGTATCGTAGGTGCCGATCAGCTCGCCACCGGCAAAAATATTGGTGTGGTTCCAGGTCGTACCGCCGTTACTCATTTCCGTCAGTTGCTCGCCGCCGGGTCCGATCACATAGTCTGTTTCACTGGAAGTCTGCAGACCGTTGCTCGCCGGATCGCAACTCATCGCGGTGATGCTTCCTTTGGCCACACGGTCTCCATCCGCATTATAAACATAGCCGGTCATGATCGCGTTTCCTGGAACGGATACGTTCTTGACGGCGCAGACCTGGCCCGCGCCGTCGTACAGATACGTATTACCCGTATTGGAGTCGGCGGTTACATTGCCAGCGCTATCGTAGACTTGCAGCCCAGAGGCGGAATGATTGGAGGCATTGTAGCTGAGCTGCGGCAGTCCGCTGGCACATGCTCCACCATAGTTCAGCGTACGGTTTCCAAAGGAGTCATACGCATAGCAGAAGTTGGAAGTCTGCGATCCGCCGATTGTATTGGCCTCAGTGTTGGCCGCGCTGGTCAAGCGGCTAAGCGCATCTATGGTAAATGTCCAGTTGTCCGTTGTGGTGCCGCTAGTTGTGGGTCCTTGCATCAGTTCGCTGTAACCCACCACATTCCCGACGGCGTCGTAGCCGGTGGGAATAGAACCGACAACATAGCTGGGAAGTGAATATCTATAGATCGTCCCATTAGCCGCCGAGACGACTGTGCTCTCGGTCACACGTGTCCTGCTATCATGAGTTTTGCTGACTGTCAGGCCTGTGCCGACCAGCGCGTTTGCGAGAGCTCCTTGTGCGGTGTATTGCGAAGATGCGTCAGGATTAGGAGCGAACAAAGATGGTGGATGCGTCTTATCGCTCCAATTGCTGAGCAGGTTTTGCAAGAGTCCTGCACTTGAAAATGACAGAGAGAAGGTGAGCGGTTGCGCGGAGGAACCTGGAGTACTCGCAATCCCGTTTGTGTAAGAGGTTAGGTTTCCCGCGAGGTCGTGGCTATAAAAAAGCGAGAACGGGCTAGTATTGCAGTTGGAAGGAGTGCATTGACGTTCCGCTGTTTCGCGTCCCATGGCGTCGTATGCCAGAATGGCCTTCAATGACTGGTACTGGCCAACCATAGGAGCAAAGTGTCCTGCCGCACCTGGGCACGAGGTTTTTGCAGACTGGGTCCACGCATTGGTTAATCTCCCGATCAGATCCCCCCCCGCCCCGGAGATAGAGGTTAAATCATATTGGAAGCAGGAGATTGGCGTGCCGCTAGCATCGGATGTATAGGTCTCAGAGGCCAAGCGATTCAGTTGGTCATAGATATAGTTTGTTGTCACTCCTCGTGCATCTGTTTTGGCAAGCAGGTTGCTGTTTGCGTCGTAGGAATATCCCGTTGTTCCCGCCACATAGCCATTATTGGATGCTGGACATGAGGCGATGGAATTCTCCGCATTCGATGCGCAGAGAAGGCGTGAGAGCGAGTCATAGTTAAAGGTGCGCACTCGTGCGACATCGCTTGTTCCATTTCCAAACTGCACCACCTTCAACAAGTTGCCCAGTACATCATAGCTATAGGCTGTTTGAAGCGATCCCGGCTCAATGACATAGAGCAGACGCCCTAGTCCATTGCTAATATTTTGCCACTGATTGCCGTTCTCATCAGAGAAATTCACCCACGAGACGTTGGTTCCCACGTTGGGTGTCGACGAGCAGTTCGTTTGTCCATATACCGAGATGCCGTCATAACACCACTGTTTGAAAGAACCATCTGGATTCTGGGTTCGCGTCGTCCGGCCAAATGCGTCGTATGAATGCGTCGTTATTCCATCGGTTGTGCTTGCCGTCGACCGGTGAGGATTGGATTGAGTTTGGGTGCGCCCAGCCCAATCATAGGTTGTGGTAGTAATATCCGTCCCTGCCGGATCGGATGAGTCCACCTCGACGACACGGCCTATGCCATCCATGATTTTGGTGACTGTCATCGTTGGATCTGGAGCCGCTGCCATTGTCGACGTGATCGTAAGCGGTAGGGCGTAGCCGTGATAATTTAGTTCCTCGCTGCCCCCATCGGGGTAGGACACATTGACAACGTTGTTCAATGCATCGTATATGTATTGCGTTCCGCTCCGATTTGCAGCGAGATCATTGGGGCCTTGAATCTGTGAAATCGTTCCGCTGCAGGAGTTGTAATGCCGTGATGTTTTGTAGCCAAGTGGATTCACTGTTCCGCTTACGTAGGAGTAAAACGGAGTGCCTGTAGCACATGTGGCGTCCCCGAACAAATCTGTATATTGATAGGACGTAATGTTCCGGTTGGGATCGGTTGTGCTGATTCGATTGCCATAAATGTCATAGGCATACTGCGTGGTCGCGGAATTGCCTAATGAGTTGACCTTGGTCACGGAGGTCAGATTGCCGCGCGTAGTGTACGTGACGCCATCATTGACGTCGTCATGGTTAGCGGCACCAACCCCCGGATTGGTTAGGGTGCTCCCATCGTACGTATTGGTTGTCTGGGAGACGATGGGGCCGGTATCCGAACCGCTGTGGACGGTTGTCGATCCCAGGAGCCCGTACAAGTGAAACCACTGATTACTCGACTCATAGTCTTTCCACGTGTAAACGGTTGTTCGCGTTGGAGTTGACGCTCCAAAGTCGTACTCGCGAGTCTCTTTTATATTGCTCGGCACGGCATTTGGAGCTCCCATGATACCGCCAATGACGTTCACCGTGTTGTAATCCTTCTGCGTCATGGAGGTGAGGGAGCCACCGTTCGCAGTGTAAGTTGTTGTTGTAATCGTCGAGGGCATTGACCATGGGGCAGGAGGTGTATCGGTATACGTCGTGGAGACCTGCTGTGCCTGCGATCCGTCTGGGTTATAGACCGTGTGCGACATTTCTCTTCCGGAGTACCATTCCAGCTCGTCATTGTTAAAGCTATGCCGGGTCCGAACGCCGTCGGGAGTTGTCACATCCATGTAAATATTGTTAGGAACGGTTCCATTTACACTCGGCGTATATGCCGTTGTTTGCTCTTCCGAACTTGAGCATTCAGACGAAGACGAGCATTCATGAACGGCTGTTACCTCACGAAAATCGCCTATGGTATCTGCAATAGTCTTGTAGAGCATATGCCCATTCAAATAGCCATAAGGTTCGGGCGAGTTTATAACGTTCCACTGATAATGCTGGTAATGCTGGAACACACCCCAATCATATCGAGAGTAGCCGCCTGTCGGGTAGGTGACCTTGGTCATTTCTCCCAGGGTGTCGTACTCGAAGGTGTATTGAAGTCCTTTTGGATATGTGATACTGCCAATACTATAGGGGAAATATTCCTGACTATAGTTGCTCGCGGGTGTTAAAGAGGCAGGGGCTGTTTGTGTTGGCATGGTGTATCCGAAGCTGATTGTCTGTGTAGAAGAAGATCCGCCAGACTCTGGATTCTGGTAGGTGATGGATGTGATGCCCTTGAACGATAAAGAGCCACCAGTTGTTGTAGTGGACCCATAATTGATAGATACAGTTCGACCGACACTGTCAGTAAGTATTAACGAGGATGCCGATTGGGTTAGCGTGATGTAATTGCCATTTCGGTCCACAATCTTTGTAGGAAGAGCGCTTCCCTGACCACATGCAGACACAGTGCAATAAGGAGCTCCGTCACCGGAGGTGAGCGCAAGGTTACCAAATTCAACATAGGAACCATCTTTTCGGTAGACTCGTACATCTCCTATACTCTGTGCTTCTAAACGCATAAATGTAGCATCGACAGGGTCGTCGATAGGTGCGGTGTCGATATCGAGGCGCGGCGTCGGAGCCCACCCAAGTCCATATGGAGGAGGATCCTGGTCAGCACAGTCTGTACGTGTCGAGAATGCATGTTTGGAACCATCCGAATCATGCAAAACGAAGTTCTCATAGCAGAAGACAGCTGGGTTCGATGCATTGCCTGAGTCTGCATTCGCGTAGGACAATAAAGGAATTGAGAGCGTCCAACCATAGCCAAGAGGAAAGCCCGAGTCTTCCTCCGCCATATACTCATGACCACCGTCAACTCTCGGAGTGCATTGCTTCATAGGATTATAAGGGCATTCGGTTGTGCTGTAGGTTAAATTCCAAAACTTGCTGCTGTAATGCAGGTCAAGGCCCAAATCATTCCCAGCACGCCCCGAGAACGAAACGAGTGGCACGGTAATGTTGAGGCCGCCCGAGCCAAGATCGATATTTTCGTGCAGTCCGCCATAGACATGGCCAGGCAAGACGCCAGTGGTGTTGCCAGCGTCCACCTGAAAGGGGACCGAGATTAATTGAGCCTCAGCACGAAGGGCGACGAGGAGAAGAAGACTGAACAGGATTGCGCAAACTCCCATTGATTTGCGTGAAAATCTCTGAATGGGACAAAGAGCCACGCTCGTATGTTGAAGATGATGTGTCTGGACTGAACATGATGGAATGATTGCTTGAGAAAAGCTAAGTATTGCGCTATTACGATGCATGGCTCTCCCATGACGTGTTGTTGAAGTTATAAAACGAAAATTCGCTGGTTGAAAACGCGGTCCCATATTATCTATAAACAGATTAGTTGTCTAGAAAAAATGTCAGGATTGTTAAATACATGCGATTGTCTCGTTATGCTGGTGCCCCGAGAATGTAAGATTTCTATGTGGGCGTTGGGCCACAAAGGTTAAGATCTGACTAGCGGCCGTGACCTTTTATACGCACGATAAAGGACATTATCATGCGTATAATTGAGCCATGACGACCACCGCGATTCAGGTCCAGTCCCCTGCCCTGCCCTCCATCTTCACGGCCCAGCCCCAGGCCCGAAAGCGGATGCGGGATTTCTTCAGCTCCCACATCCGCAATAAAAATACCCGACGCGCGTACCTTGAGGCGGTCCGGCAGTTCTCCGCCTTCTGCGCCGGCGTCGGCATCGAGGATCTAGCCCAGGTCGAGCCGATCCACGTCGCGGCCTTCGTTGAAGACCAGCTCCGGGAGCATTCCCGGCCGACCGTGAAGCAACGGCTGGCCGCTCTGCGGATGCTCTTTGATTGGATGGTGGTCGGCCAGGTGATTCCGTTGAATCCCGCGCACAGCGTGCGCGGCCCGAAGCACACGCAGAAAAAGGGCAAGACGCCGGTGCTTACCCCAGAGGAGACGCGGACGCTGCTCGATTCCATCGACACCGCCTCCCTGCCCGGCCTGCGCGACCGCGCGTTGATCGGCCTCATGGTCTACACCTTTGCCCGCGTGGGCGCGGTGATCGGTATGCGGGTCGAGGATTTCTTCGTCCAGGGGCGGCGCGGCTGGGTGCGGCTCCACGAAAAGGGCGGCAAGGAACACGAGATGCCCACCCATCACAATCTGGACAGCTATCTGGAGGAATACATCGCCGCCGCCGGCATCGGC
>Ga0224528_1001852_pt1 | contig 13050 bp, 11 predicted proteins | sample CBST25metaG_2_FD_179888 | JGI IMG/M metagenome (GOLD analysis project Ga0224528, IMG submission 179888) | Peat soil microbial communities from Stordalen Mire, Sweden - C.B.S.T25 | ecosystem: Environmental > Terrestrial > Soil > Wetlands > Peat | place: Sweden: Norrbotten County, Stordalen Mire...
TCATTCCCACCAACAAGCAGATGCTGCGGCTTGAGAATCCCGATGTGGTCTTCCGGACCGAAAAGGAAAAGTACACGGCGGCGGCCGACGACATCGCGCTGCTGCACGAGCGGAAACAGCCGGTGCTGGTGGGTACCACGTCAATTGAAAAATCCGAGCGGCTCTCCGGAATTTTGCAGCGCAAGGGCGTGCGCCACGTGGTGTTGAACGCCAAGTTCCATGAGCGCGAGGCGGAGATCGTGGCCCAGGCCGGAAGGCTGGGGATGGTGACCATCGCCACCAACATGGCAGGCCGCGGCACAGATATTCTGCTGGGCGGCAACCCGGAGTTCATGGCTCGGCAGGAGTTGGTGAAGAAGGGCCGGGCGCGCGCCATCAGCGTGGCAGAGGGCGCCATCAGTCCAACGGCTCCGGCAGGCTTCCTGCGCTTCTACTATCAGGGCCAGGAGTTCGAGGTCGCCAATGAGGAGTGGGCGGAGTCCTACAAGGTTCATTCCGCGGACACGCAGAAGGATCACGAGCAGGTGATTGAAGCAGGCGGCCTGTTCATTCTGGGCACCGAGCGGCACGAGTCGCGGCGCATCGATAACCAGCTTCGCGGCCGCGCCGGCCGCCAGGGCGATCCCGGCGAATCAAGATTCTACCTCTCGCTCGAAGATGACCTGATGCGCATCTTCGCCAAGGAGTGGGTCAGCAAGCTGCTGGAGCGGCTGGGCATGGAAGAGGGCGTGCCCATCGAGTCGAAGATGATCTCCAAGCGCATTGAAGGAGCCCAGAAGGCGGTCGAGGCGCAGAACTTCGAGTCCCGCAAACACCTGCTTGATTACGACGATGTGATGAACAAGCAGCGCGAGGCCGTCTATGGCGTGCGTCGCCAACTGCTTGAAGGCGTGGAACAGCGCGAGTTGATTCTGGAGGACTATGTCGGCGGAATCCTGAGCACGCTTTTGGATGAGTTTGCCGGAGAAAAAGTCCGCCCCGACCAGTGGGATATCAAAGGCCTGAATGCGAAGCTCGTCGACCAGTTCGGAGTGAGCCTGGAAGCTGCGGGAATCAAGCCGCTGGAAGTGAGCCGTCATGAGTTGGGCGATGAAATCTTCGATCGGCTCAAGGAGGTCTATGCGGCCAAGGAGAAGATTCTGGGCGCCGCAACCATGCGCTATCACGAGCGGATGGTGATGCTGAGTGTAATCGACGGCTTGTGGAAAGACCACCTGCTCTCGATGGATCACCTGAAAGAGGGCATCGGCCTGCGCGGCTATGCGCAGCGGGATCCGCTGGTCGAGTACAAGCGGGAGTCGTTCGACATGTTCGAGGCCATGATGCTGAAGTTTCAGGAAGACACGGTTCGCTTCCTGTTCCGTATGCAGATCATCGGACCGGACGGGCAGCCGGTGGATGCGATGCCGCAGGTGAAGCGCGAAGTTCCCAAGGCTCCGCCTGTTGCCAGCGCCGCCAATCCGCTGACGCTCGATGCCGAGCCGCGCGAGATTTCCATTCAGACCCGGCAGGCCTCAACGACCATCGACGCTTTGGAGAAGGAGTTCCACCGCAAGAAGCAGCGGGAGCTGGAAGTGGCCAGCCGTTCTGGCAGCGATGCCGAAAGCCAGCAATCGCAGCGCAGGACCGGCGAAAAAGTGGGTCGCAACGACCCCTGCCCCTGCGGCAGCGGGAAAAAGTACAAGAAGTGCCACGGAGCCGAAAAGTAACAGGCACTTGAGACTGGCGTGAACAACAGGAAGGGCGGGGGAATGTCTCCCGTCCTTCTTGCGTTTTTGTCGCGATTGCTGAAGCGATTTTTTCGCTTATCAGGGCCGCGGCCGGATCAAGGATCCGGGAATTTTCCGGTTACTGAGCCAGAGCGAAGTTGACTGCCACATTGATGGTCGTTTCGCCAGCGCCAGACTCGAATTTCCATTGGCGCACGGCATCCTCAGCAGCGGTCGTAAGCATCCGGTTTCCACTCACCGCTTTTGCGCCCGTAACCCTTCCTTGCGCGTTTATGGTGGCTTCAACCTTTACCAAGCCACCAATCCTCATGCGTTTGGCAACCTCCGGGTAGACTGGCGACACTCTCGATTTGACCGCCCGTTCGTCTGCTGCCCGGGCTGGCAACGTCATGGCCATCATCAGTGCCAGAGCGGCCACCGGAAACAACTTCATCCCTAAACGCCTCAAGCGACTGGGGCGATTTTCAACCTGATCCGTGCTCATTGATTCCTCCAGAAAAATGGGAAAAGCTCAATGAGGTTATCGGCACAGAGAAAAATTACATGAATGGAATCTGAGCTTCTGATTACTAAAGGAATGGTCGCCGCTGCGATTAGTAACCCGCAGAGATGACCTCTATCGGGCCGGTTCAGCCTCGGAAATGGCGGCGAAAGTGAGGTCTTGCGCTGTGGAGTGGTGCTCTTCCCGCCACAACTCGAACAGCCGCCCGTAGCTCAGCGTGCTGTAGTCCGCCGGGCCGATTCCCAGCTGTTCCGCGGCCCGGTCGATCCATTCCGCAGAGCCTTCCAGCTCGGCATAGTCGCCAATCGGGGTTTCGTCCACTACGCAGTGGCCCTCGCCTTTCCGCCACTCGGTACGCCATTTCTCATAGCGAAATGCCGTCACCAGTCCGAGCGAAAGGAAGACTTCGGCCATGGCTTTGCCGTCGGAGACCTCGGTTTCGGTCTCGATGCGGTGTTTGTGCCGGTCTTCGCCGGGACCAACATCGGGCAGCCGCTTGTGGGTTACGGTCCAGCGCCCGGCATAGCTGCGGATGCGCAGAATTTCCGTGCGGGCACGCATTGCGCGGCTGGGAGTGTCGTAAAGCACGTTGCTCTCAAAGCTGCGCGGAGTTTGCAGTGTAAAGCCAGCCGTTTGCAGCCGCCGGGTCAGGCCGGGTACGTCTTCCACGCGGAATTTGATTTCGGTTTCGATGGGCATCGTAATCAGAGAGTATACGGCAGTTCGCGGCGACCCGCTTTCACAGGCGACAATAAAAGAGTGAAGACTTTGCGATTGAGCGTGGACCCGGCGCATCTGGAAACTGCCGAAGCTCAGGCTGCGATTGAACGCGCGGCTGCGATTCTGCGCGCCGGGGGACTGGTGGCGATGCCCACCGAAACCGTTTACGGGCTGGGCGCGAATGCTCTGGACGCGGCCGCCGTGGCCAGCATCTTCGCGGCCAAGCAGCGACCCAAGTGGGACCCCGTGATTGTGCACATTGCCAGCCTGGCCATGCTGGACGGGCTGGTGAAGGACGTTCCCGAGCGGGCGCGCCGCCTGATGGAAGCCTTTTGGCCGGGGCCGCTCACCATGCTTTTGCCGCGGACCGATGCGGTGCCGGACGTGGTGACTTCAGGCCGTCCGCTGATGGGCGTGCGCATGCCGTCGCATCCGGTGGCGCTTGAGTTGATTCGCCGCGCGGGCCTTCCGGTGGCTGCGCCCAGCGCCAATCTCTTTACCCACATCAGTCCCACGACCGCCGCGCACGTGCTTCAGGATCTGGATGGACGCATCGATGCGGTGCTGGACGCGGGAGCAGCCAAGCACGGCGTCGAGTCCACGGTGATGGATCCCTGCTTAAGTCCGATGATGATTTACCGGCCTGGAGCGGTGACGCTTGAGCAGATTCGGGAGATTGCCGGGCCGGTTGAGCTTTTTCACGATTCCGGCGAGCAGCAGGACTCGTCGCGGGAAGCACTGCCCTCGCCCGGACTCAGCCTGCGCCACTATGCGCCCAAAGCGCGGCTGGTGCTGGTGGAGGGGCCGCTGCCCGAACTAGAGGCGCGGCTGGCTGAAGAGGCTGCGCGCTGGCCGGAAGAGCGGCTGGGAATCATGCTGCCGGGCGAGGTTGCCGTGCCCGCTGGAATTGCGCCGGAGGCCGTTTTCGCCTGGGGCCGTTGGGCAGAGCCGAAAGAGATGGCGAGCAGGCTGTATGCGGGGTTGCGCGCGCTGGATGACAAGGGATGCACCGTGGTTCTTTGTCCCTGGCCTCCGGCTGAGGGAATCGGCGCGGCCATTCGCGACCGGCTGCGCAGAGCCGCGGGGCGGAAAAAGCGAGGAAACAGGGAGTAGGGATCAAGGAGCAGGGACCAGGGACCAGGGACCAGAAAAACCCGCCGGTTGAGAGACGTGCTCTTCTCTCTCTTCGAATTGAGCTCCGGGCTGACTTGCCGACCCGCTGACTCGCTGCTTTACTGCCCGCTCTCGTTCAGCTTGTACATGTATTTGATTGCGGATTTGTACACCAGGGTTTTTGTACGCCCGCGAACCTTGAGCGCATTCTTGTCGTACCACTCGATGCAGCCTTCCACCTGCTCGCCGTCTTCCAGCACAATCACCATCGGGGTCTGCGACTGAATCTGCTTTTGCAGGTAGAACAACTCGGCGTGCCGCACTGGAGCTTCCTGCTCGGCGTATGAAGGCAAGCGGAAGGGAAACAGCGCGGGCGAGGTCCGTTTGTTGCCGGTTTGCGGCCGTGCGTGTTCTGCGCCGTTCTTGCCGCGCCCTGTGGGCAGAATCTCTGAAAAGCTCATGGAAAACAACCCTTTCGAGAAAAATGCAACCTGCGCCTGCAGCGAAACCAGAGTTGATGTATCCCGAAACCACAGCGTTCAAGTCGACGTGACCCTCAGGGAACGGCGACCCTGCACAAAACTTAACAGGATTAGTTACTCTGGTTTCGCTCTAAACTTACGCTTCAGGATAAACCGGATACGTCACCGCGATGGCGGCTGATGCCGTTCGACTCTCGTCATTGCTGCCTTGTGCTTAAGTGCTTGTATAAAAAGATGCCTGGGCCTTGTTGCGGGTTGCTCTTTCTTTTTGAGCGGCATCGATTGGCGAACGCTCTAGAGCATTTTTGCTTTTGCTGTAGACTTCCGTGCCCCATCCTTTTCGCTTTTTTCTGCGGAAAGGGTGGGATACCAATGAAATTTGGGTCTACACCATTTCCGAAAACGCTCTAGTTCCGTTCCAGGCTGACTGCCATGGCGTCCAGCGAGAGCGAGCGCAGCAGATTGCGCCGCATTCCCTGTTCCACCTGCACCAGCGCGCGGGCCGCTCCATCGATCCAATCCACGGTGAGCCCCTGCGCCATCCGTTCCAGCTCCGCCGCCATGTCCAGATTGCGAATCAGCCCCGGCGTACCGGCCACCATCAGCAACAAATCTTCAACCAGGCTGCTCAGAGCGCGCAGCAGGTTGACGGTTTTTTCCTGCCCGTCGGCCCCGGCGCGGTAGCTCTCCGTGGCGTGGAACAGTTGCGTGTAATCCGGTTCACGCAGAGCGTTGTGCAGCAGCACCAGCGCATCCTGACGGCTGGCCAGATAAACGGCGAGGTCGATGGAGAGCGCGCGGCCCACGGCTCCCTGCGCCAGACGGGCGGCCAGCGCGCGGTCCTTCGCACTCAGTTCAGGCCGCCGCTGAGCCAGCAGGGCTTCCAGGTCCGCGGCAGGCAGCGCGCCCAGCCGGTAAATCACGGCGCGCGAGCGGATGGTGGGCAGCAGTTCCTGCGGGTTTTCGGTCAGCAGAATCAGAGACGTGTGATCGGGCGGCTCTTCCAGAACCTTCAGCAGGCTGTTGGCCGCCTCTTTCATGAAGGCCGAGGAAGTGAAGATGGAAAACGACCGCTTGGCCTCGTTGGGAGGCCGGTAGTACGCTGCGTGGATCACCTGCCGCACCTGCCCCATCTTGATCAGCAGTTGCGGCGGATCGGGCGGCACAACAATCACGTCCGGGTGGGTTTGGATCAGGATGCGTGTCTCGCGCTTGTCGGTATCGCGCAGAGTTTCGCGTGCCGCCACGGCCTCGGCCACGCGCTCCTCAAGATTTTCCGCCTCGCCAATGCGGACACAGTTCGAGCACGTGTCGCAGAAGTCCGGCAGGCCGTCGCTCTGCGTAGGGTGCAGGCAGTTGACCACCTTGGCCAGCATCAGAGACAGCGTATATTTGCCCGCCCCGCGCGGTCCGGCCAGGATCAGCGAATGGGGAAACCGCTCCGCGCGCACCGCCTCGCGGAGGTGCGTAACAGTGGCCGAGTTGCCAAGAAAGTCCTTGAAGCCCACGTGTTGAGTTTAGTGCATTTGCGGGTTGGCCAGCAGCAGCCGTTCGGAGACGGCTTCCGCGATCTGCTCGTGGATTTCGTCGATGCCGAGGTCGCCCACGATCAGAACGACGCGCTCCGGCTCGCGGGCGGCGATTTCGCGGTACTTTTGCCAGACGCGGCGGAAGAAGGCGTCCTGCTCGGCTTCGAAGCGGCCTTCATCCTTGCCGGTCTGCTCCTCCACGCGAGTGTTGCGGCGGCGTGCGCGGGCCAGCGAGGCGTCGAACGAGGGCAGAAGCAGCAGCGTCAGGTCGGGTTGCAGGTTGCCGCAAATCAGGCGATGCAGGTCCAGAACCATCTCGGAACCCAGCTCGCGGCCGCCGCCCTGGTAGGCTTCGGTGGAGTCTGTAAAGCGGTCGCAGAGTACGATTTTTCCCGCATCGAGAGCCGGCTCAATTACCTCGGCAATAGCCTGCGCGCGGTCGGCGAACATCAGAGCCATCTCGGCCATCGGCGCCACGCCGGTGGAGCGCGAATCCAGCAGAATCGCCCGGATACGGTCGCCGGTCGCGGTTCCGCCCGGCTGGCGGGTCACGACTGCCCGCAGGCCCCGCTTTTCCAGCCACGTCGCCAAACACTTGATTTGGGTGGTCTTGCCCGATCCGTCCAAACCTTCAAGAGTGATAAATAATCCGCGCGGCATGGGGTGAGTTTACCACCGCGACAAAAGTTCAAGCGCCGCGGCTTCGTTTGTGTTACAAAAGTCTAAATCCGCGCAAAAAAACGGAGGCGGACGACCGCCTTCATTGGAGTCGTCAAAAAATTGATTTCGTTTACTCTCTTCAAGATCTATATCTGCGGCTTGATCGTGCTTGCTCTGCTGTCTGCCGTTCGCCTCAACGCTCAACACATGACCCTGGAAGGCTACACCGGCGGTTTCATTACGCCCACGGCCTACGTCGTTCCTTCGTATAAAGGCCAGTTCTTTTCCCACCCGGCTGTCGGCTACCACTTCCTCGGCGCAAATAGCGTCATCGGCGACCTGCATACCTTCGGCATTGCAGAGGGGTTTGCCAACCGGGGAGAGGTTGCGTATGCCCGCAGCGTTCACATCAAAGGCGACAGCGCCCTGTTCGGTAATCTGTGGCACTCTGCCGGATTGAATGTGATCAGCGGCAAGGTGGTTGCGATCAAGGATGGCGAGCGCAGCCGGTTCATGCCGGGGGTGTCGGTGGGCGGCGTGGTCCGCACCAGCGACCACTTCGTGACCGGCGCACTGGATGGCAAGAGCCACACCAACGGCGACGTATACGTGGTGGCTACCAAGACCTGGCTGAAGCCGCCTGTGCCGCTGTTCCTGAACCTGGGCTGGAAGGCTACCAATGCGGAGATTCTGGGCATCGGCGGCGAGGCTACGCGGTTTGGCGGGCGGTTGTTCGGCGGCCTGGGCTTTCCGCTGCCCGGCTCGTGGAAAACGGCCATTGTGCCCTCGGCCGGGTTCAGCCAGGAGCCGCCGCAGGTGAAGAATCTGGGCGCCATTCTGGTGAGCGGCAAGGCGCACATTCCCACCACCATGGACTACGCCGTGCGCATTACGCAGGCTGAGAATCCGCACTTCTCCTTCGATCTCGGCATCGGGCAGGTGGCTGGGCAGATCGGCACCACGTACATCTCGAATCCGCCGCTGGGGTTTGTGCCGGTGAATCTCAAGGCGCGTCACGTCCTGGGCATGGGCCTCAGTTATCGCTACTGACGGTGCGGGGGTAAACCCCTGGCCTGGGGAGGCAGAAATAGAGAAATTTCCTTGTGCGGTTTTGACCAGAATGGAAATGAGGGCTTGGCTTACGCTTCGTGCGAGGTGTACAAGTTCTTGCCCCGCGCAGGGTAAATCGAATTTGCTCGGCGGAGCCGGCGCGAATGAACCAGGAGGTTCCTCTCATGCGACTGTTCCGTTCTCTGCGCTGGCTTTTGCCGGCGCTGTTTCTTTCTCTGCTTCCCGCATCTTCACACGCACAAATCAGCATCAGTGTTGGGTTCGCTCCACCGGAACTGCCGGTCTATGAGCAGCCCTACTGCCCCGAGCCCAATTTGATGTGGGCGCCGGGTTACTGGGCCTATGCGGAAGGGGATTACTATTGGGTCCCCGGCGCCTGGGTGGAGCCTCCCTATGAAGGCGCTCTGTGGACGCCTAACTATTGGGGCTGGTCCGGTGGCCACTACAGGTTCCATCAGGGGTACTGGGGACGCCACGTGGGCTACTACGGCGGTGTGAACTATGGCTTTGGTTACGAAGGCATCGGTTTTTCCGGCGGTGAATGGCGCGGCCGCGAGTTTGCCTACAACACCGCGGTTATGCGCGTGAATGAAACCGTCGTTCATACCACCTATATCGACCGGACGGTCGTGGTGCGAAACACGATCGTCAACGACCGGCACGTTGCCTATAATGGTGGGCCAGGCGGCATACAACACCAGCCAGGGCCCGAGGAGCGGGTTGCCAATCGCGACCAGCACATGGCTCCGACAACGTTCCAGGCACAACATATACAGGCGGCCAGGGCCGATAAGAGCGCGTTTGCCAAGGCGAACGGCGGTCACCCGCAGAACGTGGTTGCCGCCCGGCCGCTGGGTGTGCAAAACCACGCCGCGCCAGCCGGAATGAAGGCAGGGCCGCAGACTCCGGCCGCGCAGAAGGGTGCAGCGAATCCGGTTGGTCCGGTGAACGGAAAGACCCAGCCGCAGCAACAGGCGCACCCAACGTCGCCACAGGCTCATCCAACAACGCCACAGGTTCAGCCACACGCAACGCCTCAGTCACAGGCTCGTCCGACAACACCGCAAGTTCAGCCGCACGCAACGCCTCAGCCACAGGCTCGCCCAACAACACCACAAGTTCAGCCGCACGCAATGCCTCAGCCGCAGGCTCGTCCGACAACACCGCAGGTTCAACCACACGCAGTGCCTCAACCTAAGGCTCGTCCGGCAACACCGCAGGTACAGCCGCACGCAACGCCTCAGCCACAGGCTCGTCCGGCAACACCGCAGGTACAGCCGCACGCAACGCCTCAGCCGCAGGCTCGTCCAACGACACCACAGGTTCAGCCGCACGCAGCGCCTCAGTCGCAGGCTCACCCTGCGCCACAGCCGAAGGCTCATCCCGCGCCGACACCAAAAGCGGAACCCAAGCCCAAGGATCTTTAACGCCAAGTTGGTGTAGAGGAAGTCGATGCATCTGCGTACTATTTTTCCAGGAAAACGGCACCTTGCACGATTTTTTGCTACTGCGCGGTAACTCTGAATTTCCCCTGAGGCCAAAGTTTCCCCATTACACAACTTCTGTCGCAGGGTGGTGTTGAATCGAGGTAGACTGGACGCGCAATAGCGTTTCAGGCATCAACGGTTTGAAAGTTTGAAGGTTTGAATAAACCAGGAGGTATTTTCCATGCGACTGCTCCGCTCCGCGCGTTTGCTTTTGCTCGCTCTGCTCGTCTCTCTCGTCCCAGCGTCTTCTTATGCTGGAGTCTTCATCAGCGTGGGGTTCGCTCCGCCGATGTTGCCGGTCTACGACCAGCCACCCTGCCCGGAACCCGGCTTGATGTGGACGCCCGGCTATTGGGCCTACGGCCCGGATGGCTACTACTGGGTTCCCGGCGCCTGGGTGCCGGCTCCCTATGACGGCGCGCTGTGGACGCCCGGCTACTGGGGCTGGGGCGACGACTTATATATGTGGCATCCCGGCTACTGGGGCGATCATGTGGGCTACTACGGCGGCGTGAATTACGGCTTCGGCTACATGGGCATCGGTTTTGCCGGCGGCATGTGGCGCGGCCACAATTTCTTCTACAACTCCGCCATCATGAACGTGGACAGAGGCCGCTTCCACAACAACATGTATGAAGACCGGACGATTATCAACAATACGACCATCATCAACAACAATCATGTGTCTTTCAGCGGCGGACGTGGCGGTATTCAGCACCAGCCAAGGCCTGAGGAACGGATGGCCGATCATGATCGGCACATGGGCGGAACGCAATCCCAGATGCAGCATGAGAACGCCGCCCGGTCGGACCGGAGTTTCTATTTCAAGAACAACGGCGGGCATCCCAGCACTACGGCTGTCTCCAGACCCATGAGCGGTGGACAGAACAGCAGGATGCAGGGTGGTGCGTCCAGCGGCGCGCGGCAGGGACAGCAGAATAATCAGAATCAGCAGAGGAACAGCCAAGTCCAGCAACAACAGAACCAGCAACGGAACAGCCAGGTCCAACAGCAGCAACAGAATCAGCAGCGGAACAATCAGGTTCAGCAGAATCAGCAACGGAATCAGAACCAGCAGATTCAGAATCAGCAACGCAGTAATCAGGTTCAGCAGCAGAACAATCAGAACCAGCAACGGAACCAGCAACAGCAACAGCGGAATCAGCAACAAAACCAGCAGCGCAGCACTCAGCAGCAGTCCCGGCCCGCGCAACAGTCGCAGCCTGCGGCTCATCAGCAGTCTGCTCCGCAGCAGAAGGCCGCACCCAAGTCTGAGTCTCACGAAAAGGAAAAGTAAGCGGCAGTATTTCGCTTCTTAACCAACAAGGCCCACGGTCATCCGTGGGCCTTGCTGCATCTGTGGACGTTTTGTCTTGTCAGGCTCCCGCCGATTCCATGCCGGCGATCTCCACTTCCAGTCCGCCATACTGCGGATGGTCGTTTTCGCGGATGCGGTAGGCGAGATCGATGAGCGAGCCTCTTTCCAGCCCGAGGGCCGCGACGCGCTCCGCCTGATTCCACCCCACGGCGCGGATGGCGCTGCTTACGCCCGCCAGCGGCAGCCCTGCCTCCTGGGCCAGTTCCAGGCGTATGTGGCGTTCCTTCATCACACGGGGCGGCGTCAGCAGGCGTGCCCTGCGGGCCACAAACACCGGCTCCGGGTTGCCGTGTCCCAGCGGCTCCAATTTCCGCAGCCAGCCCGCCAGCACCGGCGTAATCCGGTTCAGCGGTAACTCGGCATGAATGTGCAACAGCCGCTCCGGTTCCCGCGCCGCCAAGTGCTCCTCGGCATACGCGTGCAGACGCCGCTTCAACTCCGGCAACGAGGCTGCGGGCAGTGCAAAGCCCACCGCGAAGGCATGGCCACCGAAGCGCGTGAACAGATCCGCGCAGCTCTCGATGGCATTGAGCAGTTGGAATCCTTCCACCGAGCGACCGGAGCCATGCGCCACGCCGTCCTCGACGCTCACTACGATGGCTGGCTTGGCGGTTCGCTCCACCACGCGCGAAGCCAGAATGCCGATGACGCCGCGGTGCCAGCCTTCGCCCTCTACAACCAGCAGACGTTCCGCTGCCAGTTCGGCATCTTCGGCCAAACGGGCTTCAATCAGGCTCAGCGCGAAGGCCTCGGTATCCCGCCGCTCGTGGTTCAGCCGCTCCAGCTTGGCGGCCAACTCGGTGGCGCGCATCGAGTCGTGCGTGCAGAACAGCTCAATCACTTCCGAAGCCACGTCCATGCGCCCCGCGGCGTTGATCCGCGGAGCCAGCCGGAAGGCCACATCGAAGCCGGTGAGCCGTTTGGTGCTGGGGTCCAGAGCCGCCACAGAAAACAGTGCGCGCAGTCCTGCACCCACGGGCCGCCGCAGCTCGTTCAGGCCGAGAGCCGCAATCACGCGGTTTTCTCCGCGCAGCGGAACCGCATCGGCAATTGTCGCAATGGCCGCCATCTTCAGAAAACTGGGCAGCAGCTTGTCGCGGGTGCGGGCCGGGTTGCGCCGTTCCAGCACGGCCTGGGCCAGCTTCAGCGCAATGGACGCGCCGCACAACGATTTCTCAGGGTATTCGCAGTCCGGTTGGTTGGGATTCAGAATGGCCAGCGCATGTGGCACGGCATCGCCCGCTTGCAGCAGATGGTGGTCGGTAATGATCAGGTCCAAGCCCAGCTTGCGCGCCGTCTCGGCCTCGGCAAAGGCCCTCATGCCGGTGTCCACCGTGATCACCAGCCGCGCCCCCTCGGCGTAGGCCTCCTCCAGCACGCTCGATTGCATGCCGTAGCCTTCCAGCATCCGGTGCGGCACATGGAAGTGAACCACGCCGCCCAGCATCTCGATAGCGGTTTTCAGCAGCACCACGGCTGTCGTGCCGTCTACGTCGTAGTCGCCGTAGAGCAGCACCAGTTCCCGGTTGGCAATGGCCCGCTCCAGCCGCTCGACCGCCGCGGCCATACCCTTCATCAGCATGGGATCGTTCAGATGTGTATTTTCAGGGTGCAGAAATGCGAAGGCCTGGCTGGCTTGTGTAATGCCGCGCGCCACCAGCAACTCCGCCAGAACCAGCGGCAGGCGCGCTTCCTTGGCCAGGGCCGCGGCCTCTTCCGGGTGCGGCTCCGCCAGAATCCAGCGCTGGCGCGGGACACTGCGCGGCAAAACGGAACGGCTGTCCGCCGTTCCGTTTACGCTAGCTTCGTCGGCCACCGTGGCCTACTCGTCCTCGTTGTCGTGATGATGCTCGCAGTTGCAATGCTCGTCGTCGAGGACAATGTCCTGCAAATTTTCAATGTCTTCCAGCAGCATCTGGTAGCGCTCGTACCAGTCGGTCGTGGTCTCGTGCAGGAACACCAGCCCCTGGTAGGCAAAGCCGAGCTGGATGTAACCCAGCATGCCGGCGTACTTTTGCAGCCACTTGGCTTCCACCAGTTCGGTGCCCTCTTCGTCGGAGAAGTTGAGGTCGCCGGTTTCCTCGATCAGCGCGTCCAGTTCCTCGCTGTCCAGTGTCATCTCGCTGAAAGTCACAAAGGGAGCGCCCACGTGCTTGGCCATCTCCACAAAGTCTTTCCACGCGTCAGGGTTGCCTTTTCCTTCCCATAGAACGGAAGGAACATCCTCGGTGACGTATCCGGGGAGGCGGTGTATACCGTGGCCCTCAATAAAGGCCACCATGTCGTCTTTCAGAGATAAAAGGTTGTCTGTGCTCATAGTCAAGTACTCATTTTCTCAGATCGGGCCGGGTGGGCGTGCGGCCGATGTGGAAACTCCG
>Ga0224528_1001864_pt1 | contig 12983 bp, 9 predicted proteins | sample CBST25metaG_2_FD_179888 | JGI IMG/M metagenome (GOLD analysis project Ga0224528, IMG submission 179888) | Peat soil microbial communities from Stordalen Mire, Sweden - C.B.S.T25 | ecosystem: Environmental > Terrestrial > Soil > Wetlands > Peat | place: Sweden: Norrbotten County, Stordalen Mire...
AACACCGGAATCGCTGCCGGCGGCATTCAGCGCGGCCGGCCGATCTTCGACCGCCGCCCCGGCGTACCCGGAAGTTACCCCCAACGCCCTGGAATGGGAACCGCCGCTCCTGGCCAGTTCCCCGGCGGTCCGCGTCCCAAGCATCCTACCCGCACCGGCACGGGCGGCTATGCAGGCCCCGGAGCCCCCGGCGCACGGCCCGGCTTTGGCGCGCGCCCTGGCTTTGGACCACCCCGCCCCGGCGGTCCGCCTCGTCCGGGTGGCGCTGCGCCCACCGGCGAAGCACCGCGCCCGCAGCGTGCTCCGATGCGTGGTCGCGGTGGACGTCCCCAGTACCCCAAGACCAAGGAAGGCCCGATGAAGGGCTTTGTACCGCCGCCACGTTATGGCGGGGTGCAATATGGCGGGGAACCGCTGCCCATCACCCGCGAAATCACCGTCACCGAAGGCATCAGCGTCAAGGATCTGGCCGAGAAGCTCGACATTCGCGCCAAGGATCTGATCGCCACCCTTCTGATGAGCGGCGTCTTCGTCACGGTCAACCAGTCCCTCGACGCCGAGATGGTCAAGGACGTAGCCGCCAAGTTCGGCGCTGCGGCCACCGTCATCAGCTATGAAGAGGAGATCGCCAACGAGGCCATCGAGGAAGTTCTCGAGGCCGACAACACCGGCGAACTCGAAGTCCCCCGTTCCCCCGTGGTCACCGTCATGGGCCACGTCGATCACGGCAAGACCTCGCTGCTCGACGCCATCCGTGAAACCCATGTGGCCGAAGGCGAAGCCGGCGGCATTACCCAGCACATCGGCGCTTACAAGGTGAAGTTCTCCAAGGAAGGCTCACCGGCTCACGGCCGCGAGATCGTCTTCCTCGACACCCCTGGTCACGAAGCCTTCACCCGCATGAGAGCCCGCGGCGCCAAGGTGACCGACATCGTGGTCATCGTGGTCGCGGCCGACGACGGCGTCATGCCCCAGACCCTGGAAGCCATCGATCACGCCAAGGCCGCCGAAGTTCCCATCATCGTGGCCGTCAACAAGATCGATAAGCCCAACGCCAACCCCGAGCGCGTCAAGAAGCAGTTGGCCGATCGCGGTCTCATCCCTGAAGAGTGGGCGGCCGGCAGCGAAGGCACCGTCTTTGTCGAAGTTTCGGCAAAGAAGCACCTCAACCTCGACCTGCTGCTGGAAATGATCTGCCTGGTCTCCGACATCAAGGCGCCCAAGGCGACCCCCGGCCGCAAGGCTGTCGGCTCCGTCCTTGAAGCCAAGCTCGACCGCGGTCGCGGCGCAGTGGCCACCGTCCTGGTTCAGGACGGCACCCTGCACCTCAACGACAGCTACATTGTCGGCAACACCTTCGGCAAGGTCCGCGCCATGTTCGACGATCGCGGCCGCGCCATCACAGAAGCTGGTCCCTCGACCCCGGTCGAAGTCCTCGGCCTCGAATCCATGCCCGACTCCGGCGATACGTTCCTGGTGGTTGCCGACCGCGACAAGGCCAAGGGCATCGCCCAGTACCGCAAGATGAAGGAGCGCGACGCACAGCTCGCCAAGAGCTCCCGCGTCTCTCTCGAAGGTCTTGCCGAACAGATTCGTCTGGCCGGCGTCAAGGACCTGCCCCTCATCATCAAGGGCGACGTCACCGGATCGGTCGAAGTGCTGGCCGATTCGCTGGTCCGCATGTCGACCGAAAAGGTGCGCGTCAAGGTCATCCACTCCAGCGTCGGTTCCATTACGGAAAGCGATGTCCTGCTGGCTTCTGCCTCCAACGCCATCGTCATCGGCTTCAATGTGCGCCCCGAGCGCAAGGCCGCCGAGCTGGCGCAACAGGAAGGCGTGGAAATTCGCCTGCACAACATCATTTACGAGTTGCAGGACGAGATGCGCCTGGCCATGATGGGCCTGCTTGAACCCATGTTCAAGGAGAACTACCTGGGCCGTGCGGAAGTCGTCAACGTCTTCCACATTCCCAAAGTGGGCACCATCGCCGGCTGCCGCGTTCAGGACGGGTCCCTCCGTCGTGATGCGGAAATCAAGGTGATGCGTGGCACCGAACAGGTCTTCAAGGGCAAGATCGGCTCCCTGAAGCGCTTCAAGGACGACGTCAAGGAAGTCACCAACGGCATGGAGTGCGGCATTGGCATCAACAACTTCAGCGACTTGAAGGAAGGCGACCTGATCGAAGCCTTCTCCACCGAGAAGCTGGCCGCCGACCTCGGCGCTCTGGCCACCGAAGTCGCAAAAGCAACCGCAGCAGCCGCCGCGGCCGCGGCAGCAGCAGCAACCAAGGAATAGCACTCCTCTGCTGTTTCAACCCCTGAACGGCCCGCTCCTCACCACGAGAAGCGGGCCGTTTTGTCTTTCGGCAAACCCCCGGCAGAATAACCGAACACTCCGCTCCCGACCGCCGTCTTAGCGTGTGTACAGGGACGTTAAGATGCGGAGTGGGCCTTGCGCAATGCACCCGCTGACGGCCCTGAGGGAGCGCTCAAGTCTTGACCACGGACGAAGAGGCAGAGTTCACGGCACTTGTCCAACGCCAGTCGCGCTTCGTCTTCCGCGTCGCCTACGCCGTGCTGCTCAATCCCCACGACGCCGAAGACGTGGTGCAGGAGACCTTCTTGAAGCTCTATCGCAATCGCGGATGGCAAGGCATGGACAACGAGCGCGCCTTCCTGGCCCGCGTAACGTGGCGCATTGCGGTCGACAGGCGTCCCCGCTCATCTCACCCGGCCCTGGAGGACGCTGCGGGCGATGACCGGCCGTCACCCGATCCCAGCCCCGAGCAGACCCTGCTCTTCTCCAACCAGCGGGCGATGGTTTCCTCCATGATCGACGGCCTTCCTGAAGCACTCCGCCTGCCCCTTGTGCTTTCCGCCTTCGACGAACTCAACTCGCGCGAGATCGGCGGCATCCTGGGCATTCCCGAGGGCACCGTCCGGACGCGCCTTCAACATGCCCGCCAACTTCTCCGCCAGAAACTCACCAATCTCCAGGAGACCCGCTATGCGTGAGAACGACGAACTCGACCGCCTGATCGACTCCGCTCTGTCGACCTACGGCGACCCCGGCCCCGACTCCGGTCTCGACCAGCGCGTGCTGGTCCGCATCTCGTCTGCCCGCGCCTCTACGAGAGTCGCGCATGCGCCGCGCCGCCGCTGGGTGCTTTGGGCTATCGGCCTGCCTGCCGCTGCCTGCCTGCTTCTCTTCTTCCTTGCGGGTCCAAAGACAGCTCCTCCACCAACCGGCGTTGCCAAGGGAGCCTCCCAGCCGCAAGAGCTTCCCACCGTTCCCCCTCATATTGGGGCGCTGCCAGTTCCTCGACATGAACCGGCCCCGATAAGCAGGCAACTTCCATCCAGCCAGTCCCGGCGCAGTGGAAACACGACGAGAGCTGTTGCGCTGCCCAAACTCGATCTCTTTCCGACCCCCCAGCCGCTCACCCCGGCAGAACAGGCCCTCATCGACTTCGCTCTTCGCGCTCCTGAATCTGAACGCAAGTCCTTTATCGCTGCGCAAAAGCAGGCTGAGGCGCCGCTCCGCATCGCAGCCATCGAAATTCCACCCATCGATGCAACAAACAAAGACACAAACTAAGGAGATTCACATGCGTAAAACCGCCCTATTCTGCTGCTTACTGGCCTTCATCCTGCCTCTTGGGCACAAAACCTTTGCCCAGGATGCAGCCCAAACCCAAAACGCTGCAAAGCCACCGGAACCCCCAGTTCACTACTACCACCTTGAATTTGTGGTGCAAGAGCTCAGCCCGGAGGGCAAGCCTGTCAACAGTCGCGCTTACTCGACCACTGTCGCCACCCACGAAATGTCCGTCATCCGCGCCAATTCCAGGGTTCCCTTTCCCACCGGGACCTTTTCCGATGCGGCGGGGACCATTTCGTCGGTGAACACGCAATACCAAATCCAGAACGTTGGAGTGGAAATCGATGTACGCAACGCCCACGAGGTCGGTCGCCTGCTCACACTCAACCTCATCGCCGATATAAGCAGTCTCGGCGGATCTGCAAGCGTCAGCGCTAATGTCCGCCAACCGATCATGCGCCAGAACAAGTGGGAATCGTGGGTTCTCATTCCGATTGACAAAGCCACCGTCGTTTTCAAATCCGACGACCTCGACAGCAAGGGCAGCATGCAAATGGTGGTGACCGCCACGCTGCTGCAATAACTCTCTCTTGCACCGCCCTGCGAGCAGCCGCGTTGGCAGGGCGTTCAATCAGCCACCGCCATTACGCCCCAGGTCCTGATTCTCGGGACCTGGGAGAGCAGAACGCGGCGCGCAACGCACACCACCGGCTGCCCATCTTCGCCCGCCACTCGGCGCGGCATCCAGCAAAGCCCACTCCCCTCTCTACTGCCCTTGGGACCGTCTTGCCTCTCAGCCAATCACCCCTTATATTTCATCGACGTTTAAAAACGCTGAACCATCGCAGTGCATGTTGTTGAATCGTCGATGCAAAAATAAAACATTTGACAATCGTATCGCGCTCGGGTTAAGGTAATGACGGTTACTGTTGTCCCCAAGGAGGTTTCTTATGAGACATATTCTCGCAGCAAGCCTATTACTCTCTCCCCTATTCCTCTCCGCAGCGGCCGTTGCCAGTTCGCCCGCGACCGATGCCTCCGCCCCAACGCAGGCTCTTCGCATCAGCACCGGGGTCATCCCCGCTCGTCTCCTCCACTCAGCCAGCATCACGCTTCCCCCTATCGCCACAGTTACCACTCCCAATGACGCCCAAGTCGTCCTCCAGCTCAAAGTCGACGAACAAGGCAAGGCTCAGGATGTCCAGATTGTCCGTTCCGTCAATCCCATGCTGGATGAGCGCGTCCTCGAAGCGGTCCGCGAGTTCCGTTGGCGCCCCGCCTCACTCGACAAGCAAGCCATTCCGATTGAAATGACCCTCAAGGTCGAAGTTCAGTACTAATCCAAACATCATCACGGGCTGCAGCAGTAACCCTGCCTCCCAGCACGCCCCCATCCTCCACCCTGGCGACGATCCCCGCTGCCAGGATGGAGGATTTCCATTTGAGACCTCGACCGCTCCGTTCTTCTTGCCCTACAACGGGTACTTCTCCAACGCCAGGCAATGCCGCGCCACGGTGCGGCTCAAGCCCACAGCGTCCGCCGGAGTGAACCTCGCCAGCCGCCGCAGAATCGCCAACTGCGTGCGCAGCATGTCGCCCTCCCCGCACGCCGCCAGAACCCGCCGCGCGCACTGCTCGGCCAAGGCGATGCTCTCATCTGCCAACAGCCCCGTCATGGCCCCTGCCGCCTCGGCCGACTTGTGCCCTGCCGCCGCCAGCTTCCGCGCCCGCAGTAGCGCCGACTCCAGAGCGTAAACCTGCATGATGATCGCCGCCAGATCCGCCATCACCTCCTGCTGCTCCTGCAAGGCGGTCATAAACCGCTGGCTGGCCACTCCGGCGCTGAAGAGCGCGATCTTCCGCGTCGAAGCCAGTGCCTCGGCCTCCCGCGACAGCACGACTCCATCTTCCGAACCCGTGTCGAAGCTGGGAGGCTGCGTGACTTCCTCCATCAGCTTCTTGATCGCCGGGAGCAGCGGTAGCCCTCCGCTCATGGCCCGCTTCATCAGCCAGCCAGTGATGATCAGCAGGTTGATTTCGTTCGTGCCCTCGAAGATGCGGTTGATCCGCGCGTCGCGATAGTAGCGCTCGGCCGGGTACTCCTCGACGTACCCATAGCCTCCCATGGTGGCGATCAGCTCGTCGGCCACCACGGTCAGCATCTCCGAGCCGTAGACCTTCAGGATGGAACACTCCACAGCGCACTCCTCGATACGCCGCTGCGTCTCCCGCGGCGAGTGCGCCTGCTCCGGCCCCAGTTGCGCCAGCCTCGCGTCGATGGCGCCGGCGGTGCGGTAAGCCATGCTCTCCGCGGCATAGAGCCGGGTGGCGCTGGTAGAGATCTTGCGCTGAATCAGGCCGAACTCCGCAATCGCCTTGCCGAAAGCCTTCCGTTCCTTGGCGTAGCGAATCATCTGTCCCAGCGCCTGCCGCGCCCCGCCCACGCAGGCCACTCCCAGCTTGAAACGCCCCACGTTGAGCACGTTGAAAGCAATATGGTGCCCCTTTCCCGCCTCTCCCAGCAGGTTGCCGGCAGGGATCCTGCAGTTATCCAAAACCAGCGGGCAGGTGGACGAGCCGCGAATGCCCAGCTTGTGCTCCTCGGCGCCGACGGTGAGGCCAGGCGCGTTGCGCTCCACCAGAAAGGCGGAGAACTTCTCCCCGTCGATCTTGGCAAAGACCGTGTAGATGCTGGCGATGCCGCAGTTGGTAATCCACATCTTTTCGCCATTGAGGATGTAGTGCTGCCCGTCCTCTGAGAGCGTGGCCCGCGCGCGTATGTTCATGGCGTCGGAGCCGGAGCTGGCCTCGGAGAGCGCATAGCCGCCCACCCATTCGCCGGAAGCCAGCTTGGGCAGATAGCGCTGCTTCTGCTCCTCGGTGCCGTACCAGACCAGCGGCAGCGTGGCAATGCCGGTATGCGCGCCAAAGGCCGTGGAAAAACTGGCCAGCGCGGAGATATGGTCGGCAATCACCGTCAGCGAAACCTTGTCCATGCCCATCCCGCCGTACTCCTCGGGAACATCCACGGAGGTAAATCCCAGTTCGCCTGCCTTGCGCAACAGGCCGGCCATCACGCCCGGCGCCTTGGCCTCGATGGCCGCGGCATTGGGCAGTATCTCGTCGCGGGCAAACTGCGCGGCGGTGGCCGCAATTTGGCGCTGCTCTTCGTTCAGGTCTTCGGGAGTGAAGACCTCTTCAGGAGTGCGCGCTTCCAGCAGAAAACTGCCGCCCGCAGCGGCAACGATTGGAGAAGCTGTAATTGGGGACATAAGACGACTCTCCTTACTGCCAGAACACAGTACGACAGCCGGGCGAATCCGGGCAACCCGCACGCGAATCTTTCCTGGGAATCTCTGCAAAGGCCAGTGCAGCCGGGCGTTTCCTTATACCTTCCTTATATGGGTTTTCCAGCGCGCGTGTTATGATTCGTGCAATTCGGCAGTGGGTTCTCGTCCAATTCACCAGAAAATTCAAGGAGCACGGCCTCATGAAAAGCCGCTCGATTGCCTTCTCAGGCGCGATTGCATTTCTATTCGCTTTTTTAGCCTCCGTCACCCCATCGATTGCTGTCGCGCAGACCTTCCGGGGAAGCATCCAGGGCACCATTACAGATACCACCGGAGCCGCTGTAGCCGGGGCGCAGGTAAAGGTCTTCAGCCCCTCCACCGGCATGTCGCGCAAAGTAACTGCCAACGACCGGGGCGAGTATGTGGCCACAGAGCTGCCGCTCGGCATTTATAGCGTGACCGTCGAAAAGGAAGGCTTCCGCACCACGACCCTGACGCAGATTCCGGTCAGCGTGGGTACGCCGACCCGTGCCGACGCCAAGCTTGCTACCGGGACGGTGCAGGAAGTCGTCGAAGTGAACGCCGAGGTTCCGCTGGTTGAAACCACCTCCAACTCGACGGGCGGCACCATCGAAGCCACCGAGGCCTCCGAACTGCCGGTGAATGGGCGCGACTTTACCAAGCTTCTGGAACTGGTTCCGGGCTCATCCAGCGATCCCGTGGGATCGACCGAATCGGCCGGCTCCTACGGATTGTTCAGCCTCAACGGAAATCGCGGCCGCTCCAACAACTACCTGCTCGACGGCACCGATATGAACGATGGCTACCGCAACCTGCCATCCGTCAACCAGGCCGGCGTCTGGGGCTGTCCCTCCACCATTCTTCCCGTCGACGCGCTGGCCGAGATTCCCGTCACCGGCAGCCCCGAAGCTGAGTTTGGCCGCAGCTCAGGAGCAACCGTTAACATCGTCACCAAGAGCGGCTCCAATCGCATCCACGGCAGCGCCTTTGAATACTTCCGCAACGGCGCGATGACCGCACGCAACTATTTCAACACCGATGCCCAGCCCAAGAACGCGTTCTCCAACCATCAGTTTGGCGGCTCGGCCAGCGGTCCCATCGTCAAGGACATGGCGTTCTGGTTTGTTGCCTACGAAGGTCAAAGAGAGAATGGCGGCCTGCCCCAATTGGGTACGGTGCCGGTTCAGGCGGACATCGACGCCTTCCTGGCCGGCGGCGGAACCATCAATCCGGTGATACAAAGCCTGCTGAACAGCAAGCCGTGGGGAACCCTGCCGGCTACGGGCGGCAGCGAAACCTTCACCACGCCATTCAGCAACAATAGCGACAATGTGATCGCCAAGGCCGATCAGCATCTTCATTGGTTCAGTCCCGACGACCTGTTAACTGGACGCTACTTCTATAGCCACGGGATGCAGAGCTTTCCCCTGGGCATGCTTTACACGGGTTCCAGCGCCCCCGGCTACAACACCACAACGCCAACCCACGTAAATATTGTTTCGCTCTCCTATACCTCCGTTCCCAAGTCGAACCTGATCTTCGAGATTCGCGGCGGTTACAACCGCTTCCTGCAGCAATTCATCCCCCAGGACTCCGGTCTGAATCCGAATACCGCCTTTGGCCTGAATACTCTTCCTCCGGAATACAGCACGCGCGATCTGGGATTGCCGACAATCGATGTCGGCGCCTATAGCCCCATCGGCGCCACCGCCAGCGACTCCCGCGGCCGCATCGATACCAACTATCAACTCTTCGGAAACGTCTCGTACATCAAAGGCCAGCATAGCTTCAAGGCTGGTTACGAGTGGCGGCGCACGTTCATCAACAGCTTTATCGATTCAGGACACCGCGGAAAGCTGGTCTTCGACAACCTCGACGATTTCCTCTCCGGCACCATCGACGGCGGCAGCTCCGCCTACGGAGACGGCACGCGCTACTCCTACCAGAACGGCAACGGAGCCTACCTGCTGGATTCCTGGCGCATGAGCCCCCGCATTACCTTCAACTATGGCTTGCGCTGGGATTACTTCGGCGTCATCGGCGCCCAGAACAAGGCCTTCAGCATCTTCAGCGTAAAGACCGGCGGACTGGAGACGATAGGAACCTCCGGCGCTCCCTCCTCGCTCTATCCCAAGAGCTTTACCAACTTCGCTCCCCGCCTCAGCCTGGCCGACGACCTGATGGGCAACGGCAAGCTGGTCATTCGAGCCGGCGGCGGCATCTACTACGATGGCCCGTCGCAGGACTTCTTCGTGGGCAACCAGGCATATAACACCAATGCCGGAGAGGCCGGGCCCGCATTCAACGGCATCGGCTTCGCATCGCCGGTCGTCTCCACCATCTCCACGGGCACCGCGGTTTTTGGCGACTACACACCCAGCAGCATCTTCACCGTGGACCAGAAGCTGGTGACGCCCCGTTATGGCTCCTACAACCTCAACATCGAATCCCAACTCACCAAGCGGGTCGCGCTCCAGGTCGGATACGTCGGCTCGCAAGGCCGTCACCTCTTCCACTTCCGCGACCTCAATCAGTTCAACAATGTGGCCGGCAGCACCGACAGTTGCGGAAACGGCCAGAGCATCGGCTATGGTCAGCAGTGCTTCCCGACTTACTCCATCGGCTCGTATGTCAACATCCCGCTCTACTACATCAACCAAATCGAGACCAGCGCGTTTTCCAACTACAACTCCGCGCAGGCCACGCTGAAGGTGCAGAACTGGCGCGGCCTGACCTCCACACTCAACTTCACCTGGGCGCATTCCATTGACAATGCCAGCGACGGACTGGACTTCGTCCCCAACGCCTCGCAGCCCGACAACAGCTTCAATCCAAGCGCCGAGCACGCCAGCTCCAACTTCGACGTGCGCCAGCGCCTGCAGTGGTACTGGACTTACAATCTTCCCAAGACCGAGCGGGCAAAGTGGATCGCCAACGGCTGGGCGCTCGACGGCATGTTCAACTATGCAACCGGCCAGCCTTACACGGTCAGTTACCTCTTTGAAGGCGATTACAACGGCACCGGCGAGTACTATGGACGGCCCGACATCATTGGCGATCCGCACGCCGGCTCGCACGGAACCAACCTGCTCAACCTGGCCGCATTCGCCGCGCCTTGTACCATCGACGACTCGGGCAACTGTACCAATGGCCATCCCGGCAGCGAGGGCCGCAACGCCTTCAATTCGCCGAATTACACCAACTTCGATTTCTCGCTGACCAAGACCTCTCACCTGACCGAAACGCTGACCATGGAACTGCGCTGCGATCTCTTCAACATCTTCAATCACCCCAACTTCAGTAACCCGCTCTTGCCGGGATTTGGCATCGACGTCTTCGGCAACAGCCACACCGAGGGAAACCGTCTGGTCGCGGGCAGCGACCCAACCACCAGCGGAGCGCAATATCTGGGTACCACGGCGACGCCGGATGTGGGCAGCGGCAACCCCTACCTCGGCGGCGGCGGACCCCGCAGCGCCCAGTTGGCGGTTCACTTCACCTTCTAGCGCCGAAACCGCATGATGACGCAAGGCACGGTCTGGTAGCGCCGGTCTCCAGACCGGCTATCCTGCGGGCGTCCCCGCCCGCAGCAGCGTGCAGGACGTGACACCCCAGTCGCCGAGGACCGGTGGCCCACCCATAAGCGCTAAGACAAGAAAGAATCACATCAAGATTGCTCGTTTTTCAGGCTCATTCGCTGAGTTGAAAAGCCTGAATCATAGCTAAACTTCCTTTGAGCGCCGAGGTGCAAAGGCAAGTCATGTCTCTGATCTGGCGGACCGTTATCCTCGCGCCATCAAATCTGAGATCCACGCCTTCGGGGTTGTTCCAAACGTCCGTCGGAACATTTCGACAAAAGCGCTCGACTGGCAATAACCGACCTTGTAGGCTACTTCCTTGATCGAACATCCGGAGACCAATAACTCCACGGCTTTCATCAACCGGACCTGTCGTCGCCACGCCTCAAAACTGGTGCCAACCTCATTGCGAAACGTTCTCTCAATGGTCCTGACGCTGACACCCGCATTCGCACATAGAATCGCCATCGTCTTCGATTCGGCGGGATTCCGCAAGATTGCCTGTGCCACTGCAAATGCTCTCTCTTCTCGGGGAAGCGTCACAAAGGTTGGTACTGGCGTGGCCTTTTGGATCTGAGTAATGAGCAGGTCGCGGAGGGCACATTCATAGTGGTTCCGCATACGAAGTTGACCGACAAATACGGATTCGACGATGAGTTCTCGCAACAGCGGAGCAACGTGCAGCACGGCGCAAAGCGGTTCCAATCTTGCGCTCAAGCTTCTTCGCAGATAAAGTGTGCGCATCGAAACAGGACCGGGCATGCGAATCAGATGCTGAGTTCTGGCTGGAATCCACAATGCAAAATGCGGCGGGATCAACCACACGCTCTGATGGGAAGATACTTCCATGATGCCGTTGATCGCGTAGATCAGTTGATCCGACCCATGCGCGTGCTCTGGCACCTGAAAGCAGGACGGGTATTCATAGGCGAGTGTCGCAACGGAAACGCCTCGCTTCGGATCGTATTCTGTCAGAACGCTTGCTTGTCGCATTGGAGATATATTATGTCGCAAGAGCACGCTTGCGACAACCGATAAAACAGGCTCATCATAATCGCATGTCACAACTGTCAGAACTCGGCAAATGCAATATCATCGGATTTGTCACCATAGTCGACGTATCCCGTGCGAGAGAATTTTATCGGGATACTCTTGGCCTGCGCCTGGTTTCGGAAGACCCACCGTTCGCGTTGGTCTTTGAGGCCAATGGCATCATGCTGCGCCTCGGTATGGCGAAAGAACTTCCATCAGCTCATGGCACTGTTTTGGGTTGGCAGGTTCCGGAGATCGCGACAACTGTTCAGAACTTGGGGCAAGCCGGAGTTCACTTCGAACGCTTTGAAGGTGTGGACCAGAATGAGCTGGGCATCTGGAATTCACCTTACGGCGCGAAAGTCGCCTGGTTTAAGGACCCAGACGGGAATATTTTGAGTGTGACGGAATTCCCTGAGCCGAAGAAGTGAACCTCGCGAGAACCTTAGGCGGATTGGCGGGTGGCCCACCCTTCTCCCGGTCCTTTGAGAATCTACCCCAACCCAACATTGTGGGTGCCCCATCCTTCCCGCGATCTTTGCGGGAAGGGTGGGATCACAAATCGTCCGGATTCCGAATCCGTCCTGGAAATGCCGATGGAACCAGAAGAGAACTCGGTTCGCGCCCACCGCGCTCCCGCGAATCCGTTCCCGCATGCGTCCTGATCCAGGAACCCCGCTTTTGAGCCGGCTGCTCCACCTGCTCCCTTCCCGCGCCATTTTTCTGGCGCGGACCGGACACAGGCTGTTGGCCCCATGGCAGGTGGAGTCAGGCCATCCGCCAGTCCCGCAGCCGAGTCTTATCATTGCTGGCCAGTCGCAGTTACCTCCAATTTGGCCTTCGCCGCCTGCAACTTCGCCAAAGACCTTCTAAGGCGATGCTGAAATTGGCGCCAGTCCCCATTGTCTGGGCCGAGTTCGATGATATCGGCATCCGCCGCACAACCGCCGTTTCTGGCCTTCAGTTCCACTTTTTGTGTGTAGTGGCCCCTTGCGCCAACGACAATGAATTGCGCCTTCAGCCGCAAATCGTCCATCGAAATGATTCCATAATTGTCTTCGTTCTCGAGTGTGTCGTGCACGGCTGGCCAAAGATCTCCGCAGGAGACAGGAAAGACGTATATCGGTGTGGCCAGAGCGGGAGCAGCAGAAACCAGCATAAAGAATGACGCGATAAGAAACTTGAACATTACCGCCCTCCGGGTTGCGAGCCGGCATAGCGGGTGGCCCGGTCCCTTCGCCTTTGGGGACCTGGGATTACACGCGCCCTCCGCGTTCCCGCGAATCCGCTCCTGCATGCGGCCTGATCCAGGACTCCTGCCTTTGAGCCGGCTGCTCCACCTGCTCCCTTCCCGCGCCTCTTTTCTGGCGCGGACCGGCCGAAGGCAGTTGGCCGCACCGCGGTGCCACCGAAGGTGCCAGGTACTTGCGGATCATTATATGGAACGCGTGCACAATAAAGA
>Ga0224528_1001866_pt1 | contig 12953 bp, 11 predicted proteins | sample CBST25metaG_2_FD_179888 | JGI IMG/M metagenome (GOLD analysis project Ga0224528, IMG submission 179888) | Peat soil microbial communities from Stordalen Mire, Sweden - C.B.S.T25 | ecosystem: Environmental > Terrestrial > Soil > Wetlands > Peat | place: Sweden: Norrbotten County, Stordalen Mire...
ACTTACATCACGGCGCGCTGGTCAAATGCACCTTGCTCCGCGCCGCAAACCGCGCCCGATCCAGGAGTTATCGGCACGATCTGGGTAGGCTCGCTCGACCGCGAACCGGCGACCTTCGGCATCTCTCCGGTCAGCCAGCCGCAAATCAACCTCTCCAACAGCCAATCCGGCAGCGACGACAACAGTCGGCCACGTTTCCTGTGCCCCGGCACACCGGTTACCTTCACGCGCTACAACACCATCCGCCGCGCACAAACCAGCGTCGAGGTGCAGAACTTCCATCTGCCTTCAATCACCGTCGTCGGCAATCGAATCACCGTCACCCAGTGAATCGCAGGGTGCCGGGTGCCCCACCCTCGCCACGTTCTTGTTTTTGTGGCTAGGGTGGGATCGGCGGGTGGACGGGTGCCCCAGGTGCCTCGCCTTTGGGCACCTGGGAGAGCACATATCTTTCCCATCCGAGCCGGGTGCAAAATTCAAAGAGAAGAGCCGGGTGCCCCATCCATTTCGCACACTTTGCGAAATGGGTGGGATCGCACAAACCCTATCCCCAGACCCGAAGAGCAGCCCGTTTCACAGCAAGTAGCAACAACCGCGAAAATCGAGGCCGCACCAATACCTGTTCTGGTATAATCAATTCGTGAGCAACTCCGAAAAGCCACTGTTCTGGGTTGGGAGCAGCAAGAAAGACCTTATGGCGCTTCCGACCGGCGTTCGAAAGTTCTTCGGTCACGCTCTGAATTTCGCCCAGAACGGCGAACAGCACGATGCCTCCAAGGTGCTGAAGGGCTTTGGCGGTGCCGGTGTGCTGGAAGTAGTTGAAGACGACGCCGATGGGATCTACCGCGCCGTTTATACCGTCAAGTTCAAGGAAGCGGTCTTCGTCTTGCACTGCTTTCAGAAGAAGAGCAAAAGCGGAATCCCGACGCCCAAGAAAGAGATCAACATCATTCAGGCACGGCTCAAGGTAGCCGAGGCGCTGGCCAAGGAGATACGACGTGACAAAGCAAATTTTTGACGGCATCGAAGTTGAAGTCAGTTCCGGAAACGTCTTTGCCGATCTTGGCCTGCCCGATGCCGAGCAACTGAAAATCAAGTCAGGCCTGGCCATCGAGATCATCCGCGCCATCCGGCGTCTGGAGTTGACCCAGGAGGAAGCTGGCCGCCAGATGGGTATTTCGCAAGCCAAGGTTTCTGGCTTGATGCGCGGCGATTTCGCCAACCTGTCGGAACGCAAGCTGATGGAGTGCCTGAACCGCCTGGGATACAACATCGAAATCAAGTTGAGTCCGGCGGCTAACTCCGTTGGTCATCGAACTCTGGCCGTTGCCTGAACCGGAATCATGGCTTGATCCCCTGGAACGCCCCTGCTCTTACCGCTGCTCCCGCCCGTTCAACACCTCGCCGGCGTCTTCGCGGCCATCCACAATGTAGACCCACCCGCCCAGCGGCGCGCGGCTGGGCGTTCTGCCCTCGCCCAGGTAGTCGTAGGCAAAGCGCAAGTCGCTGAACTCGACCGTCGTCCAGGTGCGACCGGGCACCACCTGCGGTGGGGCCAACTCTGGTATTGGTTCTTGCCCGACGTCGCGCACCACCGCCCAAGCGCCCCAATCCAGATACACCTGCCCCAGCGGGGTTCGCTTGGCGGCTTCGGTGGCCGCTGTCGCCGTCGGCTTGAAGATCACGTCCTGCTGCGGGTCGCTCACGATCTCGCCGCTGCGGGTGTCAACCTCGGCGGTCTGATAAAACTCCGCCGTTTCCAGAACCACATGCCAGCGAAAGGGATTGACGGGATACGGCTCCAGCGCCATCCGCTTTACCGGAGCCGAGGCGGTCTGCGCATTCTCGATCAGCTTGCGCGCCCGCCCCTGCTCACTCCAGCGCCAACCCCACAGCAGAACCATTCCGGTGAGCGCAAAAACCGCCCAGCCCTGCCCGCGATATTTCTTCTTTTTTGTTCCGATTTCGCCGCCGATCAGCCCCAGCAGCGCCGGAACCACCAAAGCCAAAACCAGCAGAACCCACAGCACCGGTTCGGCGATAAAGACAAAGCTGCCCGCATACCAACGCGGATTGAAGGGATAAAAGGGCCGCAATCCGTAGTTGTTGGTCCAGTCCAACAGCAAATGGCTCAGCGCGGCAATCAACGCCGTCAGGTAGAGCCAGCCCCAGCGAATCGGCTGCGACGCCAGGGGCGCTTTTACATTGCCCCTGAGGCGAGAGAACACAGTCCGGCCGCAGGTGGCGAAGAGCCACACCGCGGCCACCGCCGCCGCGGCCTCGAAGGGCACGGCCAGAAAGGTGTGCGTGATGCCGCGATGATGCTTCAGCTCCTCGACCGGCCCGGCCAACCCCCACAGCACGTCGATGTCGGCCACCTCGGCAGCCAGCACGGCGGCCAGCGTGGCGTAGGAGGTCTTGCGGTTCAGCCCCGCCCGGCCAATGCACGCTCCAACCAGAAAGTGAGTCACAGGTTCCATAGTCTTCTGCCAACATACTACCCTGCCCCACCGGCGAGGCCGTCTTTATAATCAAGCGCATGGGTGAAAGCAACAACCTCGCGCTTTTTCCGGCTCAAAGCCCTGACGAAGAACGCATCGCCGCGTTACGCGCAGAGCTGCGCCGCCACGAACATCTCTACTACGTCCTCGACAAGCCGGAGATTGACGACGCGGCCTACGACGCGCTGATGAACGAACTCAAGCGCCTCGAAGCCGCGCACCCTGAGCTGTTGACCGCCGATTCTCCTACGCAACGAGTAGGCGGCAAGCCCGCCGAAGGCTTTCGCAAGGTGGCGCACTCTCGGCCCATGCTCTCGCTCGACAACGCCTACAACGCCGAGGAACTGGCCGCCTGGGACGCCCGCTGCCGGGAACTGGCCGAAGGGCTGCCGCTTGAGTACGTTGCTGAACTCAAGATGGACGGCCTCAGCGTGGCGCTGCGCTACGGTCCCGCCGACGGCGGAGGCTCAAGGCTGATGGCTGGGCTAACTCGCGGCGACGGCCAAACCGGTGAGGATGTCACCGGAAACATCCGCACTATCCGCAGTGTGCCCCTCTCTATCTCCGCCGAAAAGCTAAAAGGTCTCCGCCTGCCGCAGGCATTTGAAGTGCGCGGCGAGGCGGTGATGCCCGCGGCGGCCTTTGAACGCCTGAACGAAGAGCGCGAAGAGCAGGGCCTACCCCTGGCCGTGAATCCGCGCAACGCCGCTGCCGGAACCCTGCGCACCCTGGACCCGGCCACGGTTGCCAACCGCCGCCTGGACTTTTACGCCTACTTCCTGCTGGTTGATGGAGACTACTGGCCCTACGGGCAGAATCTGACGCTCGACACGCTGGCGGCTCTTGGCTTCCGCGTCAATCCGCGGCGCAAGCTGCTCGCCACGATCGAGCAGATGATCACCTTCATCGACGAGGCCGAGGCCGCGCGCGCCACCCTGGGTTACGAGATCGACGGCGTGGTCTTCAAGGTGGACTCCTACGCCACGCAGCAGCGGCTGGGCTCGACGGCGCGCGCCCCGCGCTGGGCCATCGCCTACAAATTCACCGCCAAGTCGGGCATCACCCAAGTGAACGCCATCACCGTGCAGGTGGGGCGAACGGGCAAGTTGACGCCGGTGGCGGAGCTGACCCCGGTCTTCATCGGCGGAACAACGGTGAGCCGCGCCACGCTGCACAACGCCGACTTTATCGAGCGGCTTGGGCTCTTGGTCGGCGACTGGGTCAAGGTCGAACGCGGCGGCGACGTGATTCCCAAGGTCGTTGAAGTGGTTGAGGACGCCGACCACGCCAGAGGGAAGCTCCGCTTCGATTTTCCCTCGGAATGCCCCGAGTGTCACAGCGCCGTGGTCCGCGCCGAGGGCGAGGTGGACTATCGCTGCGTGAACGCCGACTGCCCGGCCAAGCTGCGCGAAACCCTGCTGCACTTTGGCAAGCGTGCCGTGATGAAGATCGAGGGGCTGGGTGAAGCGGTGGTGCAGCAGTTGCTCGATCGCGGCCTGGTGCACAGCGTAGCCGATCTCTACGCGCTGACCGAAGAGCAACTCGCCTGCCTTGACCGTTTTGCCGAAAAATCCGCGCAATCGCTACGGGAAGAAATCGAGCGCTCCAAAAAATCCGGTCTGGGGCGCGTAGTCATGGGGCTGGGCATTCGCTTTGTGGGAGAAAGAACAGCGGAGCTGCTGGCCGAGGAGTTTGGCTCAATCGATGCTCTCAAGGCGGCGAGCGCCGAAGAGTTGGAGACCGTGGAAGAGGTAGGCCCGCGCATCGCCCAGGCGATTCAGGAGTTTTTTGCGCAGCCGGCAAATCTGTCGCTCATCGAAAGCCTGCAAGCTGCCGGGGTCGAGATGACAGCAGAACGGAAACAGCGCTCAACGCAGTTGGCTGGGCTGACCTTTGTGCTGACCGGCACACTGCCCACGCTGACCCGCGACGAGGCCAAGCGGCGCATTGAGGCCGCCGGCGGCAAGTGCGTCGGCTCGGTGAGCAAGAAAGCCAGCTACGTGGTGGCAGGCGTTGAGGCTGGCTCCAAGCTGGACAAGGCGCAAGCGCTCAGCCTGCCGATCCTCGACGAGACCGGGCTGCTCAAACTGCTGGAAGAGGCGCCAGCTACGAGTTAAGTGTTGCGCGGTTGCGAGAGGATGCTGCGTTCGAGCCGGAAGCTCCCGGCCGGCGCAGGCCCAACAAGGGAAATGAAGCCAGAATAATCAGCAAAAAGTCCATCCACACAACAACTTCTCCTTCCTTTTGGGATTGGGCGGTTAATTGAAACGGCGACGGGGAGCTACCTCGGGGCGACGCTCGACCGAACGCGACTCCCGCTCGCGCTCGCGCTCCCAGGCTTCGGCGCGCCAGTTGCGCGAGGCAAAGCGTGGCGCGTCGTCCACCACCGCTGCCTCTTCGCTGCGTCCCCGGCTTGGCACGGCCACCAGTTCTATGGGCACACGATGCACGGTGTGCGTGAGCACAACCGGCGCGGGGGTGGGGATCAGCCGCGCCGAGGACTCAACCTCTGGATAGGCCGCATCCGAAGTCAGGCTGGTATCGGTAGGCACAGGCCGCTGCTCGACAACCTCGGCCTCATCCGCCGGTGACGAGGGAGCGCGCGCCGCCAGAGCCCTGGCCATGAACTCGTCCACCAGCTTGTGCAGGCAGGTTTGCCCGCAAAGATGCTTGGACCCCGGACGCAGCCGGTTGCGCGAGTTCCACCCGCTCACCCGCAACTCACCGCCCTGGTCATACGCCACAAACCAGTGGTTGGTCTGCTTCTTCTCATTTCCGCAGATGTCACACGATATCGCCTGCCGAATCACCGCTCCCCCCCTGTCCGCACAACCAACTCGCGGTGGGGCGACCCCGATCTATTCCGTAGCTGCATCCGCGCGCCCGCGGAACAAATCCAGAATAGTTTTGAGATCACCTTCTCCTATTTCATCGTGTACGAAGGGAAATCGGCGAGGGGTGATCGGAAAGAATCCACTTGTGAAGCAAATACGGACAGGGGGATGAGGGAATGTCCTGAATCGGAACGTGTTGTTCCGGCTGGCTGAAAAAATAGAAAGAATTGAGAAGGATGAATTTATCTCGCCCGGAGGCAGGTGGGGTCGCGAAAAAATCCCCGCAAAATAGTAGAGGCGCGGCCTCAGCCGCGCCTCTTGATTGAAAAAATTAAGAAGCTGCCTACTCCCGGGGCGCGAAGTAGCCTTTTTTGGCACGGGCCTGGTAACGCCGATCATTGCAATAGAGGTAGATGGGCCGGAAGGAGCCGTCGAGCTTGAAATCGGCCGGCTTGTAGTTCAGCGCGTACTGGCTGCGCAGCTCCTCTTCAATAGCGCCAAAGCTGTTGGAAACCTCCTCGACCGAGGGCGGAAAGAAGACCTGTCCTCCGGTTTGCTCAGCCATCTGGGTGAGCACCTCGTCGCCCTTGCCGCGGCTGGGAGTCCAGTTAGTGCTGATGGCATAGATGATGGTCTCGGCGCGCTGGCACTCCTTGATGGCCTCATCCAGATAAACGCGGCTCTGGTTATCGTCACCGTCCGAGAGCAGCACAATGGCCTTGCGCACCGGCTCGGGGCCGCGCTCAGTCAGCAACTTGTCGCGGCAGGCGGTGTAAACCGCATCGCGCAGCGCCGTGCCGCCGCCGGGACGCAGGCGGTTGATGCCCGTCTCCAGCCCGTCGATGTTGTTGGTCCAGTCCTGCGTGATGGTGGGCACCACGTCAAAGCCCATCACAAAGGCGCGGTCGCTCTTGGTCTTGAGCACCTGGAGCAGAAACTCGTTGGCCGATTGCTGCTCAAACTCAAAGCGGGTACGGATCGAGGTGCTGGTGTCGATCAGAATGCCCACGCGCAGGGGCAAGTTGATCTGCTGGCGAAAATAGTTGATCTTGGCCGGCGCCTTGCGGTCGTCGAGCAGGGCAAAGTCGCTCTGCTGCAAGTTGGCAATATAGTGCCCGTGCTTGTCGGTCACCGTAAAAATCAGGCTGACCTCGTTGACGCCCATGACGAGTGGGGGGGGCGCAACCTGATCGACCGACTGCGCCGCGGGCTGCTGGGCAGCGGGAGCGGGCGGAGCCGCGGGCGACGCAGCCGGTTGCTGCGCATACAAGGCGACCGACGCAAACGCCGCCGCAAAGACGAGTCCTGAGAGCGTTCTCTTCATAGCTTCACCATTTTAGCAACGGAGCCCTTGCGAGGCGCCACTGCCTTGTTTGTCTGCTCAGCCGGCGCTGGATTTCCCTCTTCCAGACGAGCTAAGAACTCGACCAGTTCGACCGGCAGGGGAGCTTCGAGCGAGAGCACCTTGCCCGTTTTGGGGTGAGGGAACTCGAGCCGCGCGGCGTGGAGGAAGTTGCGCCCCAGCTTGAGCCGCTCCGGCTCCGCGCGGCGTCGCGCGGCCTTCGAGATAGCCGCCTGCGAGGCCACCTGGTCGGTCAACTGCCCAGCGCCGCCATAGAGCGTATCGCCCACCACGGGGTGGCCTATCGACGACATATGAACGCGAATCTGATGGGTCCGCCCGGTCTCGATGCGCACCCGGATCAGCGTGAACCTGCCAAAGCGGCTGCTGATCCGCCGGACAACCTCGTAGTGTGAGACGGCGGTACGGGCATTTTCGGTAGGTTTGGTGGTCATGCGGGTGCGCCGCAGGGGGTCGCGGCCCACGCTGGCGTTGATGGTGCCCCGCTCCCGCTCCACGCTGCCCTGCACCAGCGCCACGTAGGTCTTCTTGATCTGGCGGCTCGAGAAGAGCTCGGCCAGCGCTACGTGGGCGCGGTCGTTTTTGGCCACCACAATCAACCCGCTGGTGTCCTTGTCGAGCCGGTGCACAATCCCCGGGCGCAGGTCGCCGCCGGTCGCCGATAGCTTTTTGAAGCGGAAGAGCAGCGCATTCACCAGCGTTCCCCGGTTGCGCTCGTCCTCGTTCTGCCCCGATCCGGCGTGCACCATCATCCCCGCCGGCTTGTTCACCACCGCCAGATCAGAGTCCTCAAAAACCACGTCCAGGGGAATATCTTCGGCAATGGCCTTGAGCGGCGCGGGGCGCGGCTCGCCGGTGATGTCGATGCGTTCGCCGCCGCGCAGCTTCATCGAAGCCTTCTCGCGCAGCCCGTTGATCAGCACATCGCCTTGATCGATCAGCAATTGCACCCGCGAGCGGCTCACGCCCTCGACCGCATCGACCAAATAAAGATCCAGCCGCTGCCCCTTCGCCTCCGGGGCAACTTCCAGGGTGATCATTTCAAATCTTCCGTTTTCAGCCATTGTTGGCCTCGTCTCTCATGTCCTGATTCTTCACTGTGCCGCGTCCAATCTATCAATCAATACCAGCCTACCGGCGACAACCGTCGCGCGTCAGCCCATAGCGCCACCAAGCCAGCGGCGAAGATGACTCCGACGTGTAAGAAGAAGGCAGGATGCACACGAGGTAGAACCAGGGAAGAAGCGGTGCGGAAAAACACAACGACGAAAGGCCTTCAGGATGCCCCTCGCCAAAAAAATCTTTATCGGGACTGCGCTGCCGCTGGCTGCGCTGGTTCCGCCTGGGGAATGGGGGCTGGCTGCGATAGAGGAGTACGCGCGGGAATAGCCGCGCCCGCGGGCATGGGAATATTGATTTCAAGGCGCGGCATCAGCCGAGGTGTTACCAAAACAGCGTGCGCCTCCTGTATCCCCTGCTTTATCTTCTCCACTCCAGAAGCTACACACGAGTTTGAAGCTTCCATCTCTCCAACCTCACGGTACATTTCTGCTAACTGTATTTCAGTTCGCATGACGGGATCCGAGCTGTCAAACGGATGCGCACGACCACTATTTTGTTTCGCCATGGAACCCTCCATCGTCATTTTACACCATACGTGATTTCAAAATAGTCTTCGGCAGTCTGTTTTGCTTGAACCGCGAGCGCATTTCGCGCCGCTAGTCCGTCGGGGAAATTGTGCTGCAAGGCATCGAGCCGCAGCTTCCTAAATTGGTGCAGCCGCTTCATGATCTCTTCGTCTGAATACCGGCCAGAAAAAATATTCTCCCACTCCAACTGAACGTCATTGAAGAGGTTGTCGATCGTCATGGAATATACGCTCGCGGCCTTATGCTTCTTTGCAAAGGGAAAAACATCCTTGAGAGCATCGGCAACTTGGGATGCCGCAATGATCGCGCCCCACACAAAAGCGTATTCTTTCCAGATCACCCAAGCCGCAATACCACCACAGGAGGCGATCGCTTTGAGGGCTCCTATGCTTGTCACCCACTTCCCAAGTGAGTCACGATAGAGCCGAATATACGAAGCCTCGCTCTTGAGATCGATCATCTCATTCCAATAAAGCCATTGCTGTCGATGGAGGTCTGAAACAGGCTCGCTCATTCTATCCCTCTTGCAACACTTCCGGCGGTCAAAACCACGTCGGCACAAGTGTACAGCAAAAGAGGTTAGAAGCCGACCCACGGGGCCGTGCATGATGTGCTGGTGAACCCTTCCTAGGAAGGTGGAGCTCTCCGCGGTTCATTAGGCATTCCGGACTGGCGGACACGGCACACAGAACCGATTGTCGAGTCGAGCTCCTGTTCATGAATGTTGGTTCAACCAGCATTAACCAACCACCTGCTTTGCAGGAAGGCTTCTATTGCGGATACTATGGCCCGGCGCGCGGAATTACAAGTCTTGTACGGCGGGCCACTCTGTGTTAAGTTTTGAACCCGCCTCTTGCGCGCCGGGGCCAAGAAATCACTTGCCCGCCGTGCCCCATGGCGAGCCATTGCCGGTGCAGGGGTCCCAGCCCGGAATCGCCAGCCAACCCTCGTAATAGCCACAACTTCCGTAGGTAATGTCGCGGAAGGCCGAGGAGGAACGCGCATTGGCGTAGATCAGGTTCTGCTCGATGGCCGTGGAGGCGCTGAAGTGGCCCGCCGCGTTGACCGCCGCCGCCCACAAGGGCGAGGCCACGCTGGTGCCACCAAAGATCGACCATACGTATTGCACTCCGCCCGACGCGGTGTCATAGCTGTCATAAACCCAAACGCCGGTGCGCGGATTGCCCACCGCGGCCACATCGGGAACTCCGCGCGAGGAGCCGGTCAGACTGACGATGGAGTTTTGATAGCTGGGCCGCGACTCATAGCTGCTGTAGCCGCCGCCGCTGTCTTCCCAGGAGTACTCGCCCACAAAATTCAGCGAGTAGGGGTTGCGCCCGATGGTCGTGCCGCCGACCGCCACCACGTTGGGCGAGACCGCCGGATACAGCGTACCCTCGCTGTCGCCGCTGGAGGCGAAAAAAACCACATTGGCGCCGCTGAAGGTCGCATCATAGCGGGTCTCGGTCGAGTATTCGCTGCCTCCCCAGCTCATCGACACCTCGCCGCCGCCCGCCGCCTGCACCAGGGCTATCGCCTTGGTGACCGCGGCGTAAAGGTCAGAGTTGTTGCTGGAGTTGGCCTCGACCAGGTAAAGATGCGCCGAGGGGGCCAGGGCGTGGGCAATCTCGATGTCGAGCGCGGACTCCGCCGCCCAGCAATTCCAGCCGCCGTCGGTTGCGCATTCTGGATCGACGCCCGGCTTGGTCGTAGCTTGGTAGGCTACGGTGAAGTTTGGCGTGGGCAGCCCAAACTGCTTGGCGTAGGCCGCCAGATCGCTGGCCGCCGTCGGATAGTCGTAGGCGTCGACCACGGCGATGGCCCGCGAGCCGCCGCTGGCATTGGCCGTCACGGCTGCCGGATTGCAGCCCGGGGCCGTGCCCGCCAAGCCATAAAGGCAAGCCAGCGTGGCCGGCGTCTCGGCATAGTAGCCGCTGACCGGCTGGGATGATTTCGCCTCGAACTCCGCCTGGCTGAAGCCCAAAACCCCCTCGGGACGGCCCTGTGGAACCAGAATCCTGAACTGGGTATGCGCGCGCAGACCCAAATCTTCGGCCCGCTGCACACTGGAGCGCGGCAGGACGATCTGCCCGCTGCCCGCCGGCAGCCTGGGTAGCGAAATCGCTTCTTTTGCCGCAACTTGCGCCAGCATCATGGTTGCGCCCAGCAGCGGCAGCAGCCCAACTCCCAAGATTGATCGACTCATCTGTTCCTCTCTCTCCTCAACCCGCGCGGGGGCTGAAGCTGTAGCGCCAGCCTCCTGGCCGGCTATTGCGCGGACCTCCCGGTCCACGCTTGGCCTTTTCCAGACACGCCCTCGGACACAGGGACAAGGCCTGCTCACTGTTGTCTTTCTTGCCGGTTAATGGCCATAACGGAGGCCGTCCGATCAGACTTTATTTATCCCAAATCGAATTTGAACCAGGGGTACGCCCAATTGCGCAGCGCAAAATGAGCAGCCTGCAATGCAAAAAGCCCTTTCCACCTTCCGAGGAAGGTGAAAAGGGCTTTTGGATGTAACTCTTCAATGCTTCACATGAGAAAGTTATTTGCCGCCGCTGCCCAGAGGCGCGCCATTGCCCGTGCAGGGATCCCAGCCGGTAGCCGCGAACCAGCCATCATAATAGCCACAGACGCCGTAAGTAACATCGCGATAATCAGCGGTCTTGGTGGCGTTGGTATAAATCAGGCTTTCCTCGGCGGCCGTGGAAGCCGCAAAGCTCTTGGCATGGTTGACCAGGGCCGCCGTCAGCGGAGAAGCCACGCTGGTGCCGCCGAAGATGCACCAGTTGGTGCCGGCGTCGGTATCGTAGTTTTCGAGGCAATAATATTCCCCGACATTGGTCTCGTAGCTGTCATAGACCCAAACGCCGGTGTTTGGATTGCCGACTGCGGCCACATCGGGAACTCCGCGGTAACTGGAACTGGAAAGAGCCGAGACGCTTTTCTGAAAAGTGGGCTTGGCTTCGTAGCTACTGAGGCCGCCGCCACCATCCTCCCACGTGATCTCCTTCTCGAAGGCGAGAGTGGAAGGGTTGCGCGTGATGGTTGTGCCGCCGACGGCAACCACATTGGGAGAAACCGAGGGATATATCGTGCCTTCGCTGTCGCCTGTCGAGGCAAAGAAGACCACGTTCTTGCCTGTAAAATAAGAATCATAGGCGGTTTCGTCAGATCCCTCGCTGCCGCCCCAGCTCATGGTGACCTCGCCGCCGCCCGCGGACACAACCAAGCTGATGGCCTTCTTGATGGCCACGAACAAATCGGAGTTGTAGCTCGAAGCAGCCTCGACCAGGTAAATGTGCGCGCTGGGAGCGATGGCGTGAGCCATCTCAATATCCAGCGCCTCCTCCGATGCCCAGCAATCCCAGCCACCATAGTAGGAACAATTGGGATCGGCGCCAGGATTGCTTCCGCCGGCGTAGACCACTGTAAACGTGGACGAGGTGGGAGCGGCAAGGCCGAACGTGGAGGAATACACCTTCAAGTCGGCTAGCGCGGTCGGATAATCGTAGGCATCGACAATGGCGATGGCCTTGGAGCCGCCCGTGGCATGTTTGCTGTTGGCCAGCGTGGCGGGATTGCAGCCGGTGGTCACGGTCACCGCGCCATAAAGGCAGGCCAGCGAGGCGGGCGTCTCGGCATAGTAGTAGGGAACCGGCTCGGCGACCGTGGCGGGATGCTCGAACGAGGCATACTGCTCTTTGGTCATGGTGGCCGGAATAAATATCTTGTAGCTGGTGTGCATGCGCTTGCCCAGATCGCCTGGTTGCGCGGTGCTGACATGCGGGGTAATCACGTGGCCGGAGCCGGGGCGCGACTGATAGAGATCGTTGTCGACCTGCTGCGCATAAAGCACCGTACAAGCAGCTAAAGACAGAAAGCAAGTTGCGGAAATTGCTCTTTTCACCATCTTCTCCTTTGTCTCGTGCTGGGTTCGCGAAAACTCCCAGGGAATATTCACGAAGCCGTCCGCGTCAGGGGCTACGCGGGTAGATTGAGGATTGCAGGGAGGCGAAAAACGATTTTCGGAATCAAGACGCTGTTTTTCACCGCTGCCGGAATGGAATTGACAGTTCGATAGGGCGCACAACCGCGCCATTTACATGCAACAAAACAGGCTAGGTTTTCAAAACTCGATTAAAACAGAGAGTACACGAAGACCGCCCAATCTTCAAAGCAAAATCGTCATGGATCGCGAAGTTACCGAAGATAACATGAAGAAAAGAATATTCTCCTGGAATGTTAGACGCAACTTTCCGTGCCGCGGAGCACTGCCTGATGGGAGGATGCGAAAAACCGCGAAAATGCAGGGAAACCCGCACCCGGCGCGAAGGCTATTCTCGCAATAAAAAGGGCCTTTGCGGCTCACTCTTCGCTCGCACCAGATTTGTGGTTTCCCATCCATTCCGCACACGGCCTAGAATGGATGGGGCGCGGTGCTTTCTCGCATCCTGGGAAGGCCAATCACGTGAAAAGTTATTTGCAGGCCACGCCTTGAGGCGCGCCGACGCCGGTGCAAGGATTCCAGCCGGTAACCGCCGCCCAGCCCTCGTAGAAGCCGCAGCTTCCCTCGGTAATGTCGCGATAGGCCGCGCTATTACCG
>Ga0224528_1001869_pt1 | contig 12946 bp, 6 predicted proteins | sample CBST25metaG_2_FD_179888 | JGI IMG/M metagenome (GOLD analysis project Ga0224528, IMG submission 179888) | Peat soil microbial communities from Stordalen Mire, Sweden - C.B.S.T25 | ecosystem: Environmental > Terrestrial > Soil > Wetlands > Peat | place: Sweden: Norrbotten County, Stordalen Mire...
ACCAAATGAGGCCACTCAAACCCCTCGTTTCAGCGTCTCTTTTCGACCACGGAGAGAAATCCCGCCGGAGAATTGCCGTGATCACTTTCTGTGCGTAAAAATGCTGGCTTAATCAGAGGTTCCCTAGCGCTTATGGGGCAAAGCCGGGGGTTCTCCCTTTGGTAATAACCGGATAGCAGTGTCCGATTACCAATAATGGACAGCCACAATATCGACCGTCCCCGGCGTTTCATCCACAACTTTGATGTGTAGGACAATCTGGACATTCTTTTGGCTCCAGTCGTGTGGCGCGCGGTCGGTAAACTCCTTGATGCGCTGCGGACTGCTCAGAAATTCACTGGCGGCTTGCGTACCGTACTGTCCGATGCCGGCCGCAGTGAATAGAATCTGTCCAGTATTCAGATTCATCAACCGCGTGACAATCGCATAGTCGTCTGTCGTCGAACCGTCCTGGCTAAGGTGGACAGACCAAGATCGGTTCTTGTCAAACTTGTCTTCGATCGTATCGCCTTGGGTAAAGGCGAAACGTAGTGGATCGGTCACATTGATGGTCCAAGAATTATTGAACGCGCCGATTAAGACAGAGGGTGCGGTGCGAAAATCGCCAGCCGAGATGTCGCTGGCATAGCGCAATTCGTATGGCTTGCTCCGACGCGCCAGCATGGCGACGATTGCAGCGCAGGCGGAAACGTCGCCGACCGTGACGTAGGCGTTGCTTGAGCTGCGGAGATCTTGCAGGTCGAATTCCTGTTTTGAGCCCAGATCGACAACGAACTCAGGCCCCTTGTTGGGTAAGTGGTGAGTTTCTCTGTACTTTTTTAAGAATTCTGGTGAAAACCGGTAGACCACATTGGTTCCGGTATAAATCAGCACGGGCCTGGATCCCTGCATTGCAGGAGCCCAGAACTTCTGGAACGCACGCTCTTGTGCAGAGTAGAAAGGATGCAGCCCCAGAATGCAAGCCACGACAAACAGAAGCAATCCGGGAGCGAGCCACCACCACAGGCGAGATTGCCTCCAAGAGGCGGGAGACTCCGGCGCGGCGGCAAAGGGAGTCATGGTGGATTCTGAGATGGATTTTTTCAGCAGATCGGCGTCAGGAGGCGCTTGTAAGGCAGCAGGGGGCGTCTCAACCAGTTCAAACTGCGCGCAATACGTGCCTGAAGGAATCTCGATACGGATCGGCGTAGGATTGGCAGAAATGTAGTACAGCGCCAGCCGTTTTCTCACTTCGGCCACTCGGGCCCGGACGATGGGGTCGTTTGCCGCGTCGTAGTCCGGTGTACGGCCGAAGACATCTGTGCCGATCACGCGCTCCCGCAGAAGATTGTCCTGTCCTGCCAAGCTGTGCTGGACAATGTAGCGCAGAAGTTTCTGGCACTGCTTGCTGGCTCGGAAAGGAACACTCCGTAGGATATTGTTAAGTGCCTGTTGAACCTGATGTTTATCGAGGAGGAAAGTTGCAGATTCGAGGGACCCGTTCACAACGTTTGTGTTGCTTAATTCGTTGGTTTTCACCCATTACGACCCTTCCAAAGGTACTGTACCTCAGAGTTTACCTATTGTAAATATGAGACTTGTCCTTTTCAAGTTTTGCCAGTACTGTACAGGCCCTTATCAAGGAATAAGTTGAACGTGTGTAGTGTTGCTCGACATGGAACTCACCATTCAGCGGCTTTTTGCAAACAGTTCGAAAACATCCCGATTAGGGCAAAGCGATTCGGCAGAGTGTTTCTGGAAACTGCAAGGACAAATTCCGCAGATGGTGTTCTCCGTCAAAATTGACAAGTTTTAAGGAGGCAGTTAAATGTCGCAAAGTCAACATTACAGGCAGACGAGCCAACGATTAATCTTCGGGTTCATCGTCGTGACACTGTTCTGTCTGTTTCAATCGTCATTCCAGCTCCATGGACAATCCACAGGCACAGTCTCGGGAGTCGTCTACGACCCAAATGCTGCAGCAGTGCCCGGAGCGCACATTGAACTAAAGAACGCCGCTTCAGGCGATGTGCGCACCACAATTTCAAATGAGCGCGGCAATTTTACGATTACGGCAATTCCTCCAGGCGTTTACATCGCGACAATCACCACATCTGGTTTCAAAACCTGGACTCAGAGTGGAATCGTATTGACACAGGGAGAAACCCGTCCCATCTCGAACATCAACCTGCAACTGGGATCGGTGGCTGAGCAGGTAAACGTGACGGCTGAGGCCGAAGCAATAGTGCCTGTCGATACTGGCGAAGTGAGCACAACACTGAACAACTATATGGTTTCAGAACTCGCCATCACGGGTCGCGATGCGGGCGAGTTGATCAAATTCATGCCAGGCATGGGCTTCAACAATGGCATTACGCAAGGTTCGGCATTCACCGACAAGGTGGTGGGTACCAACACCGGCCCGGCGGGCGACTACTCGGCCAACGGCACGCAACCGAACGGCGGCATGTCGTTTCTGCTGGATGGTGCGAATATCCTGGACAGCAACATGGGCACGCAGGTGGCGAATGTAAACCAGGATATGACCTCCGAAGTGAAGGTCATGACGATGGGATACAACGCAGAATATGCAAAGGGGCCGATCATCTTTGAAGCTTACAGCAAGTCAGGCGGACATACGTATCACGGCGGTGCGTATCTTTACGCACGTAATGCCGCAATGAATTCCCAGGATTGGTACAACAAAAACCAAGGCGTCACGAAACCGCAGGATTCCTATTATTATGCCGGTGGCAACGTTGGCGGCCCCGTCTACATTCCGCATCTTCCATTCAACACCGCCAAAAACAAGCTATTTTACTGGGTCGGCTATGAATACATGCGACAAAAGCCTGCTGGAACGCTCTATGAGTATTTTGTGCCGACCGACGAAATGCGGAAGGGAAACTTCAGTGCGGAATCCCTGGCGGCACTGCCAAGCAGTGTGCCAAGCGGCGATAACAGCGTTCCCTGCGCAAATTCGTGCAATGCCGGTCTTTCCATCAGCGATGGGCAGATTCAATCGCTGATAGACCCAAACGCCACGGCGTTACTACGCCTATATCCTGAGCCAACAGTTGATCCGGTGACACACGGCGGCAACAATTACACCTACCTGGACAATTATCCGCAGAATAGGTGGGAACTGAAGACGAGGATTGATTACGCGCTCGACGAAAATACGAAGATTTCTGGATCGTATGGCTACCAGAATGAAAAAGATGAACACTCCTTTACCGTGTGGTGGGCACCCAGTTCATCGCTTCCTTATCCTTCGCCCATCGTTGCTCCGACGACGTCGAATGTAGCCACATTGAACATCACGAAGGCGATCAGTCCGACCTTCACCAACGAGGCCGTTGCATCGTATGTGCGCTACGCCAACGCCAACAAACCAGAGGATGCGAGCAAGGCAACGCGTTCGTCCATCGGTTACACCGCGGGATCGCTATTTGATGCAACGCCGACTCAGATTCCAAACATTGTGAGTTGGAGTGGAGCGCTGCCCGGATTCTATACACCCTCGTTTGGTGGCCCCCTGGCCAACGGCGCCTTCGGAAAAATCCTTCGCAATGCATCGGTTGCCGATAACCTCACAAAAGTTTCTGCTAATCACACCATTAGGGGTGGTTTCTATTGGGATGTGAATGGAAACGAGCAGTCGACGGGCGGAGGGAACGACTTTTACCAGGGCTTGTATGATTTCGAGACCTACAGCAGCACTGGTACTAGCAATCCGATAGCCGATTTCATGCTCGGCAGAGCGAACAACTACAAACAAGCGAATGCGAACTCCGTGGACAACGGGCATTATCATGACTACTCGGTCTACGCACAGGATGCTTGGAAGGTCACAAAAAGGCTTACAGTGAATTATGGCATCCGGTTTGATCACGTGGGCCAGTGGTTCTTCCCTGATCCCGGTATGCAGGTGTTTGTGCCAGCGGCTTACAACAATGACACGTCTATAGCTCCCGCCAATACTGGGATGTTGTGGCATGGAAACACCAACGCCATTCCGCTATCCGGTTTCAAGTCGAAGTTCTATTATGCGCCGCGCGGTTCGGCGGCCTATGACATCTTCGGCAATGGGAGGACCGTCATTCGCGGTGGCTATGCTGTGTTCTATTATTCGTTGGGCGACTCGAGCGCGGGTGCAGCTGAAAATGCGATGGGGGTGTATTTGTATGGGACTCCAAAAGGGTTGACATCCTACAGTGATGTTTCTAGTTTCTCGCCTTCTGGGCTAAATGAGAATGGTACCTCAGTGACAGCCATGCAGGCCGGTGACGGCAGAATGCCGCACACGGAGAACTATAATGTCACAATTTCCCAAGCCGCTCCTTGGCAGTCGGTAGTTGAGATTTCGTATATCGGAAACCGCAGCAAGAATCTACTGATCGACGGCACGTTGGCGGACATCAATGAGAATAAGATTGGCGCGTTTTATAGCGCCGATCCGGTGACGGGGGCCGTGGGCTACAACAAAGATGCGGCCACGGGTGTAGTCTCGAATCCAACACAGACCATCGTCTCGGATGATTACCATCTTTATCTGAACTACCAAACACTGGAAGTTGTAAGTCATGGTAGCTATTCGAACTACAATGCTATGCAGGTGTCATGGCGTAAACAAAGAGGCCCCATTACTTACATGACAAATTACTCATTCAGCAAGACACTCGGAATTCGGGATGGAGTAACTGACAACGGCAATGGCGCTGGCTCGTTGGTGAATCCACTCACTCTCCGTGATAACTACGGTGTATTGGCATATGACCACACGCACATTATCAATGCAGCGTATGTAATTAATCTCCCCAAGATGATTCACCATAATCTTCTTCTTCGAGGAGCAATCAATGGATGGGAGTTATCTGGTGCAACTTCGTTCCAAAGCGGCGCGCCCCTGCAACCAAATACTGGTGGAAATCTGCATGCGAATTTTCCCAGCACGGTAACCAACTCGATCTACCTTGGAACGGATGCAATTCTTCTGGAGCCCAAAGTTACCTGCGACCCGAGGAAGAATCTATCCAGCGGGCAGTATTTCAATCCCAACTGCTTCGCCCCGCCTGACGCAGGAACACAGGGCACTATGATCTGGCCTTATATCAAAGCGCCAGCGTACTGGAACAGTGACCTGTCGTTAAACAAGAACTTCAAGTTTCAGGAAACACGCAATATTCAGTTCCGGATTTCCGCGTTCAACTTCCTGAACCATCCGTTGCGGGAGTTTAATGCCGACAGTACACAAAACGATATCCGGTTGAACTTTAACAGCAACAATACCCTGAGCGAAACCAACGTCAATAGCTCAACTACCGGCAAGCCTCTTTATAAGGTTGGAAGCCGCCTAGTTGAAGCGGCATTAAAATTCAATTTCTAACATAGGTAAGATGCCAACAACCGTGAATGGGTGACCGTTGTGGTTACCCATTCACGGCCAACATCTTTATATCTTTACCAAACTATGGCTTGGGATAACGCTACGGAAGGTCATAAGCATATGTCACACACAATGAACCAATTCAAAGCTTGCAGCTTCCAAACTAAACATGAAAAAAATAAGTAGAGAAGTCAACCCAGGAGATATCGTGCATCTTTGCCTAAAAAACATATCGCATTTCATACAGAACCAAGTTTTACTGGCGCGCATGTTCCCGGGTATTGCTCTTTTAATTCTGTTTGCCCCGGAATGCAATTCTGTCTGCTCCGCACAAGTTCAGACCTCCGCGCCTCCTGATAGTGCTCCGAAATACCTGCAAAGCAGCTTGCCGATTGAACAGCGAATTGCAGATCTGCTTGACCGCATGAGCATGGAGGAGAAGGCAAGCCAGCTCGATCTCGCCGTAGAGCCGATTGATGCGCCAAGTCCGCTTCAGAAGAAAGCGCCCCCGAGCGTGGCGGAAAGCGATTCCGCGTGGGGTCCTCCGGGAGTCGGGGCCATCCTGTCCAATGCTCCCGCAACCGGTATTCAGCGCGGGGTGATGCAACCTTCGCGGTTGAGCATTCCGCCTCTGGTGGCGGCGATTGCGCCCTCGCAAAATGCCGAGGATGGGCCGGCTCTGATCAACGTGAGCGCAACCTGGGATGTAGCGCTTGCGCGTCAGGCTGCAATCCTGTTTGCTGCGCGGCAGAGGGCGCTTGGGATCAACATGGTTGTGCTTCCACTCTCTCAGTTCTCAGGGAATACAACGCCCCATGAAGACGGAAGAGGGTGGCTCATCGGTCCGATAGGAAGCGCGTATGTGCAAGGCCTGCAGGCCGATCCGTTGCATTCTGTCGCGGCTTTTCCGGCCTATTTTCCCACCGATGGCGTGTCCGCTCAAGCAGGCCGATCTTTGCAGATGGGCGAGCGTGAACTGCGGATGAATCTTCTTCGGCCGTTCGAGCCCGTGCTTCGCGAGGGGGGGGCGTCGGGAGTCGTCGCTTCCGCGGATCAAATCGATGGGGTTTCCACGGCCGCCAACGCAGAGCTTTTGCGTACTATTCTTCGCGATGAGTGGAATTTTGCAGGAGTGGTGCTGGCGGCTCCCGGCTCGATCCGCGCCTTGTCGGAAACTCAACAGAGGACAGCCACGGAAGCAGAGGCGATTTGCGGTGTCATCAATTCGGGCATCGACATGCAGTGGAACGACTACTCCAGAGAAGAGTTTTCCGCCACGGTCTCCGAGTGCGTCCGCGATGGCGTGATTTCGATGAAGACGCTCGATCACGCCGTGGGCCGTGTGCTCCGCGCCAAGTTCCGCGCCGGTCTCTTCAACGGTCCGCAGCAGGCATCTCAGCAACACACCATGGCCTCTCCGTCTACGCCCGATGTTTCTGCTCAGATAGCTGCGGAGTCGTTGACCTTGCTGCGGAATGAAGATCATTTGCTGCCACTGCCGCTGGATGCAAAATCCATTCTTGTGATCGATCCTGCCACGGCGGGCGGCGCTACGAGCAAAGTCCCCTTGCCGCTTAATTTCGGCTCGCTTGCTGATGAAATGCACCGGTTGTTGCCGCAGACAGAAATTGTGGCTGAAGACGGAAAGGATCTGACGGCTGCCGCTGCGCACGCGAAGAATGCAACGGCTGTCGTGGTGCTGCTGCAAGACGGCGTTCGCCAGCCGCCTCTTGCCGGTAGCGCCAAGGCACCGTTCCCAACGGAAGCTCAAGAGGCGCTTCTCAAGGCGATCGTCGCGGCCAACAAACACACCATTGTGGTGCTTGAGGGCACGCGTCCGCCGGCCTTGTATTGGGTTGCGGCGCATGTTCCGGCCGTTGTCGAAGTGTGGTCGCCCGGCAAAGCTGAAGCCTCTGCCTTGGCAAGAGTTCTGGTGGGCGTCGTGAATCCTGCTGGCAGACTGCCCATGTCCATTTCTGCGAAAACCGAAACGCATATGCCAGCCAATGCGCAACCTGCGGCATCCGGCGATGAAGCGGAAAGCCGGGAGCCAACCGAGCTTTTTCCGCTTGGCCTCGGGTTGAGCTATGCCACGTTCCGCTACTCTGGCCTGGAGGTTCGCGCCCCTGAACCGGGGTCCAAAAATGATGTGGAGGTGACCGTCACGGTTACCAATACAGGCAAGGTGGAGGGAGACGAAGTGGCGCAACTCTACCTTCATCACGACATCAGCAGCGTGCAGACACCGGACAGAACGCTGGTGGGATTTGAACGAATCCATCTTCATCCCCAGGAGAGCCGGACACTTACATTCAAGCTTCCGCAGCAGCAGTTGGCGGTGTGGAACACCTCGCAGAAGTGGAGCGTAGAACCGGGCCCCTACACGATCTTGGCTGGCGGTTCTTCCGCCGCGCAGTTGAACGCGCGCTTCACCATGGGCGAGCCGTCGTGGGTTCGCGCCTTGCCTTCGGAGACCGATCCCTGGATCTTTGCGCCAACGCTGGAAACCAAAGGTGCCCCCGTTGCGGAGTTTGCTGAGGCGTATCAGCTTGCCGTGCGCGTCATGGAGTACAACCTGCGAGATGGACTGCTGGAGGCGGGAAAAGGCTATGGCACATGGACGCGCGATACGTCCATCAATGCCTGGAATGCCGCATCGTTGCTGACGCCCGAGGTGGCAAAGCGCACGCTGTGGCATCAGACCGAATTGACGGCGGATGGTCCCGTCGTCGGTGGGCAATATTGGGATAAAGTGATCTGGATCATTGCTGCCTGTGACTATGCCCGGGTTACAGGCGATCGGGCGTTTCTTACCACTGCTTATGGGGCTGCCCAGCGCACGCTGGCCGCGATGCGCGCCACTCAGCTCGATGCGCAGACGGGCCTGTTCCGCGGACCGGCCGTGTATGGCGATGGCGTGGCAGCTTACCCTGATCCTCCCTTCAACGACAAGCATGGAGATAACGTTCTTGACTACGCCGAGGGCGCGGAACTCGAGACGCTGAGCACCAACAGCGTCTACTACGGAGCTTATCGGTCGGCTGCGGTCATGGGCCGGCTCCTTGCCGCTCCGGAGCAGGAGACGGCCACACTCGATGCACAGGCCGCCAGTCTGCGAGGCGCTATCCAGCACACGCTTTGGCTTCCCGCCGAGAATCGCTTCGCGTATTTTCGCGACAAATCAGGAACCATCGATAAGACGCAGGAGGCGCTGGGAGAAGCGCTCGCCGTCTTACTGGGCGTAGCGGACGATCCGCAGGCGCATGAGATCATTCGTCATGCCACGGTTACGCCCTGGGGAGTGGCATGCACCTGGCAGCCTTACAATCGCTATCTTGATCCAACCGACAAGATCTTCGGTCGTCACAACGGAACCATCTGGCCTTTCATCAATGCATTCTGGGCCACGGCTGCGGCTTCCGTCGGCGAGTCCTCAGCTTTTGCCAAAGAGCTTGTAAGCGCTACGAATCTATCTCTTCGTTCGGAGGATTTCCGCGAAATTTACCATCCCTATACCGGTGCTCCCTATGGCGGCGTTCAGGCAAACAAGACTTGGGACTCTGTGCGTCACCAGACATGGTCGGCAACCGGATATTTACGCATGGTTTACCAAGGGCTCTTCGGAATGCGCTTTGAAGACACCGGTCTTCGCCTGCAACCCTTGGTGCCCGCGAGCCTGGGCGTTCGCTCCATGACCCTGCGCGGTCTGAAGTATCGCCATGCGGAGTTGAATATTACGGTCACCGGAGTCGGCAGCAGAATTCTGCGATGCAGCTTGGACGGAGTTCTGCAAAAAAGTGCTCTGGCGCCTTCCACGCTGGTAGGAAAACACGATGTCGAGATCACTTTGGCCGACGCTTTGCCAACTCGTGACCGCGCTGCCAAGCGCTCCCCTAGTCATGCTGTTCGCCAGAATTCCAAATAACTCGATTGCCTAACGAAAGTCAACCTATGGAGCTTTGATGAAGCGACCTATTGTTTCTCTCATTTTGCTTCTTACGTGGAGCATCGTGATCCTTGTTTCTTTGCCGTGTTTTGCAGTGACCATGTTCCCGGTGTCTCCGGAAACGCATTCGGATCGAACCATCACCTTCCGGTTGTTCATGCCTTTTGCACACAAAATCGACGTGAGCATCGATAGCGGAATTTCTCTGCCCATGATCAAAAGTGACGATGGCGTATGGTCTGTCACAACACGGCCACTTGTGCCGGATATCTATGGATATAGCTTCATTGTGGACGGTACTACCATCGCCGACCCCATGAACACGCGTTACAAGAGCAACATGCTTACATCTGCAAGTATGGTGGAGGTTCCAGCGAATACGCCACAGCCTTGGGATCAAACTCCCATCCCACACGGCGATGTGCATCATCACTTCTATGCTTCGACCGAGGCCAACGAACAAAGGGATTATTATGTCTACACGCCCCCTGAATTTCATGCCGGCGCAGCAAAGCGTTATCCGGTCTTGTTTCTTCTTCACGGGTTCAGTGACAGAGCCAATGCTTGGGTTGAAATAGGACGTGCGAACTTCATTCTTGACACGCTGATTGCTCACGGCAAAGCAAAGCCCATGATCGTGGTGATGCCCTTAGGCTATGGCGTTTCTAATTATGCAGCGCACGGTAGCCCCAACTTCGGAAGTGCCATACTGACCCAACAGAATTTCGACATCTTCCAAATTATCCTTCTGACTGAGGTGCTGCCGCAGGTGGAAAAGAATTATCCCATTCTTGCCGGACGGAAAAACCGTGCGATTGCGGGGCTCTCCATGGGTGGATCGGAGACTCTCGACACTGCTCTGAACCATCGAGATAAATTTGCATGGGTCGGTTCATTCAGTATGGGGGGCTTATTCAACGGAGTTGCAAAAGATGATTATCTGCGGATCTTTCCATCTCTCAACCATAAAAGCGATTCGGCACCCCTCCTGCTGTGGATAGCCTGCGGAACGGAAGATGCGTTCTTCCCTGGGAATCAGAAGTTCATTGCCTGGCTCCAAACTCTGGGGATGAACCCGATTGTCGTGCAGACGCCAGGGGGACACGACTGGAGTGTCTGGCGCCGGAATCTTCTCAACTTCCTTCCGCTGTTGTTCCAAGAGGGCCATGCGGGTTGAGCGTGATCGTATGGAGATGGATCCAAGATTATGATGGATCGTGGCTTGGACATCTCAACGGTTTGAATCTGTTTATCCTAAAAACGGCAGTTGATCTGCTGCTGGATTGCCATCTTCATTAAAGTGCAAGTGCTTGCAGGAATTAAGAATTTCGCCATTTTGTTCAGATGCGGAGCAGTTCAATGTGCTGCCAAAGCAATCACTTGGCGCGCCTGAATTCTCTCAACTGCCGTTTTTAGGTTTATTCTCCCTGGAATCGGCATAGGGTGGAGAGTCGCCTCTCCACCCCTGCCACACCACCGGACAAGCGGGTCCGCATACGGCGGTACGGATGGATTGAGCTACTTCCCGACATACAACCTCGGAAGTCCAAGCGTGTCGAAGTAGGAGACAGGATACGCGATATGCAGTGGCTGGCTTTTCGCGATTCTATAAGAGCCATGAGAACTCCCAGCAGCCTTGGCCGCCAGTTCAGGTCTCACGCCTCGTTGGCGCAGAAGCCGATAACGCTGCCTACGCCGTATCCATTGATCCAGTTTCTCCAGCACTGAAGGCGTCTGGCAGAAGCCGAAGTATCACGCAAGTAGTTGGTCAGTTCCTTCGTCATCTGCTCGATGCTGATGCCCAGCGTTCGTCCCGTAAGTTCCCGCACCTTCTGCTTGAACCGAACCAGAGACTTCGCAGCGATGCTCCGTTTGCCCCACTCGACAAACGGGAACACAGCCGACAGAGCGACAAGCTCGTTAATGTCGGTCGAGTCATCCGCGCCGGTGATGGTCACTGTGTGGAGATTCATAGCGGAAGTCCTTTCAGAACTCTCTTTATGCCGCATCTTCGCGCTCTTGAACAAGTTCGCGTTCTTGCGAGATTTTGCAACCTGTTTCTATACGGCACCCATTCATCACGCGAGAAGTTTGAGAGATCATGTGGTCCAAGGCACTGCCGGCGCCGCGTACATCTCTTCGTTTCTTGATTGAAGCTGGGCATTGGAAACACCAACAGCAAAATCAGATTTTTCATTGCAAACGGGGAGTCTTTTGACTCCCCGCCACAACATGCCGGGAGAACTCTGCCAAGTCAAAAGAACCACGAAGAACTCTCGACTCACCGCACTTTATGGCTGTTCGCGCAGTCAGACGGACGGCAAACTTGAAAAAACTGGTTGTAAGGCGGCTTACGCCGCATCAATATATTCGCTTCGCTCATCATCATCAGCAGCAGGCATGAGCGTCTGATACAGTTTGTTGATTCTGCGCGCACTGGAGGCCCGTACTTTGTTCTTTTCGCCGATGCGAAACCGATTAGAAAAGCAATGCAACCGATCGGCGATGTCGCCCCGAGTAAAACCTTCCCTGACAAGCGCATCGATCTGCTGGAGAGTGATCTCGGAATCAACAATTGCTCCCCCGGGCAAAGCCTCCTGCGTTTTGATAGCAAGAAGTCTCTCCTCGGTGGTACGAAGAATTCGCTTCGTTTTGCCAGAAGTAATGTTCCAGATGAGCCGATTTCCTACGCCGGAAGCTTTGTGAACCGAATTCCGTCCAATACCATGTTCTGAGAGTGATTGGAGAAATTAACGCACACGCGTCGCATCAACTACTTCCTCATTCTCTTTGGGACCGGACCGAACCCTTCTGCGCGACCTGATATATTCTGCATTCGCTGCCCGGCACATGTTGCACCTGCAACCTTTGACATAACTTGAGCGCGTCCCGTGAGAGAGGACGGAGGCTCCTGCTGGTTCTTGCATAGAACCTTCTTCGAGATGTGGGTTTGGAGAAGTGTGATCGATTACGTCTGTTCGGATATACCATCCAGAACCAGATCGTTTTATAAATCTAAGTGATGTCCGCCTAGTGGCAACCGTATCCCGCAGAACCATCACCCACACGCATCTGCGTGTAATTTTAGAAATTCTCTGTTTAGAGCGCCAGATATACTAGCGTAATTTTTGTGTCAGCACGCAAGGGCTGTTTCAGCCAGGGGTGTCTGGATAGATGATTGGCAAGCTCGATTGATCTTGAACCACTCCATCGGCGAGACCTTGAACTGGAAGTCATTACGAGGGAACCTTGAGGTAATGCGGCGATTTAGGACGAAGTTGACCTTCAGGGTATTTTTGCCGTGTACATAAACAGCGAGCGAACAAGGATATGAGCCTGGCTTTGGAAACCATCGGTCGACGAAGCACTGACGCAGCTCTCGACGTAACTCGCTAGGGCGTGTTGACGTTCAGACAGGCCGACGCGTTAGATTTGATACATGAGTTTGAATCGACTTGTATTGACGGATGTACAGTGGAAGGCGATGGCGCCCCATTGCCTTGGAAAATTTGGTGATCCTGGTCAGACGGGTGGGGATGCTCGTTTATTTCTGGAAGCAGTTTTATGGATTGCTCGAACGGGCTCACCTTGGCGCGACTTGCCAGCAGATTTCGGCCACTGGAATTCTGTTT
>Ga0224528_1001870_pt1 | contig 12944 bp, 9 predicted proteins | sample CBST25metaG_2_FD_179888 | JGI IMG/M metagenome (GOLD analysis project Ga0224528, IMG submission 179888) | Peat soil microbial communities from Stordalen Mire, Sweden - C.B.S.T25 | ecosystem: Environmental > Terrestrial > Soil > Wetlands > Peat | place: Sweden: Norrbotten County, Stordalen Mire...
GACCAGAAGGCACTGGCGGCAGTGGGAAGTAAGGCCGAGCGCTTGCGACGATCTGTCCAGAAGGCACTGGCGGCAGCGGGAAGTAAGGGCGAGCGCTTGCGACGATCTGTCCAGAAGGCACTGGCGGCAGTGGGAAGTAAGGCCGAGCGCTTGCGACGATCTGTCCAGAAGGCACTGGCGGCAGTGGGAAGTAAGGCCGAGCGCTAGCAACGATCTGTCCAGAAGGCACTGGCGGCAGCGGGAAGTAAGGGCGAGCGCTAGCAACGATTTGACCAGAAGGCACTGGCGGCAAGGGGTTGTAGGGGCGAGCAGTGGTAACAACCTGTCCAGAGGGGACTGGCGGCAAAGGGTTGTAGGGGCGAGCAGTGGTAACGATCTGTCCAGAGGGTACTGGCGGCAAGGGGAAGACAGGGCGAGCGCTAGCGACGGCATACCCGGCGGAGGCGATGATAACGATACCAATGGCGACGTTGCGGAGAAGGCTCGAAGAGAAGGTCATGGGAAAAAGCTCCTTTTGAAATTTGAAATGGCTTTGCACCACGAGAGTAACCTAAATGAGGGAGACATGCTACCACAAAAGTAACCTTTTTTGTGATTTTTTGGGAAAACTACCCCCGAGCCAGCGCCCAATAGATTAATATCTATCCCCAAACAGTCCAAATAGATTCCCCAGCCTTCCTCCGTCGTCTACCCTCATTCAAACGTCTTTACCCAACAGACGCGGTTACTTTCCCCGGAACTTTCGTGCTATAGAGCAACCCGGATTTCTCCGGTACATTGTTGGCAGGGCTTTTCTTGCGGCCCAGGACGAAATCTATGAATCCGTTGAACTCCGGGGAGCCTTTACCCTCCGCCCAGCACGATTCTGCCCGCTCGCGGCAGGAAGTTCGTTGCGCGGTCCGCTTTCCACTTTCGCTGCCCGTCATCCTCACCACCGATCACGGCGAACTGGCTGCCATCACCCAAAATATCTCCGCCTCCGGTGTCCTGTTTTCCGTCAGCAGCCCCCTCCAGACGGGAATCAGCATCCAGTTTTCCCTCCGCATGCCCGGTGAGGTCCTGGGTACTCCCCACGATGTTCTGGTTCATTGCCTAGGCCGTGTGGTACGCTGCTCCTTGAGCCAAACACAGTATCAAATTGCCGCTACAATTGATGAGTATCAGTTTGCGGAGCAGTAATCGCTGGTTTGGCCGCACGGCAATCAACTATGGATCTATTGGACGATTCCACTGAGGACGAGTTTCTTGAAGCGCCGGTAAAGCCTGGTTCCATCCGCATTATCCTGGCGGATTCCCAAGCTATCTACCGCGTCGGAATCCGCAAGGTCTTTGCGCTGGAGGACGATCTCCGCGTGGTGGCCCAGGCGGACTCCCTCGAGAACCTGCGTCTGGCCCTGGAGCGCTTCCCCTCCGACATCGTGCTCCTCGAGGGCAGCCTGCTCACCGGCACCGCCAACGTCATTCCCGATCTGATGCGCGTCGCGCCCGACGTCAAGCTGATCGTCCAGGCCGTCTCCGCCGACGAAAATTACACCGTCGAGCTTTATCGACGCGGCGTCCGCGGCATCATCTCACGCTCCATCTCGCCCGACCTGCTGGTGCGCTGCGTCCGCCGCATCGCCGCCGGCGAAACCTGGATCGACAATCAATCCGTCAACTGGGTCATCGAGGCCTATCGCGCCCAGGCCGCAGCCCTTGTCAATCCCCGCATACAGCCCCGCCTCTCTCCCAAGGAGATGGCCATCATCACCTGCATCACCCAGGGCAAGCGCAACAAAGAGATTGCCTACCAGCTCGGCACCTCCGAGCAGGTCATCAAAAATTATCTGCGCAAAATCTACGACAAGCTGGGCGTCTCCGACCGTCTCGAACTGGCTCTCTATTGCCTCCACAACAAGATCATTCAAACCAATGGCGACGACGACCAGACGTTGCCTTAGTGCATGAGGTTGTAGCGCCGACCTCCTGGTCGGCTGTACTGGTGGCGTCCTCGCCGCCAGAGCGAAGCCTCGTGCCTCAATACAGTTTGCCGGGTGCCCCAGGTGCCTCGCTTTTGGGCACCTGGGAAAGCTACCTGCTGGAGCTAGCACCCCTTCCGCGCCAGCTCCAGCAGCCGGATCAGTTCCGCTAGTTCCGTCTTCTCCAACCGCCCCAGCAGCTCGCCCGGCAGCCGCAGAATCGTCGGTTCCATCTCTTCCAGCAGCTTCAGCCCACCAGTTGTGATCTGCGTCCACACCACCCGCCGGTCTCGCTTGTCCCGCTCTTGCGCCACCAGATTCAGCCCCTTCAACCGCGTCAGCAGACGCGTAATGTCCGGCTCGGCGGCGATCATCCGATCCCCGATCGCCGAGCACGTCAGCCCCTCCGGCTGTGCCCCACGCAAAATCCTCAGCACGTTATATTGTGTCGTGGTCACGCCCCAGCCCCGGGTTTTCTTCTGAAAGACCCGGTTCAGGCAATCGGCTGTGCGCAGCAGGTTCAGCAGAGCCTCTTCCTCCAGGCTGTCAAAGGGGCGCTGCTGCTGGATTTCCTCTTTCAAGCCGCTCATCGAGTCTCTCCATTTATCCGCCAAAATCCCTATCGGTCGCCATAACGTGCGGGTGCCCCACCCTCGCCGCGTTCTTGTTTTTGCGGCTAGGGTGGGATCGCACGATGACAGCAGAAAAACCTATCCCACCGCCTGCACCGTTCCCTTGCCGGTCAGCGCCTCTACCCGCTCGATCCATCCCTTGTCGGCCGCCACGTTCATCGCTTCCGGCTCCAGAATCACCGCGTAAGCGCCCTTCTTCTCCAGTTGGATCATCACCTTGCCAGCCCCCGGCGCGGCCTCTACGGCGCTCTTCAGGCTGTTGAACAGCTCTTCCGAGGCCACATCCAGGTTGATGCGTATTCGCACCCCTCCCGGCAGCGAAATCTTCACATCCTCCAGCGCCTGAATCGCGCTCACGCTGATCTTCGGCGCGGCGTCCTCGTCGCCCATCAGCACTCCGCGCATCAGCACTGGCGCTTCCATCTTCAACTGCCCGGCCAGCCGCTCGTAATCGCGCGAAAAGCAGATCAGGTCGATCTTGCCCGTCGCGTCCTCCAGCGAACCCATCGCATAAACCTTGCCGTCCTTCTTGCTCTTCTGCACCCGCAGGCCCAGAATCATGCCCGCCACCTGCAACTCGTCGGCCGGGTCCAGTTGCTGCCCCCAGCGCCGCTCCGGCGGCTTCCGCTCCAGGGCTTCGGCCACCGAGATCACCCCACTCAAATTGCGCAGCTTTTCAGCGTACTTATCCAGCGGATGCCCCGACACAAAAAAGCCCAGCACCTCTTTTTCGTTGGCCAGCCGCTCGCCCTCTTCCCAGTCGGGAATGCGCGGCAGGTCGTCGCCCCCGCGGTTGGCCTTGGGCCCTTCGTCGAAGAGGCCAAACAGCCCCGTCTGTCCCTGCTCCCTGTCGCGTTGCGCTTTCTGCGCCTGCTCCATGGCCTTGTCCACCGTCGCCATCAGCGGCCCGCGCTTGCCCAAGCTGTCCAGCGCGCCAGCCTTGATCAGCGACTCGATCACCCGCTTGTTCATCACCCGCAGATCGACCTTCTCGCAGAACTCCCAAATCGAGTGAAACTGCCCGCCCACCTCCTCGCGCGCCTTCAGAATCGACTCAATCGCGTTGCCGCCCACGTTCTTCACCGCCGCCAGCCCAAAGCGAATCGCCTGCCCCTCCGCCGTCACATGCGGCGTAAACTGCGAGCCCGAAACCTGCACGTCCGGCGGCTCCACGCTGATGCCCATCTCCTTGCACTCGCCAATGTACTTCACCACGTTCTCCGGCTTCGAAGTTTCCGAAGTCAGCAGCGCCGCCATGAACTCCACCGGGTAGTGCGTCTTCAGGTACGCCGTCTGGTACGAAACCAGCCCATACGCCGCCGAGTGCGACTTGTTGAAGCCGTACCCCGCGAACTTCTCCATCTGATCAAAAACTTCGCCTGCAATGTTCTTCGGATGCCCCAGCGCCGCCGCGCCGCTCATAAAGCGGTCCCTCTGCTTGGCCATCTCCTCGGGCTTCTTTTTGCCCATCGCCCGGCGCAGCAGGTCGGCTTCGCCCAGCGAATAGCTGGCCAGCACGTTGGCAATCTGCATCACCTGCTCTTGGTAGACAATGACCCCCAGCGTCTCCTTCAGCACTTTTTCCATCGGCGGCAACATGTACTCCACCTTGCGCCGTCCCCACTTGCGCTCGATAAAGTCATCCGTCATGCCGCCCTGGATCGGCCCCGGCCGGAACAGCGCCGTCAACGCCGTCAGCTCCTCCAACCGCTCCGGCTTGTAGCGCCTCAGCATGTCGCGCATTCCGTTCGACTCAAACTGGAAAACCCCGCACGTCAGCGCATTCTGAAAGACCTTGACGAAGGTCTCCTCGTCGTCCAGCGGAATCGCCTCGATGTCCACCTTTTCGCCGCGCGTCTTTTCAATCAGCCGCAGGCAATCGTCAATCACCGTCAGCGTCGTCAGGCCCAGAAAGTCAAACTTCAGCAGCCCCATCTTGTCGACCGACTTCATGTCGTACGCGGTCACAATTTCGTCGTTCTTGGTCTTCACTACCGGAACCAGCTCGGTCAGCGCCCGCGGCGCAATCACCACCGCCGAAGCGTGTACGCCCGACCCGCGTACCAGCCCCTCCAGCTTCTTCGCCGTGTCAATCAGCTCGCGTATCTGCACGTCCGCGTCATACACCTTGTGCAGATCCGGCACATCCTCCAGCGCCTTGTCGATGGTCATCCCCACCGTCGCCGGAATCAGCTTGGCAATGCGGTCCACGTCGCCATACGGCATGTCCATCGCCCGCCCGCAATCCTTGATCGCCGCCTTGGCCGCCATGGTGTTGAAGGTGATAATCTGGCTCACCTGCTCGCGGCCATACTTGCGCACCACGTACTCGTACACTTCGCCGCGCCGAAGCTGGCAAAAGTCCACGTCAATATCAGGCATCGATACGCGTTCCGGATTCAGAAACCGCTCAAACAGCAGCACGTTCTGCATCGGATCGATGTTCGTGATCTCCATCGAATACGCCACCAGCGACCCAGCGCCCGACCCACGCCCCGGACCCACCGGAATCCCGTGGTCCTTGGCATACTTGATGAAGTCCCACACAATCAGAAAGTACCCGTCGTACTTCATCTGGTGGATGATGCCGATCTCGTAGTTCAGCCGGGTCTCATACTCGGCCCGCGACGAGCGCAACTGGCCCTTGTTCTCCAGCCGCGTCACCGCCGTATCCATCCGCATCTTGAAGCCTTCGCGGCACACTTCCTCAAAGTAGCTGGCAATCGTGTGCCCCTCCGGCACCGCGAATTGCGGCCACGGATTGTCCACCGGATGCAGCTTGAAGTTGCACCGCTCGGCAATCTCCATCGTCCGCGACAGCACCCCCGGCGAATCCGGAAACAGCCGCTCCATCTCGTCCCCGCTCTTCACAAAAAACTGGTCCGTGTCAAAGCGGAAGCGGTTCACGTCGTGCATCTTCGAGCCGGTCTGCACACACAACATCACGTCATGCGCGTGCGAATCCTCGCCGCACAGGTAGTGCGAGTCGTTGGTCGCAATCAGCGGAATTCCCAGCTCTTTTTCCATCCGGAAAATATCGTTCTGAATCTTCCGTTCCTTCTCCAGCCCCTGGTCCTGAATCTCCAGGTAAAAATTCCCCTTGCCGAAGATGTCCTGGTACTGCAGCGCCGACGCCTTGGCCTTCTCATAGTTCCCGGCCATCAGCTCCTCGCACAACTCCCCGCTCAGGCAGCCCGACGAGCCAATCAGCCCCTTCGAGTTCTCCGCCAAATACTTCTTGCTGATGCGCGGCTTGCGATAAAACCCATGCAGCGAGGCCTCCGACGTAATGCGGATCAGGTTCCGGTAGCCCTCTTCGTTCTCCGCCAGCACCAGCAGGTGGTTGTAGTCGTCCCCCTGCGCCGGGGCGCGATGGTCCTCGTTCTTGCACACATACAGCTCGCAGCCCAGAATCGGCTTGATTCCCCTGGCCTTGGCCGCGTTGAAAAAGTGTACCGCCCCATAGATGTTCCCGTGGTCGGTCATGGCGACAGATTTCTGCCCCAGATCGGCCACCCGGTTCACCAGTTTGGTAATGTCGCAAGCCCCGTCCAGCAGGGAATATTCCGTATGCAAATGAAGATGAGTAAATTCAGCCATGGCATCTTTGATTCTATTCGCCCGCCCACTCCCCGCGCCCCTGTCCAAATCCCGGTCGAAATTTCGGCAGGATGAGGAAAGCGCATACCATGGCAGCCTGTGCTCAAAGTCAGGATTTGAAAGGGCACGACTTTAGTCGTGCCGCAAGACAGAGATAAAAGGGTGGGCTTTAGCCCCCGAGGGATGTTTTTCAGCGATAGAGACTTTCACCACAGGATGCTGATCATGAAGAGTGAGATGACAACAGCAGGAGGTAAGGTAGCAATGATTGGGTAGATGTCCGCCCATCAGCCCCGAAGAATCACCATGAGCTATGGGAAGCTGTACATAAGAAGCTGTGCCCCGTTCATCGCGGCTTTATCGCGATGAGCGGGCGGGAGGCTTGAGGTCAGATCGTGGCCGGACCAGGAAAGATCCATGCCCTATAGCCTGAAACGGTTCCAGAAAACAAAAGCTCCACTTCATCCCATTCAACTGGCGGGTGGCCCACCCTTTGACCTGGCACAAATGAGTGGGTGCCCCATCCTTGGCACAGTTTTATCGTGCCAAGGGTGGGAGCGCACGAACCCCGCCCGGTCCGACTTATCATGGTCGCTATCCCACCCTTGCCGCAAAAAGCGCGTCAAGGATGGGGCACCCACAGGGTTATGACCGATAAAGGGTGGACCTCCCGCTCCTTGAACCCCTCTCTGGATAATTCCCCCTTGCTCCCATGGTGGGATCAGGGTACGATGAGAAGCGTGAGAGTGATAGCGCGCGGCACCCTAATTGGTTTTGTCAGAAACAGGGTGGATCGTAAGCTCCAAAAGATGGTGAAGGACCATCTTGACGCCTGGTATTCCGAAGCCGCGAGGGCCACCTGGAAGAGTTCGGCTGAGTTGAAAGCACAATACGGCTCGGCAAGCATCGTTTCTTCAGAACGTGTTGTCTTCAACATCAAAGGGAACGACTACAGGCTGGTCGTTGCGATCAACTATCACTATCAGGTGCTCCTCGTCATTTGGGTGGGTACGCATAAAGAGTATGACCAGATTGACGTAGGAAAGGTGGAATATGACAAGCGTCGGTATGCAGATCCATCCGATTCGGACGGAACACGATCATGAATTGGCAGTAAAGCGGATTGAAAAGCTCATCAGCGCGGCTCCCGGCACTGCTGAGGGGGATGAACTGGATATACTTGCCACTCTTGTCGATGCGTATGAGGCAAAACACCATGCGATTGACGCTCCAGATCCCGTCACCGCGATCCAGTTCCGTATGGAGCAACAAGGGCTATCCCGCAAGGATTTAGAGCCCTTGATCGGCAGCCGGGCACGAGTTTCTGAAATCCTGACGCGCAAACGGAGCCTCACCTTGAGCATGGTTCGCCGTATAAAGTTTGGGCTCGGCATCTCTGCTGATTTACTCATCGATGCCACCCCCATCAAGGCTAGACGCGCTTATGGCTCGGCGGGTGGCCCAGGTTCCGGGGGAGTAAAGTGAGTTCTCCCACAAAAAAATGGGTGCCCCCGGTCCCTCGCAAGAAAACACCGCTAACTCCGCTCTTACAGCTTTTCGGCCACGCTCTTGGCCTGGGTGAACAGCAACAGGTAGTCCAGCCCCCCAGCCTTCGAGTCAGTGCCGCTCATGTTGAAGCCGCCAAACGGATGCGCGCCCACCATCGCCCCGGTGCATTTGCGGTTGAAGTAGAGGTTGCCCACGTGGAACTCATCCCGGGCCCGGTCCAGTTTGGCGCGGTCGGTTGAGTAGATCGATCCGGTCAGGCCGTACTCGGTGTTGTTGGCCACCGCCAGTCCCTCGTCAAAGCTGGCTACCTTGATCAGCGCCAGCACCGGCCCGAAGATCTCCTCCTGGCTGAGCTTGGCGTCGGGCGCAATTTCGCCAAAGACGGTAGGCTCAACAAAATAGCCGCCCTCGATCCGCGGAGCCTTGCCGCCAGCCAGCAGCTTGCCTTCCTGCTTGCCGATCTCGATGTACTTCAAAATCGATTCAAGCGCCGCCTGGTTGATGACCGGCCCCAGGTTGTGATTGGTGACCGGGTCGCCCACCGTCAGTTTGGCCACGCGCTCCAGCAGTTTCGCCACAAATGCGTCATAAACCGGCGCTTCCACAATCGCCCGCGAGCAGGCCGAGCACTTTTGCCCGCTGAAGCCAAAGGCCGAGGCCGCTACGCCGTCGGCGGCTGCGTCCAGATCGGTGTCGGCAGCCACCAGAATCGAGTCCTTCCCGCCCATCTCCAGCACGGTCCGCTTGATCCAGATCTGCCCCGGCCGCGGCTTGGCGGCGCGCTCGTGAATCTCCAGCCCCACCGCCTTCGAGCCGGTGAACGAGATGAAGCGCGTCTTGGGGTGCTCCACCAGCGCGTTGCCAAAGCTGGCGCCCGAGCCGGGGCAAAAATTCACCACGCCTGCCGGCATTCCCGCCTCTTCCAGCACTTCGAGGAATTTGGCGGCGATGGTCGGCGCATCGCTCGACGGCTTCAGAATGACCGTGTTGCCGGTGACAATGGCCGCCGCCGTCATGCCCGCCATAATGGCAAACGGGAAGTTCCACGGCGGAATTACCGCGCCCACGCCCAGCGGAATGTAGTGCAGCTCGCAGCGTTCGCCGGGATACTGAATGCTCGGCTCGGCCTTGGCCAGGCGGAGCGCCTCCCGGGCGTAATACTCAAGGAAGTCGATGGCCTCGCCCACATCCGCGTCGGCCTCGGCCCAGTTTTTCCCGGTCTCGAAGCTCAGCCAGGCGCAGAACTCGAACTTGCGCTCGCGAATGATCCGGGCGGAGTTCACCAGCAGCGCGGCGCGTTTGGCGGTCGAAACGCGCTTCCAGCCCTCAAAGGCTGCCAGCGCCGTACTCATCGCCTCTTCAACCTGCCCGGCCTCGGACTTCTGATGAATCCCCACCAGTTGCGCTGGTCGCGCCGGGTTGATCGAGCGAATCTTGCCCGCCGTTTTAACGCGCCGCCCGCCAACGATCAGTTCGTACTCGCGGCCCAGTTGCGCGCCGACTGTGGCCAGCGCGGCCTCCATCGCCGCGGCGTTTTTCGGCGTTTTGAAGTCGGTAAATGGCTCATTCTTGAACTCGCCCAAAGGCGAGCGCGGCAGCAGGGAAGTGGTGACGATTTGGTTTGCCATAGCGTCTCGATTGTAGTTCATGCCAGATCAAGGACCAAAAAACAGCCAATACCGCGCCACGTTCACGCCGTTGCCAGCGCCGCCCGCTGTGCCGGCAATACGCTCATGCCGGTCAGCTCAATCTGCGGCGTCAAATACTCCGCATGAACCGGCTCAGGCTGCAAAAGCCCCGTCGAAAGGTATTTCTTGTTGTCGTCGGCAAACACTGTCACCACCACCGCATCGGGCCCCAGCTTCTCTTGCGCCCGCACCGCGGCCAAAAAGTTGCAGCCCGAGGAGATGCCCACGCCCAATCCCAGGCAGCCTGCCAGATTCTGCGCCATCAAAATCGAGTCGCCATCCGAAACCGCCAGCGGCGCATCCAGCTCCTTCAGGTCGATGATCGCCGGAATGAACTCGTCGCTGATGCCCTGAATGCGGTGCGAACCCACCTTGCAGCCCGTTGAAAGCGTCGGCGATTCGGCCGGTTCCACCGGATAAACCCGCATCTCCGGGTTCCGCGAGCGCAAATAGCTGCCCACCCCCATCACCGTTCCGCCCGTGCCCACGCCGGCCACAAAGGCGTCGGGACAAAGGCCAGCTTCCTCCAACTGCATCCAGATTTCCGGCCCCGTGGTGAGCCGGTGAGCCTCGGCATTGGCGCGATTCGAGAACTGGCGCGGCAAAAAGACGCCCCCCGTCGCGGCCAGCTCCTCGCTCATGCGGATGCTGCCCAAAAATCCACCCTGCTCACGCGAAACAGGAATCACCGTCGCTCCGTAGCTTTCCATGATCCGGGTGCGCTCAATGCTCATCCAGTCGGGCATGAAAATATTCACCGGATGGCCAAGAGCCCGGCCCAGCGCGGCAAACGAGATGCCGGTGTTGCCGCTGGTGGCCTCGGCAATGGTGTCGCCCGGCTGGATGGCGCCGGCCAGGTAGGCTGTCTTCAAAATGTGGAAGGCCATGCGGTCTTTGATGCTGCCGGTCAGATTCATCTGCTCACACTTGGCGTGGATGGTTCGCTTGATTCCCTTGTATTCATAGTCGATTGCCAGCATCGGCGTATTGCCAATCAAAAACGACAGTCCCTCCAGCCGTTGCAAGCCGGTCTGATTTGCGCAATGAGACGGTTTGGGGATCTCCAGGATCAAAGACACGAATGCTCCTTTTCACAGTCAATCGAGAGATGTCTCATGGTAGTGGGTATCAAGCGGAACGGAAAGTAGAGTTGAAAGGCGTATGTAAAAGTTACCGTATACTTTTAGGAATATAGGCGGTATTCCATTACGATGTGATCTCAAAAGGAGGTCCGACCATGCAAAGCGCAACGACGTACCCTCTGGACTCATTGGACTGTAAGATATTGATGGAGTTGCAGCAGAATGCGCGCATTTCCTTTGCCGAGATTGGGCGGCAGATTGGCCTGTCCACCCCGGCCGTGATTGAGCGGGTACGCCGGCTTGAAGAGAGCGGGGTGATCGAGGGTTACCATGCGCGCATCAATCCCGCCAAGGTGGGACTTACTGTGCGTGCTGTGGTCAAGATCAGCATCGCCGGAGACCGGCTGTCGAAATTCGCCCTCCTGGCCGGGAAAGTTCCAGAGGTGCTGGAGTGCCATCGCGTTACCGGCTCGGAATCTTTCATCCTGCAAATTGCGGCCACCGATGTGGCGCACATGGAGCGGATTATTGATCGGCTCATGCCCTATGTCGCAACCAATACATCCATCATTCTTGGCTCACCTGTTTCGTGGAAGCCTGTCCAGCTTTCCCAGTCCTGATCCCTTAAAGCATTTTCGGAGTTGGCGCAGACTGAAGGCTGGGGGTAAGTGGCTTTTTGCTCAACGGGGCCCCCACGGACAGGTCTTCGTCCTGTGGGGTGGAACAAAAAGCCACTTGGCACACCCCTCAAAAAGCCTGTGTGCATTCCGAAAATGCTCTCAAATGTGCGGCAGGTCATCCCTTGGTATCCGTCAGCGCATCGGTGCTTTTGCTCATCTTGGCGGTGCGTTCGAGTTTTTCCCAATTGAAGGGCTTGCCATCGACGGCGCGTTTCAGCGTCTTGAACAGCACAATCGAGAAGATCTGGCGATAGGCAAAGCGCTGCAACCAGATGTGCCAGAGCAGCCAGCCGTCGCCCTTGTTGGCTGGGTGGCGGCGCTCCAGGCTGAAGGCGACCGTCGAGGTGACAAAGTCAATCACCAGAAAGCCGAGGAAGTAGACCAGCAGCTTGTCAAAGCTGGCGGCCGAGGCGGCCTCCGGGTGATAGTGGCGATCCAGAAAATATTTGGCCACGCCGGTCACAAACATCAGGTCGATGAAGGGCGAAACCAGGGGCAGCAGCATCTGGAAGATGAGAATGTTGGGCAAGGCGAAGAGGCCCATCGCCTTGTTGCGCACAAAGGCCATGCGATGCTTCCAGACCGCCTGCAAAATTCCAAACGACCAACGGAAGCGCTGGCGCATCAGTCCCTTGGCGTCGATGGGCGCCTCGGTAAAGGCCAGCGAGCGGTCTTCGTAGACCACCTTCAGCGGAATCTCCAATAGCGCCATGGTCAGATCGGCGTCCTCGGCCACCGTATTGATGGGGTAGCCGCCAACGGCTTTGACCGGTGCCGTGCGCCAGGCGCCAATCGCTCCCGGAACCACCGTCACCACGTGGAAAAGGTCCAGCGCCCGCCGCTCGAAGTTCTGGCTGGTAATGTATTCGAGCGCCTGCCAGCGCGTCCACAGGTTCACCCGGTTGCCCACCTTGGCGTTGCCGGCCACCGCGCCAATGGTGGGGTCTTCAAAGTGCGGAATCAGCTTGCTGATGGCGTCGGGGGCGATGACCGTGTCGGCGTCGATACCCACATAAAAATCTTCGCTGATGCGGTCCAGTGCAAAGTTCAGCGCGGCCGCTTTGCCTCCGTTGGGTTTGGTGAGCACCTGCACCCGTCCCGCGGCAATCTCCGCCGCGTAGGCGGCGCGCGCCACCTCGGCCGTCTTATCGCTCGATCCGTCGTCAATGACGATGATGTGCAGGTTGTGGTAATCGGAGTTCAGCACCGAGCGAATCGTCCGCACAATCACTTTTTCCTCGTTATACGAGGGAATCAGCACGGCGACGCGCGGATTGAAGCCCGCCGAGGCTTGGCGATAGGGACGGCGCAGCCGGTCGATGATGGCGAAGATGCCGACCAGAATCAGCCTTCCGCCCATCAGAATGTCGCCCACGAAGAAGATCGCCACAATGAACTTGCCAATCAGCGCCAGCCCGCTGAAGGCCAGCGAATCGGGCAGTGATTTCATCCGTTCCCAGAAGCCGATTCGCGGCATAACCTCGGCGGTCGTCTTGCCCAGCAGCGCCGACACCGGCACAATCGTGTAGCCGTGGGCGCGCAGCGCGTCAATCAGCATCGGCAGCGCGGCCACCGTCGCCGAGCGGTCTCCGCCTCCGTCGTGCATCAAAATCACCGAGCCGCGAAACTGCGGCTTCGTCTTCATCACTTCCAACTGGTCAAGAATCGACTGGGTGATCTCCTTGGGCGACTTGTGGATGCGCTCGTCCCAGTCGTTGGTGTCCATCTTGCTGCCGATGATCGTGTAGCCATCGCGCTGGATGCTCTCGACGGGCGCGGCTTGATCGTCGGTGTC
>Ga0224528_1001871_pt1 | contig 12943 bp, 12 predicted proteins | sample CBST25metaG_2_FD_179888 | JGI IMG/M metagenome (GOLD analysis project Ga0224528, IMG submission 179888) | Peat soil microbial communities from Stordalen Mire, Sweden - C.B.S.T25 | ecosystem: Environmental > Terrestrial > Soil > Wetlands > Peat | place: Sweden: Norrbotten County, Stordalen Mire...
GTGAAGCGGGGCTGGGTTCCCAGTGCCTGAGTTCAGGTTAGCAGGATGTGGAAAATAATCCGCACACACCTGCGGTGGCGAGTTTCTTCCTTTATTCGCCTGAATTCGTGGGTTTCTCCTCGGTTTTCCACAGCCTGACCGCTTTTTTGCACAGATGAACCAGATCATGTACCCCTTATCCACGTGAATTTTTGTTGCAAAGGCAGTTATTGTCTGCTTATCCACGCAAACTCTTGACATAATTCAGAAAGAAGCGGTTTCTCAGGAACTGTTCCAAAGCCGAGTTCAGGCGAAAACGGTCCTAGAGCATTTTCGGAATTGGTGTAGACCGAAAGCAGGACGCTAAGTGGCTTTTTTCTCAAGAAAAAACCACCTTGCGCATCGCTCAAAAAGTCTACGTGCATTCCGAAAATGCTTTAGCAGGGCCAACAGAGCAGCACAACCGAGCCTCGCCGGAATCTATCACGGGAGCACTGAAGAGTGACCAGCTATAGCCGTCAGGACGTCTTGCGCATCTTGCGGATCACCTCGCGCCAGTTGCAGGGGTGGGAGCGCGCGGAGCTGATTCCGCCGCAGCAAAGCTATTCATTTCAAGACCTTGGTCAGTTGCGCACCCTCCGCATCCTGCGCCAGGAGGCAGTCTCCGCGGCCTCTATCCGTCACTCCATTGTGGCCATGAAGGCCGTGGCTGGCATGACCAATCCCCTGATCGAAGCCACCCTGGTCCGCACCGGCTCGCGTCTGGCCTTTCGCCACGACGGCGACCTGGTCGACCCCATCCGCCGCCAGTTCCTCATTGACTTCGAGCGCCTCGATCAGCGCGTCCCCACTGGCCCCGATGATCGTCATCGAGTCGCCCCCGAGCCCTATCCCCTGCGCCGCCGCGACGTGAACAGCCAAAACGACGCCCAGGCACTTTTTCTCGAAGCCGTTGAAGCCGAGGAGGCCGGCCAAAAAATCCGCGCCATCCAGCTTTATCAGCAGATCGCGGAGCTCGATCCCAACTTTGCCCCGGCCTACATCAACCTGGGCACGATTCACTTCCATCTGCGCGAGTACGAATGGGCCGAGAAGCTTTATCGCCGCGCCACCGAAATCGACCCCACCTACGTGCTGGCCTTCTTTGACCTGGGCAACGTCCTCGACGAATTGCAGCGGCCCAATGAGTCGATCACCGCGTACGGCCAGGCCGTGGCGCTGGCCCCCAACTACGCCGACGCCCACTACAACCTCGCCCTCGCCTATGAGCGCAAGGGCGAGTGGCGCTCTGCCTTGAAGCACTGGCAGGCCTACATCCGCCTCGACACCAACGGTCCCTGGGCCGAGCACGCCCATAGTCAGATTCGCTCTCTGCTCAGCCGCGAAAAACTCTCCATCGCCTGGCGCGCGCACAGCTTTATTCCGCCGCGCAAGGGACGCGCCGCCCTCGAATTGGTCCGCGCTTGATGCTTGTCCAGCAAACTCTTTGCGCCCGCGAAGCGAAAATCTGCGTCTAACGAACAAGATTGAAGGATTTTCTGTGAACCGCTGCACCTGTGTGCATTCCACTCAACCCGCCCGGGCGCGGTGATTTACCCTGATAGCAGCTTTCGTGGCAGATTTCCCGATAAGCCCCTCATGCAGGTGCTTGATTTTTTTAGACTGGTGGACGAATGCGTTTAGGTTCTTCTCTTTATCCTGCAATGCTTGCCGCGGGTTTTGCCCTGCTGGCACTGCCCCCCTCTGTTGCTGCCCAGCAGCCTGTTTCCAATCAGGTTGCTCTCGTCGAGCTTCCCGAGGCTCCTCAGCCCCAGTTTGCCCTTGCCCAGCCGGCAGTCGAGCAAGCTCCCGCCAGCCAGGAGGGCAGCTCTTCTTCCCAGCCTGCCGCGCAACAGCCCGCCGCCGAGAAAAGCCAGCGGGAAAAAGCCGACGAACAGATCAAGGAGCAGGAAAAGCAGCGTACTGTCGGCATTCTGCCTTCCTTCAACGTCTCCTATCGCAGCGACGCTGTCTCCCTCACCGCCAGCCAGAAGATGCGCCTCGCCTTTCGCTCCTCCACGGATCCTATTGCCTTCGCCGTGGCCTTCTTCATCGCTGGCTATCACGATGCAGTAGGTGACGACGGCTATCACGATGGAGTGGGTAACGACGTTGGCTTTCCCGGGGGCATCAAGGGCTACGGCGAACGCTCCGGGGCCGCTTATCTCGACTCTTTCGATGGCGCCATGATCGGCAACGGCATTTTGCCTTCCATCCTCCACCAGGATCCGCGCTACTTCCGCCTGGGCCACGGCACCACCACTCACCGCATGCTCTACGCCCTGATGACCAACGTGGTGTGCAAGCACGACAACACCGGCAAGTGGGAGCCTAACTACTCCAACGTGCTTGGTAACTTGGCCTCTGGCGGCATCTCCAATCTCTATTACCCATCCAGCGACTCAGGTGTCGGCCAAACCTTTAGCAATGGTTTTTTGGTCACCGCCGAGGGAGGCTTCGGCTCCATCTTCCAGGAATTCTGGCCAGACATTTCGCGCAAGTTCCTCCACAAAGATCCCACTCACGGCCTCGACGCCCAGGTACGCGCCGCCGATCTGGCCGCCAAACAGGCCAAGCAGGAGCCGAAGGATCAGAAGTAAGCGCTTCAGTCAGGCTTTCATCAGCCCCGTGTTGGGCGGAAACTTCTTCCGCGACGGATAGTACTGCGCGCGCGCCAGAACCTTGACCGTCTCCCGCTCCGGATAGCGCAGCGCCGTCAGATGCCCTCCATACACGCAGCCGGTGTCGATGTTGACCGTATTGTTCAGCCACACCGGCTCGATCACCGGCGTATGCCCATAGACCACCAGCGCCTGGCCGCGATAAGCCGCGGCCCAATTGACGCGCACCGGCAGACCTGATTCATCCCGCGCGCCGCTGCTCTCGCCGTGTACCGCAATGGCCCGTGTCTCCGCCAATTGGAGCCCCTCAATTGGCTCCTTATGCCCCTTGTGCGCCAGGGCCAGCCGTCCCTCATCAAAAACCAGGTGGTTTGGCAATGTACGCAGAAATTCCACCGCAGCCGCGCGAAATTCCTTGCCCTCCGCCGCCAGTTCCGCCACCGAACGCGCCACATCCGGCTTCAACTCGCCAGTTCCGCCCTGCAAGGCGGTCAGCAGCTTCATTTCGTGGTTGCCGGCCACGCAACCGGCCACGCCTGCTTGCGTCATCTGCATCGCCAGCCGCAGCACCTCGACTGTATTCGGCCCACGGTTGACCAAATCGCCCGCAAAGGCCAGCTTGCGCCCCTCGGGCGGCGTCACGGCGCCTCGCTCCATCCGGTAGCCCAGCGCGGCCAGCAGTTCCAGCAATTCTTCGATGCAGCCATGCACGTCGCCCACAATGTCCAGCGCAGCTACAGTTTTATGGCTTGATATGTTCATCGCTCACCAGTATGGGCGGGTTATCGGCCCGCAAGACGATTGATCCGGCCCCTAAATGCTGACAACTTTGTGCCCCGCCAACCCGCTCTATTTCCCTTTTACCTGTGGCGTCGTGGTGCGGCTCCCGCGCCCGCTGGCGTCGAAGCTCCGCAGCTTTACCTCGCCCTTCACCGCGAGCGGCCCCGCGTAGCGCGCCGAGTGCTCGTTTGGCTCGCCGCCGTCGGTCGTATAGCGAATCGCCAGCCCCGGAAAGTTCACATTGGCCTTCAATACTCCGCCCTCCACCACCGCTCCCGGCAGCGGAAGCCGCGTGTTATAGCCGAGGTAGGCCAGACGATCCAGCTCGCGTTGCCCCACCTGGTTGGCAAACTCATTCCACTGCCGCGCGTAGGCGGCTGTGCCCAGCCCGTCGCAGGCGCTCTCCCAGACCGGTTGCGGCGTCCAGGCCCGCTCGGCCAGCGCCAGCACCCTGGGAAAGTACATGGACTCCATCATCGCCGGTCCCAAAATATGCTCGCTCCACAGGCTGCCCTGAATGCCAACAATGTGACTCCGTCCCTCCGCGCTCAGCCGCGTCGCGCCCGCAAAAGCCGTGCAGGGGTGAATCGCGTTGCCCAACGTATCCATCCGCGCCGAGGCGTAAATGTTGCTCGGCGCAAAGCTGAAAACGTCGCTGGTGTCGATGTAGCCCGCCCAGTTCTGCGCAGGCTCCTCAGGGTCTTTCTCGTGCGGCATGTCGAAGTAAAGATTTGAAGCCTGGGCCATCACCACGTCATAGCCCGCGTTGGCCAGCTCGTAGCCGGTTCCGGCCGTCTCGCCGCCCCAGATGCTGCTCCACGCATAGACCAGCGGATGCCCGCCCACAAAGCGCGTCTCCGCGGAAATCTTTCCCGCCGCATCTTTTTTGGTCACCGCTTCTTCCCAATTTCCCACCACCGCGCCCGTCGGCTTCACCAGCGCGCCCACCGCTGCCAAGAATTGATTGCGCTGCTCGGCCACGGCCGCCGCGTTCAGCGCGCCCCCCAACTTCGCCTTGCAGGCTGGCGAGCCCAGCCACGCGCCCTCGGGAACCTCATCGCCGCCCACATGCACCGTCTTCAGCGGCACGCCCGCTTCCGCATACAGCGCGCTCAGCGACCCGATCACTCGCTCCATAAAGTGCAGCGACGAGGGCAGGCAAACGTCCATCACGTTGTCTCCCCAACCCTGCGAACTCACATACCGCGACGTGTCCCCTGGCTCGCTCAGCAGATACTCGCGCGCCTCGTCGTTCTTGCCTTCCTTCATCAGCCGCCGGTAGCGCGCCTGCATGGCGTGCACCGCGGCCCGCGCATGGCCCGGCGACTCGATCTCCGCAATCACATCCACGTGCAGTCTTTGCGCGTGACGCAAAATCTCGATGAAATCCGCGCGCGAGTAATACCCGCTCCCATACGAGCCCGCCGCATCAGGGTCTGGTCCTGATCCATACGAGGAGATCAGCCGGTCGCTCTCATCCGTCGTATAGCCCCGCCGCGCGCCCACCGTGGTCAACTCCGGCAGGCCATCAATCTCCAGCCGCCATCCCTCATCGTCAGCCAGGTGCAGTTGCAACTTGTTCAATTTATAGAGGGCCATGGCGTCCAGCAGCTTCAGAATCGCTTCCTTCGACTGAAAGTGCCGCGCCACGTCCAGCGTCACGCCCCTGTGCCCAAAGCGCGGCGCGTCTTCCACCACTCCTGCCCTCACTGCCACGGCGGTGTGCGCGGAGCGGTAATACTCCGGCCCAATCAGCGACCGCAGGCTCTGCATTCCATAAAAGATTCCCGCCGCCGCGCTGGCCCTGATCGTAATGTCGCCCCCCGCGGCCACCTCCAGCTTGTAGCTTTCTTCGCCGCCCGCGCCCACCAACTCCAGGCGAATCGCGTTTGGCCCGCCGCTCGCCGGGTTGATGCGCAGCCGCGCCCGCAGCAGCGGCTCCATCTCCTCGGCCAGCAATCCGGCTTCCTTTGCCAGCTCCGGCCCGGCCACAATCGCCGTATCCGCGCTGATCTCCGCCGCGCCCTTGCGCCGCTCCTGGTGCGCGGGCGTGGGCAATATCTCGCCCACCTCATCGGCTGCCAGCAGCGTCAGCCCGCGGTTCCCCGCGTAGCGCGTCTCGGCCGTCGCCGTGGGCAAGTGGTCTTCCTTGCCGCGCAGCAGTTGTTTGGCTTCGGTAAACGGCCCGATCGTGACCTCGGCCACCGCCTCCGGCCGCGCTCCCTCAAAAACAAAATAAAATCCCGCCGGCGAAAGCGAGTTGTTGATCACCGGGTCGGAGTCGCTGAGCGCCAGCTTGAGCGACTCGCCCGACTTCAAAGGCTGAAAAGCCGCCGTCGGCTCCAGCCGGTAGAGGTCGCCGTTCACGTGCTGCAACCGCACCGCGTCCGCTGCCGAAGCCGCCTTCAGCCCGTACTGAAAGTTGAAGTAGAGCGCCCAGCCCGAGGCCGCCAGCGTCTCGCTGCCCGTGTTCGTCAGCACCAGCTCCGACTGGCAACAGGGCCCCACAATGCCATTGTCCACCACCCGCCAATGAACCGAAAAGCTGCGTTTGCCCGCTGCTTCACCGCCCGCAAATGCCTGACTACAGATCATGATAAAAAGAAAAATCCCAGACCAGCGAGCAATTTTGCCGCAAGATAACATGACGCTCCTCTATGCCCCAAGGCTCCCTCGGGCGCGCTCGGAACATCCTCAAGATATGGGCTCATCCTAGCAGAGTGCCGCGCTCTAATTCACCGCTCCCGCCGTCTCCTCACGGGCAAAGCCGCACTCCTGGCACTGGCACATCCGCCGCAGATACTCCCACGAGTAAATCCCGCCCCCGTGCCCGTCCTGCCAGTTGAACTGAATCGCGTACCGCCCCACGGCCTGGGCGCTCAGCGGCTTGGCCGGCGGCGTGTACATCGGCAGCAGCTCGGTCGCCTTGGACTTGGGCTGACCGGGCTTGCGCCCCTCCTGCTTGCGCTCTTCCACGCAGGTGGCGCAGGGGCAAGCCGCGCGCAGCCACGCAAAGCTCCATGCGCTGCGGTGTCCGTCACTCCAGTCAATCTCCACGCCCTTGCCCTCGCTCAGCAGCACACGCACCTTCTGCGGGGTTACGGCGATGCGCGGTAGCGTCGTTTCCGTCTCCTGCTCGCCTTTTGCAACAAATCGAATGCCTTCGTGGCTCATGGCTCTAGTTTACAGAGAACAGGGAACAGGGAACAGAGGACAGAGATCAGAGATCAGAGGGCAAGTAATCCTCCCCATGAAACCAGCAACCCGGTAAATGCGGAAAGCTGTGCCCCATCCATTCCGCGTTCTTTGCGGAATGGGTGGGATCGCGCACACAACCAGAGCCTTGACCACCTGCTCTCTGTTCTCTGTTCTCTACCTACTGCCTCCAGAAGAACCAGGCCGCCATGGTGAGCCCAATAAAAATCACCAGCCCCCGCAGCAATGCTTGTGGAACGCGCCGCGCCAGCCGCGCCGAGCTATAGCCCCCAATCGCGCATACCACCATGGCCAGCAAACAAAACGGCCAAACCACCTTGCCGCTCACCGCGAAAATCACCACCGCGATGCCGTTGGCCAGCGTCGTGGTGGAAACCTTCAGCGCGTTGATCTCATGCAAGTCCTGAAAACCGAAGAGCGACAGCAGCGTGATGATCAGAAATCCCGCCCCCGCGCCAAAATAGCCAATGTAAAAGCACACCACCAGCGTCGATAGAAACACCGGAACCAGCCGCGGCGCGGGACGTTTCCCCGCCTCCAAAAATTTCCTGTGCTCCAACCAGCGCGAAACCGGCCCGCTCGCCGCAAAAATCAGCGCCGCCGTCAGCAGCAGCCACGGAACCAGATGCAAAAAGGTCATCTGCGGCGTATTCAGCAGCACTATCGCGCCGGCCGTGCCCCCCAGCAGCCCCGCCAGCCCCATCGGCAGCACCAGCCGCATGTTTTTGCGAATGTCCGCGCGATAGGCCGCAATCGAGGTGAACTGCCCCGGCCACAGCGCCACGGTATTGGTCGCATTGGCCTGAATCGGCGAAATGTTCATGCTCATCATCGCCGGAAAGGACAAAAATGAGCCTCCGCCCGCCACCGCATTCAGCAGCCCCGCCAAAAAAGCCGCCACGCTCAGCCAAAGCCAGTGCCAGTCCACATTGAAGGGAAGAGTAGGGAGGTGCATCATCTCTATTGATTGTAGAGGCAGCGTGGCCCGGACTAACTCCTCCAAGGCAGATATGTCATCCTGAGAATTTGTGACTTTTTGTCCCTGCGGAAAAAGCAGTGTTGTCACCCTGAGCATCATGACTCGCGTTTGCGAGTTACGTCTGCAATGAACGGAGCAATATGCCTCCCGTAGGGAGGAGGGAGGTTAGCCCAGGACAAGCGAAGCGCAGTCCTGGGTAGACTTCCAAAGAGAGTTCAAGCCCCGTAGGGGGCGAAGGAAGACATTCCCATTTTGGCCGTTCATTAGGAGCGACCGGGGCCCCAAGCGCTCCTTCGCCAGCCCCACCGCAGGTGGTTCAGCTTGGGGATGGTGAGTCGAAGGATCTGCGTTTCTCTCCTGAATTCTTCAACGAACTTCTGACTCGCACCCTAATTACCTAGCGAATAAATCACGTTGACGGTCGTCTCCACCTCCACCGGTTCGCCATTCAGCAAATAAGGTTTGTACTCCCAGTGAGACACCGACCAAAGCGACGAAGCGGGTGCCCCCGGTCCCTCGCCCTTGGGGACCGGGGATTCCACAAATCTCCAGCGAGCGAAAAGCGAGCAGTTGGCCCCACCGCAGGTGGTGCAGATCATTTCTCGCATTCTGCTAACCTGAATCCGGACTCTGGGATTCTGGGCCTGCTCCAACCGGAAGGCGATAAATCACCCCCCTCCCCCCCTTACCCCCTGGGGGTATATCGGGCGAGCGGGTGGCCTTCGATTTTGAAGGCCTGGGGAAAATGAAACTCAGCCGCGCGCCTTGATGAGATACTCCAGCCACGCCTCCATCCCCGCGCCGGTTTTTGCCGATGTCTCGAAGATGCGAATACCGGGGCGAATCTCGTTGATGTTTTTCAGCGCCAGCGCGCGATCAAATCCGCACGGCTCGGCCAGGTCCATCTTGGTAATCACCGCGGCGTCGGCCGAGTTGAACAGGGTCGGATACTTCAGCGGCTTGTCTTCGCCCTCGGTCACGCTCAGCAGCGCCACGCGAATCTTTTCGCCCAGGTCATAACTCGACGGGCAAACCAGGTTGCCTACATTCTCGATGAAGAGATAATCCAACTGGTCGAGTTCAACGCCTTCCCAGCCTTCCAGATGCTTGCCGATCATCTCCGCGTCCAGGTGGCAAATGCCGTGGGTGTTGATCTGCCGCACCGGCGCTCCGCTCGAGGCCAGCCGCCGCGCGTCGTTGTCCGTTTCCAGATCACCCACCAGGGCCGCCGCCCGCTTGCCCCGCTCCCGCAAACCCGTCAGCGTACGCTGCAAAAATTCCGTCTTCCCCGTGCCCGGGCTTGAAACCAGATTCAGCACCAGCGCCCCGGCCGCCTCATAGCGCTTGCGCAGCTCCGCCGCCAGTTCGTCGTTCTTCTTCAAAATGCCTCGCCGCAACTCGACAATTCTGGTCGTCATGCCTTCTCCTTCACTTCGTCCATCGCGTCTTCGTCAATCTCAATCGAGTCAATCTCCAGCTCGCGTCCCTGGCGCAGATCATACGATGGTTCGCCGCAGCGCGGGCAGCGAAAGCTCTGCACACCCTCCAGCTCCGCGTCGGCATTGCACAGTGCGCAGTGCACAACAACCGGCAGCGCTTGCACCGCCAGCCGCGAACCTTGCAGCCGCGTTCCCGCCGTGGCTATCTCATAGCAGAACTCCAGCGACTCGCGCACCACCGACGCCAGCGCGCCCACCTTCAGCCGCACTTCGACGACACGAGCGCCCGGGTAAGCCCCCAGCGACTCCGTCACCACGTCCACAATGCTCGACACCACAGAAAGTTCATGCATAAAAGATGGATTCTACGCCTTGCCCCCGTTCCGCTCCGAGGCCTACGAGGCAATCGCCAGCTCCATCGTGTGCGCCACCCGCACCATCCCCTTGCGCGGCCCGCGCTTGCGCGCACTCATCACCTTGATCCGCTCGAGCAGCTCCTGCGGCGAGCAGTTCTTCTTGGCCAGCAGGGCGTCGGCCGCGTGCATCTCGCCGCCCATCCGCTGCGGGTCGCCCAGCAAAATCATCGGCACGTGCGGCCCGATCTGCTTCAGCCGCCCCACCAGTTGCGCGCCATTCATCCGCGGCATCGCATAGTCAGTCAACACCAAATCCACCGGCGTATCCGCAAAAATGTTGATCGCCTCTTCTCCGTTGGTGGCCGAAACCACCCGGTATCCGTTGGTTGAAAGCGTGAACGTAAGCACGGAAAGCTCTTGCTCGTTATCGTCTACACACAAAATAATCTTTTTCGGTCGCATGTCTGGTCAAAACTCCTTGGTACAGTTGTCCGTTCATCAGAGCGCAACTCACCTGTGCCTGCTCTGTGGCAGGCTGGTGTCAACAACCCTCTGACCCGGTGTCCGCGTATGTGCCGGTCTATCCTGGGTGATCTTGCCGCCCGGCTGCCTTGCGGGACGCGTCCTCTGCCCGGGCGGGCACGGTGTCATCCTGCGTGGCAACCCGGCATTCGATGCACAGGCGTCCAGCTTCGTTCGCGGCCAATTCGTGAGTACTGCCTGGGGCGAAAAATCCGGCCTGAGAGCCGGTTAAGTTCCTTCAATGAATCCCAAGAGTACGGGGGAAGGAGTCCGATGAAAAGGGGGAAAGAAAGGCGAATCCGGCTGTGCAAATCAGGCTGTAACAAGTGGATATTGGCTAGCTTTAAGACGCACCGCTACTTGCACCCTTTCACCCCTGTTGAAAGCATGTGCATCGCGCCCGGAAAAATGGGCTCTTTGCCACAAAAACAGTGCGCCCTTTCCCCCTCAAAATACCCAACCTCGCGAAATTCGCCCACCGGCTTCGCCAACACAGGGCGATGAAGCATTGGCCGTGCCCCATCCATTTCGTGTAGTTGGCGAAATGGGTGGGAAAGCCATGTTGTCGGCTAAACGAGCCGATGGCCGCCAGCCCCACCGCGCGTGGCCGCTTGACACTCGCCCAGCAAGGTTTTAATCTTTTGATTAAGGAATCGATGAGCCACTCTTTCACTCCCGCGATTTGTCATTGCTGCTGCTGTCAAAGCTGCGCCGGGCGGGCGTGTTTGCTGGCATAGATTCCTTCAATGGAAGCTCCAGTCAACCCACCTGCCAGACGGCACGGTGGGTTTTTTATTTGCAGCCAACAACAAATAGCTGACAGCTTACTGTCATCTGTAAGCTGACATCTGAGTCTGTAAGCCGGCTTTCAAGCACCGATGGCGAAGTGGTTAACGCGCAGGTCTGCAAAACCTGTATACGCGGGTTCAATTCCCGCTCGGTGCTCCAAAATTTTCGCCATATAAAAGGGCCGCGCCTCTTATTTCGAGGCGGCGGCTCTTTCTGTTAACACTCCTGATCGCGCAATGCCCTGCTGCCCACACGAGCTTGTTGATCCGGCCCCTTCGCAAATCAGCATCGTGCCCCATCCATTCCGCGTTTTTTGCGGAACAGGAGGGAGAGCACAAAGCCGGGCGAGCGAATAGCGAGCAGTAGGCCCCACCGCAGGTGGCAGTTAAAGTTCAACCATCGGCCGCTCACTGCGCGAGCTGGCGCGGTCCAAAAACAGCCTCATGCGCAGCGCCTCGGCCCGCTGCACGGCCACCAGCCGCATCTGCCGGCGAATATGATCGCCATCAGCCAAATATCCCACGTGCGCCTCGTCAAACTCCGCATCCTTCTCCAAGCGCGCAATTCGCTCTTCAACGGTGTGGCGAAACCGGGGACTGATCTCAAATCCTTCGTTGGCGACGATATTGGTTTTCATGGTGGCTCCTCAAGCGAAAACCCGAGGCTAAAAAATTTCTTTTAAATTCGCCTCAAGTATTTTCGACTTGTGCCGATATTAAAGAAATCTCATTGTGCGCGCCAGATTACCAAGTTACTTTACTTCGGTAACACTGTCTCGATCCGAGACGCTTTAAACCTTTTAAGCGAATTTTTGCTTAACCTCGCGACGCTTTGCCTTAGTTCTGCGCCGCCGCAGCAGCGTAGTAGCCCTTGCGCACCTGCACCTTCAGCCCGTCGCCCCGGCACTCCACCGACAGCTTGCGAAAGCTCCCATCCTGCTTCTCATTCGAGGGCGTATACGTAGCCAGGTACTGGGTGCGCAGCTCGTCTTCGATCTGTTGGAAGGCCGCTTCCAGCTTTTTGCCGTTGTTGCCTACGTTGATCAGCCGCCCGCCGGTCTCCTCGGCCATCTTTTTCATGGGCGAGTAGCCGTAGTAGCCCATCCCCTGCTCCAGGTAGCTTTGCACGTCGGCAATCAGAATCACATAGACCACAATGTTCGATCTCTGCGCCGCCGCAATCGCGTCATTCAGCTTGGTGCGGCTGCCCTGGTCCTCGCCATCCGTCAGCAGAATCATGGCTTTACGCCCGGTCTCCTGGTTCATCTTGTCGTTGGCCGCCAGGTAAACCGCGTCGTAGAGCACCGTACCGCGCGGACCGCCGGGGGTGGGCACCGGCCCTGGGCCAAAGCCGACGCCGGCGTTGATCTCGGCCTTTTGCAGGGCGCGCGCCAATTGCCGTGTATTGTTGGTCAGGTCTTGCAGCAGGTCCACGTTGACATCTACCGACAGCACAAAAGCCTCGTCCTGCTTTTTGACCACCCGCTCCAGAAACTGGCTGCCCGCGTCCTGCTCCAACGCCAAAACGCGCTTCTGACTGTATGAGGTGTCCACCAGGATGCCCAGGGTCAGCGGCAGGTGAGTCTCTTCCACAAAGCTCTTTATTTTCTGCGGTTCCTTGTCTTCAGAAACCGTGCAGTCGCCCTGCGTCAGGTGGGGAACCAGCGCGCCACTCTTGTCTTTGACGGTAAAAAGCACATCCACCATGTTGACGCTCAGTTTGATCGAGGGCGCCGCGATCTCTTCGGGGGAGGGCGCCGGCGCGGTGCTGACCGGCGGCGCGTCGGGCGAGGGCGCAAGCTGGCTCCATCCCGCCACAGCCACCAAGGGCAGGCCAAACAAAAAAAGCGCAACTCCCCGAGAAATGTGCATTCTGGTCCTTTAGACGAAATTGACGTTCCCAAGACAGCATACCGGAAGAGATTCTGTGCAAGCGTAACCAGCAGGCCTCTGGCGCGTCTGATACTCTGACGAGTACAGTGGTCAGTTGCACAGTGAACAGTAGTCAGTTGCCGGAAGTTGGATTAAAAGGCCGACTTTAGGTGAATTGTCCGCGAGATGAATTGGCTTTTCAACTGTTCACTGTTAGCTGTTAGCTGTTCACTGTTCACTGTTCACTGTCCACTGTTTACTGTTCACTGTTTACTGTTCACTGTTTACTGGAGAATCCCTGTGAAGCTAGGTTTGACGGCAATTGCGCTGTCTGCGCTCCTGAATTTGAGTC
>Ga0224528_1001873_pt1 | contig 12905 bp, 11 predicted proteins | sample CBST25metaG_2_FD_179888 | JGI IMG/M metagenome (GOLD analysis project Ga0224528, IMG submission 179888) | Peat soil microbial communities from Stordalen Mire, Sweden - C.B.S.T25 | ecosystem: Environmental > Terrestrial > Soil > Wetlands > Peat | place: Sweden: Norrbotten County, Stordalen Mire...
CGGCAGAAGCGTGCTGGGCAGTTTGCTTTACTACTCGGACATGTCGGAAGACGCATCGATTTATCTCACCCAGGCCTCGTGGATTGATGCGGAGAGTCATACGATTGCGATTCCAGGTTCCGGAATCTTATTGACGAAGAGCAGCGGCATCCGAGCCGTGAGCCTCCTCAATCCAGCGTCGGAAACTGCAGAAGATGAGGTTAAGGCCGAGGCAACAGAGCAAACTGACTGATCACCAGACGGAACCCTCTGTCTGCTTCGCGCTAAAATTCACATATGCCTGCCGCTGCGCTTTCGCCCGAAGTCCTGGCCAAGTACGAGCCCGTCATCGGACTCGAGGTCCACGTACAACTGCTGACCGCCACCAAGGCTTTCTGCGGTTGCGCCAATCAATTCGGCTCCCAGCCCAACACCAACATCTGTCCGGTGTGCCTGGGACTGCCCGGAGCTCTGCCGGTGCTCAACGCCAAAGCCGTCGAATTCAGCACGCTGGCCTCGCTGGCGCTGAACTGCGAAGTGCGCCCGCGCTCGATTTTTGCCCGCAAGAACTACTTCTATCCCGACCTGCCCAAGGGCTACCAGATTTCGCAGTTCGACAAGCCGCTGGCCGAGAACGGCTGGATCGACGTGCCCGCGACCGACGGCTCGACCAAGCGCATCGGCATCACCCGCCTGCACATGGAAGAGGACGCCGGCAAAAGCATCCACGACGGGCTCACTGACTCCGCCAACCACACGTCTCTCGACCTGAATCGTTGCGGCACGCCGCTGGCCGAGATCGTCTCCGAGCCAGACATGCGCACCCCGGACGAAGCCTGGGAGTACCTGACGCGGCTCAAGGAGATCCTGCTTTACTGCGGCGTCTCCGACTGCAACATGGAGGAAGGATCGCTCCGCTGCGATGCCAACATAAGCGTTCGTCTCAAAGGCGCTCCCCAATTCGGCACCAAGGCCGAAGTGAAGAATGTGAACAGCTTCCGCTTCGTCCGCGCAGCCTTGCAGTACGAGATCGAGCGCCAGATCGAGGTCGTCGAGTCCGGTGGCCGCGTGATCCAGGAGAGCCGCCTGTGGAACTCCGCCGAGGGCCGCAGCTACTCCATGAGGTCGAAGGAGCAGGCACACGACTACCGTTACTTCCCCGAGCCGGATCTGCCGCCGCTGATCGTCTCCGCCGAGTTTCTGGAAGAAGCCCGGAAAAAGCTCCCCGAACTGCCCGAAGCGCGCCGTGCCCGCATGATTGCGGAATACGAGCTTGCCAGTAAGGACGCCTTCACGCTGACCGCAACCCGCGAGTTCGCCGACCGCTTTGAAGCCGCGGCCAAGACCGCCCGCAATCCGCGCGGCGTGGCTAACCTGCTGCTGAACGAAGTGGGCGGCCGGCTGAAGGCTCTGGAACTTGAACAGGAGCAGTCGCCAGTTTCCATGGGCGGCATTGTGCTGGCCGCCGACCTGCTCGACGAGGACAAGATCAGTTCCAAGCAGCTCAAGCAGCTCTTCGATGTATGTTTTGAGAAGAACGAAGACTTCCCTGCCGTCTACGAGCGGGAGAAGCCGCAGCAGATTACCGATGCCTCTGCGCTCGAAGCCCTGATCGATCAGGTCATCGCCGCCAGCCCCAAGCAGGTGGAGCAGTATCGCGGCGGCAAGAAAACGGTGGCCGGTTACTTCGTGGGCCAGGTGATGCGGGTCTCGAAGGGCCAGGCCAATCCGGCACTGCTCAACGAGCTGGTGACGAAGAAGCTGGAAGGATAAACGCGCCGCGCGATGAAGTGGTTCATCGCGCGGCCCCTCGCTGGAGCGCGCCCCCTACTTCAACTTGAGCTCGACCTCGAAATCCTTCCGCGTGTCCCAGGAACTGACGGTCTTGATGGCGCTCTTCTTGCCGTCTTTTTCCGCCCACAGGTCGTAATCTTCGGCCATGTTCACCTGGGCAAACTGGAAGCGGCCATTCGCGGTGGAGGTGTAGCTGCGAACGCCTTTGGTCTTCTGCTGCTTGATGAAGACGGTTGCGCCGACCACGGAAGCCGAATTGGCATCCACAACGGCACCCTTCACGATGCGCTGGCCAAGGTTCTGAGCCTGCGCCACTTGGGGCTCAATCAGCCCACCGAGCGGCGCCATCGGCACCGAACCCGCCGCCAAGGCGGCAAACACCACACCAGCCATCAAACTCGTACGGCCAAGCTTCACTCTTCCTCCTCTTCCTCGTCGAAAAGATCTTCAGGGTCTTCGTCCAGACCCTCTCCAACCCGCGACAACTCCAGCGGTTCGACACCGACCACCTCATACTCGGTTCCACATTCGTCGCAGGCGACCACGTCGCCTTCTTCGACTTCGTCCAATTCGATGTCTAGATCATTCTCGCATTCAGGGCAGCTGGTCATGACAGCCTCCTCTCTTTCCAAGGCAATTCGTGTTGTAAGATGACGGCGCTTTACGGAGTGACTTCGCTATTCTTGGGTAGAAACCGGTCCCAGGTCAAGAGGCGGAAGCCGCAGCCGCGGTCAAAACCACCAAAAGGGAGAATATCCCAAGCGCTCCAGACGGCGTTGGTCTTTCGTCGGCCGGATCCCGAAACGGAACCGGGCTCGATTCCAGGCAGTTCGACGGCTACAACAGGGAAAAGGTTGCGTACCCGGAACCATCCAACACTGTGACACCCGCCCGTGCAACAATTTACTCTGAGAGTGACCACGATGCCCAGGTTCGGCACCACTCCGTTTGCCTTCCCCGACTTCCGCGGCGCCACACGGCGCCTGGTGCTGGCGAATCTTCTCGCCTATTTCCTCCTGGCCCTGGCGCAGCTGGCGGTTCCGACAACCGCGTATACGCTAGCCAGCGCTTTCGCGTTCACTCCCGGCGCTTTTCTCCACGGCTGGTTCTGGCAGCCCTTCTGCTATAGCCTGGTTCACCCCGGCCTCTCCGGCACGCTCTTCGAACTGCTCTCGTTGTGGTTCCTGGCTGGCTTTCTGGAGGTTGGCCACAGCTCGAGCTGGATTACCGGCCTCTTTACCGTCTCGGTGCTGGGGACGGCCGTAGCCGCAACCGCCATTTACGTGTGCAGCGGGGCCCTGGGCTTCCCAATCGCGGAGATCCCGCTCTCTGGTTGCGTGGGCGGCATCTTCGGTCTGCTGGTCGCCATCGGTCTGCTCTACGGGGACACCCAGTTCCTGCTCTTCTTCTTGATTGGCATCAAGGCTCGGTACGTGATGGCCATCTACGCGCTGGTCACCATCGCCATGCTCTTCGGCCAGCAGAGGATGTACGCCTTTGCCCAGTTGGGAGGGGCACTGGCCGGGCTGCTTTGGGTACGGATGGCGCCGCGGCGCGGAGTCACCTTCCTGTTCAGCGAGCAGTGGTATGCGCTGCGCAATCGCTACTATCGCTGGAAACGCCGCCGCGCTGCCCGCAAGTTCGAGGTCTACATGCGCTCACAGGGCCGCACCGTTCGCTTCGACGGCAATGGCCGCCCGATGGACGAGGAGCACGACGACAAGAAACGCTGGAACTGAAACGTTTCTGTGCTCTTTGCGGTCGACCCCGAAATGTTCATCTTTTCGTAACATTAAGATCATCTTTTCTGCCGATAGTGTAGTTAGCTATAGCTCTCCCAATTTGGCGCCAAGGGGAATCTGTGACGGCGATCAACCGTATATTTGCAGCACTGCTTTTCCTTCTTTTCATTTTTGTCGGACTCAGTATGGCCGGCTCCTGGAATTTGCGGCATCATTTGCTTCCCCAGCCTGCCGTTGCTGTGCAGGCGGACCCAAACCAAGCACGCTCAGCGGATTCTGAAGAACTGCGTGCACGGGTCGAACAGATCCGAACAGTGCGGAGTTGGACCACGGTCGCCCAAGGAATTTCCCTGCTGCTCTGCTGCGCACTGTGCATTTTCGGCTTGGTCCTGCGCCAATTTGCCGCCCGGGACGCACGCAAGAAGGAAGAGGCCGAGCGCACTCTCGACCGGGAGCGTCGGGCCCTGGAAGCCCGCATCCAGGAGCGCACCCGCGAATTGAGCCAGGAAGTAGTCGAGCGCCGCCGCGCCGAAGAGCTGAACCGAGGCCAAAAACAGGTCCTGGAGATGCTGGCCACCGACCCCAAAAAGAAAACCGAAGACATTCTTCTCCATCTGGCCGAAACCGTGGCCGCCCAGCGCCGCAGTTGGGAGTGCTCGCTGCATCTGGTGGAAAACTCCGGCAAGACCCTGCGGCTGGTGGCCAGTTCCGAGGTCAACGAAAAGCTGAAACGTTATCTGCTCTCCATCGGCACGGATTTCCCGGATGCCCCGGAGAGCCAGGCCTGCGCCTCCGGCCAAACCCACACCGTGGCAAAGATGACCGATGTGCGGCGTCCGTGGAGTGAACTGCTGGTGGCCAACGGCATCTTTTCCGCGTGGTCGGTTCCTTTTTACACCAACGACACGAGCTTGGTGGCTGGAACCTTGACCGTCTACTCGCGGCTGCACGATAAGCCCGGCCCGCGCGATGTGGAACTGGTGGAGACCGCCGCCCGACTGGCCGCTCTGGTGATCGAACATCGCCGCATCCACGCCGAGCTTGTCCAGAACGCCTATCAGGATGCCCTCACCGGGCTTCCCAATCGCCGCGCCGGCGAAGAGGCCATCGAGTCCGCCATCCAGAAGGCCGCACGCAGCAACGAATCCGTAGCCGTGCTCTGGCTCGACCTGAACCGCTTCAAGCGCATCAACGACCAGTATGGCCACGGCGCCGGCGATCAGGTGCTACGCACCATCTCCGCCCGGCTTAGCCGCCATCCGCTAGCCGCCGGGGGCGTGGCGCGCATGGGCGGCGACGAATTCCTGGTGCTCATCCCAGGGTGGTCCGACTCTCGCGACCCCATCGAGATCTCCCGCCAGCTGGGCACCGCCCTCGCCGAGCCCATTGCCCTGGAAGCGACCCAGGTCTCCGTTTCCGTCAGCATCGGCATCTGCATCTATCCCCAGGACGGCGCCGCCATCGACGCTCTGGAGCGCAACGCCGACTTTGCCATGTATCGCGCCAAAGCCGGTGGACTGGGCGCATGCATCTACTCCCCCACCTTGAGCGAAGAGGTCAACGAAGCTCTTGAGATCGAGCAGGGTCTCAGCGTCGCACTCGAACAGAACCTCCTCCGCCTCGTCTATCAGCCGATCTTCGGGCAGGACGGCCAACTCTCCGCCTTTGAAGCGCTGCTGCGCTTTCAGCATCCCCGGCTAGGCAATATCTCGCCAACCCGCTTCATTCCCATCGCCGAAGAGACACACCTTATTGTGCCCATCGGCACCTGGGTGCTTCGCCAGGCCTTACGGCAACTCAAGGCCTGGAAAGATGCTGGGCATCCACCTGTGCGCGTCGGGGTCAACATCTCGGCACTCCAATTCGCCCGCCGCGACTTTGCCGCCATGGTGGCTGGAATGCTCCGCGATTTCGCCGTTTCCCCCGAATGCCTGCTGCTGGAACTGACCGAATCGGTGGTCATGGAAGACTACAGCGCTGTCCTGCGCCAGATGAACCTGCTGCAGGAGTTCGGCATCCACATTGCCATGGACGACTTCGGCACCGGCTACTCCTCGCTCAGCTATCTCCACAAGCTCCCCATCAATATGCTCAAGATCGACCGTTCCTTCATTGAACGCCTGGGTGACGCCGACGGAACGCGCCCTATCGTGGAAGCCGTCATCGCAATGGGCGAGCATCTTGGCCTGGAGATTGTTGCCGAGGGCGTGGAAACGCTGGAGCAGCAGCTTATTTTGCAAGAGGCCGGCTGCCACCGGTATCAGGGATTTCTGTTCTCGCGCCCATTGCCGCTCGAAGAGGCCGGGAAGCTTCTGGCCGCCAGCGGCGAGACACTCTTCGGTAAGCGCCGGGAAGGCCCCATAGAAGCCGAAGAAGCACTCGTCTGAGGCCGAACCAGGGGCCGTCCGGTACAATTCTCCCTGGAATGTCACCTAAAATTGCTTTTCTCTTTCCGGGGCAAGGTTCGCAGGCGGTTGGTATGGGCCGCGAACTTGCCGAACACTTTCCCGTTGCCCGCGCAACCTTTGCCGAGGCCGATGAAGCTCTCGGATTTCCGCTCTCCCGGCTCTGCTTCGAGGGGCCGGACCAAGACCTCAAGCTGACCGAAAACACCCAGCCGGCGATTCTGGCGGTGAGCGTCGCGGCCTGCCGGGTGCTTGCCGCGCACGGAGTGGAACCGACTCTGGCCGCCGGTCACTCACTCGGAGAATGGTCGGCGCACGTGGCAGCGGGAACGATCGGTTTTGCCGACGCGCTGCGCGCTGTCAAAGCTCGCGGAAGAGCCATGCAACTGGCGGTTCCTGCGGGCCAGGGCGGAATGGCCGCCATTCTCTCACTGGACCCCGCACAGGTGGCTGAGGCCTGCCGCGAGGCAGCGCAGGAGACAGGTCTTGCGGTCGCTGCGGCCAACTTGAACTCCCCAGGGCAGACGGTCATCTCCGGCGCGCTGGCGGCCGTCGAGAAGGCCTCAGCGCTGGCCAAGGCAATGGGCGCGCGCCGCGCCGTGATGCTCCCGGTGAGCGCGCCTTTCCACTGCGCCCTGATGCAACCGGCACAGGTTGAAGTGGCGCGAGTGCTCGGAACACTCGAATTGTCCGATCCGCGGATTCCCGTGGCCGCCAACGTTACCGGCGGGCTGGTAACCACCGCCGACGCTGCCCGCGACGCGCTGATCCGCCAGGTCACCGGCGCAGTGCGCTGGGTGGATTGTGTGCATGCGCTGGTGGGCGCAGGCGCGGAACTCTTCCTTGAAGTCGGCCCAGGGAAGGTACTTTGCGGCTTGCTGCGCCAGATCGATCCCGCGCAAAAGGCAATGAACGTGGAAGATGTGGCCAGCCTTGAGAAGACGCTGGCAACACTGAAGGGCGAGGAGTCCCCCGCTTAACATGGTGCGGAAAAGGCTTAGATTCGAGCCACTTGCAAAACTCCATGGAGATAGCAGAAAGTGTCAGGGCACGACTTGAGTCGTGCCGAAAGACAATCAATAAGATTCTGGGCTTTAGCCCCTGTGTCTATTTGTTTTCATTCGTTTGCGCCTACGCAACGGCTAAAGCCGGAAAGTCTGAATGAGCCATTCGCGGCACGACTGAAGTCGTGCCCTGACACAATGTGCCAGCTTTGAGAGTTTTTCCGCAAACGGTTAAGGCCAAAAACAAGTGAGTCCCCGATTAGTTGCATACTCCTCGTGCCTGATCAGGACACCACCCCTGCGGCTTTCTTCTCGGGAACCGGCCGCGCAGGAACTACCCGTCGTAGATGATGCCGTCAACCCGAACCTTCGAGCACCAGAAGCAAAAGTGAACTTCCTTCTGCGGCGCGAGTTCTGCCAGGTTCAGCTGACGCCAGCGATGCAAGCCGGCGAGACAAAACAGATTCTTGACCGCATTTGACTCGTGTTCCCGGTGTGGCCACAGCTTGGCCATTGAAGCTGCAAGTTCTGCATCGCACGAGGGGTTTGGTATTGGCAACGAGGGCTGCGCCATTTTTCACCTCGAATGTTTTTTGAAGCCCAAGTCTTCGGCAGGACAACCAGATGCCCGGCCCATTTGTCGGTTCTATTCATCCGGCCTTCAAATGGTGTTATCGTCTCCCATACGTCAGTATGTATGAGCCGGATCAATAACCGCGCGCGGTGCGGCTAACTCGTCAGAACTTCGATCCCAGATAAATTTCCACGTCCGGAGGCGAGAAGTTCAGGGCGTGCGTCTTGGGGTCGTAGTCGATATTGAGCGCTTTGCTCTTGCGGCCGTTGATTAGGATGGCCATCAGAAGCACGTTGCCGTACATGCGCGCCGCCACGATCTTGTGGCTCTGAATCACGCCGTATTCGTTGTCCGGGCTGGTCGGGCTCCAGTCCTGCTGGAATCGCTCAAAGGTGTAGACTCCACTCCCTTTCAGCGGATGCTGCTGCCAGCTCTTGTCGTGAAGCCAGACGCCGTAGGCCGTCGCCATGTCGTTCTTCTCGACCGCGGTGAGGAACTGGTTGGCTTCCATTCTTCCGCGCAGGTGATTGTTCCAGTTCCAGGGCCAATCCACCGGCTGACCCGCTACCAGCCACCAACCCACAAACAGCAACAGCACCAAACCCACGGCGCTGAACAGAATTACCTTGTGGTGCCGTTCGCGCACTTCGTCAAACTTGGGAGCATCGAGCAAGGTCATCGTTCGGTTTCCTCGTGGAACAGAATACGGCAAGAAAGGGATCAGGGATCAGAGGCCGGAGATCAGACTGTTAGGTTAGACACCGCGTTTCAGCTTACTGTTCCCTGATCCCTGCGTTTCTACTCTTCCCTGCTGTACGTGTTGCGGCTCTTCTCCGCGTGACGCTCCAGGGCCAGCTCGATCAGCCGCGTGATGAGGTCCTTGTAATTGATCCCGGTGGCCTCCCACAGCTTGGGGTACATGCTGATGCGGGTAAAGCCGGGCATGGTGTTCACTTCATTCAGGAAGATACGGCGCTTGCCGTCCGGCTCCATCAGGAAGTCCACGCGAGAAAGCCCGGAAAGGTCGCAGGCGCGGAAGGCTGCAACGGCCATCTCGCGGATCTGCTTGCTTTCAGCCTTGGTCAGCTTGGCCGGAATCACCGGCACCGAGCCTTCCGAGAGGTACTTGGCCTCGTAGTCGTAGAACTCCTTGCCGGGAACAATCTCGCCCACCACACTGGCCTGGGGATCGTCGTTGCCCAGAACGGCAACCTCCAGTTCGCGGGCCTTGGCCGTCTTGCCGCCCACACCTTGCTCCACAATCAGCTTGCGGTCGTACTTGGCGGCCAGCTTGAGCGCGGGACCCAGTTCCTTGCGGTCGTGGACCTTGCTGATGCCCACCGAAGAGCCCAGGTTTGCCGGCTTCACAAAGACCGGGTACTTGAGCGCCGCCTCCACCTGCGCGACTGCCTTGCGGGGTGACTTCTCCCAGTCGGCGCGAAGCAGCGTGACGTGCTTCACGATGGGCAGCCTGGCCTCGCGGAAGAGACGCTTCATCACGTCCTTGTCCATGCCCGCAGAGGAACCGAGCACGCCGGAACCGACGTAGGCGATGCCCGCCAGTTCGAAGAGGCCCTGGATGGTCCCGTCCTCGCCAAAGGTCCCGTGGAGAACCGGAAAGACCACGTCCAGCATGGACGCAGCCGGACGAATCGCGTCCACCGTCAGCGGCGCCTGCGCGGACGCCGGCTCCGGCGCCATCAGCGTGGGAATGCCCTCCTGCAACAGCTTCGCGCCGGGCGTTGCTTCCGGATCGCCTGCCCGCAGCCGCCGCGCAACCGCGCTTTGGTCGCCGGTCAGCAGGTTATTTGCGTCGGCAGCCGCCAGCCAGCGGCCCTCCTTGGTAATGCCGATGGGCACTACCTCGAACTTCCGGCGATCGATGGACTTCAAAATCGAAGCGGCCGACAGCAGAGAAACTTCATGCTCCCCGCTGCGCCCGCCAAACAAAACTCCAACTCGTAGTTTTTTAGCCATGTCGTTCTTTTGTCACCACTCCGGGTGCGAAGAAATCAGCACTCATTCAGTTTTAGTTTAGAACTCTTAGAGAATCTTTTTCCCAAATGCCGAGCAGGCCAGTTCGACGGCCAGCTCCGCAGTACGGTTGTGCTCGTCGATCACCGGGTTGACTTCCACGATTTCGAAACTCAAAAGCCGCCCGTCGTCGGCCAGGATTTCCATGGCCAGGTGCGCCTCGCGATAGGTGGCGCCGCCGCGCACAGGGGTCCCCACGCCGGGCGCGTTCTCGGGGTCGATCCAATCCATGTCCAGCGAGACGTGGTAGCCCGCGGTGCCATTGCCGGCCACATCGAGCGCCTCTTCCATGACGGCCCTCATGCCGCGCTCGTCGATGTCGCGCATGGTGTAGACCTTGGCCACTCCGGCGCGGCGAAGGTTCTCGCGTTCGGCGGCGTCGACGTCGCGCACTCCCACCAGCACGGTGTTTTCCGCGCAGAGTTTGGGCACGAAGCCCAGGATCCTGCTCAGCGGCTCCGGTCCCAGCCCCAGCAGGGCGGCCAGCGGCATACCGTGCACGTTGCCGGAAAGCGAAGTCTCCGGCGTGTTGATGTCGGAGTGAGCGTCGATCCACACCAGGCCGATCTTCTCGCCCCGGCGGCGGTAGAAGCCCGCCACTCCGGAGACCGACCCGGCCGCCAGCGAGTGGTCGCCCCCCAGCACCAGCGGCATCATGCCCTCCTCCAGGGTTTTCAGCACGGCGTCGGCCAGGCGCGTGCAGGTTCTGGCAATCTGCTTCAGGTAACGCGCGTTCTCGTTGCCGTAGCCCTGGGTTTCGGCGATCTCCACGCGGATGTTGCCTGCATCGGTGACCTCATGGCCCAACGCTTCGAGGCGCTGCTCCAGGCCGGCCACGCGCATCGCGGAGGGACCCATGTCTACACCGCGGCGGCTGGCGCCCAGGTCCAGCGGGACCCCCATCACGCGGATGCGCCGGGTGGGTTGCGCCTGATTACCTTTGGGTAGAACCGGCGCGGAATTGGAGACACTCACTTCGGGGAAATTCGACATTCGATCAGCTCCTGAGGCGGGAGTAGGGCAGCACTGGATCACTTGCAGAGGTCGACGAACCACTGTAAGAGAGCGGGGTTAAAGCCCGCCCATTACCTCTGTGCGAAAACGCAATCTTCCGTTCCCCAAAAGGCCTATTAAAGCAGATTTCAGCGGGCGTAAGATGAAGGCGCTCATATTTCGACTTTGCATGAATGCTCAGCGGACTCTGCCCAATCTCCCGGTCAGGATTCATTTTCACGGCCTTTACTGCCGATATGCCTCTTTGGGTTTCAGGCAAGATGAGCCGGTTCGGCCGGAAGGTCTTCGATGAAAAAGCTGCTTTCCGTGATCCTCGTTATTTTCGGCTTGGCCTCGCTCGCGAGGTCGCAGGCCCCCGCGCCGCTAACGTCGCTTGGCGCGATCCATCTCCTCACCAATGCGCAGGCCAGCCAGGCGCTTCCGGTGGCCTTCGAGGCGACAGTCACCTATTATCGCGTGTACGAACGCACGCTCTTCGTTCAGGACGGAGGGGTCGCCATCTATGTGCATCCGAGCGCCAAGGTTCCCCTGGCTCCAGGCGACCGCATCCTGATCAAGGGAAAAACGCACGAGAGCTTCCGGCCGTACGTGGAATCGAACAGCATCACGGTTTTGTCCCATGGGGCGCGGCCCAAGCCTGTTCCGGCGAGCTTCGCCGACCTGATTCGCGTGCAGCGGGATTGCATGTTGGTTACCGTTCACGGCGTGGTCCGCAACGCCGACATCGTGTTGAGCAGCAATGTACCCACCATATCGCTGCAGCTACAAACCAAGGACGGTGAAATGGGTGCGGTGATCGATAGCGACAGCCCCGACGCGGTGAAGAAACTTCTGGACGCGGAGGTGGAGCTTACCGGCGCGGCCTCGGGAAGATTCGACGGCAAGATGCAGCAGACCGGAATTCTGCTCCACGTCGGCTCGCTTGCCGATGTAAAGGTTCTCAAACTTGCGCAGACCAGCCCATGGTCTCTTCCGATTACACCGATGGACGAGATTCTGAAGGGCTATCAAGCAACCAATCTGACGCCCAGAGTCCGCGTTCACGGAACCATCACCTACTATCAGCCGGGTTCGGCCGTAGTGCTGCAGAACGGCGCCAAGAGCCTGTGGATAATGACCGGGTCGATCGAACCATTGCGCATCGGCGACCAGGCCGACGCAACGGGATTTCCAGACATCCACGACGGTTTTCTGGCACTGGCCAGCGGCGAGGTCCAGGACACCCCGGTGCAGGCGCCGGTCGAGCCGAAACCCTCCACCTGGCAACAGCTCTCGTCGAGCAGGAATCTCTTCGACCTGGTGTCGATGGACGGAAAAGTCGTGGCGGCCGTGCGGAGCGCCACGCAGGACGAGTACGTACTGGATTCCAACGGCCAACTCTTCTCCGCGATTTACAAGCATCCGGCTCCCTCGACCCTTCACCCCGGGCCCCCACCGCCGATGAAGCAGGTGCCGCTGGGGTCCAGAGTGCACGTGGTCGGCATCTGCATCCTGGAGCGCTCGAACCCCTTTGACGCGCAGGTCCCATTCGTTCTTCTTCTGCGCACCTCCTCCGATGTCACGGTCATCGCCAAGCCCTCCTGGCTGAGCATCGGGAACCTGATCAAGCTGGTCAGCGTACTGCTCCTGGTGGTGCTTGCGGTGAGCATCTGGGGCTGGACGATGGGGCTCAAGGCCCGGCGGCAGACCGCGGCACTGACGGCGCGCATCGAGGCCGAAGCAGCCACGGAGCGGCACAACGCCCAGCTCGAACTTCGCCGCAGCCGCATCCTGGAAGACATCAACGGCTCACGTCCCTTGGCCGAGGTGATCGAACAGATCGCCGGACTGGTCTCGTTCACCCTGGGCGGCGCGCCCTGCTGGTGCGAGATCGCCGGGGGAGCGCAACTGGGATCGCAGCCCGCCGCAACCGAGGGGCTGCACATGGCAAGCAGGGAGATTCCGGCACGCCTCGGTGCCCCCTTGGGCACGGTCTTTACCGCTCGGAAGCCGGGGCAAGGGGCAAGCGAAGAGGTGTCCGAGGCGCTGTGGATGGGAGCCCGGCTCGCCGCGCTGGCGATTGAAACCCGACGCCTTTACTCCGACCTGGTGCACCGGTCGGAGTTTGACCTGCTCACCGACATGCACAACCGCTTTTCGCTGGACCGTCACTTGGAGGCGGCCGTCGCGCGCGCGAGAGAGACCGCATCCATCTTCGGCCTGATCTATGTGGATCTGGATAAATTCAAGCAGGTGAGCCTCTTGCAAAATCCCCCAACCGGCAGGTGGAAAAGGGGATTTTCTCCTCTGGCCCGGCATTTTGATCGTTGACCAGCGGGTTTGAACCGAGTCTTTGGCAAGAAACCTGCTTTTCGGCCAC
>Ga0224528_1001874_pt1 | contig 12904 bp, 22 predicted proteins | sample CBST25metaG_2_FD_179888 | JGI IMG/M metagenome (GOLD analysis project Ga0224528, IMG submission 179888) | Peat soil microbial communities from Stordalen Mire, Sweden - C.B.S.T25 | ecosystem: Environmental > Terrestrial > Soil > Wetlands > Peat | place: Sweden: Norrbotten County, Stordalen Mire...
CTAGCCGGGCCGCCTCTTGCTTGAACTCAAGCGTGTACTGCTTCCGCGTTGCCTTCGTCATCTTCGCTTCCCTTTCGCTATTAGAACAGCTAGCTAAGAGGGACGTTTTTCGGGGGCAAGGTCATACACCTACCGGTACAAGCAGGAGATTGATAAGCAAACGGGAAGGCCCGTCATCGTCCGAGCCCTTGTTCAGATGGATGCCAACGACTTCTATTCCAACTCCTCGGCGACTCCTGCCGCCATCTCTCCGCTAAGCGAAATCAAAGACACAAGCACCAGAGCCATCGTCGCTCGCACACCCTACTTCCTTAGCCTGCTTTGTGCGCTCTGGGGTGTTTCGTTGCGCGTAGATAACCGTCGCAAAGCGATCACAACGTAAGCGTCCACAGCCTGTATTAGAAACGCCGTCAACCAAGGACCTCCAGGCAGATTCTCGCTCAGGTTAAAGAAGTTATGCTAATCGGAACATGGGAGCGAATTCGCGGGTACGATAGATGGACTGAGACTAGGGCCACGATCAAGTCGTCCACGGTGGCGAAAGTCGAGGCCGTGTGGTCTCGGCTCTATTGCAAAACGGACCCAATCGAAACATGGTGGTCTACCTGTCTGATTGAGTGGACCGACGAAACTGGCAGGTCCCATTCGGCCTCCTACGCCATTCCCGAAGGCTCCCCTTTGTTTCAGTTGTACGACGGAAACACAGTCGTCATTCGCTACGACCCTTCGCGACCAGGTCAGTACCATTTCCCTGATCTGCTGTGGTCCAGAATATGCTTGGCAATCAGGAGTGGGCTGATCACGATTGGCTGCGTTGGACCGATCACTCTCTTGATATGGTTGTGGCCACTCATGCTAGGCGGACCTGAATAGTGCCACCTCACTGGCAACCTCAACACAGGTATGGCTGACCCCTACGAAAACCCACGCCTCTACCCAGTTCAAGCCCATTTAGGGGTCACAATATCCTGGACGTTCGGTGAAATACGGAGATTGGCGGGGTCGATAGAGCGACTGGCTACGAATCGTTGCCACACCCTTTTAAGGCGTGGGGCCTGGGTCACTAGCTTTGGGGCATCGGCCTTGGCATTCCGGGAGCAGCGGAACAGAAAACTCGCTTAAGGTCCGCACGCGATGAGCGTACTACCATTCGCGGATACGCTCGGTTGCTTTTCCGGTCGACGATTTGGCATAGGGACGAGTACCCGACGATCACGGCGCAACCTCAATCCCGACCCCTAGGGCGTTTGCGGGGAGTAATCGTTGCGATCGTCCCCAAAACGCGCTGAATGAGCGCTTTGATGGCGTTCTTGGAGATTCTATCGGTGCGATGAAACGGGCGGGTTGTGGTTCGTGGCTGCCTACCATTCGCCATGAAAAACCGCGGAATGGGGCGCACGGAAGTTACGGGAAGATTCAAGAGTGGGCCACCCGCCAACGGACGATTAGCACACTCAAATCTTATCCCAATGCATAACAGTGGCAAGGTTGCGGGTCGAGACGGCATAATTTCACTGAATCAACGGGAGGCAAGTTCGATGGATCCGAGGGAAGAACTATCGAAACGGAAGAAGAACCCGCCTCCGAAACGGGGTAAGACAACCTTGCGGCTGCGGTCCGTGGTACTTGCTCTGCCTAGAATCGGCGCTTCCGTGTTGCGCAGGATCCGCGCAGTATGTTCCAACCTGAAGATTCATGTCGGGCAGCATCTGATCGTAACCGCAATGGGCGGGGTCTTCTTCGCGACGCTGGCACAAATCACGATAGGTATTCTAGCGATCTTTGGGACGGTCCTAGTTTCGTATGAGGTCTATGTCGAGGCAAGGCAAACTCAGTATGAAGATGCGGCACGGCAGGATCGTCTAGAAATTGCTGCAGTCTTGTCGCGTTGGAGATCTGAGGGGCCCGTCGGTCTGAATCCTCTTCTTCCCAAATCGTTCGGAGAAAAGTACGCGGACAGCCTTGAAACTAGCGTCTCGTGGCGGAGTTTTTCACCACCAAAACCTCGTGGAGGGGCTTATTCAGTGTCGAGAATAGTAAAAGATCTTGCTTGCATACATACAACAGTTATGTGCGGGCCGCTAGGAACGGGCCCATCCGATACCGATCTCTTCTCTGTAATCGAGGATCTCAAAGATGACGAATTGCTAAAGGGTCGATGGAAAGGGCGGGTTTATGTCTGGGCCATTGGCCAAATCATTCTAGAGGAAACTGGCGGCCCTTCAGGACCAAGAGAGGTCTTGTTTCAACAAGGAACGAGTCAAGAAGAGATGCGCAAAATACAGGTTGTAGGTCGAGCGTTTCCAGTTAACCCCGAAGGCCCCGGGTTCCACCAATGGAGGCGGGACTTCGAAACGCTCGATTCTAGCGTTCGTTTGCTGCAGGCAATCAAGACACCAATGGTCTCAGATTATCAAGCAATCTGCAAAACGATCGGGAAGGGTGTTGATAGCCATCAGGTTGCCAAAGAAATGCAGGTCAAAACAGAAAGTTTTTTCAGCGATGCCGCAGTGATTAGGGAAAAACTCTCGGATCTCGATCGACAGGCCAAAATGCGCAGCAACTACGAAGGTGGAAGGATCCACTTATCGAGGATTGGGATTCCCGTGGGCATTGCGCTTTGCGTTGGCGTGGTCGTCCCCATGCTGCTTTTATCCGCGGAATCGAAACTCAAGCCGTTGCGGCTTTTGATCACTGTAGTCGCAATCGGTTCACTGTCAGCTTCGTTCTATGAACTCATCCGAGATGTTCGTCCAACGCCACCGAATAATGACGAAGGTGCGTACCTAACTTCCCGCTGGTACCAACCCATGGCTGAGTTTGCGGGGGGCGCTCAGTTTCGGACGCAGTATGCCATTCCTCTTTATCTCGCGTTATTTGCGGATTCGCTCGACTCACCTGATTATGATCAATTTCCGAAACCGTTGAAAGAAGCCATCGAAGCTTACGTCATCGAGGCGAGTCATTATAACGAAGCCCTGAAGGATCGTGATGAAGACGTGATTAGGGACATCGGCCGTGCTCTCAAAGCACATAGTTCGATGCGCGAACCAAGCCCATTGGAGATACAGGCATCTGAATGGATTGATGTTTCTGACTTTCTCAGTGACGGGTCTGCAGTCCAAATCGAATCTATATTGGACGCTGCAGATAAGCGAAGCATCATAATCGACGCATATGCCTCCGACAAGCAGTTGTATCTTCCTCACAGTCCTAAGTTGCGCGAAGTGCTGAGCAGCGCGATACAGAACTCCCGTCGCCGGAATACTGGGTCAGTCTGGCAATCGCGGTGCATAGTTGACGCCGAGAAAACAAGCAAAACGGCAGGCCGTCTCCTCGCCGTATTGGTCCAACTGAGCCCATCAATCTTAGATGAACTCAAAGAACAAGAGCGGCTGAGCACGTTTCCATTAAAGCCAAAGTAGATAAGAGGCTGACCGCACTCCAGTTCCATTTCCGCATATCACTCACTCCTCCAGAAGGTGCAAATGGTGGTCGCGGAAACTCCTGCGCCGGCGACTGATCGCTTGCCGGTCGATTCGTACCGATATGTCGCCTTGCGACTGGAATCCTGAACGTTGACGGCTTAAGCGAGTTTTCTGTTCCGCTGCTCCCGGAATGCCGCCTTCTAAGCCGGCGTCAGCGCCCAGTGTGCGAAAATGCGCCAGCTTGCAATTCTCCCCTCCCCAAAACGCCGGAAAACGACGCGCCAGGAGGCTCGTAGAGACGCCTTCTCGAGGCGGCCTGTGGGGGTAGGTATCCTCTTTTGCTTCTCTCCTCAGATCAAAATCCGCTCCACCTCGTCGAGCGACATCTCATCGCTACGCCGGTCGTAGAGCTGGGTGGTGCGGGTGCTGGCGTGGTTGGCCATGGCCGCGGCCTTTTCGAGGGTGCCGCCATTCTTGAGGTAGGCTGTGATGCCCGTGGCCCGGAAACTGTGGTTGCCGATCTTGGTCTCGATGCCGGCCGCAGAAGCCCGGCGGCGGATCATGGCATAGGCATTGGCCTGGGGCAGGGAAGTTCGGGTGAGATGGCCGGTTCCCCGGCCGATGGTCCGGAACAACTGGCCCTTCGGGTCGGCGGTCAGGCCTGCGCCATCGATGTAGGCGGCCAGGGCCTGCTCCAGATTGTGGTGGCAGGGCATGGCGTGATCCTTGCCGCCCTTCTCATGCAGGCGCACCCACAATCGCCGGTTCTGGGTGAAGACATCCTCGACCTTCATGCCCAGGGCGGCGCCGACGCGGGCGAAGCTATAAACCATCAGCGAGATCAGCGCGCGATCGCGCAGCCCCGCCGGCGTCGTGGCCTCGATCGAGTCCAGCAGCGCCCGGGCCTCGGCCGGCTCCAGCACCGCGGTCTTGCCCGAACGCACCACATGGCGCGGCCCGCGCACCGAGGCCGCCGGATTCGCCGGCACCACCTGGCCTATGACCAGCCAGTCGAACAGGTGCCGCACGGCCGCCAGTTGCTGCTTGACGCTGGGCGCTGAAACCTTGCGCGCCTGCAGCTCGATCCAGCCCGCCACATGCAGCGGTTGAACCTGGGGCAGGGAACGGACGCCGATGCTTTCACACCAGGCGAGAAACTCGCCCACCGCCCGCGCGTAGGCCCGCCGCGTGTGCGGATTGCGGATCTGCGCAGTGAAGAATTCAAGGAAGCGCACGCTGGCACGGCCGCCAGAGGAAGCGACCAAGGCGGGCAGGGTAGTACCTGCCCGCACAAGATTGAAAGTGGTCGTCAGACCTGTTTGCAAGGTTGCCCCTGTTCCCAGTGTTGGGCTTTACGCAGTGCGAGCAGCGCAAGCTCGCCGAAGAAAATCCCTTGCCACGCATAGAGCCACGGATTGTGGATCGGTGCCACCACACTCCCTGCGAAGGCACCCACCGCTCCGAGCACAGCGGTCGCATGCGCTCTCCGCTCTTGCGGGATCGTGCGATCCCCCGCGATAACCTTGCCTCCAAACCTCGCCACCAAAGGCGGCAACCAAAGAAACGTCATAATTTCTTCCCCCTGCACTAAGGTGTACTGCAGATCTAGTCAGGACGTAACCCCTACCAGCGCCCTTTTTGAGGGTACCCATGGCACTCCTCCAAACGTCTGATAAAGGACATTATCACATATATGAAAATATCTCGACACCCCTAGATGAAATGCCGTATATTGCCGATGTGATAATTTGTCACGATGTGATATATTGTCACATATGGCCGGTGAACGCCTCAGCAAGTCGAATGCAACCAAACGGCTGAGGTGGTGTCTCGAATATGGCATCGTGGAGTACCACGATCACTTCGAGAAACGCTGTCGAGAACGCGGCATCGATCCGCAAGATGCGCAGCGCGCTCTACAGAAGGGAACGATCTACCAGGAACCAGAGCTCAACGTTCGGTTCCAGGAATGGAGATACCGGGTTGAATGGACAACGCCCGAAGGCCAAGCCATCGCACTCATCATTGCGTTTCCAGAGGCCAACGAGACTCTGGCGATCACTGCCATAGCGCTTAAATGAGCGCTTATCGCCGCATCAATCAAAACGCAATCGAGTGGTAAGGGAGAGACGAGGGAGACATGCCACAAACACAGCGTAGCTGTCGCGCGTGTGCGGGGGAAACGCAGTTGGTTCGCCAGGATTACCAGTTCAAAGAGTCTGGGCTCGATAATGTGATTCTCAAAGGAATTGAGGTTTTAGTTTGCAAGCAGTGTGGAAGCGTCGTTCCTCGCATTCCGCGCCTCAACGATCTCATGAGAACCATCGTTGTCGCCATAATTGCGAAACCATCGGAACTGGACGGAGCGGAAGCTCGTTTCCTGCGCAAGTTTATGGATGAAACGATCGAGCAGTTTGCGCGCAAACTGGGCGTAAATCGCTCGCACCTGTCACGTGTCGAAAACGGATCCTTGGCCATTAGCAAGCAGACGGATCGTCTGGTCCGTGCTCTCGTGCTCATTCACAAACCGGAATTGCTCGAGAAGATGGCCAGGTTGGGTAAAACAGAAATCGTGCTGAAGCAGCTCGAAGAGATTCAACCGCTACCTCAGCGAGTTCGGATCGACGTTGCTAGCGCTACAAGCGAGTACAACTACGACCTTGAGCCTGTTGCCGCGTAATTGCTGATAACCTGGGCCATCGCACCCTGGGTGTCGGTTGTGCAGTTTGGTGGCTGAGCCTCAGAGAGGCATCGCTCCGATTCTGCTGACCTTTGCGAGGGTTGGAGGATTTATGGAGATGTTTAATCCGGCGCATCCTGGCGAAGTGTTGCAAGAGGCGTTGGCAGGCCAGAATATCACGCACGTTGCAAAGCATATAGGCGTGTCGCGTGCGACGCTCTCAAGAGTGCTCAAGTGCCGTGGCTCTGTAACTCCTGAGATGTCGCTTCGCTTGTCTGCTGCTTTAGGGACTTCCCCCGGCCTCTGGTTCCGAATGCAGGCTGCTTATGATCTGTGGCAGGCATCGCGCAAGAAGCTCCCCAAGATCAGCAAACTACCAACCGCTGCATAACGGCTATGAGCAACGGGCTCGAACCTCCCGGACGCATCACAACTGGGGCAACGCCCTTTTAAGGCGTGGGCCCATCGAAAGCGCCCTGGGAGGGGCTGTAAGCCTGAACCGCCGATTCTTCCCGCCATGGCAAACTTTCCGGTTTACGATGCTTGGTGTGGTCGGATCTGTACCCATTCTGCCGTGAGTTGGCTGCACTAGCACGCGGGAAAAGAACCGCGATTTTCCCGCTACTCTGCATGATTGCTCTTCCTGCTGCAAGCACAAGAAAAAATCAGAAGACAGAGGTATAGGCATGGCGTGGCATGAATGGCAGAATGTACGTCGGAGTTCAGTTCCAAACCCAATCAGGCGCCGTTCGCAACTCGAACAGTTAGTCCACACGGACCGGATATGCGATGGCTTGATACCTACACCCAAGCTCAGCGCCCTATCCGACCGTTACCTGGCAGGAGAAATCAGTCTCGATGAGTACACCGAGACTATTCGGAGGTTTCGCCGTTGGTGACGTTTAGCTATCGCTTCAAGCAATTGCTGCCCGACCGCGCAATTCCTTCGCACCCCGCTCCCACTTGGGCTTAGATCCTCGGAGAGCAGCAAAACAGCTAGCGTGGCCAAACTACCCCTATATTGCATAACGCGCTCCCAACTGATTGTCCTTTCCTATGCCGGGACTTTGGTACTCAGAGAACAGAAAAAACTCGCCTTTCCATTCGAAAACGTGTACGCTGAAGCCGCATTCCCCTTTTCACCGCTCACTGCTCTATTTGGCAGTATTTGCCAGTAGTTGGCTGGTTGCATGGTTGTTTGAGAAAAGGAAATATCTTGTCCGAACCCAGCAATCATCACCGCATCTTCGTCGTTGACGACGAGCGCGTCATCGCTTCCACGCTATCAATGATTTTGTGCAATCAAGGCTTCGACGCCGCCGCCTTCACTGAGCCACTTAAGGCTTTGGAGGCTGTTCGTTACGAGGCTCCGGACCTGCTTATCTCCGACGTTGTGATGCCGGTGCTGTCCGGAGTCGAGTTAGCGATTGAAGTGCGGAAGCATTGTCCGGAGTGCAAGGTGCTGCTGTTCTCCGGCCAGGCTGCCACCGCCAATCTGCTCGAAGCCGCGCGCGCCAATGGGCACGCCTTCGAGATTCTGGCGAAGCCCGTGCATCCGACCGACCTGCTGAGGCAAATTCAGAACGTGCTTGGAGTCGGCCCGCCGGCACCCCTTGTCGACGAGTTTCGAGCGGAAGTTTAGTGAGAACGAAGAAACGGACCCGGAAAGTCCATTAGTCTTGACTCCGGTGTTTTCCCTTGCTTTGAGAAAGCTGGCCATGGAGTTCACCGACCGAGTGTTGACATGCATGGATTGCGGATCTGAGTTCGTATTCACTGCGGGCGAGCAGCTATTTTTTCACGATAAGCAATTCACGAACGTTCGTAAACGCTGCAAGCCGTGCAAGGCGAAACGTGCGGGCGCAACATCGCAAACACGCTCCGAGACCCGCACGACCTGTTCGCAATGCGGCACCGACACGACCGTCCCATTCAAGCCCGTGCAAGGCCGACCGGTTCTTTGCCGGTCATGCTTCGATGCGCAACCGAAGACGCAGCCAGCGACGGAACGTCAAGAAGGCGCCTAAAAGTTTGCCATGGCGGGAAGAATCGGCGGTTCGGGCTTACAGCCCCTGGGACTCGAGCGCCGTCCTTCTAGCCGGTCCTCTATTGGCTCTCCAAGGGCGTGGCGTCCACAGTTCAAACGGTGGTTTAGATTTGTACATGAGACAAAAATCTCCAGAGCATTAGACCTCGAATGGGATAGTTAGCGCGAGACTGGCCTTGAAGAGCTATTCGACTATGGAATCTCCCTCAAGAATTAGGGCAGTCCCCCACCCCGCAATCGTTGCATTACCTTTCAGTTTGCGGGCTTCTTCTATATCGTCAGCAGACCCTATCCATTTTCCTTTGTGATTCCACTCAGGGTCCGTCTTTGCTGGATAGCCCCAGACTTGGTACTTCCTTTTGTCGCCCATCCTGCCTCCTCTGTGTGGTCGCACTCCACACCGCAGTTAGGGATGCTAGCGCCGCAGCTCGCCAGCCGTCAAAGTAAGGTGAGTGGTGCAGGCTCCTGCGGCGCTAGCGATTGTCTGCCATGAGGTCCAGTTGGTCGCGTCCGGGTACAAACCTCCACCACTTCTCTCCAATGTGGGCCATCTGCTGCCCAGTGTTGGAGCGATCATTTCGCATTAAGATCTCCATTTCAGCCCCTTCCACGGGATCAGAGCCAAATTTCTGAAGAGCTTCTTCTCTGGTGATTGTTGTCATTTCGTTCTCAGCCTCTTGGGGTATGGCATCCACGCTAACTTCGAGCTCCTAGCTTTTCCTCAATCGTGGTGAGCCTTTTCAGCAATTCCTCGTGGGCTCTCCTTGACGAATTCAGAGCCTCTTCAATCGCGGACACCTTACCATCGATTTCTTTTGTGCGGATGCGGAATTCATGGTAGAAAGGGGCGGCCAGCCAGATCACAAAAGCGAGGCCAACGTAGAAAACAAGTTCTTTTTCATAGGAGGCGAGACTTTCGCCATTAATCCAGTCAGTTGCTCCGACAATCGCAGCAACGACTAACAGACAAAAGACCGTCACTCCGGTCGCCCTCGATTCCTTTGCCGCTCGGTCAACGTCATCCTTCTCCTGAAATCGCAGAGCCACAACGCACCTCCCAGTCCTGAATTCACCATTGACCGAAAACTGACGCCAAAGGGTGTATGCGCAAATATAGCGCAAGGGCTATCCTTTCAGGTTCCGGTCGGTTGGTCGCCAATCCGGACACGACCCAGATTTGAGCCGCTGTAGGAGGCGCTCCATTCAACCCCCAGCCTTCTAAGCCGGGGGTCTATCGCTTCATTACCTGTCGGGGAAGTCTCTTCCGATCTGAGGCTCGTTCTGCTGCGTTAAACCCAGCTCACGGTACACCGCCTCACGCTGCTTCTGCACTCGGCCCTGGCCTTCGTCCATGAGCCTATCGGCGTGTCGTTGCGCCTCTGGCGACGTGCTGTTTAGCTGCCATCTGAGCAGGTTCGTGCGTACATCTTCGGGGTCCGAACCCGCATTCAACTCGGTCACGATGTAGTCCAAATGGCGCTCATCGGCCCTGGCTTGTTGTACCGCTGGATCAACATCGCGGCGGTCACATTCGCTCAAAACGTCGGGCCGAATGTCGCGCAATTCTTGCGCCTCGCGCTGTTGATAGCTCATCTCCTGAGCGTTTTTGGCGTCCGCTTTCCGTTCCCAGAACGAGTGCTCGTCCATCCATCGCGCCTCGATCTTCTGCAATTCCGCTTGCGGTTTTGCAAGGTCAGAGAGCGCCTTGTCGCGCATTCCATGCAGCCGCTCCAGCTTTTCGTCTACCTTGCCGCTGAGCTTCTGCCACATCGTTCGAGGATCTTCGTGCTTCTGAATCAGCCCTTCATAGTGCTGCACCGTGCGCTGTTTGCCCGCAATTTCCTGCTCCAGCGCCTTGCTACACTCCGCGGTCGTGCGACCACCTTGTTGCAATGCCGCGTCGAATAGTGCACGTCCTGTGGCTGGATTTTGGAGCGTGGAAAGCTGTTCCAGACGCATATCGAACCACCGTGCGGCCTCGCTGGAGCGCGTGAAATCCTTCTTGTGGACCGACAGAAACACCTCCACCTCGCGCACTCGGAACGGATCGGGCGGCGGGATTTGTCTCTCTCGGGCTTCTGTTTTGTGCTCGGATACCGCCGCCGGCCGCGCTGTTTTCGTGGGGAAGATGCTGCGCACACCCTCTTTAATGCGCTCCATTGCCTCTTTGACCGTGGCAATCAACTGGTCCAAGAGGCTCAACTCCTGATCCCGCTGGCGCTCGATCTCGCCAATCTTCTCCCCGGCATCCGTCTCCATGGTCTGGATCGGATCGACGGATTCAAGCCCTCGCGTGGGCAGCTCCTGCCGTATTGCCCGGAGCTGCGCAATCTGCTCTTGCCGCTCCATGGCCTCCGGCCCGCTGCGGAGCGTCTTCGGTTCGACCAGGGCGGCAAGGTCTTCCCTGCCCTGCTCGGCCCATGACCGAGGATCTACCCTATCCTCGATTCCCTCTTTCTCCATGGCGCGATTCATCATCTCGCACCACCGCTCCCGAATCTCCAAAGGCTTTTCCCGGTCGTGCCAAGTCTCGCGGTCTTTCTTCGCTCCATTGCGTTTGAAGAATTGTTCTTCCGGAAGAGCGCGGGTTCGGTCGTCGATGGCTCGCTCGGAGAACATCAGGTGCATGTGCGGCTGCTCGATCTTGTCTTTGGCAGAGGGATTGTGAACCGCCATCGTATAGGCGAAACGGCCATCCATGAACTCGCGCGCCGCTTGCCGCGCCAGTTCGATGCGCTGCTCGTTGCTCAACTCGCGGGGCAGGGCTACCTGTAGCTCCGTATAGGTGCGCCCGTTGGCCCGTTCCTGGGCGTCTGCGGCTACCCAGAACTCGCGGGGATTGTCTTTGGCGAAATCCGGCATATTGCCGGATTCAGCCCACTCCACATCGCGCCGGTGGAGGTACAGGCCATCCCGCGTAATGTAGTCGGAATGCGAGGCGCTAGGCGGCGCGCTGCTCGACGACTTCATTGCGACGTGGACGATGGCCATGGCTTTTGCCTTTGTTGTTGTTTTTGCGGTTGCTGTTGCCCTTGTTTTTGCTGTTGCCTTTGCGGTTGTTGTTGCTTCTGCTCACCGCAGGTGCGCGCCGTTTGCGAAGCAAACGGGGTATCGCGCATTTAAAGTCTAACATCGGACTTGGATTCTTACAATAAGCAGAGTATTGTGTCTATATGGCTTATCAAGATTTGGCCCAAAAACTGGAATCTCTTCAAGCACAAAAGAAGGCTATTAGAGATAAGGCAGATGCTGAAATTGCTGCCGTAAAAAAAGGGCTGGCCGAAAAACAGGCCGCTCTCAGGGCCAACGAGCGCAGACTCCGCGCTAAAACACTCAAAACTCAGAAGCAGCAGGATGACCACGCCAAAATTTTGATTGGTGTGGCGATGATCTGGAAGTGTCAGCAGTCTCCCGAATCAGCCAAAAAATTCCGCGAACTCCTGACCGAGTTCTACAAGAATTCACCGGAACGGCTGGAGGCCGCTGAATACGGTTTGGCTTTGACCGTCAAGCGCTCTGAATCCGATGAGAACCGCGACGATGGCAGAAAATTTGCACGCTGATAATTGGCAGGATAAGTACCGTGATCCCGCGCCGGAACCGCTTTCAGAGGAACAACGTCGCCGCGCCCAGATTCAGCGCGCAATACGCCTGAATCAGAACGAAGGACTGGAACCGACGCCCCGGCTCCTTGCCCTGGCAGACCGCTACATCAAGGGCGAGATCGACTTGGACGAGTACACGCAGACAATTCACGGTTGGTGACGATTATGCGCAGTGTTTTTGCGTTTCTACGTAAGCCCTGAGCACACGCATTCATGCGTGTAAGGTGTCCCTTTCCATTCGCCTTGAGCCATTCGACAACATGGCTCAGACCCAACATTACTGTGACCAAGGGCAATCGGACGTTATAAGGAGTTGTGAAGATGAAATGCCCACTTTGCGGTTCTGCGGAACTCGTTCGGGACACCCGCGATATTCCCTACGCGTACAGAGGTGAGGTAACGGTCATTCCTGCAGTGACTGGCGATTTCTGTCCGGCTTGTGGCGAATCTATTCACGGGGTGGCGGAATCGACGCGGATGAGCGCATTGATACTCGAATTCAATCAACATTGCCCCAGGTAACGTCAATGTTGGGTTTCGGTCAAGTCGCAAGTCGGTTGGCTGTTCCATTGCTCCCCTAAGCCGTTGCCGGCGTTTTCCGGTTAGACTGAATACCCTATGAGCGAAGCATCCCGAGTGGCGCAAATCGCAGGCCTAGTCCACGAGCTGGCCGCGCTCTACCTAGCCCAGGCGGCCGATCTGCGCGAGTATGCCGCGACCGTGGCGGCCGGCGAAGGGACCGTGCACTTGGAGCGCACGCTTCGGCAGCGGGAAATCAAACGGGCTGAGCTTTATCTCCAATTCGTGCAGGTGGCCTTCCCTAAATCATCGCCGGGCTCAAAGTAACAAACCGTCTGCTTCGATGAGATCTTAACGGGAAAACTTAACCGTGCCCCCGCTGGCGGAGAAAAGAAGCAGACGGACTTTCAGAGCTGTTCGGCACGATCGAAATTCCCGACGACAAGTGAGGTCTATGCGCAACACCGACGCCACGCCCGAGGAACAGGAGCTGCTGGCCGTGCTGCACGCGCGGATGGTGCTTAAGGGGTCCCTTCAGAAAAGGGAAAAAATCGTACGTTAAGGCAGAAGAGGGCGGATGGGCCTGGACAATGAGCGTCAGATTGGGGTACACATCATTCTGGCG
>Ga0224528_1001875_pt1 | contig 12898 bp, 6 predicted proteins | sample CBST25metaG_2_FD_179888 | JGI IMG/M metagenome (GOLD analysis project Ga0224528, IMG submission 179888) | Peat soil microbial communities from Stordalen Mire, Sweden - C.B.S.T25 | ecosystem: Environmental > Terrestrial > Soil > Wetlands > Peat | place: Sweden: Norrbotten County, Stordalen Mire...
ACCCCGCCCGGCTGCTTGAGCCCTCCCCCTTGATTTACCCGAACAGGCAGTCGGGCGACCAATTTGCACACTATTTCAATCTTCGCTTCATCCTGATTCGCAAATCTGAAAGAAAAAGGAGCACTCCTTGCCACCCAGATTCGCCTCCCTCCTTCGGTCTGCCAGAAGCTTCATCGCGGTTTCCGTGTTCTGCGCAGCGTCCGCTTTCGTGTCGGCACAGCAGGCTGCCTCCCGGCTTCCTGATGTCATTGACGAGCAGAATCTTGTAACGCTCAAGGGCAATATTCCCTTGCAGGTTCGCACCCAAAGCGACCAGGGCGAGGTGCAAGGCGCGCTGCCCATGCAGCGGATGATCCTGGTGCTGAAGCGCACCGACGCCCAGGAGAAGTCGCTCAAGGCCACTATCAAGAACCTGCACGATCCAGCTTCGGCCGCCTATCACAAATGGCTGACGCCGACTGCGTTCGGCAAGCAATATGGACCCTCGGATGCCGATGTGGCGAAGCTGACGGCTTGGCTGGCTGGGCATGGATTCCAGGTGAACCGGGTCGCGCAAGGCAGGCAGACCATCGAGTTCTCTGGCACGGCCAATTCCGTGGCCGAGGCTTTCCACACGCACATTCACACGTATGCGGCAGATGGCAAGCGGCACTACGCAAATGCCACCAACCCGCGGATTCCGTCTTCGCTGACCTCCGTGGTCTCTGGAGTCTTGTCGCTGCACAATTTTGAAAAAACACCCACGGCCCGCATTCTGGGCAAGGCGCAGCTTGATCCCGCCAAGGCCGCTTCGGCTTTAGCGTCGGGCAAGGTCCGCAGCAAGAGCGATTTGCTCTACAAGCCGAACTACTCCAATAGTGGAACAAACTATGTTGGGCCCGGCGATCTGTGGACGATCTACAACGCGACGTCGCTGATCACAGCCAGCAGTTCGCCAATCGATGGCTCCGGGCAAACGATCGCGATTGTGGGCCGCAGCGATATCAACAGCAATGACCTGGTCGGTTTTCGCGCCAACATGCTGCCAGCTCCTTTTGCCTCGACGCTTCCCTTCAAACAGATCATCAACGGCCCCGACCCAGGCATCTCCGACGACGCATTGGAGCAGACGCTCGATGTGGAATACTCTTCGGCGCTGGCGCCGGGAGCGCAGATTGACCTGGTGGTTTCAGGCAGCACCAACTCGACCGATGGCGTTGATCTCTCCGCCGAATACATTGTTGACAACAACCTTGCCGCGGTCGTGAGCACCAGCTACGGCAGTTGCGAAGCCAGCATGGGAACGGAGAACGACTTCTACAATGCGCTGTGGGAGCAAGCCGCGGCGCAGGGTATCACCGCGCTGGTATCTTCGGGCGACAACGGGGCAGCCGGCTGCGATTTGGTTGGTCCCAGCGGCAGCGACAGCCTGGGCTATGTTGCCGACGAGGGGCTTCAGGTCAGCGGCCTCGCCTCCACGCCCTACAACATCGCGGTGGGCGGCAACGAGTTCAGCGACGATACCAGCACCTATTGGAACAGCACCAGCACATCGAGTCCCGCGCCTTTCACCTCTGCTCTCAGCTATATTCCAGAAAAGGTTTGGAACGAAAGCTGCTCGCCGCTGGTGTGTGGCAATGCCGACGCGGATATCGCGGCGGGATCAGGCGGCGCGAGTGGCTGCTTTACCCCCACCCTCGACGCCAGCGGCAACATCACTTCATGCAGCGGGGGCTACGCGATGCCCGACTGGCAGACGGGCGTGGCGGGTTTGCCTACAGACAACAAACGCCACTTGCCGGATATTTCGCTCACCGCCGCAAGCCACGATGGATACATGCTCTGCTACGAGAATAGTTGCGATTCCAGCAGCTTCTACGTAGTGGGAGGCACCTCGGCGTCGTCCCCGTCCTTTGCCGGCATCATGGCACTGGTGAACCAGAAGACGGGCTCACGCCAGGGCCAGGCAAACTACACGCTGTACCGGCTTGCCGGCAGCCAATTTGGCACTGTGGATGCTCCGAACACCGCGAAGCTCACTGCCTGCAATGCCTCAAACGGCAATACGGTCGACTCTTCCTGCATCTTTCACGATGTCACCGCCGGCACCAATGCGGTTCCTTGCGACGGTGGCACGCTCAACTGCAACTCGACTGTAACGGGCGCATACGGCACACTCACCGGCTATGCGGCAGCCACCGGCTACGATTCCGCCACGGGCCTGGGCTCGGTCAATGTGACCAACCTGGTCAACCACTGGAACGATACCACGCTCGCGGCCACGGCAACCTCTCTGCAGTTGGGAGCCAAGCAATCGGTCTTTGGTTCGCCGGTCACGATCAAAATTGCGGTTGCTCCCAAGACTGGAAGCGGAACCCCCTCCGGCACGGTGGCATTGCTCACCGACAGCACACTGGCCGGCGCGGTGGGCGCTGGAACGGTAACGCTGACCAACGGCGGTTACGACAGCACCATCAATTCGCTGCCCGGAGGCACATACAATTTGTCGGCCCGGTATGCCGGCGATGCGACCTTTGCTTCGAGCTTATCGACTGGCTCCAGCATTACGGTCACACCGGCCAACAGTGCCGCGGCTCTGGCCATCGTGGGCTACGATCCGGTCACTTCGACCGCCGTTTCCGGCTCTTCGGTTCCCTATGGCAGCACCATGCAGGCCAGCGCCACTGTCAGCGGCGTCACCGGGCTGGTGGCTCCCAGCGGCACGGTAACCTTTCTCAGCGGCGCAACCACGCTATCCAGCGTTACCTCCGCGGGGGATGGAACCGCCTCCTATTCTGGCAGTGGCTACGCCATCGGCAAATACACCTGGAAGGCGTCTTATGCCGGCAACAACAACTATTCCGCCTCGACCAGTTCCGCGGTTTCGTTTACCGTAACCAAAGCGGCAACATCCCTCAAGCTGCTTTCCAGCACAAGTTACGTGGTGGGGACGGGAACAGCGACCTTGACGGCGATTGCCGGCGACGACAGTCTGCTCCTCAATCCGACCGGGAACGTCACTTTTTCCGTGAACGGAACAGTGGCGGGCACGGTCGCGGTTTCAGCCTATACCGATCCTTCGACGGGAGCGTCGTTCGCCAAAGCCACGTTCACTTTGCCTGCCTCGCTCCTCAAGGCTGGCGCCAATGCGCTGACCGCGGCCTATGACGGCGACAGCAACTACATCGCTTCGTCCTCATCGTCTGTTTCCATCGGATACGGCGCTACGGCGGCGGCAAATACCATTGCCCTGGCAGCCACGCCCACCGCGGCCAGCACCGGGCAGGCTGTTACGTTGACCGCAACCGTCACCACTGGCGGTATTTCCACAACAGCAGGAACCGTCAATTTCTTCGATGGCAAGGTTCTGCTGGGATCGGTTCAAGTGGTGGGAGATGCCGCGGCTACGGGGCACACGATTGGCACGGCGGTCTTCAAGACCATTCTCAAGCCAGGAAGCCACAATCTGACGGCAACCTACCTGGGAATCCTCGTTGCGCCGGATGCCGTCACTTCAACCGCTTCCACTGTTACTGTCACGGGTACGCTTCCCTCGACGATTTCCCTGGCGGCGGCGGCCAGCAGCAGCAATCCCGTCAACTACGATTTGACTGCGACCGTAACCGGGTATGGATTTACGGCCCCCGCAGCAAGCGTTGATTTCTCGGAATCATCCGTTGTAACTGATCTGGGAACAGGCAGCGTCGATACCACTGGAGCGGCGCAGACTTTCCTCACTCCCACGCTCACAACATCAGGCGATTCCTCGGCCTATCCTGCGCAGTCCGTCATTGCGGACTTCAATGGGGATGGCATTCCAGATATCGCTACGGCCAACGCCTCGTTCAGCGAAGGCACCATGAGCGTACTGATCGGCAATGGCGATGGCACCTTCAAAACTCCGGTCACTTACACAGCGGGCGTCTTCGCCTCAGCCATTGTCGCCGGCGACTTCAACAACGACGGTGTGCTCGACATTGCCGTCACCAACCAGTACAACAGCAGTTTCGGCGATGGTTATATCAGCATCTATCTCGGCAATGGAGACGGCACCTTCAAGCCGGAGATTGGCGTACCTATTCCCGGCTATGCTGAAGCAACGGTTGCCGCCGACTTCAACCGCGACGGTATCTTGGACCTGGTGTCGCTACAGTTCTACCCGTCGCAATTCAGCGTTCTTTTCGGCAATGGTGACGGCACCTTCAAGGATCCTGTCAACTACCCCGTCACATCCAGCATGTATTCACCCTACACGCTGGCCGTGGGCGACTTCAACGGAGACGGCATTCCCGATATTGCCGAAGCCAATTCCAGTGACAACACGGTCGGCATCTTCCTGAACAGCGGCGATGGAACGCTGGTCGCAAAGACTTACGTGGCTTCCGATAATCCCCAATGGATTACAGTCGCCGATGTCAACGCGGACGGCAAGTCCGACCTGCTGGTTTCCAACTACGGCGATGAAACCATGAGCGTGCTGTTGGGCAATGGAGACGGCACCTTCAAGGATGGAGTGGCGTATTCCCTTGATGGTTACGCGGCTACCCTGGCGGTTGCCGATATTGATGGAGACGGAAAGCTGGATGTTGCCGCCGGCTATTTCTATCCGGCCATCGGCGTAGGCATCTTGAAAGGCAATGGTGATGGTACCTTTGGCAAGGTGACAGATTATGCCACCAACCAGGGGCACGGTTTCGCCGTCAGTCTGGCTGACTTGAACGGAGACGGAACTCCCGATCTGGTCAACGTTGACATCAACAGCGGAGACGGCTCGGCGCACGATATCGCCATTCTGCTCAACGCAACCCAGGCCAAGGCTAGTTTGAGCAATGTCGCCGTGGCCGGCCCCACAACCACGCAAGAGGTAATTCAGGCCGTCTACTCCGGCAATACAAACTACAACGCCTCGTCTTCCGCGGAAGTCTTCGTCAAAGGCTCTGGTGCTGAAGCCAATCCCGTCATTGTCTGGACTCCAGCTTCGCCGTGGGGTGCGTCAGTGGCGCTCGGAACGAACGTGTTGAATGCCACGGTCACTGGTAACATTGCCGGCGCATTCACTTACACTGCGCAAACCGGCACAAGCAGCGCGGTTGCCATCAACAGCGCCAGCACACTTGCCGCTGGAACCTACAAGCTGACCGCAACCTTTACGCCGGTCGACGCCACTAACTACACCGTCCAAACGGCAACAAGAACCGTGGTCATCCAACCGGCAGACTTTGCGCTGGAAAGCGGAAGCACATCGCTCACGCTTACCGCGGGCGGTTCCGGCACCGTCACCATCACCGTTCCGGCGCTCTATGGCTTTACCGGAGCAATCACGCTCTCGGGCGGCAATTCACTGCCGGGCGGATTTACCGTGTCGGCTTCACCGGCTACCATCGCCGCGGGCGGCTCTTCCACGGTAACCATCCAAACCACGGGGCTGAGCAGCACCGCCAGTGCGGCAACACACCAAGACTGGAACGGTTGGCTTGCGGGCAGTGGCATTGCTCTTTCTTGCCTGTTGATCTTCCCGATTGCTCGCCGACGTAAGTTATATGGAGCGGCGTGCCTGGTCTTGCTCACGATGCTGGGAACGCTCAATGGCTGCGGTGGCGCCGGATTCTCGACGGCCACGGTGAGCCTGGCAAGCAACTCCAACAAAGTCGCCAGCGGTTCCGCTGTTACGCTCACGGCAACCGTTTCCAGCCATAACTCGAAGCCCAGCGGCTCCGTGATCTTCTATAACGGAACCACGGTCCTCGGCACTGCCACTTCAATAACCAGCGGCGTGGCAACATTGTCCGTGTCCAGCCTCCCGGTGGGCCTGAATAGCCTGACCGCGGTATACACCGGCGATGCGCATGACTCCAGTGCGACTTCGTCCTCATTGGCGCAGTTGATTACCGGACAGACCACGGTAGAAATTACCGGCACGTCTGGTGCTGCTGTCCACTCAACCAGCGTTGCCATCACACTGCAATAAACTTTTTCCACTGGGCGGGCGTTCTTCTCGAGCGCCCGCTATTATTTAAATTAATTTCGGAATACACGCAGATTTGATGACGGTCCCCGCCACCTTTACCCTTATTTCTATAACTTACAAACAATTAGAATAAATCGCACAATCAACATACAGTAGAGCACAGCGCTCAAACTCCAAGTGCAACACATCCAGAGGGGATAATGTTGCATGGGGAAGTCGTACAAGCAGTTGTCTTTAATGGAACGGGCATTGCTTCAGACGCAATTGGGGTTGGGTTGGAGTCCAGAGCAAATTGCGTTCACACTGGGATCTATGGATAAACCGGTGCGCCTCTCGCACGAGACCATCTACACCGCCTTGTACGCCATCCACCCGACGGACGAAGACCTGTCCGTGGGACCCCGGCTATGCCGCGCGGTCAACTGCGCGCCCGCATTCTGACCCTGCTGCGCCGCGCTCATCGCATCGCCGCCTGCGTTCGGCGGGCAAGAACCGCTACTCGCAGCAGCAACTCGACGAGATTGCCGCAAGCCTCAATGCCCGACCGAGAAAGTCGCTGGGCTGGAAAGCGCCCGCAGAACTCTTCTAGCCAAAAGGAGCCTTCAACTTCAAAAAATACTGGGCGCCATCAAACGCAATCAACCGTGTTGCACGTGGAGTATGAAAGCGCCATTGCTCTGGTCTCTCCTGATTGCGGCTAAAACACATACGATGAGCGGGCGCTCATGAACGCGCAAAAGGGACTAGATTTTTCGGACGGGGATCAACAACAACAGCGGAATGGACTATATGTTAATTCCATAACGACAACTTCAGGATAGAATCTGGTAAATCGCATGTCAACCTTTTGGCGGAGGACAGTTTGCATTTTCACGGACTAGACTTCCTCGATGAAGGGGATCGACGTGGAGGAAAGACGCAAGCGGGATGGACGGCGGAAGTTTTTGATGGCTGGCGGATTGGTTGCCGTAACCGGAGCGCTCGGATCAATTTGGGCGCTGATGGCAGGCGCTGGTTTATCAGCAAAAAACAGCGCGGGCAAGCGCGCCAGCTGGGTCAAACAGGTGGCGCATCCCACCCTGAACGACAAGAACGCCGATTACCAGCGCTTTTCTGGTCGCGATATGTTTGCGCTCTATCCGCGGTTGAAAGGCGAGCGCGAAGGCGAGGGTTCATTTCAGGCGGAAATGGCCTCTAACGCTCAGCGCAGGGCCAAGTGGATGAGCGAAAAAAAACCTGGCCACAGCCTGCCCGACTATCAACTGGGCGAAGGCGCTTGGACGGTGATGCGCAGCGCGCGGCCGGGCGCTGGGCTGCTCGCGTGGACGCGGGTCGCGGTGCGCACACCGCGGGAGTTAGGCACACAGCCGTATGTTGCCTCGCCTGAGGAGATGGCCAACACCGTCAAGGCGGCGGCGCGGCTCTATGGCGCGAGCCTGGTTGGCATTGCGCCGATGAACGAGAGTTATGTGAACCTTCTGGTTCCGCGCAAGGACGAAAAGCAGAAAGACATTGATATTGTTTTTGACGAGGTCGATCTGCCCGCTGCGACAGATACCAAATTTGTCATTCCCAAAAAGATGAAGTGGGTTATCGCCATTGCCATTCCGATGGACATGGAACTGCTCTCGCGCGTTCCAACTTCATTGGGCGACACCGCATCGGCGCTCGGCTACAGCCACTCCGCATTTGTGGTTTCATCGCTGGCCGAGTTCATTCGCGGCCTCGGCTATCAGGCCATTCCCAGCGTCAACGACACGGCCCAGAGCATTCCCTTCGCAATGGACGCGGGGCTGGGCGAATTGAGCCGCCTCAACAAACTGGTGACGCCAGAGTTTGGCCCCGCCGTGCGCCTCTGCAAGGTCTTCACCGACATGCCCATGGCCTATGACAAGCCGATTGATTTTGGCTTGGCCGAATATTGCAAGGGCTGCACAAAGTGCGCCGATGCTTGCCCGGCGCGGGCTCTTTCATTCGACCGTGAGCCGAGTTACAACACCCGGGGCGTATGGAATAATCCCGGCCACAAAACCTGGTACGAAGACTCCTATAAGTGCTTTCAATATTGGCAGAGGTCGGGCACGGCTTGTGCCGTCTGCCTGGCAAGTTGCCCCTATAGCAAAGGCGATCAGGCGTGGATTCGCGACGCGGCAATGGCGACAGCCTCGATAACGCCCGCAGCAGACGGCGCGCTGCGTGTGCTGAATAATGCAGCCAGCCACGGCAAGCCGCGCGACGTGGAAGAGTGGTGGGGCAAACAGGGCTAAGCGCTGCCGCCCGCGCGGCTTTCGCCGCTGTTGGTAATGAAGACGCCGGTCGGCTCTGTAAGCGGGCAGGCATACTCGCACGCCCCGCAGCCGATGCAGCGGCTGACATCCACATACGGTCGCTGCATCGCCAGTGTCTTGCCATCCGGGCCCGCGCCCAAGGCTGGCTCCATAACAATTGCCTTGGGTTCAACCGGACACCACTCCAGGCAAACGCCGCACTCCTCGAGCCTGGCCCAAGGCAGGCAGATATTTTTGTCGTAGACGGCGGTCCCCACGCGCACGGGCGCAACAGCTTTGCTGCCGTCAGCCCAACCTTTTTTCTCAACTGTCAGCTCTTGAATCGCGCCAGAGGGGCAGACCTCCGAGCACAAAACGCAGTGCGGCTCACAGTAGCCGATTCGCGGAGTCAGAGCCGGAGTCCAGATTCCTTCCACTCCGGCTTCGGTGAACGTAACCTGCAGCGCGTGGTTGGGGCAAACTCTCATGCACTCGCCGCAACGAATGCAGCGCGAAAGAAATGCGGACTCATTGACCGCGCCAGGCGGGCGAAGCAGTCGCTTGCCGCGGTTTGGCTGTAACAGCAGTTGCGCTCGCAGCAGAGGCGCCGCGACGGCTCCGGAAGCCAGCGCGGCAAGTGTCTTGCGCCGATTCAAATAAGTCGGCGCGGGGTTCCGCTTCTCGCCAGAAAATTGAAATTGCAGACTGCCGTGCGGGCAGGCAGAGACGCAGTTCAGGCAAAGGTGGCACTCCGCCTTCAGCCACTCTGCTCGGCCGATGGGGTTGTCGCCGCCTTGGCAATCGAGTTGGCAGCGCGCGCACTGGTTGCATGTGGAAGCTTCTTTACGCAATCGCACAGACGACCATCGGGAGGCCAGGCCAAACAGAGCGCCAAGCGGACACAGCGCCCTGCACCAGAAGCGGGTAATGAGCAGATTCATCGCCAGCAGGGTTAGAAAGGCAGCACCCATCGCAAGATTGAGCCAGTAGTGCGGCATGTAGGCGGCTGCATATTTTTTGCTGGCAACCGCGGGCAAAAGTGAAAGGCCGACAGAGCGCAGCATCCAACTGAATGGGTCGATCCAGCCGAGCAAGTTAAGGCGAAAGACAGCCGCCATCAGCCCGCCAATCAACAGATAGTATTTTGCGGCTTGCCACTTTTTGTGGCGATTGGAATGGATGCGCGCCGCGGCTGGCTGCGAGCGCACTCGGCCAAGGAAATGATTCAAGCTGCCCAGCGGGCAAATCCATCCGCAAAAAAAGCGTCCAAAGATCGCGGCAGAAATCAAGATCAGCAGCGGACCAAGCAGGGCAAGCGTCAGCGTGTGCCCAGCCAGCAGATTGACAAGAGCTGTTAGTGGGTCCAGCTTGAAAAACAGATTGACAGGCAACAGCGGCCGTGCACCCGAGTTAGAAGAGTCGAGCAGTTTGGTGCGCGCCAGCAGGCCAACAAATAGGATAAAGAATAGTATCTGTGAAATTCGGCGCAGTCGCGTCGCCAAGGGTCTTCCTCCAGACCATCAATTTGTAACATGCCATGCGGTTGCCGCGAAAGTTGCAATTTGTCATTCCGCCGCCGCCCAGTTTTTGCGGCAGCGGAGTTCATTGATCCGGCCCAGAAGAAATACAACACCGTGCCCCATTCATTCCGCGCTCTTTGCGGAATGAATGGGAAACCTCGACGCATTCACCAAAGTCCGGATCGATAAGTTTACAGCTACCTCGGTTCATCCTCTCGAATCCGGCGTCAGCCAGAGCGGCTAGAAATAAAACTTGCCCGCAATCTGAATCGCGCGCCCGGGCTGAGGATCAGCCCCGGTATTAACTGGTTGATCGACAGAACTGATGGAACCGAAGACGCCCGGCGCGGCGTTGTAATTGCCGCTTGGATTGGAGAAATTGGCGTGATTGAAAGCGTTGTACGCCTCCAATCGCAACTGAAAATAGCGTGAACTGCCTTCTCCTCCCACTGGTACGTTCTTGTAGATTTCAAAGTTGGAGTAATTGAAGCCTGGCCCGTGCAAGAAGTTGCGCCTCACGTTTCCAAAAGTGCCAACAGGCTCTTGAGAGAATGTAGACGTGTCAAACCAGTAGTGGCCGGTATGCCTTGGATTCTCTGTATGAATGTGGAATGTCGAGGTGTTGGGAACGTCTGGGCAATTCACAAAGCTGAATTCGTCGCAGTAGAGGGAGTTATAAATTCCCGCGTCATACATGGAAATGGGAAATCCAGTTTGCACCGCCGTGATGCCTGAGAAGTGCCATCCTCCCAAGGCGGTGCGCGTGAGCGGATGATCCCGCAAGCCATGCGTCAATGGAATCTCGTAATTATACCGGGCAGCGAGGCGCTGGCGGGCATCGTAAACGGAATTACCATGACTCAGATATTCAAAGCCGGGAACATAGTTGGTGCCATATTTGTTGGCGACGGAATCTTCCAGGCTGGACGCATTGTCCAGTGCGTGGCTGTAAGTATAGGCCAGACCAAAATATAATCCATGTGTTGCCGACTTGGCCAGGGATACTTGCAGCGAGTTGTAGTTAGACGAGCCGCTGGTGTGCATTCCGCCAACGGACAGGTAATACGGCATTCCATTGGGAAATACACCGGGAATCGTAGTGCCGGGCAAGGTGGCTGTCTGCAATTTATTGCCAGCAAAATAGAGGGATTGCTCACCTGCCAGATCTTGGCACGAGCGCGTCTTGCCGTCAATCGTGATTGGCGCGCCGGTTCCCGTGCCGCTCAGGCATGCGTCGTGCCCTGCCTGAGTGATGGAGTCGCCATCCTGGGCGCGAATCAGCTTCTTGCCGATTGAGCCGACATAGCCAACAGTTAGCACCATATTGCTGGGCAAGGCGCGCTGCACATTCAGATTGAAGTTATAGGTGTAGGGCACGTCGAAGTTAGACGTGAGATTGTCCATTTCGAGAGGATAAAGAGAGGAAAAGTCGACGTTCTGGCCCGGCTTCGGAACCGCATATGGAAATGGATTCGATGTATAAGACGCGCCCGGTGTTCCGGCAATATCCGCAAACGGATTGGCAAAACCTGGGCTGCCTCCCATTCCTGCCGCGCCATCACTGTTCAGGGAAAAGGGAGCATCATTGGAGTTTACCTGGGAACCTTCTCCCTGAATGCGGTTCCAATAAAGACCGAAGCCTCCGCGAATCACAAGCGCATGTTGACCCGACTCACCAGAGAGCACACCAAGGCCGCCTTCAGGAGACCAGGCAAAGCCAGCGCGCGGAGAAAAATGATTCCAGTGAGTGGTCGGACTGCCGTTTTTGTTGCACCCAGGATCGCCAGGATACATCAATCCCGGAGGGGCGCCAGCGAATATCTTGGATTGCGCATTGCTGGCAAACAAGCAAGTAACTCCAACGCCTTTGTACTGCAAGTTATCGAATGGTGTTTCGGTGTCGTAGCCGATGCCATAAGCCAGAGACAGGCTGTTGGTCAGCTTCCAGTGATCTTGCGCATAGGCATAGTATTGCCATGCTCTCACATCGACAAAAAACCCGATCCCTGACTGTATGTCGCGGGAACGCCGAGCAGAAAGTCCGCGGCCGGATCGCCGGAACTGTATGTGCCGCCTGAGTTGAAATAGTAAGCGCCGCTGTTATTGGAGTAATAGGGATTGCTGAAGACAAAGCGCTCCACGTCCGCGCCAAATTTCAAGCTGTGATTTCCAGCAACCTTGCTGAAGTTATCGAGGTAGTTATAGTTTTCGCCCTTGCGCGGCTGCGGCCCGTTGGTGCTAAAGCCCAGTGCGAAATATCCGGCGGGATAAATGAAGGGCAGGGCTCCGGCAGCAGTATCCTGGGGGACGATATTGAATCCGAAGGACGAAGGCGCCGCGATGGTTGAAGCGGCCGGCTCCAACTCGCCGTAATTCAAGCGAAAGTAACCCGCGCGTAGTTCATTGATCGTGTTGCTATTGAAAACGTGGGTCCATGAGGCATTAAATATCTTGGTGTGAGACGAGTTATCAGCCGCGAATCCGAGCAGAGTGGCGCCCGTACCGGTGGCCTCGGTCGAGGGCAGCGGCAAAGTGTTCATGGCGTGATTCGAGTCGAAGACAGTTGAGGCCCAGAGTGTGTCTTTGTCTGACAATTTATCGTCAAAGCGAATAATGCCCTGGTCCTCGCCATCGGTGTTCGGGGCATTGTAGTTGTACCAGTATGTTTCAGTTCCGCTGGAATTGATGCTTGAGTAGCTGTATTTTGGAACATATTTGTCGAGCAGGCTGACAGCAATTGAATTGAATTCGTCGGTTGGGATCTGCCCATTCTTGAAGCATGTGCTCCATGCCGTACCTTGCGGGCAAAGGCCATTGGGCCCTTTCAGTCCGGCGGGAAATGGAATTGGATTACTTGACAATCCACCGTCGGCGGAAAAGTCTCCATTTCTTTGGTCGTCGCTGAATACGGGCGTATTCGTTGTCTGAGCGGTGCGGCTTCTCAATCCTTGATAGGCGACAAATAGAAACGCGTAGTCTTTCCGAATCGGCCCGCCAAGCGTCGCGCCGAATACATTCTGGTGATAAGCTGGCCTACTAGGGCGTGTTCACACTAAACAGACTATTTTTGATAGAATAGTTATAGATGGAAATCACGGTTGAGCAGTACGAAAAGATCAAAGATAGCTTGCCAGTGCAGCGAGGAAATGTTCGTCTGCCGAATC
>Ga0224528_1001878_pt1 | contig 12862 bp, 6 predicted proteins | sample CBST25metaG_2_FD_179888 | JGI IMG/M metagenome (GOLD analysis project Ga0224528, IMG submission 179888) | Peat soil microbial communities from Stordalen Mire, Sweden - C.B.S.T25 | ecosystem: Environmental > Terrestrial > Soil > Wetlands > Peat | place: Sweden: Norrbotten County, Stordalen Mire...
GGCATAGGGCAGCCCCTTGAATCGATTGAGCAGAGCGGGCACGCGCGCGGGCGCAGTGGCCACAAACTCCTGCAAATCGCGAAGAACTGGCGGCAGCGCCAGCGCCAGGAAGATGCCGACCGCGCCCAGCAGCAGAGCCAGCAACAGAAAGATGGCCCAACTCTTGAAGGGCCGTCGGCCGCGGATGGAGAAACGGGAGATAGCAGCGACGACGGGCGCGAGCACCACGGCAAAAAGCGCGGTGACGTACAACTCGACAAGCACCGTGCGCAGTACCCAGCCGAGGGCGCAGACCAACGCCAGCGCAAAGCCGAAGACGATCTCGCTGCGAATCGAGCGCGTGGGTGCGGATGTGAGCATCTGAGCAAACCCTCTGTACGGAGACTACTGTCCGGTTGCGGGAAGTGCAACCGCAGCCCAACGACGGTAGGGCAATCGCATTTGAAATTGCCTTCCGGCAACTCCCTGGGGATGGAGCAGGGGCATTTATGCCCCTGAATTTCCGTTGCACGAGAAACGGCTTTAGCCGGGGGCCTTATCTTGCAAACGAAGAAAGGCCCGCGCCTGAAGGCGGGATTATCGTTGCCTATTCCAGGGGCATAAATGCCCCTGCTCCCTCCTGGCCCAATCCCGAAAGCACAAGGTCGAGTCATGGAAAGGTTCCAATGCGATTGCCCTGCCGACGACGCAGACTTTCCTGTGTCAGGCGACTCAAGAGGCTTCGGAAAAACTCGGCGGCAAACAGGTTTTGTAAAAGGGCACGACTTCAGTCGTGCCGCAACGACGCCCCCCAGTGAGCGGGCTTCAGCCCTTGTGAGAAAGACCTTTCCCAACATAGACCCATGAGGCCTCACCGTAGGTCTGCCAACAGAAAAACGCCGATCCCCTTGCGGGTTCCGGCGTTTTTCTTCTTTTCTTGCTTTGGATCGTGCAACGAAAATGCTGGTTGTGCGGTTCAGATTGCAGGCTCGCGCAACCGGCTTAGTAAGAATCCTCACGGAACATCGGGTGCGGAATCATGGTGTGATAGTCTTCCAGATCGGCGTCGTCCAGGCAGGCTTCGATGATCTTCTTGCCCAGCGGGTCGAGGTCCGGCACCAGGAACTGCTTCAGCTCCTTGGCGAAGAACTCCTTCCACTGTCGCGCGCCCTCGTGATACACATCAAGGCCGCCCTGAATCTGCTCCTCGACGCGGAGGAAGACCCGCGGAATCATGGCGCCTTCCACGCGGATCTGGTTCGGAATGTAGCCGAGCAGCGAGAATGGAGCCTCGCTGACCTGGTCGCGCGAGAACTTGGCGCTGCCGCGGCGGGCCAGGTATTCACGGGCGATCCATTCGGCCATGAAGCCGACCTCCCAGGCGCCGATGTGTTGGTTGGGAATCAGAATGTAGCCGGTGTCGGGCGTATCGAGAATCTGCTTCAACAGCAGGTTCGCCTGATCGACGCGACGGCCGGTGGCAAAGGCCCAGTAGGAGCCGACGCCTTCCGACTGCATCTCCTTGGTCTTCTGCGCCTGAATGCTCGGGTTGGCATGGCCGCGCGGGGCCACCAGACGCCACAGCCAAGCCTGGGCCGGGGTGAGCAGGTGCAACATGCCGAGGATGCCGTAGAGCTGGCTGCCGCGATGCGTCGGAGGGCAGCGCACGCCGAAGCTGCGCACGTCCACCCGCTGCGGGCCGCTCAGAATGTCCTCGCGGACGCTGCGCGGCAGAATCACGCGCGGATTGGGGCAGAGCTTGCCGGGCGCGTCTTCAATGTGCTCCCAGGTCAGGCAGGTGCCGCCGGGAACGATGTAGTGATTCAGAAAGACCAGCGGCTCGGGCGGATCGATGCAGAGCCGCTCAAGGGTCGGTGCCGTGCCGTAGCGGACGATGTGATCGACGCGTACAAACCAGCCGTTTTCGGCGTCGGAAATCGTGAGCCGTCCGCCCTTCTGATGCTTCGGATGGGCGCAGGCCATGTCATCGGCGATGGGCAGCAGGTGGCAGGCCTCGGGCAGGTTCAGTGTCCGCTCTTCGTTGGTGACCACGTTGCGGCCGATCAGCAGACGGCCGTCATCCATGCGGTGGATGTGCTCGGTCATCTCGCTCTTGCCGCCGCCGGAGGCGCCCTCGTGCATGATGACGAGCTGGTTCTCGTACGGCGTGACGACGGCGACGGCGGCGCAGTGGTTGGTCACCCAACCCTCGTGCTCGCCGCGGTCAAGCAACATCGAATAGACGCCCTTCTTCGCGCTCGGACCCGGATAGAGGTTGTAGGCGAAGATCTCCTGGTGGGTATCCTTGCGGTCGTGCACCACCACCTGGCGGCCGGCGAAGTGGGTGTGCCGGAAGGGAGGCGCGACGAACAGCACGCCGCCGGTGATGCTGAAGTCGGCCGGAACCTGACTGCGCGGGATCATGCCCTGCAGGTCGGCCAGCGCGGCGGCGAAGAAGGCGGCCTGACGCGGCGCGATCAGCAGACTGCCGTAGCCGAGCGTGTCGTCGCCGGCATAAAACGGCATCGCCACCAGCTCCTGCGTCTTCAGCCAGTCGAAGGTTGCCTGACGCGTCTTGTCGAAGCTCTCGCCAAAGCGCTGCTGATAGGTTGGCTTATCGGTCGGCAGCTCGTCGCCAATCACCATCGCATCGGGATCGCGGCGGCGCATGGCCGGCTCGGGAAAGTTGATCGCCAGTCCGTTGCGCGCCTTGGTAATGACAGCCTCGACCACGCGGCCCACGCCCGGAACCTGAAACACGGTCTCGTACACGCCGTGATCCTCGCGGTTGCCGAGCGTCCAGTCGGTCTCGCCGGAGGTGCGTCCCAAAGCCCAATCGAGCAACTGCGTGCGCGTCTCGGGGGTTTGCACCAGCGGCGCTGCGCTCAAAACGTCTTTCACCGTCTCGGGCAGTTCCATCTCCGCCCAACACGCCTGAAAATCGACAAATGTCTTGTTCACCTGTGCGGCGTCCATTTTGATCTTCTCGCTTTCTTCGGGGAGATATGCACTCGCCCCCGCGGGGAGGCGACAGACGGTGCAATATCCGGTTTTCAATACCATCATAACTGCCTGTGCAAAAATGCACCGCAAATTGTGCAATTCTCCCGCCCGTGCCTGTTTCCAGGGAACGAGTTGACGTCTGCGTCGAAAAAGCTTGCCGCTATTTTGCCGCCGTGCCGAGCGCCTTGATCCGCGTCTGCGCCAGCGTGTAGGTTTCGTCGGGAGCCAGCCGCCCCTCGGGCCGCTCCACCTTGCGATAGGCCAGCAGTGCCGCATCGCGCACGCCGTACTGCTCGTAGATCGTGCCCAGCCCGTACCAGATGGCGGCATTCGGTTCGATCAGGTTGTCCTCGTCCATGGCCTTTTGCAACAACTCGCTGGCCTCGGCGGTCTTGCCGTAGGCGGCGTAGATGCAGGCCATCGTATGCAGAACCGAGAACGAGTCGTTCTGCGTCAGCATCGAGGCCTGTTGTGCGGCCTTCACCACCTCGGCCGTTACCTTGCCGTCGAACAGCGCTGACCATGCGTACTGGTTGTAGTCGTTGGCCGTGGCTTTACCCGCGTCGATGATCTGTTGCAGCGCCGCGCGCGTTCCGGCGAAGTCGCCCTTTTCGCTGGCCTCGTCGGCCTTCAGGCGCAGCAGTTGTTCGTCGTCGGGATGTTTGGCGATCTGCGCGGCCAGCAGCAATTCCCAACTCTTCCAGTCCTTCCCCAGCGCATAGGCCTCGCCCGCCGTGCGAATGGCGATATAAGAGTCTGGATACAGCTTCAGAATCTCCTCGCTCACCTGCGCCATCGCGGGACCGTCCTCCAGCGTATGAGCAGCGAAGGCCAGCAGCAGGCCGAGGTGCGCGCGATTCTCCTCGCCCGTAGCCTTTTCGTAGGCCGCGCGAATCACCGGCAACAGGGCGCGAATGGCCGGTGAACTGAAGATCAGCGAGGCCGCCGCCAGACGCATGGTCACCGGATCGGCCTTTGCACCGACGGTCCAGAAGTTCGGAAACAGCGGCCCCCAGAGCGGATCGTCACCGCCACCCTTGTGCACGCGCTCACGCATCCAGTCCAGCAGCGAAGCGGCCTCGGCGTTGCGCCCGGCATCAAGCAGGTAGAGTGCCGCGTTGCCGATCTCCGAGAGCTTGCTGCCATTGCCCACCACGCGATAGCCCTCGGACTCCTTGACGACAAAGTATTGCTGCGGCTTCACGCCCAGGCTCTGCACCGAAACTTTGTAGCCCTTCGCATCGCTGCCCTCGGAGCTGAACTTCATGTTGCCGATGGTGGCGTCGATCAGCACCACCGTCGGCAGTCCCCCGCGCGCCGCCGCCAGTTGCATCATGCCGCGCGTCTCTTCGATCTTTTCGAGGTTGCGTTTCCATTCCATCTCGGTGCCGTAGGCGCGGCGCAAGAGCAGATCATTGGCTGCTTTCTCGTCCATCGTGCCTTCGAGCACGCGCATGGTCATGCGTTGCACCACGCTGCGCGGATCGGTTGCCGGAAAGAATTCGCCGGTCCACGGCGTGAGGTTCTTGAAGACGCTCACCTGTTGCGCGATGGCGGCGGTATTCTCCTGACCTTCGGCGGCTGCCGAAAGAATCTGCGTCGCCTCGCGGTAAAGGCGCAGATGCAGCAGTTGGCTACCGGCTGAGTTCAGCGCCGCGCCGCGCTCGCTGGCCCCCGAGGACAAGTGATTGGCCCGGTCGATGCCCGCCGCAACGCCCTTCAGCGCCACCGTGGCCGCAATCGCCAGCGCCTCGCGCGTGTTCGTTGAAGGCTGCTTGGCCAACTCGTCAAGCAGCGGCTGGTATTGGCCGCTGTAGAGCAGCGCGAAGAGCAGATTGTCCTCGAAGGGATCGCCCGCCGCCTTGTCCTTCTTCTGCACGGCGCGATAAAGACGAATCGCCTCATCGAGCCGCGCGCCTTCGCCGTAGCGCTCGCCGGACGGCGAAAACTCCTCGGCGATGGCCAGATCGAGCAGGAGCGACATATCGTCCGGATCGATCGCGATGGCCTTCTGGAAGGCCCGCACCGCGCAGTCGCGGTCAAAGCCGTGCGTGCGCTGGATGCCGATGTCGTTGAACTCGCAGACCCAGGCCAGGGTGCGGAAGCCGACAGCCGATTTCGGTTCAAGCGCGGCGGCCTTCTCGGCCTCGGTGCGCGCCAGAGTGCCCATGCCCGCCTTCAGCAGCGCGTAGGCCATCTGCGCATGATGCACGGCCTCGGTAGGGTGCTGCACAATCAGTGCCCGGTCGGCGGCCAGCCCCTCGCGCATCTTGCCGGCGGCCACCAGCTTCGCTCCCTGCTGGTCGAAGAGCACAAAGATCATGCTCTGCTTGTAGCTGGCCAGTACGGCCTCGCGCAGCGCCAGCGCTTCGTCGACCGTGTAAACAGGTTTTACCGTGTCGAAGCGCAGCACGGCCTGGACCACGCCGCTCGCGTCGCTCTCATAGTGCTGCGTGAAGAACGCCGGCCCCATCGGCGTGCTCTTGTCCTGCGGCAGCACGCGCAACACAAAACCCGTTGGCGGCGTGATGGTGTAACGCCACTCGACGATGAAGGGATCCAGATCGTACTCCGGCGCGCGTGCCGCCACCGCTCGCGTGCGGTTCTCTTCCTGCTGCGGCGTCAGCGTTGCGCCCTCGGTACGCGGGTCGGTGCGGAACCAGACGGGCAGCCGGTTGAAGAGGCTGGTGAAAGGAATCGCCACCGTCGCGTCGTCGATGCCCGTGTTGCCGCGCTTGGCCTCGGCCATTGCCAGCTTCAACTGGAAGGGCTTGGTCAGGTCCTTGCCCTCGCCGTGCTCCACCTGGGTCAGCGCCTTGGCCATGTAATAGTTCTTCGCGTAGGTCTCCAGGCTGGTGCGGTTCTCACGCGACTCCGCGCCGCCGAACTCGTCGCGATATTCCTGGTCGACCGGCCCGCGCGTCAGCGAGGTTTCGGTGATCCGCGCCGAGCCGTATTCGGCCATCTGCACGGCGCGCAATTCCGTCAGCACGTTGTCTTCGGATTGGAGCGCGGGCGTCATCGTCAGCCCGGTCGTGCCTTCGGCGATGATCAGCGCCAGTCTGCCCTCGTCGGCCGTGGGCAGCGTGCCCACCTCGGCGTACTCGGCCGTGGCGTCGATCCACAGATCCGCGCCGTTCTTTGCCGCGTGTGGCAGGTAGGCGATGGCGTGGTCAAAGCGGTTCATGCCGGGCAGATCCGGCGTCACATTCGGACCCGGGCCGGTGTTCAGCAACGCCAGATCGGCCTCGATGCCCGCCGCGCGCAGCATCGCCACCAGCAGCGCCGCCTTGTCCTTGCAATCGCCGAAGTGCCGTTGCAGCACCTCGCTGGCAGGCTGCGGTTGCAGTGCCGACTGGCCGAACTCCACGCCCGTGTAGCGCACCTCCTTGTGCAGCCGCGCCACAATGCGCTGGATCGTCTCCAGACGGTTACCCGAGGCAGGCGGCAGCAGGCTTTTCACCTGTGCCGGATCGATCTGCGGCTCGACCAGCGCACGGTAGTCCTTCGCCACCGAGGCCCACGATGCGCCGCTCGAAAACTCGATCATCGGCTGCGTCATCTGGTGGGCCGTCAGAGGAATGTCGCCATTGGCTTGCGCGGCCTTATACCCCTGATCGAAGTTGAGCCGCCGCGAGCCGTCCTTCGTCTCGTCACTGACTTTGACCTCGGGCAGGTTATGCACCCGGTAAGCGAAAGGGAGCGTGGCGGGCGTTTCGACCGTCAGTTCCTTGCGCACGGCGGGAATGCCGCGCGCGAAAAAGTCGCGATAGATGCCGCCGCCTGAGAAAAACGGCTGCTTGTCGGTGAGCGCAATCTCTTCTTCGATCACCGCGCCCACGGCTAGCTCCGGCAGCGGCGCCTTGCGGATGCGCGCGTCGGTCAGTGTGTCCTGTTCGTCCTCGCGTGCCGGGCCGTCGGTGATGATCTTTTGATCGAGCAGGCTGATGCGCCCATCGGGCAGCACCACGCGCGCATGAATCTCCGGCGCGTTCTGGTACCACGGGTCCCAGTGCACGCGCACCTGCGACCACTGATCCACGCCCTCCTGCGTATCGATGCGGAAGACGAGATGTTGGTGATAGGTCACCCGTCCACCCGGAGCAAGCGTGTAGGTGTCGCGCTCGAACAGCACCGTGCCCGGCGTGAATTTTTCCAGAGGAACAGCCGCCGAAGCCTTTTGCAACTCGGCCGGCGAGGCGGAAAACGCCGCCCCGTCCAGCGGCCAAACGGGTTGCTGGGCCTGTGTGGCCCGCGCGGAAACGACCGTCAATAGCAGGGAAACGATAACCGAGAAATACCGGAGCCGGAGAGAGCCAACATGCATGAAGAGATCCTTGCCTTGGGTCGCGATTGTTCCTCATGGTAATCCACGCGACCTAGAGTTGGCTCGGTGGCCCGAAACCCCGTGCTTGTGCACGAAGCCTTGTGTCAGGGCACGACTTCAGTCGTGTCGACAGTCGTATCGATCGATTCTGCAAAATGGGGAAGGGCTTCACAGGCTGCGGAAAAACTCGGTGGTAAACAGGTTTTGTAAAAGGGCACGACTTCAGTCGTGCCATAAAAGCCACGAAAGAAAGAACCGGGCTTTAGCCCCTGTGGAACGTTCCCTCTCAAAAGGCCAGTTCAAACCCTATTTCCGCAGTCTCTTCAGCCTCTGAGCAAACTAGGATTCCTGCCTCGGTGGCCCGAAACGCGCATGAATCAGCCGCAGCGCCTCATCGCCCGTGGTGACCGTGCCTTCCAGTTGCGCGTCCTCGGCGGTCTCAAGCATGGTGCGAAACCGTGGCCCCGGCCGGTATCCCGCCGCGATCAATTCGTGCCCGCTCACCAGTGGCTTCGGACACACCGCATCGACCGGCAGCGTCTGCCAGCGCGCCTTTGCGTAGTCCCAGTTGTCGAGGTGCCCGCTCGCGGCCAGGCAATCCATCCGGTGCAGCGCCAGGTGCTCCTCAAATTTTTCCAGCCGGAAGAATCGCTTCAGCGTCGACTCCTTCATGCGTTGCACGTCCATAAAACGCATGTGGTTTGCGACGAGCGCAACAACCTGATCCGTTTCATCATTCGAGAAGCGGAAGCGTTCGCAGACCGCGGCGGCAATGGTCGCGCCAATCTCCGCGTGGCCGTCGAAGCGGATGCGGTCCGGCGCGCGATGGAAGGTGGCTGGCTTGCCCACATCGTGCAACAGCGCCGCCCAGGCCAGCGTCTTCGAAGCTCCGGCGGGAAGCTGTTCCAAAAGTAGAAGAACATGCTGCCAGACATCGCCCTCGGGATGATACTGTGGCGGCTGTTCAACGCCCTTCATTCGTGCGATTTCGGGTAGCACCTCGGCCAGCAAATGCGTTTCGTCGAGCAGTTCGAAGGCCCGGCGCGCGTGGCCCTCGACGAGCATCTTCGTCAGCTCGTCGCGTACCCGTTCGCGGCTGACGACGGCGATGCGCGGCGCGAGATTCTGAATCGCGGTTTTTGTCGCTGCGTCGAGCACGAAGTCGAAGCGCGCCGCAAAGCGCACCGCGCGCAACATCCGCAGATGGTCCTCTTCGAATCGCGTTGCGGGATTGCCGATGGCGCGCACCACGCCCGCATCGAGATCGTCGAGTCCGCCGACGTAATCGAGCACCGCCGTGCGGAGCTTTGTTGGATTGGCACTTCCCTCCTCCAAAAGTCCGCCCCCACGCAGTGGGTCGAGTAACAATCCGTTGATGGTGAAGTCACGCCGCCGCACATCCTCTTCGGCGCTCAGCGTATAGCGCACTGCGTCCGGGTGCCGGCCGTCGGAGTAGGCGCCGTCGTTGCGAAAGGTTGCCACCTCGGTCGTAGTTTCGCCGGACTCGTCCGCGACCAGCACCACGCCGAAGTGCGCCCCCACGGCGAAGCAGCGCGGAAACAGCGCAAGCACCGTCTCGGGCGTGGCGCTGGTGGCCACGTCGTAGTCTGAAGGCGTGCGGCCCAGCAGCAGATCGCGTACGCATCCACCAGCCAAGTAAGCCTCGTGGTCAGCCTCGTGCAGCCGGGCGATCACGCGCAGTGCCGCCGCCCGTTCTGCTCCGCTTTGTTCTGTGTCCGCCATGCGTCTCTCATTGTCGCCGCCGCGCCGCCCAGACGCCAACTTCGTCCCTCCCGCTAAAATAGAAACAGCATGTCTACACGTGGCCTCATTCTGGCGATTGAATCTTCCTGCGATGAAACGGCGGCAGCCATTGTCGAAAGGGGATCGCGCACGCTCGCATCCGTGGTGGCCTCGCAGATTCCCACCCACGCCCGCTACGGCGGTGTGGTGCCGGAGCTGGCCAGCCGTGAGCATCTGCGCGCCATCGTGCCCGTCGTCCGCGCCGCGCTCGATGAGGCTGGCGTCGGCTTCTCCGATCTCGACGCGCTCGCCGTCACCAGCGGTCCCGGCCTAGCCGGTGCTCTGCTGGTCGGCATTAGCTATGCCAAGGCGCTCAGCTTCGCGCACAACATTCCGCTGGTCGCCGTCAATCATCTCGAAGGCCACATCCACGCGGTGTTGTTGCACGAACGCGAGTCTCGCCTGAGCACGGACCTCGCCAGCGCAGCCAAAGAAGAAAAGAATAGCGCACCCGAAGAGGAAGAAGAAGAATCGGCGCTGGCGCTGGTCGTCTCCGGCGGCCACACGCATCTATATCTGGCCAAACCCGCGCATGGTTCCTGGAGCTATTCGCTGGTGGGCCGCACCCTCGACGACGCGGCGGGCGAGGCCTATGACAAGGTGGCCAAGCTGCTCGGTCTCGGCTATCCGGGCGGACCCTGGATCGATGCGCTTTCCTGCTACGGCAATCCAAAGGCCGTGCCCTTCGCCTTCTCGCAGATCAAGCACAAGGTGCATCTTGGCGGTGAGCCCCCAAGAACCAAGGCTGCAAAGACCGCGCCCATCGCCGCGCTCGATCCGCATTTTCTTTTTTCGTTTTCGGGGATCAAGACGGCCGTCCTGCGCTACGTTGAGCAGAACGGCCTGCGCGAAGGCGCCGAGGCCCGGCTTGTCGAAACGCTGGCCCATCCCAAACCTGTTCAGACCCGCGAGGCCGCGCTAGCACTCTGTCCGCAGCCGGTGCTCGACCTCATCGCCAGCTTCCAGCGTGCCGTTGTCGGCGATCTGATGAAGAAGACCTTCGCCGCGGCCGAGGCACTCGGTGCCAAGCGCGTGTTGGTCACCGGCGGCGTCTCGGCCAATCGCGAACTGCGCGAACGTCTCACGCGCGAGGCCGAGCGGCGCGGCATCCGGGCCATGTTCCCGACCACGGCGCTTTCCACCGACAACGCCGCGATGATTGCCACCGCGGCCTGGCCGCGCTTCCTCGCCGGTGAGTTCGCGCCCGAAGATCTTTCCGCCGACCCAACGCTGGCCCTCGGTCGATAGAGCCATTCTCCAATTGCTGTACGCCGAAGACTGGATGCAAGGTGGCTTTTTCCCCAAGAAAAAGCCACCTTGCACGCCTCTATGTAGTGCACGTGTATTGGAGAACTGCTCTAGAGTGCTGTCTCCGAAGCTCGCAGCAATACATTTCGTGACGAAGCGGCAATCAAACAATGGCTGTCATCCTGAGCGAACGGGGCCCCAAGCGTTTTTCAGCTTGGGGGTGGTGAATCGAAGGATCTGTGGTTGTTTTGCAACGAACTTCGAAGACACCATACTCGATGGTTTTTCTGTTCCCTGCTCACTGTGAACTACGAACTGCCTTTACCGCAGCGGCTGCAACGGCAGGTTCTCTGCAACAATCGCGCGATTCCACGCGGCCTTGAAGTCCCCGGCCGGCGTGCGTCCCAGCCGATGCGTCAGCAGCTTCGCGGCCACGGCGCGCGCAACGCCCAGTTGCTTCGATTGTGCCTCGGTCAGCCGTGCTGCCTGCGTATTCGTCGTGCTCGTGTTGGCTAAAATCACATCCACGGCGGCCACGGCAATCGCCACCAGAGCCGCGTACTTCGAGGTGGAAGAGATGCTGCCGAGCACCGTCTCCACGCCCGCTGCCGCCGTGTTCAGCAGCCCCGCGCTTGACGATGAATCCCAGTGATTCGCGATGGCGTTCAGCGATTCGGCGGCCACCTCCAGCTTCGCGGCCGCGTCGGCGTCCGAAGTGCTCAACGCCGCCGAAAGGCTGGTGAGCGCCGAAGACAGTGCCACCGCGTCGTTTTGCAACTGGCTTGAGGTCACAGTGCATCCGGCCAGCGTCAGTGCCGGCACCAGTGCGGCAAGCGCCAGAACCGTGCCTAATTTGATCCCCTGCTTGATCGTTGTGCCGCTGGTGCTGCCACTGTCGCTCGGGTCTTTGGCCAGCAGACCCAGCAATGCCGTGGCCAGCGCGCCAATCAGCGAAACCACCGTTCCCGTTCCCGCCGTGCCCAGCGTGATGCTTTGTTGCACAAGCACGCCGGCCACCGTCGCAATTGCGATCAGCACACCGGCGGCCGAAGTCTTCGGATGCTCCCAGATATTCGAAATCCACGCCATGCGAAACACTCCTTTACAAACAAAGCCTCCGCAAACCGGCGCACGATGCGCGCGGTTCGCGGAGGCGATTTCTTCGGATATGTTTCAGGCTACGGCAGAGAGGGATAATCTTCGGCAAGGGCCGGGATGTTACTTCACCGCGTCGCGCCGCACATAGCGCCGACCTACCGCGATGTACTCACCGCTGACCACGCGGGCAATCGCCTCGGAATACGCAATATGCTCCTCGACCAGAATCCGCTCGGCCAGCGTGTGCACGTCGTCCGAGTCAAGCACCGGCACCGCGCGCTGCACAATGATCGTGCCATGGTCCAGATGCTCGTCGACAAAGTGCACCGTGCAACCGGCAATCTTCGCTCCGTACTCAAAGGCTTGGCGTTGTCCGTCGAGCCCCGTGAATGCGGGCAGAAGTGCCGGATGAATGTTGAGAATTCGATTCGGAAAAGCAGCAATAAACTCCGGCGAAAGCAGTCGCATGTAGCCGGCCAGAATCACCAGATCGACCTTGTGCTCCTTCAGGCAGGCGATCACGTCGGCATCGTGCTCGGCACGCTTTCTGCCCTTCGATACAAGCACCGCGTGCGACAGCCCCAAGCGCTCGGCCTCGGCGATTCCACCGGCATCGGCCACATTCGCGATCACCACGGCGATCTCCGCGCCCTTCAGTTTTCCCGCGCGAATCGATTCGGCAATCGCCAGAAAATTCGAGCCACGCCCCGACAGCAACACACCCAGCCGCACCGGCTTCATTCGTCCATCCCCTGCGCAAAAAATCGGTTGAAATGCAGCGATGGGCGCGATCTCCGCGCCCATCCTGTTCTCTGCATAACTCACTGTGAACTCTGAACTATTCACTATTCACTATTCACTGCGAACTGCGAACTGCGAACTGCCTTTTAGATGTACTGCACGCGTCGTTCGCCCTTGGTGATGCGGCCGATCACGAAGAACTTTTCTTCGGCGCGATCAAGCAGGTTTTTGGTGCGCTTGAACTTGTCGGCCGGAATCGCCGCGATCAAACCAATGCCCATGTTGAAGGTACGCAGCATCTCGTCCTCTTCCACCTTGCCCAACTCGCGCAGGTGCTCGAAGATCGGCAGTGCCGGCCAGGAGCCGAGTTCGATCTGCGCCGTCGTGTTCTTGGGCAGAATGCGCGGCAGATTTTCCGTGATGCCGCCGCCGGTAATGTGCGCCATGCCCGTCGTTACGCCCGCCGTCACCAACTTCTGAATCACGTGCAGATAGCTCCGATGAGTCTTCATCAGCGCCGCGCCTGCCTTTTCCTTGATGGGCGTCACGTACTGCGAAGGCTTGTAGCCGGCCACCTCGAAAAACAGCTTCCGCGCCAGCGAATAGCCGTTGGTGTGCAGACCCGTCGAAGGCAGGCCGATCAGCACGTCGCCCGGCTTGATG
>Ga0224528_1001881_pt1 | contig 12852 bp, 7 predicted proteins | sample CBST25metaG_2_FD_179888 | JGI IMG/M metagenome (GOLD analysis project Ga0224528, IMG submission 179888) | Peat soil microbial communities from Stordalen Mire, Sweden - C.B.S.T25 | ecosystem: Environmental > Terrestrial > Soil > Wetlands > Peat | place: Sweden: Norrbotten County, Stordalen Mire...
GGCCTTTTCGGCGCTGGGCTATTTTGTGCTTCAGCCCAACCCGCGGGGCAGCTTTGGGCAGGGCGAGGCCTTTGCCCAGGCCAACCGCCAGGATTTCGGCTACGGCGATTTAGAGGACATTCTGGCCGGAGTGGACACGGTGGAGGCGCAGTACCCAGTGGATCCGAAGCGGGTGGGCGTGACGGGCTGGAGCTATGGCGGGTTCATGTCGATGTTCGCCGTGACCCGGACACAGCGCTTCAAGGCGGCAGTAGCGGGTGCGGGGATTTCGGACTGGCAGAGCTACTATGGGGAAAACTCAATCGACCAGTGGATGACACCCTACTTCGGCGCCTCGGTGTACGACGACCCGGCGGTGTATGCGAAGAGCTCGGCGATCAACTTCATCAAACAGGCGCGGACGCCGACGCTGGTGGTGGTGGGCGACCGGGACGGGGAATGCCCGGCACCGCAGTCGTTCGAGTTCTGGCATGCGCTGCGGGCGCAGCACGTTCCCACGCAACTGGTTGTGTATCCCAATGAGGGGCACGGCTTTTCCGACCCGGCCCACCGCCGCGACGTGCTGGAGCGGGCCGTGGATTGGTTTGGCCGTTACATGCCGGAAGCCGATTAGGTCTGCTCCCCATTGAGGGGGTAGCGGCGTCTATGGAAGAGGCGGTGGAGAAACGGCTTGGGCAGGCCTGAGCCGGGGGCCACTCCGCCCTGATACACTTTTGCTTGGAGTATCGCGAGCGCGTGCCGTTAACGGACCGCTCCAGCAGAGCGTTTTTCCAATTCCCGTGGCGTTTCCGGCACCGGCCGAGGCGGTTCTTTCATCAAGAAGGAGCCCGCTGAGCCGAAAAATCCGGACTGCGGCAACTGGAGACTCGCAATAACCCATTTTTCTGACGGATTCGGAGAGACCGTTCCGCGGTTCGACAAAGCGGGGCGGGGAGGATTCATGCGGCGGTTTTTGACGCTTGTTTGCTTGTTATGCCTGGCCCTGCCAGCCGGAATTTCGATCTCCGGTTGCTATCGCAACCCGGCGGCGAATTATTGCAACGGTAAGGGTTACGGGTTGAAAGACACCGACGTTGCTTCGATCACGCTGCAGCCCGCAACCACGGGTCTTTCCCTGGCTTTCGGGCAAACGCGGCAGTCCAACGCGCCCTCGGCTCTTAACTGCCATAGTGAGTCGGCCGGCGTATCGTCCTACACTTACGGCACCACCAACAACCAGTTGGTGGATGTTTCCCCCACCGGAAACATCTGCGCTGGAACGTGGAACCGGAATTCGGCTGGCGGCATCCCCAACTACACCATCTGCACCGCGCCCAGCCCGCTGCCTGTATCTACGGAAGGGCTGCCCTACGCCTCGGCCTATCTGACGGCCTCCGCCTCTGGAGTCACCTCCAACCCGGTGCAGGTCTTCGTTCATGCGCAGGTGACGTCGATCTCGCTTGTGGGACCGCAGCAATGCCTCTCGCAAAACGAGCAGGCGCAGTTGGACGCACAGGCGTGCTACAGCGCCACCGTGGACGGAGTGCCGACCAACGCTCTCTTGTGCGCGCCAACCTCGGTGACTTCGAACTATGCGTGCCCGAAATTGACATCCACGGTGCCCAGTTGCACGAGCTCGATCGGCACCCTCAGCTACAGCCTCGGCTCTTCCGCGGTCGCTTCGATCAACACTTCGACCAACCAGATTACTGCCCTGCTGCCTGGCACGACCGCCGTCACGGCTTCGCTCACGGGCACGGGTTCGTCCGCGGGCTACTTCTCCACCTGCCCGCCCAAGTCGATCAGCGTGACCATGGCCAACGGAGACACCAGCGGCACCATCACTCAGGGCGTGACACAAAATCTGGTCACCACCGTTTACGACAACAATCTTGACCGATGCCCCGAGACCGGATGCGTAATCACCGGCCTGACGCTGGACTATCAGTCGACCGATCCGATCGACATTGCGGTAAGCAGCAGCGGAGCCGTTTCCACCAGCCTCCCCGGCCAGGCCTCGGTCTACGCCATTTGCCAGCCGTCTACCTGCAATCCCGCCCCAATCAATGAAATTGGACTCTACGGCACGGGGTTGTCGGTTTCTTCGAATTCGGTAAACATCAGCACGCCCGGAACGGACAGTGCGTATGTGTGGGTCGCAGCACCGGGTCAGTCGCAGTACATCGTGCCGATCGATCTGCTGCAGGGCACTGTGGGTTCCACGATACGCCTGCCCTACGTTCCCAACTCGATGATCATGGATCGGACCGGCTCGAGCATTTACTTCGGTTCCTCGCGCGAGCTGATGATCTATAGCGCCAGCACCAGCGCGCTGACGCTGACCAAGCAGGACACCAGCGTCCCAGGCGTGGTACTGGCCGTGTCGCCAAACAATGCATCGGTGCTGATCAACTCCCAGACCAATGTGAGCCCGACCTTCTACATCTACAATTCAGGCGGCACCATCAGCTCGACCTTCGCAGGCATGGGCGCGGCAGCCGCCTGGACGCCGGACTCGAAGACCCTCTACATCACCGACAGCGCGGCTCTCGGTGGCCTTCACACCGACACTCTTTACGTCTACAACAACAACACCGGGTGGACCACGTACGACCTGGGCAAAACCACTGGCGGGTCGCAGAGTCTGGCGATTACCATCCCCGGTGTGGGCGCTTATCTGAGCGGTAGCGCCGGATTCAATACCGTCGCCCACACCTGGTGCCCGACCGGAACCATCGGCAACTACGCCAGCATGAGCTTCTATCCGGAGGGCGATACGGTAGCCGTTCAGACGGATGTACTGGCCGCCACCACCGATGGACAGCACATTCTTGGCGCGGCGATCCAGGGCGGTGGTGCGACGCTCTCCGACATCGGCGTCACCATTCCCAACGGCGATTGCCCGGTGCAGAGTTCGACCGGCGTGCTCGCGCCGCTGACTATCAAGCACACGCTCAATCCGGCGCAACTCAGCCAGGTCAACGCCACAGCTATTAACCAGGTGATTCCGTCTCCGGCTTCCAACCTCGCTTTTATTACCTATGACGGGTCCACGCCGGGCGCGCCGCTACCCTACTACGTGCCCGGCTCCAACGGCGCGGCCGGCACGGTCAACTATGTGAAGCTTACCGGAGCCTCGGCGATCACCGCCCCTCTGGCGGGCGCCTTCACTCCGGACAACAAGCTCTTCTTCGTCTCCACCGCGGGCGACAACATGATCCACTACATCAGCGTGCCGACGCTGACCGACACGCAGCAGATCAGCCCCAACCTCCCGGTGTGTACACCGAGTTCGGCCACTGACCCCGAGAGTTCGGCCACCGACCCCGACTGCCTGAACAAGACCGCGCCAGCAAGCGGCGTTGTCCCGGCTACCGCAATCGCCGTCAAGCCACGGTCCACCACCTAACCAGAGACGCAAGAGAATCGACACGGAAGGGCCGGCCAAGCGCCGGCCCTTCCGCTTTTCCAGTCATAGACCGCTCCCCCCTCGCGCAATTTCTTGCTGCCGGGTGGGGGGAGGCGCAAAGTCCAACTCAATTCAGGGGACGCGAGTTCCCCACCCCCGCACGATAGAATCAAGGAATGATTAAGGGAATTTCCTTCCTTCGTCCGGCAGGGAGCGCGGCGGTCTACGACCGGCTGGCCAGCTTCTTTTCTGCGTTGGGTTTTGAGCCCGGCAAGGGCTGGAACGAAAACGACAGCCGTGGCGCAGCGTTTCTGGCTCCGCTCGGCAATCTTGAATTTGTCGATGGCGAGTTCCCTTCGACCGCCGATGTGCTGGTCGAGGTCACCGCGCTCGATGCCGTTCACCAGGCCGCGGCGACGTGGCTGCGTGCCCAAGCCGGCGAAAAGGCCGTTGCGCGGCTCTCCGCCATTACCGAGACGCACTGGAAGTCCTCGATCTTTACCGTCGAGCCCGAAACCGGATTCGCCTTCAGCTTCTGGGCATGGACCGACCCTGTCAAAGCCAAGCCAGTAGCCATGGAAGGCGATCTTTCCGCAGCGGGCATGAAGTTTGCCATCGTTGTGGCGCGCTGGAACGCGGTGATTACCGAGCGGCTTCTGGATGCTGCTCTGGACGCGCTGCTGCGCTCTGGCGCCAAGCGGGCCGACATCGAGGTAGTGCGGGTTCCCGGCGCGTGGGAGATTCCCTCGGCTGCCCGCACCATTGCCAACCTCGGCAAGGTGGACGCGATCGTGACCCTGGGCTGCCTGCTGCGCGGTGAAACGGCGCACTACGAAGCCATCTACAACGAAGTCTCCCGCGGCATCGGCCAATCGCAGCAGGAGACCGGCATTCCCCACAGCTTTGGCGTGCTCACCTGCGAGACACTGGAGCAGGCTCTGAATCGCGCCGGCCTCAAGGCAGGCAACAAGGGCTTTGAGGCGGCCGCAGCGGCCATCGAGATGGTCAGCCTCACCCGCAAGCTCAAGCAAGGCGGTCCTGCTTGACCGCCGCCGGGGTGCATCACTCGTCGGGGCGCCGTAAATCGCGCGAGCTAGCCATGCAGATGCTCTTTCAGGCAGACATCGGCAAGCAGACTCCGGACCAGGTCCGCGCCAACTTCTGGAAAGCCGCCGACGAGGTCGAGCCAGATGTGCGAGGTTTTGCCGAGGATCTCTTCCGCGTGGCCATTACCCACCAGGAAAAGATCGACGAGCTGATCGTGGCCAACTCCAAGCACTGGCGGCTGGAGCGGATGCCGGCCGTAGACCGCAACCTGCTGCGCATGGCGGTAGGTGAGATGCTGGGCTTCAAGGGTACGCCCTTCCCCATCGTCATCAACGAAGCCCTCGAAATCGGCCGCCGCTTCTCTGCGCCGGAGTCCATCAACTTCCTCAACGGCATGTTGGACGCCATTGCGCGGAGCTTGATCGGCAAGTAGGGAAAAAGCAGGGATCAGAAAGCTGGTCCCGCAGCTCATTCCGCGTTCTTCAGCAGCCAGTAGTCAAATCCATCCATAATGGCCATGAGCGCCGCCTGGTTCAAATCGCTGTTTACGCCCGCGGTGACCCATGGCTCGTGGCCGTCGGCAAAGAAGCTGACTGTGACGCGCACGTGGGCCGCCGAGTCCTGGGCTGTCACGTCGAGAGCCGTCACGGTGAAGGTGCCCAGACGCATCTTGGCCAAGGCCGGATACCACTTTTCCAGCTCGCGGCGCATGGCCTTGGTCAAAGCGTCCACCGGACCCGCGCCCTCTGCCCTGGTGGTGACAATCGTGGATTCGCCGATGCCCAGCGACATGAACGCCTGAACAAAGCGGCTGCCGGCCTCGTCGGACTCGTCGAAGACCCTCCAACTCCGCACGCTGAAGCGATGCGGCAGCGTCTCCAGAACCCTCATGCTGGCCAGCTTGAACGAAAGCTCGCTGGCCGTGAAGCCGCCGCCTTCGATCATGTTCTCGTTCGCGTCGATGAAAGCTTGCGCCTGCGTGGAGTTGAGAGCAACGCCCAGCGCCTCGGAGAGCAGGATGATGTTGGCCTTGCCCGATTGGCCATTGACGCCGATGGTGGGGTTGGCGCCGACCAGGGCCGGATCGCACCATAGATAAGCTCCCGGATTCTTGCGTTCGCTGCTGCCGTGCATGCCGGCCCAGGTGCCGAATGCGCCGGGCCCGACAATGGGTGCTCCATGCGGCGGCTCCAGCCCGAAGGCGGCAAAGGCCGAGTTGGCCAGGCTGGTGAGGCCGCTGAGCGAGGTGGAAGCAACAAACTCAGCCTCGCCGCGTAGTTGCATGCTGCCGATGACGGTGGTCAGGTTCACGTTGCCGCAGCGTTCGCCGGTGCCCAACAAGGTACCCTGAATCTGTACCGCTCCAGCCAGGATCGCGGCCCGGCTGTTGGCGACGCCGAGGCCGCGGTCGGTGTGCCCGTGAAAGCCGAATCTCGCGCCGGGATAGTCCCGCGTGAGCCCGCCAATGACCTGGGCGACTTCTTCCGGACTGGCTCCGCCGGTGGTGTCGCAAATGACGATGCGGCCCACCCGCTGGCCGACGCATTGCGCGACCATCTGGTGGAAGTACTCCAGACTGCGCTGTTTCGATGCGGGGTCGCACGCAATGCCGTTTTCCCTGCGGCCGCAGACGGCGTCCATCCCGTGCTCGAAATCCACGAAGACCTCCAGGCCGCTGTCCTGAAGGTATGCAATGGTCTCGAAAGCCATGAGGAGGTTTTCTTCCGGCGTGGTTTCAAGAGACTTTTCAACGTCCAGCAGCCGGGATTTGACCACCAGGGCTGCGATGGGCACGCGCTGCTTGTGGCTGATGATGAATTGCGCGTCGGGCCAATCCTGGACCCTGGTTTCCCGGCCGCGGGTTCTGCCGAACAAGGCCAGTTCCATGGCCCCCGTATTGACGGAATGAAGGGCGGTGGTCAGGTCTTCCACAAAGCGGTTGGCGCCCGCAAAGCCGATCTCCGCATAGCGAACGCCAAAGACGGCCATGCGCTCGAGAAGGCCGACGGCATTGGGCACTGAGATTTCGAGATTTGGCTGCTGCAGCCCGTCGCGGAGGCTGGTCTCAAAGAGTTCGACTCTTCTGTTTTCCATTTCCCTCATCTGTCCCCGTTCCCGCCAGAAAGAAATCACCTTCGCGAAGATGGGTTGCGCGCGAAAAGACTCTACGCTTCCATGGTAACTGTACGGCGAGTTGAACGGAGGGAATGAGCTACGCCAGCTTCCAGCCCAGGCGCCGGGCGCGCTCGCGGTGCCGCGCCGAAAGCGCATGGTTCGGTTCTTGCCCCGAGAGGCCGATCCACAGCTTTCCCACAGGCTTTGCTGAAATTGTAGGGAGTTCCCCTTGCGTCAGTTGTCCTTGGCCACCGCCGCGGCAGCTACATCGACTTTCAGCGGCAGAGGCACTTCCAGCGTTCCGGTGCGGTCGTTCAGCCGGTCGCGGACGGCGATGCGGATATATGCTGCTCTCGACGGCACTTCCAGTTCCTGCTCACAGAGGAAGAGTGACCCGAACTTCCCGTCCGGATTGGCGTCGGTGGAGGCGATCCCCTCATTCAAGATGCTGTTGATCAATACGCCGTCTGCATCGAAGGCCACGGCGGCAAACTCCAGCATCGCCGTCTGCCCCTTGCGCACTGCCAACTGTTTCAACTCCGGATCGAAGACGTCATAGTCGATGACGTATTTCTGCAGCTTCACAGGTTTAAGCGGCTTCGGATGGGCATCCTTGCGGCGGGTGCGGAAGTAAGCCGGCGAGTCCTCTAGCGTTTGCATCTGCTCGGCGGTAGCCAGGCGGGGCGCTCCCACCGCTCTCAGGTGGGCGCTGAAGAGCAGATCGTGCAGCATGGGCGCGCCGTGCTCGATGTTTGCATAGAGCGTGTCCGCGGCCTTGGCGGCCAATGCGCGCGCCTGTGATGTCTTCGGCTTGTGCTCCACCTGCGTCTCGTCGTCCGGGACGCTATAGTAGAGCTGCCGGTAATTCAGCGTGTATCCGCTTTTTTTGGCCAGCGTCACTTCGATGTGGCGTTCCAGGCCATCGTATTTCGTATGCGTCGGCGCATAGCTCAGCGAGTAGTAGTTTTCTCCGTGCACCAGAGCCTTGTCGAGCAACTCGTTCACGCGATTGTTGCCGTAAAACGCCTTGCCGCCGGTGGCCTCGGCAATGGCATCTGCGTACTGGCCATTCGCAACAAAATCCAAAGGATCGTTGTCCGTCACAATCCCTTTCACGTCAACGGGATAAACTGCGATCTGGCTGCGCATCATAGCCGCATAGGTCTCTCTGAGCATTTCTTTTTGCTGAGAGCTCCAGTCATTGATTTCCGGTGTGGTGCCAGGAAAACCTCTCCCACTGAAAAAAACTGTCCGAGTGGTGCCAAGGTCGCTCTTGCCCGTCATCGTGGGGCCAACCGGAACCGGGAAAACGCCCGAGAGCCAGAGCAGATTCTTCCTTCCCGGAATCCCGCTCATGTACTCGGCGAGAAACTTCATGTTGGACATCGCTGCGACCGGGTCATCGTATCCAAAGATGTCTCCAAGCAGGAAGACGTCGGGAAGGTGCGGGCCGGGGCCCTTGGAGAGAATGGCCGCGCGCAACAACGTGTGGTCGCTGGTGAATCCCTGCACCAGGTGCAATCCGTCAGCGTTCACAAACAGCGCCATGCGCGTCCCCCGCTGCGCCTTGTCCACAAATTCCAGCAACTGACGGTGAAAGCTCATCTGATCAGTCTGCGCGGTGTTCACCATGTCGTAGTAGAGGATGTAAAGCGGTCCCCGTTCCGGCTCGCGGGGCAGGTTGACAAAGGTATCTGTGGGCAGGGGCGGCAGCTTGGGAGAGAGAAAGCCGGGAGCGGAGCCGTCGAAATAATCGAAGGTGAGAATGCTCTGGGTCTTCTTGTTTTCCTTGACGATGAAGTCCTTCTTTGTGAGCCCGTGCACCGGGTTTCCCTGCTTGTCCATCACCACGATGTCGACCGGAACGCGACGCACATCGAGGCGGAAGACATATCCCTGCTGGCTTGCTGTTTGGTTCTCGGCGACCGTCGTTGCCAACGGCAAAGCCAGCAATACTGTCGCAAGAACGAATCCAGATTTGTGCATCGGACCTTCTTTCGACCGCTCCGGACCGGTCGATCGAGCCGGGAGCTGAAGACCGGCTCGCTGCATCGGCCTTCTCCCGAAGGCCCTTTTACCCCGCTGCGTTGATTGATCAGGAGTTTCCGCCAGCCAGTTATGCTCATCCGCAAAGAATTCTACAAGTTGGGATGCACTTCCAATGAGAAACGTTCCGAGACAAAAAATGCGGCAGCGTAACCAGTGGCCGGGAGCGGGCTATTTCGCTGCCGCCGCGCGCCGATCCTGCTATCCTTGGTGAGTGATCGAGTACGCACAAATCAGGGGAGTTGCCGCGATTGCGCTGCTCTTGCCCATGGCTCTGGTGGCCTGCCACAAGGAAGAACAGGCGGTTGTCGGAGTTGCCCAGCACGCGGTGAATGCCGAACATCAGGCCCAGGCCGCGGCCCAGGCCTCCGCCACCGAAAAGGACACCCAACGAGCCGCCCTGGCGCATATCCCTTTGCCCACCAAGAGCATGTATGTGGATGTGCATGAGCCGGGCGCGTGGGTCAATCCCTTTTTATCGGTCGATACAGCCACTCTGAACCTGCGCGTATCCCTTGCCGACGCCAATCCCAGCACCATGGGGCAGGGCGGCGTTCTGCGTCCCGAAGGCGCGCGACGCCAGGAACTGCAGTTGCGCCCGGCAGACCTGGCGCAGGCTCTGATCGCCCTGCCTCCGGCTGCCTGGCGCTATGGCCGCGTGATCGCCGTCGCCGAGTCGCCGGTGGCCAATCCCAAGGACCGCCCCAAGGTCCGCCGGAACATGGAAGCGACGATCAAGCAACTCAACGACCTGGGCATCGTGGTCGAAGAGTGGCCCACGCGGTAAGGCCGCGTGCCGCTTGCCTGCAAGAAGCACGCCCTAGAAATTGATCGTGATCTTCGCCGTCAGAGCCCGCGGAGAGACATAGTGCGTGCCGCTGAAGGTGGAGAGAAAGTTGTACAGGGCGTATTTGTTGGTTACGTTGATGGCAGTCAGATCCAGGTTCACCTTGTAGCGGTCGGCGTGGAAGAGATTTTCCTTGCCTACCGTGGCGTCGAAGAGATCGCGCGGCGCAATGCGCGGGGGGTTCTTGTCGTTGTCGCCGGTGCCGGGCGTGGGAATTTTCAAGAGCGACGAACCGAATTCAGAAGCCAGGCAGGCCGCCGGCAAGGGATTGCCGGGAGTCGCGCTGACTCCATTGCAGGTCAGTCCGGCCTGAAACTCTTCGTCGGCGGTCAGGTCGCCCATGCTGATGGCAGGCTGAGCGTTGAGTGTGGCGGACGAGTCGGCGCAGGCGCTGTTGGGGTCGTTCGAGAGCGGGTTGTAGCAGGGCGCGGCGCCGGCCACCTGGCCCGAGTCGTAGCGCCAGTTGAAGCCGGCCCAAAGGCCATTCAGCATCTTGCCGTGCGAGAAGGTGTACTGGAGGTGCGTGGTCTGGTTGAACTTCTCGTCGTGGTCGATGCGGAAGGGCAGGCCGGTGTGGCCTACGGTGGCTCCGGCTCCAGCTACCTGCGGGGGATAGATGCGCGCAGCTACCGAAGACATTACCGCGTACGCCGTGATGTGATGGAACTCCGGAACCTCCAGATGCAGCGCGTAGCCAGGGATCTTCGAGTTATGCCAGTCAATGGGGAAGGTGATGGGCGTGTTGCCCAACACGCTGAAGTCGAAGGCATTGTGCGTGTACTTCCAGATGTATTCGCCGCTGAAGATCAGGTGTTTGCCGAAGGCCTGCTGCAGGCCGGCGTGAAACTCATTGCGATAGCCAGGGTTGAGGGTTCCGGAGACGCCCGCGGTGCAGTTGAGCAGCGGCGCCAGAACCGGGTTTGCGCAGCCGTTGCTGGACAACACCAGGTTCTCGTTGAAGGGCGTCTCCAAAGTGCGCGCGTAAGAGACGCGCAGCACGGTCGCAGAGGGCTTGACGCTGTAGGCAATGCCCAGGCGCGGCTCCGCTTGGCTGGCCGCGGTGAGGCCGTTGTAAAGATCGCCGCGCAGGCCCAGGTTGAAGAGCCAGTTGCCCGCCTTGATCTGGTCCTCGATGTAGAGAGCCATTTCCTTGATGTCGCCATGGCCGGAATACTTGTAATAGCCGCCGCCGCGGGTAAGGTCGTAGGGCGCCAGAACCGACAGATAGTTCGGATTCGTGTCGGCGGGGCATTGCGACGGATCGGAGTAACCGGGGAGAGAGCTTCCGCTGGCATCGACGCAGGGCGAATTATAAGTCGCCTCCACTACACCCAGGCTGTCGTTTTCATTCAGAAAGGTGTGCCCGTACTGCACACCGGCCTTGAGGTTGTGCATTCCCTTGGCGTAGGAAACGTCCGCATGGATCGCGGCGTTGGTCAGCGTGCGGTTCTGGACGATGGATGAAGTCTGCAGGTTGGCGGGACCAAGATCGGCCAGCGGATTGTGGCTGGGGTAGTAATTATAGTCGTCCCTGCGGACAAAGGCGCCGAGGTTGAAGACCGAGTTATTGCCGATGATCCGTGTATAGGTCGGCGAGATGTTGATAGTCCCGATCTTGGAGTGCTGGTCGGCGTTACCGACGTTGGCGAAGACCGGACTGGCGCTCGCGCCGCCGCTCACCACGTTCAGCACGTTCAGGCTGTCGTAGGAGTTGGGCGTTTGAAACCAGGAGCGGCTGTAGTTCAGATCCAGATGCAGCGAATCGACGGCGGTGAAGGCATAGTCCACGCGGTCGAAGACATTCTGCTCGTTGCCCTTGTCATGGAAGACGGCGAACTCCGGGGGGTCGAGGAAGCGGCCGGAGTTGAGCCCGTCGGCCTCGGCGAAGTTACCCCACTTCTTGGTTCCATAGGCCAGGTCGGCTCCGGCCGTGGCCGATCCGAAAGCTCCGTAGGAACTGGTGATGCTGCCGGTGGGCCGCGCGACGCCTTGGCCGGAGCGGGTGGTAGCTACGATGACAAGGCTAGTCTTGCCGCCGTACTCGGCCGGCGGAGCGCCGCTGATGACTTCGATGGATTGAACCGAATTGGAGGGAATCTGGTTGGAGAAGACCTTGCTCTGCTGATCGGTGATCGACTGGCCGTCCACGGAAAAGGAGTTCTCCGCATGGTCGCCTAGGCCGTGCATCTGGCCGTCGGAATCGGCGGAGATGCCGGGAGTAGAAAGCGTGACCAGCGAACTGAGCGAGGAAGAGGCGCTCTCCATGGGGAGTTTGTCCATCTGCGCGCGGTCCACGTCGGTGTGAAAGGTGGAGTCGGTTTCGACGAGGTCGCCGCCCGCCTCGACCGTCACCGTCGTGTCGGAGGTTGCGATTTGCAGTACCAGTTTGAGGTTGGTTCCTACCACGGAGCGAATCTCAACGGATTGGCTGAGAGGAGAGAATCCTGGCGCGGCGACGGCGACGCGATAGGGATTGAAGGGAATATTCGGGAAGACGAACTGGCCAGAGGCATCGGTGGTAGCCGTGCGGCTGAGGCCGCTGACCGCGTTGTTCAGGCTGACCGTAGCGCCCGGAATCACAGCGCCCGATGGATCGGTAACGGTGCCGCGGACCTCGCCGGCATTGCCGTTTTGCGTCGGGGGATCGGAGGCCGCAAGGAGCAGGACGGAGAGCGGAAGAATGCAGAGAATTGTGCCGAATTTGAACGGCATAGAGTGACTCCTGACGATGGCTGGATGTTGCGGGATTAGAGCCGCGGGGGGGAAGTCCTCGGCATCCTCTAAGAGAGACGTCCTTACAGCGATTTCGGAGCTGGCTATGCTGGTAGATTCCGAAGGTCGCCGCATTTGAAAGCGGAGAGATTCGGCTACCGAGCCACAACGGAAAACCGGAAGGACGACCTAACAGCCGACTGGAGGCGGGCGGGTGTAGAGCTTGGGATGGCGGTGGCGCAGGACGGCGATGGGTTCAAAGACCGGCGCGGAGCAGGAGAGCCTGACCAGCACGACGACAGCTGCGGCAACGGCCACGGGGGCTGCCGAGTGCAAAACAACGCACAGTTGGCAGTGGTCTGCATCGCTTTGGAGAGAGTGGGCATGCGCGACTTGAGCGACAGTCAAGAGCGTCAGCAGGACCAGGCACACCACCGCAACCAGCGGCAAAGCCGGTTGTTTGGAGCCGCCTGGCCGGCGGAAGTTTGCCCAAAATCGGATCAGCGGTACACCCTCTCCCCAAGTTTATACCGGGATGGATCGGTTGGGGACGGTGAGCCGATTGCCGCGCCAGGGCAATCGCATGAACATCATTTGAGTCCCAAGAGATCGGCTCGATAGCGGTCGGAGGTAGCGGCGATGATTCTTCGCGTTTTGATGCTTCCTTTTCGTTTGACCGGGTCGAGGCGGATGAGAT
>Ga0224528_1001882_pt1 | contig 12851 bp, 15 predicted proteins | sample CBST25metaG_2_FD_179888 | JGI IMG/M metagenome (GOLD analysis project Ga0224528, IMG submission 179888) | Peat soil microbial communities from Stordalen Mire, Sweden - C.B.S.T25 | ecosystem: Environmental > Terrestrial > Soil > Wetlands > Peat | place: Sweden: Norrbotten County, Stordalen Mire...
CGGGCGTGGCTGAGCTTCCCGAGGGCGTTGAGATGGTGATGCCGGGCGACAACGTGCAGTTGACGGTGGAGCTGATCACGCCGGTGGCTTTGGAAAAGGGATTGCGTTTCGCGATTCGTGAAGGCGGCCGCACGGTGGGCGCCGGAACGGTTTCGGAGATCATCAAGTAGCAGGGAACAGCGAACAGTTGGCAGCTTACAGTTGTCAGTGTGTGGCGCGAGTTTGAAAACTGTGAGCTGATAGCTGATAGCTGTTGGCTGGAAGGATTTAGGAATGCGGGAAATCGTGTCATTGCAATGCGCTGAGTGCAAAGAGCGGAACTACTCGACGACCAAGAACAAGAAGACGACCACCGGTCGCCTGGAGTTCAAGAAGTTTTGTAACCGCTGCCGCAAGCACCAGCCGCACAAGGAAACGAAGTAAGACAGGGAACAGGGGGCAGGGAACAGGGATCAGTAAGTCCGAGGTAATGCGGGTGCTGAAAACTGATCTCTGATCTCTGACCCCTGATCTCTGCTTTTAGGGGCGTAAGCTCAACGGCTAAACTGTCGGTCTCCAAAACCGAACTTGGGGGTTCGAATCCCTCCGCCCCTGCCAGATTGAATGTACGCTGCGTCCGGCCAGAAGCCGGGCGCGAAGGATTGGAAGCATGGCATCCAAGGCAATAGTGGCGAGCGGTGATGAACGGCCCGAAAAGCGGCCGGGCAGTAATCCCGTCTCGAATTTTTTCGCCGGTGTGGTTGGCCAGTGGAAAGAATTTACGCAGTTTCTGAGTGATGTGCGCGCGGAAATGCGCAAGGTGGTTACGCCCTCGTGGAAGGAAGTGCAAGCCACGACCACGGTTGTGATCGTCGCGGTCTTTCTCTTCGGTCTGTTCTTTTTCGTGGTGGACTATGTTTTTGGTCACTCCATGGCGGCGCTGATTCACAAGCTGGGCGGCTAATACGGGCGTCCTGGGGCGCGAAACGAGAGTATGAAGATGGCAGAAGAACTGGAACAAGCCGCACAATCCGAGCAAGCCGCGCAGGCGGAATCCTCCGCCGAGCAGGGTGAGCTGGCCGAGCCGGTCGTTGAGGCACAGCCCGAGCGCAATGAACGTTTCCGCTGGTACATCCTCCACGCCTATTCGGGCTTCGAGCGCAAGGTCAAGGAATCGATTCAGAGCCGTGTCGAGGCCTTCGGGCTGACGGACAAGGTGGGCCGGGTGATGATTCCCACCGAGCCGGTGACGGAGATCGTCAATGGTAAAAAGCGCACGACCGAGCGGGTCTTTTTGCCTGGTTATGTGCTGGTTGAGATGGAGCTAGACGATCACATGTGGCATGTGTTGAAAGACACGCCCAAGGTGACTGGTTTTCTGGGTACGGGCGACAAGCCGGTGGCGCTGACCGAGGAGGAAGTGGGTTCGCTTCTCTTCCGCTCCGAGAACACCAAAGACAAGCCCCGGCTCAAGATCAAGTTTGAGAAGAACGAGCAGGTTCGCATCACCGACGGCCCGTTCGCCAACTTCAACGGCGTGGTGGATGAGATCAACGAAGATCGCGAGACCATGAAGGTGATGGTCACCATCTTTGGACGCTCCACCCCGGTCGAGCTGGAGTTTGGCAAAGTCGACAAGATTGAGTAGTTGCGGCTATTAGCCAGTAGCCTTCAGCTTCTAGCCGGTTGAGCCCACCTGGCGGGCGCCGGTTGAAGGCAAACGTTGAGGCGGCAACACCAAAATTCGTATCACAGACTGATCAGCTAGCTGCTTTAGTCAGGAGCTACTAGCTGGTTGCGAAGGAATCAAGATGGCAGCTCCGAAGAAAATCACGGGTTACGTCAAGTTGCAGATTGTGGCTGGCAAGGCCACGCCGGCTCCCCCGGTTGGTCCCGCGCTGGGTCAGGCGCAGGTCAACATTATGGAGTTCTGCAAGCAGTTCAACGCGCGCACCTCCAACAAAGAGATGGAAGGCCTAGTTATCCCGGTCGTCATCTCGGTTTATGCCGATCGCAGCTTCAGCTTCATCACCAAGACGCCCCCGGCGCCGGTGCTGCTGCTGAAGGCCGCCGGAATCGCCAAGGGTTCGGGCACACCCAACAAGGACAAGGTGGGCAAGGTGACCGAAAAGCAGGTCCGCGAGATCGCCACCCAGAAGATGCCCGATCTGAACGCCGCCTCGGTTGAAACGGCCATGAAGAGCATTCGCGGCACCGCTCGCTCCATGGGCATCGAAGTCGTCGCCTAACTCACTTTTTTCCGCATCGGAGCCCTCCCCAACAGGAGGGCTTTTGTGCGTTCAGACGATTTTTCTGATCGCAAGGATCAAGCTGATTTCCTTGCTTCATCGATACGAAAAAGGAATACCATAAAAGTAGAGAACAACTGCGCAATGCCTGTTCTCATCCGGGTGTCCAGGTGGTGAGGCGGCTCGTCCCGCCTTCCTGGAGCGATTTTCATGCCGTTGAGGGCTTTCTTCACGCCCGGCCGGCGGGGACTCGACTGCGACCTGATACAGCAGATTACAGAGGGAGCCTTCTGCCTTATTCCTTAAGGAGGAATGGATGGAAACAGCGACTTCAGTCTCCAACGATGTGTTGCATGCCGACAGTCACAGCTCACTTTCAGCCGAAGAAATTGCCAAGGCCGTTGCTCATCACAATCGTCATCATCACGGCACAGAGGCGGCCGCCAAGCCGGATGCGGGCAAAAAAAGCAAAAAATCAAAGTAAGCAATGAGCTGGCGCGCAAGTGCTGACGCCCGTGCCCCATCCTTCCGCGTTCTGCGCGGAAAGGGTGGGGAAGCATGAATTCTATTGACAAGTCAACCAGCAAATCGAAAAGCTGCTATTGCGGCCAGATGGCGTTGATTGGCCCCTTGCCCAGGCTGCTGCTCTTGCCGTTGAAGACGAAGTACATGGTGCGGCCAAAAAAGGTGGTCAGCCCCATGGCGTAGTCGCCGGTCAGGGCTGAGTCGGAGTTGGCTGGTTCGGACAGATCGTCATAGGCCACGCTGTCTCCGCTGTCGCCGGCCAAAAGCGTGGTGGCATTGGCAACGGTGTAACTGAGGCTGTAGGCGACCTTCGAGATCTCATCGCTGGAGATTCCCAGGGAAATCGTCGTATTGCTCTTGGGGCAAAAGTACCCGTCGCCGCCGGAGTTGCTCGCGCATTGCGTCAGGGCTTTGTTGTTGATGACCAGGTCATCGGTCCCGCTGTCGATGTAGGCGGTGCTGGTCGCGGTCGTGCCCACCTTCAAATTGAATTCGCCGTTGCTATTGTTGGCGATGGCCGTGGTTCCGGTGGGCGGCGTGTTGTTGGAAGGCCATGCCGATCAGCCCGTTGCCGCCAAAGTCGCTCACCGTGTCGGTTTCCGTGCCGCCTTGCGACGAGCATGCCTTGGGCACGGCAAAGGCGGTGGCCTAGGCGGCGCCAAAAACCTGGATGGGAACGCTCTTGGCGGATTTCCCGGCAATGTAAAGATCAACCGTCTTCAGTGGCCCATAGACAAAGCTGTCCACATAGGTTTCGCACTCGGTCAGATCCTTGCTTCCCGAGGTGACCGAGGGCAAAGCCTTCAAAAGCGGACTCTTGAGGGCTGTGGCGGCCACCCGCACCCCGTCCGAGCCGGAGTCGACGATAACGTGGTCGATGATCTGGCAGTTCGTCGTCGAGCCCGGGGCGCAGATTTTGATGTTGGTGTAAGACTGGTTAAACATGACGCCGTAGGTCTCCCAGTTGATGCAGGGAAAACCATCCACATAGAGCGGCGCAACGTTGGACGAGCCAATGTGGGTGGCTGTGCCGCAGCCGATGGTGGCGTTGCTGACCTGTGGCGCGGCCCCAGCCGCGTCGCCGGCCTCTTGCGCATGAGCAGCAAAGCCAGCAGCACTGCGCCGCTCAGCAGGCTGGCGAAGACGAGTGCGCGAGGAAAGCGCTTAGCGGAGGCCGGCAAGGTTCACCTCCCGGGGCACAAATTGCGGCACGTAGGCGCGGCCAGAGAAGTGGCGCATGGCCACGTGGGAGTGCAAGACAAAATCCTGTTCGACGCGGTGCAGATCGCTGTTGCGGCCGTGGCGGAGGGCTGCGGCCGGCCGCTGAAAGCGCTCGAAGTAGCTGCCCAAAAGCTGCCGCATATCGGGCCTGTGCCCTTGCCCGCTCCAGTCCACGGCAAAGACGCCGGTGTGCGCGGAAAAGTACTCGCGCACCTGGACGCCATCGGGCAGGTCCAGCAGATAAGTGGTGTAGGCAGAATGTTCGACGGTGGTCAGCGTGGCGTGTAGCTCGGCCTGATCATTCAGCACACTGTAGTAGTTGCCGCCCAGCTCGGCGCACGCCGGGACCGCGGCCAGAAAGGCGAACGCGAGAGCCGCACAGGCGCCGGTCGGCCAGCGCCAGCGGCTCACGGGGTGAAACCTACCTCTCATCGTGGACATGATCTCCTTGAGGGCGGCGTCAGCCCACGCCCCACGGCTTTCAAGACAAAAAACGCGAAAAAGGAAGTGATCCTGCATCGAAAAAATTCGCTTCTCAGCAAGCAGCGCGCTCAGATTAGCAAAGCAGAGGCCGAGTGTCGAGCCCAATCCCTTCTTTTATCGGGAAAATAAAAGTTCAAAAAAGTCTTCCCAGCGTGATAAAGACCTTGCGGTGGCCGGCGTCGCCCACCGCTCCGCCTATGGTGACCACGCCCAGCGGCGTGTTGGCCAGCAGCCCGGTCGTTCCATCCTGGCGCAGCATGGCGCGGCTCTCTGGAGACCAGATTTCTCCCGCCTCGTAGCCAAGAATCCAATAGATACCTTGTCCCAGCCCAGTCGGCAAGGCTGCAATCCGGTGCATGTAGCCGGCGCGGGCCAGGTAGGTGTCGGTGCCGCGGTACTCGTCAAATGACGAAGCGGATAGCCGCGCAGGCCCGCCCAGCGCGAAGCGGAAGGGCTCAGCCACGTTGGCGCGCAGGTAGGAGTTTACCTCGCCGCTCACTCCGGCAATGTTGCCTTGCCAGGGCCGGGTGGCGCTGAACGAGAGCTTGACCAGCGGAGCATTCGCGCTGCCCTCGGCGTGATAAAGCGCTCCGGCCGCGGCGGCCAGGCGAAAGCCGCTGGGCGATACGGCGCCGCCGGTTGCCTCGTCAATGTTGATGTGCAGTAGGCCGCTCTGCGCCGTGCCCGATAGATATGGTCCGCCTCCGACGCCGGTGGTCAGGCTCCAGTGGGTGTCCTGGGCCCGCCACTCCGTCGAAATCTGCACATGCTGAGAGAAGGTGCGGCCCGCCTCTATGCCCGCGTCCAGATCCTGCTGTAAGCGCTCGGCGACGCGCTTCTGGTTGACCCACAAATACACCGGTTCCCGCAGAATGCCAGTTTTCGGCTGGATAAAGTAACCGTTCGCGGTGAGCAGGCGGTAATACTCGGCACTCAGGTCGGTCATGTATCCGACGCGGGCTGTGGCGCGCAGTTCAGAGCCGTAACCGCCCAAATCCTGATCGACCAGGCGAAAGTTTATCTCTCCCCGGTTGATGTTCGAGGTCGAGTCAGCCAGCTCTGGCGCAATCAGCAGAAAGGGCGGCCCGGTCGAGTGTTTGCGCAGATGCACCAAAATCCCGTTGTCCGTGGGGGATAAAACGGCGTAGTTCTCCCAGCTAGCCTCATAGACGCCGCTGGCCTCGATCGGCTTGAGCGCCTGCCTGGTAGGCACCGGAGCGATGGGTTGGCCCACCAGCGGCTTCAGGTCGCGGGCCACTTGGCGGTTGGCTGCCGCCTCGCCGCCCTCGACGCGCAATTGCTGCAAATTGCCGGGCCGCGGGCTGCGGCGGCTCTGGCGGGCGGCCAGGTAAGCCTGCCAGCCCGGCTCGTCCAGAGCAAAGGGCAGCAACGTGGCGCGGCTGCCCTCGGCCGCCTTGTAGCCTGCGTCAATCAGCCCGGCGGCCTTGGCGTAGTCGCCCGAGGAAAAGCTGCCCACCGGCACATGAACCACCACATCGGCCAGCCGCTGGGCCTGCTCCACGTTGCGCGCAATGCCGGCCGAGAAGGCGCGGTTCAGCACTCCCACAATCGAGCTGGTATCGACGCCGTTCAGGGGCGAGTCCTCCAGCCGCACGGCAATCACCACATCGGCGCGCAACTCGTTCTTCAACACGTCGGTGGGCAGGTTGTCCAGGATCCCGCCATCCACCAGAAAATGCCCGTTCGCCGCCTCGACCGGTGGAAAGACCCCGGGAATCGAGATCGATGCGCGCACCGCCTGAGGCAGCGGGCCACTGGAAAAAGTCACCGGCTCCAAGGTGTTCAGGTCGGTCGCCACGCAGCGAAAGGGAATCGGCATCTGGTTATAGTCCAGCTCCCGGCGGTTGTCGGCGGGCATATTGGTGGTCAAAAACTGGTTCACGCCAATATCGTTCAGCAGCGCATTGCGCAGCGCGGGGCCGTGACGCAACCCAATATCGAGCGCCTGAGGCAGATCGCGCATGTCCTGCCGTCGCCGGTAGCTGGAGTCGGCATAGGCCGTTTGCAGCGTGAAAACCTGTGTGAAGGCGTCGCTGACGGCCAACGCGCGCAGTTGCGCCGGCGATTGGCCGGAGGCGTAAAGCGCGCCCACCAGCGCGCCCATGCTGGTGCCGGAGATGCGGTCGATGGGAATGCGGTGCTCTTCAAGCCATTGCAAAACGCCCACATGGGCCAAGCCCAGCGCTCCGCCGCCCTCCAGGGCAATGCCCACGGCTGGCCGCCCGGCCGGAGCCACGGCGGGCAGTGCGGAAGCCGCCGGAGGCGCGGCGGGGATGCTTTGCGCTCCTGCACTCAGCGGCACGAGGAGGGCGACAATGAGAGCGGCAATCTTCCAGTGCATCTGACACCTCCAGCAAATCTGAGCACCTGCTCCACACAGACATCAAATTGACGCTCCAGCACAGGATACGTCTATCCAATCAAGAAAAACGCTCTGTGTTTCATCCATTTCGCGCTCTTTACGGAACCTTGCAAAAAAGCCTCGAAGGTGGCTATTTCTTGAGAGAAAATTCACTAGGCGGGCTTGCTCTCTGGGTATAGCCATACTCGTTCCGCAAGAGCCGGCAACCGCGCGCGAAGCACAAAAAGGCCCCCTTAGAAAGAGGGCCTTCCCGCAGTCGCGCCAAGCAGCGCGCGTAGAGGTTGAGCTGTTACCGCCCTATTTCGACGGGGCCGGGGTGAAGGACTCGCGCCTGCGGCCGGGCTCTGGTTTGGGCTTGGGTTTGGGCGCCTTCTTCGCTTCTTTCTTACCTTTGTCTTTGCTTCCCATGGTTGCAAATATGACACAAAAGGGGCCTCCAAGGAAAGTTTTTCGCTCAATTCGCTCTCGTGCGAAACAAAAATAGAGCCAAACAAAGGCGAAAATACCGAAGAAACCAGCCCTTTCAGATCACTAGCCAATACGAAGGCAGGGCACCACAGGCGCTTTTGCGTCTCTCAGCACAGCAGCCGACTTCCGCGCCTTATTCCTGGCGCGGACCAGCCGAAGGCAGTTGGCCCCACCGCGGGTGGTGGTTAGTTGCCTTGCGGCTGGGTGGCGAGGGGCAGGGTTGTGGGAACGCTGGATGCTCCCAGTACGGTGAAGGAGTTGAAAAAGCGGGCTACGTCTTGCTCGCGCCGTGCGCCGCGCGAGGGGAAAACCGCGATCAGCATATAGAGCCGGTCGCCAGAGTAGAGCAGGCGCGAGTCCATCACCCCGCCGCCCGCATTGTGCGCCACCAGGTCACGCGCCGGAACCCCGCCAGGGGAACTGCTGGTTTCGTTGGTCAGCGAGGTTTGAGTGCGCTCCAGCGCGCCGTCCCTCGCCGCGGTCAGAACTTGCCCCGGAGACCGCCGATTGACCCGGGCCACGGGCGGGTTGTCGGCCCAGGCCACGGCAAACGAGGTGCCCCCGTCGGGGGTAGAAAAAAGCATGTTCACCGGCTCGCTGGCGCCGCTCTCGTTGTAGGCGGGAACCTGAATATCCTTGGGATCGGCCGGCATTTCGACCTTGAAGCCGTTGTTGGGCCGGTTCACGGTTTGCCAATTGATGCGCGCCGGGCGCACCTCGGCCTCCTGGTAGGCACCCGAGCCTGAAGTGGCCCCAAATCCGTGCGGGCCCACCAACCCCAGCTCCTGCCGATACAGGTAGACGTAGACAATGCCCAGCAGAACCGCGCCGGCCAGAACGATATAGCGCCACCGCTTCACATTGTTGAGAGTGACAATTTGTTGCCCGGGATGCAACTTTATTCTGAGCGGTTGCCCCACGAGGAGTGCCTGAACGATAACCTCTACCCTCTCAATAGCATTCCTGAACAATCAAGCGACAGCCGGTGCTGGTTCGGGCCGGGCAACTTTTTTCCGTTCCGCGCATCTTAATTAATAACTAGCAGAGGCTTCCCCGATGTACCACCCGCCTGAAAAGGTTCTTCCTCCTTTAGGGTCCGGTACGGACCCTGTCTCATATTCCCCCTGTCCCCTCCCCAATGCCTCTCAATCGGACCCGCCGGAAGGCGGGTCCATCCGCATTCATCGGTCGCATTCGCACGACGATTCCGTAGAATGGTAAGGAAATGTCTTCTTCAGCCCATAGCAAAGCACAGGCCAATGCACAGATTGAGGCGCTTGACGCCCTTTTTGAGCAGGCGGGCCTGGTCCGCAGCCTGCGGGGCAAATCCGCTGGCGTCACCGTTCGCATGAGGCTTGCCCGCGCCGATCAGCGCGATCTGACTCCGGCCGCGCCCGTTGCCCGCACCGCCGCGAACGCCATCCAGTGGCTGTCCGCGCCGGGCTGGGAAAAGCTCGATTGGCTTTGGCACGGCTTCAGCACGCGCCGCGGAGGCCTCAGCCACGCCTATTGCGCCGACGACGCTCCCGGCGAGCTGAACCTTGGCCTCACCGCCGAGGACGCGCCAGAAACCGTGCTGGCCAATCGCCGCCTCCTGGCCGAGGCCGTCACCGGCAACGCCGCCACGCCGCTGGCCAGCTTGCGCCAAATCCACTCCAGCGCGCTGCGCGTGGCCAGTTCTGTCGATGCCCGGCGCCAGCAGCCCAGCAAAGCCGACGGCCTGATGACCGACGAACCGGGATTGCTGCTCGGCATTCAGACCGCCGATTGTGTTCCCGTCATGGTGGCTGATCGCAAGCGCCGCGCCGTGGCTGTCTTTCACGCTGGCTGGCGGGGCACGGTCAAGCGCATCGTTGAAGCGGGTGTGGGCCGCATGAGGCTTCAGTATGGCTCGCGGCCCGCGGACCTGACCGCCGCCATCGGCCCCTGCATCGGCCCCTGCTGCTACGCGGTGTCGGAAGAGATGCTCTCCGAGTTCGAATCGCAGTTCAGCTACGCGCGCGATCTCTTCTGTGAGGTCGATGACGCCGACGCCGTGCACATTAAATATCCCATGCTGTTTTTAACCCAGCGTGCTCCCGGCCATTCGCCCATCGGGCCCAGCTTGCATCTCGACCTGGCCGAGGCTAACCGCCGCCAGTTGCTGGCCGCCGGCCTCAAACCAGGCTCCATCCACGCGGTGGGCGGCTGCACCAGTTGCCAGCGCGAGTTGTTTTTCTCTTATCGCGCCGCGCAGGGCCGCGCCGGACGCATGATGAGCGTCATCGGCATCCGCCCAGAGTGAAGCCGGCAGTGAGAAACGCACGGATGGGTGGTCCAGGAGCCTCTTGCAAAATGCCTTCAGCCTGCGGATAAGCGTCAGGGCGCTTCTTGCTTACTCAATGGAATTTCGCATGGGCCGCCCTGGTCTCGATTTTGAGACCAGGGATAGTTTCATTAGGCCCACAACAGGCCGAGCCCGCTCAGGCGGCGCTCTTCTTTTCGCCGGGGTTGACCAGGTCGCGCAATTCCTTCGAGGGCTTGAAGTAGGGAACTTTTTTCGCCGGAACCTCGACGCGGTCGCCGGTCTTCGGGTTGCGCCCGATCCGCGGATTGCGCTGGCGGATGCGAAACGAGCCGAAGCCCCGAATTTCTATCTTGTCGCCGCTCTTCAGAGCCGCAATTACCGAATCGAAGATGGTCTCGACGATGACCTCGCCGTCGCGCCGCGTCAGGTCGCCCAGGCTCGTCACTTTTTCCACCAGGTCTGCCTTTGTCATGCCGTTTAGGCCTCCGCTCACAGCATAACCGGATTTACCCTGAAAAATCTTGAAAAAGATTGCCTCGGCCGAGATTTACGCCTTTTCCCATCAGCAAGTTGAAGGATTTTCCCCAGGCATCGAAATTATGTCCCCTAACCACCCCCGGCGGGGGTATCATGTGCAGAGTCCATCCCTGAATACGGGCCTGAAGAGAGTGGCTCCGCGGGGCGCGGTTGGTGAAGTGACGCAATTACCGAAGTACAGCATTGTCATTCCGGCCTATAACGAGAGCGCGCGCATTCCCGCCACGCTTGCATCGGTCATTGCCTGCATCCGTCAGCGCGGCTGGTCGACCGAGGTCATCGTGGTCAACGATGGCTCAACCGACTCCACCGCCCAGGTGGTGCGTGATTTTATGCAGGGCGCGCCCGAGGTTCGCCTGATCGAGAACGCCAGCAACCGCGGCAAGGGCTTCAGCGTTCGCGCTGGCATGTTGCAGGCCGTCGGCGAGGTTTTGCTCTTTACCGACTCCGATCTCTCCGCGCCCATCGAAGAGGCCGAGCGCCTTTTTGCCGCCATCCAGGGCGGGGCAGACATCGCCATCGGTTCTCGCTGGCTTGAGAGCAGCCGCCAAACCCATCGCCAGCCGCTCTATCGCCAGTTCTTTGGCCGCTGCTTCAACGCCGTCATCCGCGCCGTCATGGGCCTGCGCTTTGCCGATACCCAGTGCGGATTCAAGGCATTCACGCGCGAGGCGGCCAATACCGTCTTTCAGTTGCAGACCATCGAGCGCTGGGGCTTTGACCCGGAGATCCTCTTCATCGCCCTCAGACGCGGATTCTGGATCATCGAAGTGCCCGTCAGTTGGGCGCACGACGCGCGCAGCCGCATCAGCTACCTGCGCGACGGATCACGCATGATCCAGGACATCGCCATCATCCGCTGGAACGCCTTCCGCGGCCTCTATGGCAAGCAAGTTGCCCACGTTCGCCGCGCCGCTGAAGTCAAATAGCGCGCCAGCTTCACGCAGGCTCCAATACACTGTGCGTCAGATCCAGATTTTTGGGTATTGGAAGATTCAGCCCCGCAAGAAATGGAGATGTAGCGCCGGCCTCCTGGCCGGCTGTGGAGTGGACCTCCCGGTCCACGCTTGTTTCTGCCAGGTCTGGGATCGAGTAATCTCCATTTCACACTTTGCGGAAAATCGATTAGCCCCCTCGTGCATCGAAGCTCACCCCCCATGAATCAGATAGAAGAGAATAGAAGCACGAGGTAAGCGCGGATTTGAGTGATCGTCAGCCAACGGCCCTGGCCAGCAGCACAGAAGTGCCCCCGTCCAGCGGCGTCTCTCATGCCTGGCGCGCCTTGCGCCATCGCAACTTTCGCCTCTTTTTTGGCGGCCAAAGCATCTCTCTGATCGGCACGTGGATGACTCGCGTTGCCACCAGTTGGCTGGTCTACCGCCTCACCGGATCGGCCCTGCTGCTGGGCACGGTCAGTTTTGCCGGGCAAATCCCCACCTTTCTGCTGGCGCCCTTTGCCGGCGTCTGGGTTGACCGGCTTGATCGCCGTCAGGTGCTGGTCTGGACGCAGGCGCTCTCCATGGCGCAGTCCCTGCTTCTGGCCGCGCTCACCCTTTCTCACCACATCACCATCCCCCTGCTGCTGGGCCTGAGCGTCTTGCAGGGCATGGTCAACGCCTTTGACATGCCTGGCCGCCAATCCTTCATGGTCAAGATGGTCGATGATCGCCGCGACCTCTCCAACGCCATCGCTATCAACTCCTCCATGGTCAATCTGGCGCGCCTTATCGGCCCCTCGCTCGCAGGAATGCTGATTGCCGTCACCAGCGAGGGCTGGTGCTTTCTCATCGACGGCGTCAGCTACATCGCGGTCATCGCCTCACTGCTCATGATGCGCCTGAACGCTCCTGAAATCGCCCGCAAGGCCACCTCGACGCTTACCGAACTCAAGGCTGGCTGGACCTATGTCTCCGGCTTCCTGCCCATCCGCACGATCCTCATGCTCTTTGCCGTGGTCAGCTTGATGGGCATGCCCTTTGTGGTGCTGATGCCCATCTTTGCCGCCCAGGTGCTGCATGGCGGTCCGCATACTTTGGGATTTTTGATGGGCGCGATGGGCCTGGGCGCGCTGATCTCCGCGCTCTCCCTGGCCGCGCGCAGAAGCGTGGTCGGCCTGGTCAAGATCGTTCCCCTCGCCGCCGCACTCTTTGGCGCGGGCCTGATCGGCTTTGGCCTTTCGCACTGGCTCTGGCTTTCGCTGGTCACAGTGTTTTTTGCCGGCATGGGCATGATGCAGGGCATGGCCGCCAGCAACACCATCATCCAGACCATTGTCAGCGAAGACAAGCGCGGCCGGGTCATGAGCTACTACACGATGGCCTTCATGGGCATGGCGCCTTTTGGCAGCCTGCTGGCGGGTTCCATGGCTCATGCCGTGGGCGCGCCTCGCACGGTCATCTTCAATGGCGCGGTGGTGCTGCTGGGCGCGCTCTGGTTTGCCACCCGTTTGCCCGCCGTGCACCGCGTGATTGGGCCTATTTACCGGGAGATGGGTATTCTGCCCGCGCATTCCCCCGTGCATTCCGAGGAGGAGATGCTTTCATGAGCGACCAAGCGCAACCGTTGAAACTCGAAGCCACGCGCACCGCCATCGTAGTCATCGATCTGCAAAAGGGCATTGCGCGAATCTCTGGCGGCGCGCCGCATCCCAAGGTCGCCGTCATCGCCAACTGCGCCCGCCTGCTGGCGGCGGCTCGCGCGGCCGGCGCTCAGCCCGTAC
>Ga0224528_1001886_pt1 | contig 12816 bp, 13 predicted proteins | sample CBST25metaG_2_FD_179888 | JGI IMG/M metagenome (GOLD analysis project Ga0224528, IMG submission 179888) | Peat soil microbial communities from Stordalen Mire, Sweden - C.B.S.T25 | ecosystem: Environmental > Terrestrial > Soil > Wetlands > Peat | place: Sweden: Norrbotten County, Stordalen Mire...
AGGCTTCAGAGATTTGGTTTCCCGCCTCCCTGCTATCTAGCTACGGGGCTTCTGACTTTTACCCCGGCAGGTCCTTCCCCTGCTGGACATGCCAGCCTTAGCTGGACGCACGGTCAAAGACGACATCACCCATGCCGAACAGGGCGAAGCTGGGCGTCGCGGTCAGGACCACAGCGGCACCGACGATGAACCATTTGCGATGTTTCTTGAGTTGAAGCGACATATTGCCTCCTCGTTGTTGGTTGAGTGGTTACATACACTGCGGGCAGGTTGGGTCAAGCCTGTCCAGGGAAAAACACCTGTCGTGGTCCAGAAGAGCGCACGGAAGGCGCAATGTTCTTAGCGTGATGTCAACGAACTCGATCAACGCGCTCGCGACGACGTTCTGTACCACTGGTACTCTGAGTACAATGAGCGTCAGCACGATCATTGCGGCGTAGCCAGCGAGTCTGCGGCGATTGGTTTTGGGAGCCGTCATATTCCCTCCTCGGCGAGTTGGCGAGCGATCTGCGGGATGATGGCAACCCAATCCTGGCCGGCGCGCTCGATGGCTTCGGCGATGGTGTAGCCAAGCTCTTCAAGCCAGTCGGCGCGGTTGAGCACAAGCGCGACGGCAACTTTCTCGCCGGTGGACTGCACTGCCCATGCACTGCGGCCACAGCGCATCGCATTGCGCGCCTTATTGAGCAAGTGGTTGTATCGATCGTTCACCGTGCCCATGGGCAGTTCCTCTCTTCAGAGCGTTGGGTCCATGCGATGTTCCGCATAGGACGGAATCAAGATGTCGCGGCCCACGTACACGCGGGCCCGCGAGCCCTCCTTGAGCGTGATAATGGGCAAACGATTGAGAAAGTGATTCAATACCTGCTCTCCCTCCGCCGCCGACTGTTCGGAGATGCCATTACGAATCTGCGTCGATGAATCAAGGACACTGCTGTTGTTGCCGATCTGGGCGAGACCGCCCAAACCACCAATGGCCGCGGCCGCGCCGAAGGCCATCAGATACCCGTGATCGACTTTGGTGGCGAGGCCCGTTGTGCCCAACGGGTCAAGCCCGATGTATTTGTCGAAGTCGAGCGAAAATCCGTCCGGGCAGACGGCTCGATGAAAAGTGACGAACATCTTGCGCTGCTGGGCATTCCCAACGCTTTGGACGGTGCCGATAAGGCGCGTGCCCTGCGGCATCAAGAGTTGCTGGTGGTCGTGTGAGTAATAGTCGGTTGTCAGCATGACCAGGATCGGCCCGCTGAATCCGCCGTCGATGTGGTTGGTGACAACGCCTTCGAGAACCGTTCCCTCGAAGATCCGGTAGAGTCGGCCCTGGTACTGGTCGAAGTCATACGGGGCCATCGGGTCGGCCTTGGTAGCGGGTTTCGGCTGCTGGGCGGGTGCGGCCTCTGCATTCGCTGCGTGCGGCGGATTGGGAACGCCCACCGATTCGGTAGCTACAGACGGTGGCGCTCCCTCACGCTCGCCCAGGACCGCCGCCTGCGTGGGAGCCGTAGTAGCAACGAGCACAGGCGTACCGCTTGCGTGCTCGAAATCGATGGCGACCGTACCACTATTGATGGCATCCTGTTTCTCTTTCTCCCGTGCCAACACTTTCTGTTTGACCTCGGCCTGGGCCTCGGAAACATTGGAGGTGTGTTGCGGCGCATCGGGGCTGCCGCTGTAGAGCGCATCCCGCTGTGCCGCGGTCATCGGCGCTGCATTGGCGTACTCGGGACCGGGGGCGCCTTCGGTCGCTTGGAGTTGTTGCATGGCCGCCACCAATTGTTGTTGGCGCTCGCGCTCCTCGGCGTCGTGTTTGGCCTGCAATTGCTGTTGCGTCTCGAAGCTCGATACCTGCTGCGCATTCGGCGAAACCGGGCGCATCTGTAATGCGCTCGCCGGGGCCGCTTTTTTGTTGCCGCGCAGCAGGCTCGACACGTTGGCGATTCCGAGTATGGCGAGAATTGCCACAAGGGCAATCACCACGGGCATACCCTTTTTGAGCGGCGGCTTTGCTTCTGGCTGCTCGGGAACGGTAACAGGAGGATTCTGATTCGACTCTGTCATGGCTACTTCGTACCTCCAACACGATGGAATTCAACCTTCTGTTTGCCGATGGCGAGATACCCGTGCTCTAACTGCTTGGGCACGGTATAGAGCCCACCGTTGAAATCGAAGTTGATGAGCGACGGTTTCTTGTCCTTCACTTCGTAGAGCGCGGGCGTTTCCTGGAATTGGCCGCGCAGATAGGTGAATTTGTCGTCTCGCCAGATTTGCTGGAGTCCAAGTTCCTTAGCTTTCTTCTCGTCCCATGCGTAATCGAAGTGCAAGGAACCTGGGTACTCCGAGCGGTACTGTTCCGCCTTGGTCTGTTCGGCTTTGAGTTCCGCGGCCTGAGCGGCCTTCGCGGCAGCAGCTTCCTGTTTCGCCTTATCCAACTCCGCTGCGGGCACAAATACGGGAAGCTGCGCCAGACGATCCTTTGCAGCCTGGTCAGCGGGACTAATGAAGACCTTGGAATCGAAGTGCGAATCGGGGTCACTGGAGACCTCTTTCAACTGGAGCGTGTACTCGTTGCCGTGATCGGAAACGATGTGAATGTCGGTCGAAGCATTCGCAGTCTTCGGCTTGACGCTGATGAAGCGGCTGGCGACATGGCCGCCGTCGAAGATCCAGTTCACCGTATCGCCGGCGAAGACGTTGGCGACCTTCTCTTCAGTGGGCAATACGATCAACGTCGATTGAAGCAAACCGGCGCGCACCTGCGGTGGCGTCTCTGCTTCGGTGACCGTGACCGTGCGCGGCGCGCTGGGTTGGAGTGAGTGAGAATCGGTCGCGGCGTGAAGTTGGCCGGTGGCCAGCATCAGCCCGAGGCCGATGGAGACAGGAATGGGAGGTCTCATGGCTTTCGTATCCTTTCTGTGGTGAGTTTTTGGTTACGCGGTTTCGCCCTGGGCAAAACGTGCGATGCCCTCGGTGAGTCCGTACTTGGCAATCAACTTTGCCCGGCGTACACGGTCTTTCGGTTTGGTCGAGAAAGCCGCGTAGCTGCGGCTGTCGAGATTGAGCCGGACAACTTTCGTGACCCCATCACGGCGCATGTACAAACCTTCGCGGTCCTGCAAGCTCTCGAAGAGAGCAAGCTGCTGCTCGTTCATCTTGAACAGCTCGGCGTAACGCTTGCGGTTGAATGTGGCGTCTTTCAGAAACAGAAACAATGTGCAGGAGTTCACGATGCTGTCTGCGTTCGCGCCAAGGTCCTCGGCGGACTGGCCGATCATGGTTACTCCGCCGAGGTTTTTGCGTACCGTCTTGATGGAGGCGAGCGCGCCATCCAATAGCTGCTTGTTCTTCATCGAAGAGAAGATTTCTTCGATGAGAATGTGTTTCGGCACTCCAAGATTGGCAGGGTTGTAGAGAACGTCGTTGATGCGCCGGAGCAACCAGACCATCACGGGTTCGATCAGGTCGGCATACTGCTCGTTGTTGACGCCCTGGAAATCGAAGCACTGCAAACGCGAAAGCGAGAGGCTGTCCTCCACGTTGTCGAAGACTGCGTGATAGACACCATTGCCAACCCACTTCGACAGATACCGGTCCAGCTTTTTGGGCAGAAAAAGATTTGACAGACGGCGATTTTCTTGGTCGAGTAGGTACATATCTCGCACGGCCTTGTGGATCACATCGTCGTCTTCCGGTTCCAACTCCGCGCTGCCGTTCACGAGCAGCAGTTTGACGAAGCTGTAAAGAAACGTGATGTTGCTTTCGGTGGGTTCGAGAGCGAAGGGATTGACACGGGGACCGTCTTTGCCAATGCGGTCTACTCGTCCCCCGTACAACTCGACGACGCTCTCGTAGCTTCCGCCGATGTCAAAGATGTAAGTGAACCCGCCGTATTTCTGCTCGTGCGCGATAGCCATATTGCCATGGACACTTTTTCCCGTGCCCGTTGGTCCAAGGATCAGCATGACGCGCACACCGTCTACATAAACGTCCTGAAAGAACGGCGTCCGCGTGCGCGTCTCGAAGATGTTCAGGTACTCGCTGTCGAGGTCTTCCGAATACGGATGACCGAGATGCGGAGCGAAGATGGAAGAGAGCCTGGCATAATGGTTCTCCGCCAGCCACATGGGGAAGACATTAAATTTGTGATTGCCGGGAAACAGCGTATAAAAGGCCGACAGATTCCCAAGTGTCTCTTCCATGACCTGCGCCCGCGCATCGACGAAGACGCGATGCACGGCGGGCGCAATGCCGCGCAGCTCGTCCACACTGCGCGCGGCCACAAGGAAGCGAAGCGAGTATTCGCCCTGCGCTTTCTTGTCGAGCGAGCGAATGACTTCGCCAAGGTCATCGACCTGGTTGTTCGCGGCTCTGGCCCCGGCACCGGTTTCGAGCGACGCCGTATCGTGCCCGCTCATGACGCGCGTCAGAACGCCGACTTTGAAAAACGAAATGAACTTTTCCTGGGCGTCGATCTCGCTGCGCGCCGCGGACGTGGACTTCGGCCGCCACGTGGAGCACAGGATACTATCGCAATCGAGAGTCATCAGGCCGGAGAAGAGGCACGGCCTGGACGCTTCCGGCGTGGTCTTCAGAGAGAACATCTGAACGTATCGCCTGCCGATGGTGAGATGGTCGCTGTGCCATGCCACCGGGTTCTTTACGATCTGGCGGTCCACACCGTCATCGGCAGACAACGTGTCTGCACTGGTCCACTCTTCAAGATTGAACAAGTAGCTAAAGAACTGATAGACCGCGTTCTTTTCAAGCAGCCGCAGTCCGAGTGAACCGGCGAGATGGCCCTCAAGGAGCGTGGCCGTCTTTTCAAGATCGGCCAGCATTCGCGTCGTGTCAGCGGTATGTTCCCTGGGTTTGCGAGCGAAGGCGGTCGCCTTCGGCGGCTCCAGTGTCAGGCACCAATGCAGATCGATGCGGCGGAATCCCGCCGTCTTTTCAAGGAACGCCAGCCGGTCGTCCACGAACACCTGCGTGACCGGATTGGCGTAATGTTCTTTCCTCGGTAGATCGAAGCCGGACATGACGCGGGTGTATTCGTACAAACACGCCCCTTCGGGCAGTCCGCGTAGTGCGCCTTCAATCGAGCGCATCTGCGCTTCGAGTTCCTGGTCGGTCAACCCTTCTTCGTCGAGTCCGGCCAGAGAGAACAGGCATCCGTACCCGCCGCCCTTCAGCACGAAGATCCGCTCATTGACGAACCGGCTGATCGGAACGATGCTGCACGCGGCTCCGGCCTTGGCGAACCACGGGGTATATTTCTGTTGTTCAACGTTTGCGTGGGTCATAGTAGGACCTCTGGCTCAGACTCAAGCCCCAAAGCTCAAACATTTTCGGGTGTTTGCGAACGATCAGCCATGCGCTCACGGCAAGCGCCGGAAAGGCGATCATCGCGACTACGCGGAACCCAACGAGGAAAACCGTTACGCAGACGAATACGATCGCCATCCATGCTGTGAGATCGAGGCCCAGCTTGGCCCTCGGTCGATTCAGCGCCTGGTTGATTGGTAACGGTTCTCCTCGCTTGGTCATGGCTGCCACCTACTGCATCGTCTGACCGGTGAGCGAGCCAATCCATCCGGCACCCCATCCCAGCACTCCGGCACCGAACAGCGCGCCGAAGAGGCCCGGAATGGCGTCCGCAAAACGTCCACTCATCATGCGGATTCCGGCGAAGATCAAGCCGCCGAAACAGATGACGGCTCCGGCGTATATGGCGAACGTGCGGAAGGTAGACATCAGCGTGGTCGCCCCGGAGAAGTCCATCGTTCCCTGGGCGTGGGCCACGCTCGTAAGCGAGAGCGCAAGAAGTGTCGGAGCCATCGCGCGGATGGCCGAGAGAAGGATTGGTTTGAGGGAGCGTTCTGCCTGCCGGTTGGCAGGCAGAAATGACGGCCGATTGCGACGAGTATCGAATCGGAGGAAACGGCGAAGCTGGCTTGGCGTGTTAGCTTGAGCGATAGCTATCTGGATGCGGGGTAAATTTGTCATGGACACCTCCGGGAGCAGCCTTGTAACTGCTGCTCTGGCGCAAAACTAGCTGCGCCTACCGGCGATGTCCAATGACATTTTTACGGCAGATTATTCCCGCGCGGAATGATTCACGCTGTCGCTGTAGATTCGGGGAAGTAAGGAGACCGGAGGTTTGCGAGAACTAACGGCCTGGTTTAATCTCTCTTGGTCTAATTTCCCGCCGCTTGCGGCGTAGCGTCAACTCGGGCTTTTCGAGATACCTCGCTGCTTGCGGCGAGGTCGTTCATTAAGGCGATTCGCCCTGAATGCTCATTGATCTCCGTTGAGGTGCCGTTCCAGTTTATCGATGGCTTTAACCACGGCAGTCAGCGGGGGAATTGGACCAAAGATCATTCCGGCCATAGCGTCGTAGTCTCGCAGCAGGTCGGCCAACATTACATCGCTTGGAACCAAGGCATATGTGCCAGGCACTGCGGAAGCTAAATCAAAATGAGGCCGGTTGAAAAACATGAGGCATGACGAGCACAGTCCGCTGCCATGTCCGCGTCGTCTGTGGCTCTCTCGCCGACAGGCGATTGGAGCAACCGATATACGTCGTAGTAGTGCCGGGAAACACGCTGCCCACCGCCTTTCAATTCGCCGCGATGCTCCCACCATCGCCGGAGACCATGAAGGATGAGGACCTTGTCCCAGAAGGTTCGAGAGGGATCGACAGTGGTCACATTCTCGACCGTCAAGGCCAATGTGGGAAGATCCTCGGCGATGTACGGCTTAATCGCCAAGGGAGAGTGAGGATCAAGCGGGGATTTAGCGCCCGATTCAATCTTGATGGCCCGGCGAATGTAGTCGTTCCCTTCCGCGGTAACAGCCGGATACCAGAGAAACAAGCTCTGGCCGTCTGCATCTTCGGGATCCTTCTCCAAACGTGCCCGATCCAGCGGGATATTGGTAGTTTCCAGCGTTTCTCGCAGAAGCGTTTGCAATTGCTCCAAGAACTGGCCGCCGATATAGCCTTGGCAAGCCACCTTAATAGCATCCAGACGAGCACCGCGTTTCTTGCGACTCAGTGCCTCCAACTCTTCGACGGTAGCAGGCTGGTCGATGTCTTCGGAAAATCTTTCAATCAGACCATACCCCTTTGAAAGCGAAGTGCCGCCTTTGAACAGCAGACGGGGGCCACCGGCTTCAAGGCGGTTGAAGAGCGTATCCAGCACCCAACAAACCCAGAAGTCCTTTTCGATATTCTGTTCCGCTGTGCCAAGCCGGTTCCCGGCACCTACGAACAGATCGCGGCGATCCCGGCTGCTTGCGGCCAAAATTGTTTGAAAGCCTTCCGTCACTTGGTTTCCAAGACCTCTTTCCTCTCATGATATGCCCGGCGTTTCGGTGTTTGGCGAGCATACGTTTTTTCTCCTGGAGATTGCTCGACGGAGGCGTTTGCCTGCTGAAGCAGGTCACGCACCAATGCCTGCATCCAGTCCGGAAGTGCGTGGAATCCGTCGCGAAGATCGCTTTGAATGGCCGGTCCATGGTCGGAGTCCTGAAGGATTTTGATTAACCGCTTACGGATGCTTCCATCGTCGGAAGGGAGCATATCCCGCACCCAGTAGAGCGCCTGCACGAAGCGCATGGCGGGTCGGCCCGCCCAGTAAAGGCGGCTGGGCGCTGCGTATTGAAAATCGATGGTCAGATTGCCGAGGGTGATGGGGCGCAGGCGTCCATCGGTAAGCACGGTGATGCGAGCCGGGACGGCGTCAGTGAGGCCGAGGTCGTTGGCGGCAGTGATTCCGTCAACGACTACGCGGACGCTTCCCTTGCGGGCAAGCGCATCGATCACGTCGCGTGGATCGGGATAGGTGAGTTTGCCGGTGAGTTGGTTGACAACGGGTGTGTCGTAAAGACCATGAGCAATGCGCCGGATTTTCTTCGCGGCCATGAGCCGATGCAACGATTGATCTACGGCATCGCGTGAACCAAGATCGGCAAAGTCGTGCTGCCCCCAGACGCGGGGGCGGACCTGGGCATCGATACGTTTCAGGATGGCCGTTTGTACGCTGGTGCCGGGAGCAGACATAGAGCGCCTCGCGTCAGAAAAATGTAGCAAATATCTGACTCTTTCAGTATACCCATAAGTCAGAAAAATGTAGCAAATGTCTGACACGCATCGCAATTGTCAAACTCCCGCCAACGACTCACTGTTGGCAGGTGAGCCGGGGGCGCGCATTCTGGATGCGCACGCACAGTCCGAAGTCCACAGAGCACTTGAAGCTGCTGACCGATCCGCCTGTAGAGTACATAACCCTCTGCTTGACTGGACATTAGACACATAAAGGTATTATTCTACCTCTTATAGTTGAAAAACATCATAAACGGTAATACTATGCCGATATGAGCGATTTGTCCTTCAAATCGGTTTTGGAGCTTCAAGCCTTCCTGGGTGAGCAGCTACAGAGTCTCCGTCTCTCTAGGAATCTCAATCAGCGTATCACCGCCGAAAAAGCCGGAATTTCTGAAAAAGCATTGAGGAATCTGGAGGCCGGACGGGGTTCCACGGTTGAATCCCTGCTGCGGATTCTCAAGGCGCTTGACTCCCTGGAGGGGATCGAGATGCTTGCGCCGAAGCCCTCCGTCAATCCTCTCGCTCTTCTGCGCGGCGCAAAGGTGCGCCAGCGCGTTCGTCAGCCCCTTGATGCAAGGAAGCAGAACGCATGAAGCCAGTACAGGTAATCGAAGTACGGATGTGGGGGAACAGGGTCGGGGCTGTCGCCGCAGACCCTGGGCTTGGCTGCTATGCCTTTGCCTATGATCCTGCGTGGAAGCGGCGCGAAATTGAACTGGCGCCGTTGACGATGCCCCTCGCGGATCGCCGCGATACATTCGCGTTTCCCGCCCTTCCGAAAGCAACGTACTTCGGTCTTCCCGCCATGTTGGCCGATGCGCTGCCCGATGATTTCGGTAATGCGCTGATCGATGCGTGGATGGCGGCCAGAGGCATTGAGAAAAGCTCTGTCACGGTTCTTGACCGGTTGGCCTACATGGGCAAGCGCGGCATGGGGGCGTTGGAGTTTCATCCGGCGCGGGGATCGCACCAGGAGAGCGCTACGCCGATGGCGATGAAGTCGCTCGTCGAAGAAGCACGCCGGCTTGTTCATGGCAATTTCTCGATGGATAACGAAGCCAAGGCTGCGCTCGCCAACATTATCAAGGTGGGCACTTCGGCGGGCGGCGCGCGCGCGAAGGCGGTCATCGCCTGGAACCCGAAAACCGATGAAGTGCGCAGCGGCCAGTTCGATGCCGCGCCCGGATTCGAGCATTGGCTCTTGAAATTCGACGGCGTCGGCAGTGACAAGGAGTTGGGGACCGGCGAAGGTTATGGACGTATCGAATACGCCTATTCGCTTATGGTGAAGGCGGCGGGGATTACAATCTCCCCCTGCCGTCTTCTCGAAGAGAACGGCCGAGCGCACTTCATGACCAAACGCTTCGATCGCGAAGTCACCGGCGGCGAGACGCGTAAACACCATGCGCAGACGCTTTGTGCGATGAATCATCTGGACTTCAGACAGCGCGGCACGCACGCCTATGCGCAGCTATTCATGACGCTCGCAAAACTCAACTTTGGGGATGATGCCGTGAGCCAGACCTTCCGGCGGATGGCCTTCAATGTGATGGCCCGCAATTGCGACGATCACAGCAAGAATTTCACGTTCCTTTTGAAACAGGGCGAATCATGGGAGTTGGCTCCGGCCTACGATGTGACCCATGCCTTCAATCCCAAGGGCGAGTGGACCTACCAGCACCTGATGAGCGTGAATGGAAAATTCCAGGGGATCACGCGCGAGGACTTGCTCGAAGACGCCGACCGCTTTGGAGTGCGAAGAGCGCGGGAGATCTTGGCCGATCTGCGAGCCGCTCTTGAAAGCTGGCCGGAGTTCGCACAAATAGCAGGGCTGGAGACGTCCTTGCGCGACCGCGTGGCTTCGGATTTTCGTGCGCTTTGAGCATTCGTAAGATGGGCGATCTCGACCGATTCCAGCGGTCGGTAGCGGGAATAAAGGAGGCGGCGGAGCCCAGCCACAGTCCTGTGGCAAATTTGTACCAGATCGCTTTTGAGCGGCCTTATCCTGTTGATGCGAGAGGGTATAAAGATGGAGGCGGCGGATTTCAGTACAACCTCTGGAACTCAGGAGGCCGAAGGATGCCCACCCGCGCCATCAGGCCAGAAACCCATGAAATGAGAGTGGTTGTACATTTTGGGAGGCGGCGGGTACGTGTCACAGCCCTGTGGCAAATTTGTACCGCGGAAGCGCGTTTTTGGCCTTTTTTGCCATTTTCTCCACCTTTAGAATCAGTAATTTACAGAAAAATAGTGGAAAACGCGGGTTCGACTCCCGCCGCCTCCACCATTATTTTTCAATAGTTACGGAACGGCAAAGATAAACGTATAACAAGCGTGCAATAGAACCTTCAGTGCCTGTCTGGAGCGGATCCCAAATCCCGCAGAAAGCCCAGACTCCGTTGTCTGTCTGCACGCGCCATCCCCCCTCCTTGCACACAAAAGAACCCTTCCCACAGCCGGTGCAAATGTCCCAAGTGGATTCAAGGGACCATGGATCCGGGGAGTTCAGGAGCAACTCAAGTCGTGGAAGTGCGGGGGGCTCCAAGGGGGGCGCCGATGCGCTTGAGAACGCGGAGATAGCGGGGATCGCGATGTAGCGGCGCATAGGCGGGGTTGGTGGCAATTTGAAGCGCCGCGCGCGAATGCTCGGTGACCATTTGATCCAGTTCGGTCAGGGCCTTGTCCCAGTCTCCCGCGTAGGCGTACCACTCGGCAGGATTGAAGTCTTCCTCTTCATGACTGATGCCCTTGCGGGTAGCAATCGCTTGCAAGCGCAGACGGGCATAGGCGTGCACACCACCAGAGCGAAGGGCCTCGGCGCCGATGTCTTCGAGATGGATACGGTCCGGATTTTTCTCGATCACCGCGGCCTGACGCCATTCGGCAATGGCCTGGGAATACTTTCTCTCCGTCCATAAATTGATAGCGGCTTGCTCGTGGGCCAGAGGCCAATCGGGCATCATGCGCAGCAGGCTGGCGCTTGCCCGGTCGGCGCGATCAAACTGGCCAGCGCTGCCGGCGAGAAATATCTCTGTCATGTAAAGCGGCGCCCACTCCGGCTCGGCAGCGTGAGCCTTGTCAATCTCCTGGAGAGAGAGCGCATGTTTTCCCTCCAGGCCATAGAGAATGGATAGCCATTGCCGGTAGATGGCATGGTTAGGGTCCAGTTCGACGGCGCGGTAAAGCTGCACTTCGGCGCCTTTGAAGTCCCAATCCTTGATGAGAGCGACCTGGCCGAGCATGGCGTGAGCTTCGGCCAGCGCAGGGTCGAGCGTCAGGGCCTTGGTGGCGGAGAGGCGCGCCAACTCCATGTATTGATCGCTGCCGCGGGCTCCGTGCTGGGCCAAAACAAAATAGGCGCTGGCCTGCCCGGCGTAGGCGCGCGCATAGGATGGGTCTTCCTTGAGCGCATCTTGAAAGGCGGCGATGGCCTGGAGCAGCGACTCATCGGTCCACTGAAACAGATAGGTGCGGCCGCGCAGGTACGACTCGTAAGCCTTGGCCGAAGCTGGCCGCCCCAGGTTCATGCGGGCCGTGCTTCCATAAAGATGGAGGCGGTTGAAAATATCTTGTTCCACCTTGTCGCTGATGGCGGCCAGCTCTTCTTTTGTGCCGTCGTACTGAAACGAGCTGAGGTGAACGCCATCGCGGCTGCGCACCAGTTCCAGGCGAAGCTGGCATTGATTGCCGGTGACGGTGAATTTTCCAAAGAGCAGCAGATCGACGCCTAACTGATGTGCGTGGCCGAGAATCTGGCTTTCGTCCTGATTGAGATGATCGAAGGAATGAACCGCGCGAATCTCAATCTCTGGCGACTGGGAAAGAACGTCGGCGAGGTTGAGCCGGAAGCCCTCAGCCATGGAGGAGGCACCGTCTCCGGAGGCTTCAAACGGGACGATGCCCAGCGAAAACGGACGGTTGGGAACAGCAGAAGGCCGGTGCGTCAGCCAGAAGCCTGCCCCGATGGCGAAAAGCAGGACCAGACCAAATGCCCATCCTCCGATCTTCTTCCAGGAGAACTGGGGGCGCGCGGAAGTCGAATTGATCTGCGTGGCCGGTTCGTTCAGCGCTGAAGGGATCGGTTCGGCAGGCGCGTTGGCAGGGGGAGAAGCGGGGGGCGTGGGAGTCGCGCCGGGATCGGTAAGCTCGTGCACCGGCGCCATAAACCGGTAGCCGCGCTTGGGAAGCGTATCAATTACGGGAGCATTGGGAGCATTTTTTGAGGAGCGGTCGCGCAGAGTGGCGCGCAGTTGGCTGACGGCGCGATTGATGGAGCGGTCGTAGTCGAGGATTTCGCCTTCTGGCCAGAGAGCGGCCTTCAACTCTTCCCTGGAGACCATCATGCCGGGATTTTCCAGCAGCAGCGTCAGCAGTCTGGCAGCCTGATCTGGAAGGTGCATCCGCTTTCCAGCGTGCGTCAGTTCGCCCGTCCCGGTGTTGAAGACGAAGGTGAGGAAGGCAAATTTCTGACCTGTCCCATTAGACATATCTCAATCTTTTCAGTGTGGGGCGGGATTGTAAAGCGGGCATTCAGGCAAGGAAAGCGCCTCGTGTTGACAGAAGGGCAAGGAGGCTCGGATCGCAAAATATAGTAAACAATACATTTGTTCGATCACATAAAAAGAAGAAAACAAGATGCGGCCAGCGTATTGTCAGGCTGGCGGGGGACAATTAAGGTAGGTTCACTCGTTTATCCAGTTTTGGACTCTTTCCAC
>Ga0224528_1001889_pt1 | contig 12812 bp, 13 predicted proteins | sample CBST25metaG_2_FD_179888 | JGI IMG/M metagenome (GOLD analysis project Ga0224528, IMG submission 179888) | Peat soil microbial communities from Stordalen Mire, Sweden - C.B.S.T25 | ecosystem: Environmental > Terrestrial > Soil > Wetlands > Peat | place: Sweden: Norrbotten County, Stordalen Mire...
GCTTACGTTGCTACGACTGTCGTTGGATCTGGCCAGTTCGCGCCGTATTCTTCTGCATGGCAATGAAGGATCGGGGGCTGCAGGCAAAGTGATCGAGGCCTTTGGCCAGTTTGTGGTCGGCGGCAATTACATTGTTGGCTTCGTCATCTTTCTTGCGCTGATTGCGATCCAGTTTCTTGTCATCAGTCATGGCACCGTGCGTACGGCAGAGGTTACGGCTCGATTCACTCTCGATGCCATGCCGGGCAAACAGATGGCGATCGATGCCGATCTGAACGCCGGCCTCATCAATGAACAGCAGGCTCGCGCTCGGCGGCAGCAAGTAACGGCCCAAGCGGAATTTTGCGGCGCCATGGATGGCGCGGCCCGTTTCAGTCAGCGAGATTCTTTGGCCACCATCCTGATTGTGGCCATCAATATTATCGCCGGTTTTCTAATCGGAGTCTTTCAACAGGGAATGCCCTTCCAAGAGGCTCTTAAAACTTACACAATCCTCACTGTGGGCGATGGCCTGGTTTCCATCCTCCCTTCATTGCTGGTCTCTGTCGCTGCCGGAGTAGTCGTCACCAAGGCTGTGTCGAAGGAATCTCTCAGCCTGAACATAAACAAGCAACTCTTTAGCAGTCCGCGCTTGCTGTGGATCACTGGCGGCGTGCTGCTGGCCTTGGGGTTTATCCCCGGCTTGCCCAAGTTTTCCTTCTTCACTCTGGCTGCCGGGTTGATGTTCGTGGCAAAGAAGATGAAGCCGCAACTTATAGGGGATGAAGCAGACGAACTCGGCATGATGCCCAAACCCGGGCCGGCCGGGGAAATAGCTGCTCCTGTTGCTGATCCCATGGACGCAGTACTCAAGCTCGATGAACTCATGCTCGAAGTCGGTGTGGGCCTGGTGCCTCTTGTCGATGCACAGAAGGGAGGCAAGCTACTGTCCCGCGTCAAATCCATGCGCAAGAATCTCGCCCAGCAACTTGGATTTCTGGTTCCGTCGATTCACATCACAGACAACCTCTCTCTGCGAGACCAGGAGTATGTGATCTACTTGCGTGGCGTCGAACTCACCCGCAGGGAGTTGCGCCGAAACTGTCTGCTCGCGATCAGTTCCAACCCCAACGCTCCCGCCCTGCCGGGGCACAATACTGTGGAACCTGCCTTCAATTCGCCTGCAACGTGGATTACTCCTCAGACACAGGCGCAAGCCATCGCGGCTGGATACGCTGTCGTGGACCCCACATCCGTTCTCGCCGCCCATCTTGCAGAGGTGATCAAGCAGCACGCGTATGAACTCTTGTCGCGGAACGAAACGAGAAGGTTAATCGATCGTCTGAGTGAGTCGCATCCCAAGCTGGCCGACGAACTGACACCAAAACTTATGAGCCTCGGTGAAATCCAGAAGGTGCTCCAGCAACTGCTGCGCGAACAAGTATCGATCCGAGATCTGGGAACCATCCTCGAGACGCTCGTTGAAACGGCCTCATTCAACAAAAACACGATAGCGCTTGTCGAAGCCGTTCGCCACACACAAGGGCGAGCTTTGATCCGCCCCTTGTTGAATGAGCAGGGGGAACTGAAGGTCGTCACGCTCGACACGGCTATCGAAGATGAATGTCTACGCGGGTCGAATCTACCGCAGGGGCAGACGATTTCGACACCACAACAGGTGAAGTTGGCACGCCGCGTGCTAGATGGACTGCATGCGAACTTCGGAAACGAAATCAGTAGTGCCCCCCCGGTCCTGCTCTGCTCTTCCCCAGGACGCTACTACCTTCACCGTCTACTGGAGCCCTTCATTCCCAAGATCGTGGTCATCTCTCCTGGGGAGATTCCAGCATTGACGCAGGTGCAATCCGTAGGGGTTCTTCATTGAAACAGATGAAAGCAGAATCGAAAACAGTCAGAACAATCAAAAGCCGGAAACAAGACCCCGCATATGGCGGCAGATGTGAGTGCTTTACAAAGGGAGAAATGCAATGACAACAGCAGAATTGGCTTACCGTACGAGTAGTGATTGCATGGAGGAACGCAATGACCTCGTAATGCGCGAATTGCCGCAGGTCTACTATGTAGCTGCCAGAATTAGGGAGCGGCTGCCCAAGAACGTGGATATGGAAGATTTGGTTCAGGCAGGTGTGATTGGCCTGATCGACGCCTGCCGTAATTACGATAGTTCCAAGGACGCGCAATTCTCCACTTTTGCAAAATTCCGAATTCGCGGCGCAATCCTCGACAGTCTTCGTGTGCTCGACTGGGGATCTCGCACATTACGGAAGAAAGGTCGTGCCATCACCGCATCTGTCGCCAAGCTCGAATCGAAACTGGGAAGACAGCCCATGGAAGAAGAGATAGCGGCCGAAATGGACATGAACATAGACGAACTGCAAAACACACTGACCCAACTGGATGGTCTCTACTTGGTTGGGCAGCGATCTGCTCCATCCCAGGACAGCTCCGAGTCGTATGACTTGATCGAATCCGCACCGAGCAATGGCGACGACAATCCCTTTTATCTTTGTCTGCAAGGCGAAAGAAAGGATCAGCTTGCAGAAGCCGTATCTCGAATGTCAGAAAGAGAGCAGCTGATTCTCTCGCTTTATTACAAAGAGGAGCTGACCATGAAAGAGATATCGCAGGTCGTGGGTATTGTGGTATCACGAGTCTCGCAGATTCACGCCGCCGCAATGGTCAAGCTGCGCTCCTCCCTCAAGCATCTCCAGGATAAAAGCGCGATGCCTGCAAACCGTACTCAGACGGGTCTTCACGCCAGCGATCGCCGACAGAATAGAAGTCAGTCATGATCGAATCGCCCGTATCAGGAAAGACAATGAAGGCCGCAAAAAGCGGCGTGCGACAGTCGAAGCCCCGAGCTATTCACTCTTGTAATTTCCGCTACGCTGGCAGACTATCGAATGAAAACGCTCGGACTTTAACTACGCAGCATGAGAAATTCGCCATTAACGTTACCACCGCACTGGAACTCTACCTGGGCGCCTCGCTGCAGCTGAAGCTGCAATCGCTTGAGCAGATGCCCATTGCGGACTACGTAGGCGCCATGGCTTCGAGGAACTACCTTCTTCCCTGCGCACTGAACGTGATGGAAAGCAATCTTCTCATGGAGATTGACATTACGCTGATTTACCCAATTATTGACCTTCTGCTTGGTGGAGCTGGAACAGCTTCAAATACGGAGCGTGAGCTCACCGATCTCGATGAAGAGATCATGCAAAGTGTTACCGGCCTGATCGTAAAACAAATTGAGCGCGCGTGGCAGACATTGAATCTGTCTTTGACACCAGGCCGTTGCATCAAGCCAGCCATGATTCACCAGGTATTCATGATGAACGAGAAGCTGGTGCTATTGATGTTCGAGATGACCGTGGGGGAGACAACCGGGCCTTTCAATATCGTGTTGCCTACATCGTTTGTAGGCTTCCTGCTAAGGCACCTGAATGCGGCGCAGTCCAAGAAGATGTCAAGCCTCCACACTCTCCGCAGTCTTAGCCTACGGGAAAGAATCCTCGACTGTGAGTTTGTCGTGGCTGCAGATATAACACAGATGCGGGTCCAGGTAAAGGACTTGATTGCGCTTAAGCCTGGAACAATTCTGAAGATGAAAGCGCCCGTGAAGAAGGCCGGTCGACTTACCGTTGAAGACGTTGGAATCTTTGAGGCATTGCCCGTCCGCAACGGGATGTGGAAGGCCGCACAACTTACCTCACGATTGCAGGAACCGGATGCATCAAAGGAGTAGCATGACACCAACTCAGACACCAGACAGGATTCATCAACGGTTTTCGGACGCGTTCTTTAGTTCCTGGATAGCGGCTATAACTGAAGCATCCGGATCGCCCTGGCAGTTGGCGGTCACTCCCGAAGCAGACCCGGCCTCCGATGAATCTGAGCCAGTTCGAATTACGCTTGCACTCAACGGCAGCTTGCGAGGCGAGTTTCTACTCGAATTTCATCGCGCCGAAGTTGACCTGCTAGTTTCGAAACTCCCCAGTCAGACTGTCGATGAATTCGGAACTGAGCATACCGAATATCTCCTGAAACTCATCGAATCTGCGGTGAGTGAGTTCTGCCCCGCACTTCAGCAGGAGTATGGAACCTTCACGATCAGTTCGTCTTCAGCTCCCCTTCCGCCTCCCGAAGGCGCGGTTGTTGTCCAAACGACTGTGGTTAACAACGACGACTGCAGTGTATCGGTTGCAATGTACATCAATCCGGAGCTGGCGACCGCCTTGCTGCCTCTTTCTCCGGTTGGAAGTGAGGCAGCGGAAGCCGTAGCTACCACGACAGTTGCTCCGGGCGTGACGAATCAAGAGCAGGTCAATCTTGATCTGGTTATGGATGTTGAACTGAATGTCACTCTGCGATTCGGAAAACGCCGGTTAACTCTACGTGAGGTAATGGAACTGACCAGTGGATCCGTCGTTGAACTTGACCGCGAGTTGGAGGAGCCAGTGGAGCTACTTCTCAATGGAATGGTGATCGCCAGAGGCGAAGCGGTCGTGATCGACGGCAATTATGGTCTTCGCGTAACTGAGGTTTCGCAGCACGTCTCCACCATGGAATTAAATTGAGTGCAACGCCGAAGGCGTAGTTGGGAAGCGTGAGGAGAGAGCTATGGAATACGTGAAGCGAATCCGTTCAATAGCAACGAGAGCCTTGACCTCATGGTTCAAGTTAAACAAGCTGCACTGTGAAGCCTGCCATCGGACGCTTACCTTACAGCATGTTTCCGCACATAAGGTCGGGATCATGATGCACGATCGCTGGTACTGCAGTTCTTTCTGCTTTGCCTCGGCAGCAGAAGAAGAGCTTTCAGAGTTGGTGATTTCAGGGCAGGACCGGCCTAGCCGTGTCGAGCGCATGCCGCTCGGGCTGATGCTAATCAGCCGCGGACTGCTGACCAGCGCAGAATTGAGAGAAGTGAGGGAAACACAGAAGGAAGAAGGAGGAGAGATAGGTGAGATCCTGGTACAACGCGGCACCGTGAGCGAAAAGGAGCTTACCTCAGCACGCGCCACCCAATGGGGCTGCCCAGTATATGAAATCCCCAAGCATGTTACGCAGCCCAACGTCTATATTCCGTCCACACTCATGCAATTCTATTCGGTTATTCCACTGCATTATGTAGCTGCGAAGAATCTACTGTTTGTGGGCTTCGTGCATGGCGTCGAGTACGGCTTGCTCTATGCCATCGAGAAAATGACCGGATGCAAGACACAACCATGCTTTGTGACGCCAAGCGATTTCCAGAGTCAAATGCAACAAAGAAAGCAAGTGCAGACGCAAGGTGACGACACGGTTTTGAACGAGGTAAAGTTCGAGGACGTCCATTCATCCGCGGAGATAGCGAGCATCCTTTGTAGCTATGGAGCTCACCTGGAGGCGGATGAGGCCACCATCGAGAAGTGCAAAGAGTACCTGTGGGCGCGTCTGAAGTGCGGTCCCAAAGAGGTTGATCTTCTCTTCAAGGCAGGATGAGCGCCGTTTCCGTGCAACGCACTGCTGACTGCCATACGATTCTCATGATGCTTTGGAAAAGTTCTTCGCCATATCATGAAAGAAACGTATTTCACATGCACAAATCTGCATTACGTGCCGATAGAGAGTCAAAAGGTGCGAAATGGTGCCCACTCAAACAACCGACTCAATCCATGCACGCTGCTGGATTCAATCATCTACGTTGCGAAATTTGAATTTCCACGAGCACAATACGGCGATGGTACAGAAAGCGGATCTCCTAGATAGGGTGCCGGTTATGTCGGCGACTGTACTTGGTTTGGAGATGCTTCTGCAAGAGCGCTTTGTCGATTTGCGGAGGGTTTCAGAACTGATTCTTGGTGATGTAGGAGCAACAATCCAGATTCTGCGACTTATTGGCAAAGAATATGACAATCCAGCAGAGCGCCCGACCCGAATAGGAGAATGCATTGCGAACTTGGACGTGGATCAGTGGTTTGGAGCGATATCTGCTCGAACATTTGTGGACGACTGGGAACATTCGGCAGCAACTGCCGCTTGGAAGCACTGCCGCCTGATAGCCCAATACGCACAACTGGTTTCCGAGTCCATTGAGGACATCTCCCCAGACGATGCATACCTGGTCGGACTGCTTCACGGGGTTGGGACAATTCCCACGGCTTTGGGCTGGCGATTCTGCGACGGTGATGGCCCAGATATTCTGCTTGCGATGGAAGAGTCATTGCCACTTTTTGTCCTCGCGGCATTGCGCGGCACCTGCGATTCCCCCGCTTCGCCAACTTGGAGCTTCGTCCTCACCTCGGCCCACAAACTCGTCTGCACGAGAACTGATTATGATTCCCTGCGCTCTGAGGAGCAGGTTCAATAGGGACTGACTCACGCCAGGTCTTTGAGCGTTAACATCTATACCAATGATGGGTGCGAACCATCGGCGAGCCGGTTCGCATGCGCCGACAGTGAAATAGCGACCCGGATTCCACTGTCGGCGGCCAGAAGCACTGCCCTTCCAACGAGGAGTAGGCAGAGTTGATACATCCATCTCACATTCATTTCTTGATTTCCAATAAGAGAAAGTCTGCATCCGCTCAGATGACACGAAACATCTCATGGGGTTCTCATCCACGCCTCATCCGCTGGGCATCGGGGTCTGTGAATATTCAGTATTCTGTGCTGAAATGCAGTGAAACAAGAGATAAAGCAGACCCAGCCTGAATTGGCCACTGGCGTGCAGATTATCTGCTAGAGGCGTCAGAATGAGCAGTGGATACTACGCAGCCTGCACTGGGCTAATGTCGCGCACCCAAGCACTTGACACCATAGCCCACAATGTGGCGAATGTGAGCACCGCTGGATTCAGGGCGAGCCACAATATTTTCAGTTCGGTGCTGGCTACGGCGGGCAATTCCCCACTTTCCGTTCTCAACCAGGATGCGAATGACTATGGCGTGTTGAGCGGCACGCAACTTGATACGTCACAAGGTGCTCTGACGACGACGGGCAATGCTCTCGACCTTGCCATCGAAGGCTCAGGTTACTTCTCTGTGCAAACCCCCAGCGGTACGGCTTATACGCGCGGGGGAAACTTCCGCGTGTCGTCGCAAGGACAACTGACGACAGCCGCCGGTGATCCTGTCATGGGCGATAACGGCCCGATCACGATTGTCGGAGAACCTGTTTCCATCAGCACGGACGGAACTATATCAGTAAACGGCGCTATCTCGGGTCGGCTAAAGCTGGTTGAGTTTTCGCCCACGACGCAAATCCAGAGTGCCGGCGGAACCTACTATACGGCGCCCGCCGGTGCTGCCGTTAAAGCCATCAATTCCCAGGTGCGCCAGGGAATGCTCGAAAGCTCAAACGTAAATCCGATTACCAGCGCCATCGAGTTGATTACCGCTCAGCGTGAGGTGGAGTCCATGCGGCGCGTGCTCTCCATGTACAACACGGAGATTGACAAAACCGCGGTACAGGACCTGCCCCGCATCAGTTGATTTGGCGCTGGGATGCATCTGAATCACTTTTGAAAGGAACTAGATATGTTTCGAGCCCTCTATACGGCTGCAAGCGGAATGACGGCCCAGCAGTTGAATCTTGACAACATTGCCAACAATCTTGCCAATTCCAGTACGACAGGATTTCAGCAGCGTCAATTGAATTTCACCGATCTTCTGTACCAAAGCCAGATTATGCCCGGCACCGCCGCAACCCAGCAGACCACTGTGGCCGCAGGTCTGCAGATCGGACTCGGCACCCGCCCTGCGGAGACTGAGATCATCCAAACACAAGGCGATTTCACCACTACCGGAAACCCTCTCGATATGGCCATCGGGGGCGCGGGGTTCTTTCAGATCTTGATGCCCAACGGACAGACAGGCTACACGCGCGATGGTTCCTTCCACTTGGATTCGCAGGGCACGATGGTTACAGCCGAAGGAAATGCGCTGCAACCCACTGTAACGATTCCATCCGACGCGCTCTCGGTAACCATTGGCAGCGACGGAACTGTCAGCGTAACTCAATCAGGCCAAACGGCGGCCACCCAGGTCGGCACCATTCAAACGGCGCTTTTCATTAATCCAGGCGGCCTGAATGCTGTGGGCGGCAACATCTATCTGCAGACGACGGCTTCCGGTCAACCGGTCATTGGAACGCCGGGGGGATCAGACGGATTGGGAACCCTGCAGCAGGGCATGCTAGAGCAGTCCAACGTAAGCGTCGTTAACCAGTTCGTCGCGATGATCCTAGCGCAGCGTTCCTATGAGTCGAACTCACGAGTAATCAAGGCTGGCGATGATATGTTGCAGCAACTGAACCAACTTGCTCAATAGCATTTGAACTGACTGGAGAACGCAGGGACTGAGGGGATTTATGACAGCGAGAACGATGCCAATATTGTTCATAGTAGCGATGAGTGCGTGCGGCTGGGGCCAGTCCCAGCCGCATCGGCGCTATGAGCTCACTGTTGGCCAGATTGCTCAGACTCTCTCCGACAAAGGAATCAGGACAACAGACCAGGAGGTATCCTTGCTGGCCAAGGTCGTCGCGACTGAGCCGAATCCGGCGCTGGACGTTCTATCGGTTGATCCACTCAATGATCAGTCAGTTGGCGCGCACGCTGAGACGCGCGCTCGGGTCAGGATGGCTTGCCATTTGCCCGGAAGATGTCTGCCATTCTATGCCATTGCAAAATGGACTGATGGAGTAGTTGATTATGCCGCTAGTTCATCCGGTGCTTCTATTGCCTCAGGGATCCAGGTGCTGAAACGCAGCGACGCGTTCACGATCCGCTCTGGCGAGTACGCGACGCTGGTGATGGACGATGAACGCGCGCGCATCCGGGTCTCCGTTGTAAGTCTTGAAAATGGCGTGATTGGCCAAAAGATTCATGTTGCGAGTCCAGACCACAAGCAGAAGTACGTCGCCGAAGTGGTCAGCGCCAACCTGCTGAAAAGGAGTTTCTAGGATGCGTACAAAGAGAATCATCATCATCAGGCAAATTGCAGTCTTTGCACTACTCGGGGCCTTTTCGACGTTCGCCTTTTGCATGCTTGGCAAGAAAGCAGACCCGAAGGCCTCCGATCGCTTGCGTGCGGAATACATCACGCGTCTGCAGCAGCAATTTGTTCCGGTAGCCGAGGAGCACACCGTGGGAAGCTTATGGTCGGACGACGGTCCTCTTGGTGACTTCTCTTCCGATTACAAGGCGCGCCACGTCAACGACACCATCACCATCAAGGTTACTGTCCAGACATCGGCATCGCAGTCTGGCTCAGTCGACAGCGAGCGAACCTTCTCTACGAACTCGGCCGTCACCGGCGTCATGGGAAGAACTCCATCCAAACTCAATCCGTTGCTCGCGGCAAATTCATCATCGGCTCTCAAGGGAAAGGGCTCGACGGCGTCAAATACCACCTTCTCGACCAGCCTTACAGGTCAGGTAATCGCCGTGCTTCCAAATGGAAACCTCGTTGTTGAAGCAGCACGCAAGATCTTCATGAACAACCAGCATGAAGACATCATCGTGCGCGGCATGGTCAGGCTCGGCGATATCAGCCCTGCGAATACTGTAGCCTCGACGGCGCTAAGCAATCTGGAGATCGAGATGAAGGGCAAAGGAATCATTTCAGACGGTGTGCGCAAGCCGAATCCCATTACCAGGGCGGTCCTATGGCTTCTGAATTTCTGATGGCAAATCCGCACAAAGCTATACGGGGAAACTGTTCTGCGTGGCCGAAGTGTGCGACTCTGCTTGCAGCGCTATGGCTGCTTGCCGTGCTTCCCTTGTCCGCGTCCGATGCCGATCGCAAAGTGATGCTGCGCGACGTGACGCAGATTGAAGGTGTGCGCGACAATCAACTTGTTGGCTATGGTCTGGTGATTGGCCTTAACCGCACGGGCGATACACAGCAGACTTATTTTACTGTGCAGACGCTGGCCAATTCGTTGTTGCGGATGGGAGTCCAGATCACGCCTAGCTCTGTGGTTGTGAAGAATGTCGCGGCCGTCTTTGTTTCAGCGACGCTTCCGCCGTTTGCACGACCGGGAACGAAGATCGACGTCACCGTATCATCGGTGGGCGATGCCAAGAGCTTGGCCGGCGGCGTGCTGTTGCTTACGGGCCTCCGCGCAGTCAATGGGCAGGTCTATGCCGAGGCGCAAGGAGCGTTGGTCATAGGCGGTTATTCGGAAGGCACAAACGGCAGCTCCAAAAGCGTCAACCACATGACGGTTGGCAGGATTGCTGAAGGCGGAGTGGTCGAGCGTGACGCTGCCGTTGACTTAAGTCGCTTCAAAACAGTCTCCCTGCTGCTGCAAAATCCCGACTTCACCGAGGCAGGCGACGTCGCAGACGTAATCAACAAAGAGTTTGGAAAGGTGGTCGCCACCGCGCTCGACAGCCGCCGCATCGACGTCGATGTTGCCGCCAGTGGCGTGCCTTCCGTTCCGGGCCTTATCGCGCGCGTCCAGAATCTATCTATCCACTTTCGCCCGCCTGCCAAGGTGATTGTGAACGAACGAACTGGCACCATCGTAATGGGAGGCGACGTTAGGCTCTCACCGGTTTCCGTGATTCACGGCACATTGACTATTGATATACAAACCACCCATGTCGTTGTGCAGCCAGCGCCAATGTCGAATGGAAAAACAGAGACCGTGACGGAAACAAAAACAGCGGTGACCGATGCACCGGCGCAATCGATTGAATTGCAGGAAGGGGCCAACGTGGATGAGTTGATCAGAGGACTTCATGCGATTGGCGCCACCTCGCGAGACGTCATATCGATTCTGCAGGCGATCAAGGCTGCGGGCGGTCTGCAGGCCGATCTGGAGGTGATCTAATGAACGGCATTTCATCGCTTGGCAGTAATGCCGGTGTCGTAATCGAACCTCTCACCACAAATGAGGACAAGCTTCTCCATCAAACGCCCTCATTGGGCAAGGAGAATGCCAAAATCGAGAAGTCGGCGAAAGATTTTGAGTCCATTCTTCTCGGAAGCTGGTTGCAACAGACAGAGAAGAGCTTTGGATCACTGCCCGGCGCAGAGGATGACGACGCAGATTCCGGCAAAGATCAGTATTCAGGCATCGCCATGCAGGCCTTGGGGAGTTCGATGACCGCCGCTGGCGGGATCGGCATCGCCAGGATGGTCTCAAAAAATCTTCACAAGGCGGAGGACGCGCGGGTGGCGCGTGGTGCTTCTCCCCCCGCGCTTCATACCGAATAACAAGATTGTTCTGTAAAACTCTCCTGTTTGATACCGCTAGGGCTGAAACGTTTGTAGGAAAGTGCCGATAGCTGTAACGTTGAGACAGGAGAACGCACCATGAAGATTGACTTGAACAATTCGTTAGCAAACTTGTTGCCCCTTGATAAGGGCGCAAAGCAGGTTTCGACCAGCGATGCGACTGCTACTCAAAGTACCACGCAGGCCACGCAAGACCGGACGACGTTCCACTCCGATAGCCAGTCAGTCCAGTCGTTGACCAGTCAGGCGTTGAATTTTCCAGAAGTGCGTCAAGACAAGGTGGACGCGCTCAATCAATCCATAAGCAGCGGAACATACAAGCTTGATGCGACAGCAACTGCTAGCGCAATGATCAAAGATAGCGGCGAGTAAATGGGCAGGAGCGGCAACTGATCTTTTGCCTGACCCATCAGCCAGAAGGGCATGCAAATGAACGACGTAGCGCTCCAGACACGGGATCAGATCGCCGCCGCATTTCTGCAGCAGATGCAGGAGATGGCGCGTGAGATTTCCGCAGCCATGGATGCCATTGCCGGCAATGCAATCCCCCGATTTCAAGAGAGTGTAGCCAAGCAGGAGATGCTATGCGCTAGTTTGGCGGCGATGGCGAATACCGCCAGCGAAGGATTCCCTTCATCCAAGAGTCCTTTGTTCTCGGGTATTGACGCTGCGCTCGACCTCAAGATTCGAGCGGCAAGCAAAGCAATCTGCGAGCTGAATCTGCAGTATTCAGCTCTGCTGAAGCACTCCAGCAGATCGATCGCTCTCCTTTCGTTGCTGTGCAGAAGCTATACAGGACAATTCCAGGAGGCTCGCGGCCCCAGGTTGAAGCATCAGACCTGGTCATGCGAGATGTAAACCATGTCTCTAAATACCTCACTCAATACAGCCGTACAGTCACTGAACGCCGCTGCTGGCGCTCTGCAGATCACCAACAACAATATCGCGAACGCGAACACGGCCGGGTATACCCGCAAGGTGGCAGTTCTTCAGGAGGGGGCGTCAACCAGCGATGGCAACCTCAGCCTGGGAGGCGGAGTTGTACTGGAAGGCTACCAGAGCGTCCGGAACGAGCTGCTTCAGACGCAGATCCAGCAAGAAACCCAGGCCCAGAGTGGCGCCAATGCACAACTGACTTCATTGCAGGCGATCGAGCCCAGTTTTACCACTTCGACAACAGACATAGGAACTGACATGTCGTCCCTATTCTCGAGTATTTCAAGCCTCTCGACAAATGCCTCCAGTTCCATTTCGCAACAGGCAGTACTTACGGCAGGCCAGAATCTGGCCACGGCCTTCAATACGGCTTCCAGCACCCTGACCACACAACAGGCTAGCCTCAATACTCAGGTCACTCAGGATGTCAGTTCGATCAACCAGCTCACCAAGCAGATTGCAGCTTTGAATCCTCAGTTGACCCAACTGAAGGCGACCGGACAGGATGGCGGAACGGTTCAGGATCAGATGGACCAGCTTGTCCTCAAGCTATCGGCTCTGACCAGTGTCTCCGTTACTCAGACTGACAATGGCGAGACGATCACGACTGGCAAAGGAACGCCTCTAGTGATGGGATCCCAGAGC
>Ga0224528_1001894_pt1 | contig 12799 bp, 10 predicted proteins | sample CBST25metaG_2_FD_179888 | JGI IMG/M metagenome (GOLD analysis project Ga0224528, IMG submission 179888) | Peat soil microbial communities from Stordalen Mire, Sweden - C.B.S.T25 | ecosystem: Environmental > Terrestrial > Soil > Wetlands > Peat | place: Sweden: Norrbotten County, Stordalen Mire...
TACCCCCTGGGGGTATCCAAGGATTTCAAGGTTCCGTCAATCAGCTTTCGTGGAATTTGGGGTTCGAGGCAATCTAGAGCGTTTTTCGGAATGTAAATAGACTTTTAGGCGATCCGCAAGGCAGCTTTTTCTATTGCCGCGCGGAATCCTTGCGATCCCAGATTCTCAACAATCGAGAATCCGGGACGCCAGGAATTTTGCGTGAGTTCGATGCAAGCCTCCGGCGTCAATGGCTTTTCTCCGTTGACGCCGGAAGCGATTCAACAGCTTAGGATGCGGGCGTCACCACCACCTTACGCTGCACCTGCTGGGCCGCGGAGCGGTTGACGGTAGCCGCCTGGTTAGCGTCGATCACCAGATTGCCAGCGCTGGTCACGGTCAGCTTGTTCCCACTGATCGTGCCCGTCGCCGTGCTCGTGCCGTCCAGGCTGAAAACGACCGGAGCGGACGAGTCACCGCCATGAGCGACGAGAGGAATCACCAAGCCTTTGTGATAAGTCACTGGCGACTTCGGCTGAGCAAAGACGATGATTTGCGGGATCTTGTCGACCTCCACCGCCGCCTGTACCTGCGGGGCCGCATCATAGTAGTTGTTCCCCGCCTGGTTGGCGTCGATCACCAGTGTTCCCGCGCCGGTTACGGTCAGCTTTTTGCCGCTGATCGTGCCCGTCCCGGTGCTCGTAGCATCCAGGCTATAAACGACCGCATTGCCCGACCCGCCGCCTTGGGCGACGAGCTTGATCGTCAGGTTCTTGGTAAAGGGCTCAGGCGACTTCGGCTCGGTAAAGTCGATGACCTGCGCAATCTTGTTGACCACAACCGACTGCTGCACCTGGCTAGCCGCGCTATAGTTGCCATTGCCCGCCTGGTTGGCGTCGATCACCAGTGTTCCCGCGCCGGTTACGGTCAGCTTTTTGCCACTGATCGTGCCCGTCCCGGTGCTCGCGGCATCCAGGCTGAACACGACCGCATTGCCCGAGCCGCCGCCTTGAGCAACGAGCTTGATGGTCAAGCCCTTGGTAAAGTTCACCGGCGACTGCGGCGCGGTAAAGTTGATGGTCTGCGTGGCCGCCGTGACCACAACCGACTGCTGCACCTGGCTGGCCGCGCTATAGCCGGCGTTGCCCGCCTGGTTGGCGTCGATCACCAGTGTTCCCGCGCCGGTTACGATCAGCTTTGTGCCACTGATCGTGCCCGTCCCGGTGCTCGCGGCATCCAGGCTGAAAACTACCGCATTGCCTGAGCCGCCGCCTTGGGCAACAAGCTTGATGGTCAAGCCCTTGGTAAAGTTCACCGGCGACTGCGGCGCGGTAAAGTTGATGGTCTGCGTGGCCGCCGTGACCACAACCGACTGCTGCACCTGACTGGCCGCGCTATAGCTGGCGTTGCCCGCCTGGTTGGCGTCGATCACCAGTGTTCCCGCGCCGGTTACGATCAGCTTTGTGCCACTGATCGTGCCCGTCCCGGTGCTCGTGGCATCCAGGCTGAAAACTACCGCATTGCCTGAGCCGCCGCCCTGTGCGCTGAGCGGGATGGTCAAGCCCTTGGTAAAGTTCACCGGCGACGCCGGCGCGGTAAAGCTGATGGTCTGCGTGGTCTGGGCAGCCGTGGTAAAGCTCAGGTCCGAGCCATTCACCGTGCCGTTCGTATAGGTTGCATCCACGCGGAAGTGATACGTCGTGCTCGCGCTCAGCCCGGTAAGGCTCACCGCCGTCGCCGTCGCGCCCGTTCCGGCCGCGATGCTGCCGCCGGTGGTGGCGGCAACCGTGGTTCCATACGAGGTGGTCGTTCCATACTCAAAGCTGGCCGTCGTAGCGAAACCGTTATCGTTCACCGTGCCATTCAGCGTGGCGCTGGCCGGTGTAATGCTGGTCGCCGCGGAGGTCGTGGCAGTGGGCGTGGGGATTCCCAGCTCCTGCACCGTCGCCGCACAGTTATTGCTGCAATCCATATAGGCGACGTAGGGCGTTCCATTGGGGGCAATCGCCAAATTTACCGTGTCGATGTTTGCCACGCTGAAGTCCGCCGCGCCAGCCAGAACCCAACTAGAGCCGTTGAACTTCATCACCGTCGCCGCACAGTTGTTGGTGCAATCGTCGTAGGCTACGTAGGGAACGCCATCCGGGGCAATCGCCACAGATAGGAAATTGGTATATACCGAGCTGAAGTCCGCCGCGCCAACCAAGGCCCAGCTTGTGCCGTTGTACGCCATCACCGTCGCCGCACAGTTGTTGCTGCAATCCTCATAGGCGATGTAGGGAGTGCCATTGGGGGCAATCGCCAGAGACAAGTAATCGGTCGAGGTCGCGCTTAAACTGGCCGCGCCAACCGCACTCCAACTGGAGCCGTTGTACGTCATCACCGTCGCCACGCCGCCTTGTTCTTCAGAGTCGGTCGTATAGCCGACGTAGGGGACGCCATTGGGGGCAAATGCCAGAGACAGATAATTGACATAGCTTCCGCTGAAGTCCGCCGCGCCAACCAAGGCCCAGCTTGTGCCGTTGTACTTTATCACCGTCGCCGCACAGTTGTTGGTACAATCCTCATAGGCGACGTAGGGGGTGCCATCTGGGGCAAACGCCAGCGATAGGAAACCGCCCCCGCCTGCGTTGGAGCTCTCCGAACCAACCGCAACCCAATTGGAGCCATCGAACTTCATCACCGCCACCGCACAGTTGTTGGAGCAATCCTGATAGACGATGTAGGGGGTGCCATCCGGGGCGAAGGCCAGCGATGTGTAACCGCCCTCGTTCGAGTTGGTGATCGCCGCGCCCACCAATACCCAGCTTGTGCCGTTGTACTTCATCACCGTCGGCGCACAGTTGTTGCCGCAATCCTCATAGGCGACGTAGGGAGTGCCATCCGGGGCAAACGCCAACGTTGGCCAAACGGCCTCACTCGCGCTGAAGTCCGCCGCGCCCACTGTGGTCCATGTAGTCCCGATGGTTTCGCCCGTGGTGGTAAAGCCGGCGCTGAAGATGTTTCCGCCAGCGTCCGCAATGCAGGCCGTATACGCGGTTGACTGCGCCAGGTTGCGCACCGTGTAATTGCCCGCCACGCCGCTGGCCAGCGTCAGTGAACCGATGTAGCCAGCCGCCGCGCCCGTGCTGTCCTGACCGGCCGCGATCTGCGCGCTCGTGCCGCAGCTTACGCTCGCGCCCTGCAACACGGTCAGCGACGCCAGCCCCGCGTTAGCCGACGTGATTTGCAGCGTTACCTGGTTCGCGCTCAGGTTCGCCGTGGTTAGAGAGGTTGATGCGTAGGCAAGCCGACCGGTCAGCGCAGTGAGGAGAACCAGAAACAGGACTCTCCACCATGCCTTCCCGGGCGCTTCACGAGGGCTCGTCTTGTAGAGGTGTGTGATCGGAGCCGTGCTTGCTACGGCCACTAGCATCCGGGGGGCGATTCTGCGTTTCTTGAACATCGGGACCTTCCTTCGACTTGAAAATCGATGCTGTTCGGTGCGTGATAGATGGTTGTGTGGTAGCTGGCCCAATGGAACACAGCTTTCTTGTACGGCGTCAGCCTGGCGACGCACAACCGCTTCACCCGGACGCTGTCAGCCGGGCACAGAAGGGCACATAGGTGGCTTCAGCTTCAAGTTACTGACTGGGAGATACTATATTGTTCAAACACTTGGCAGTGCTCAGAATTTTGTGTAAGTGATCAAGTTGAAGTTCCGTTTCTGCACATTCCCGGTGCTGTGGGAAGCGAGATTCCCGAAGGCGGATGGACCAGATCTCAGTAATCTTTTCAAACTAAGATAAGTGTGTCACCGAACCCGCGCTTTGGGGGACCGGGTTGCGGCCCGACTAAAGTCGTGCCCTTCTTACTGAGCCTGTCTTGATCGCGTTTATTCCGCAGATTGTAAAGCCGGTGGCGTTTTTCTGTTCTCTGTTCCCTGCTCCCCGCTTTTCGCCTATCATAAAGCGCATGAACTACTTTCTTTTCAAAACAGAACCGGGCGTCTACAGCTTCGACGATTTTTTGCGCGATCAGCAAACGGTGTGGGACAACGTGACCAATCCGCAAGCCGTGAAATATCTGCGCGAGATGAAAGCGGGGACGAAGTGGATTTTTTATCACACCGGCGACCAGCGCACTGCCGTTGGCACTGGTTCGGTGGTCAGCGTAGACGCCAGCGATCCCAAGGTTCCCATTGTGCAGGTCAAGGTGGGCAAGCGGCTTCGCCAGCCCAAGACGCTGGCCGCCATCAAGACCGAGCCGATTTTTGCCCAGTCGCCGCTGGTAATCATCGGCCGCCTGTCGGTGGTTCCGCTTACCGAAGAGCAATGGAAGTGGTTTGTAGCGTGATCGTGCAGAGAACACGGATTAGGAAAAGCATTGTGCGCTGGTTGATGTAGCTTCTCTTAGTTTCCTTAAATATAGCGGCGATTGAGGTCAAGCCGAACTCCCAGATTCTCGGCATAGGAACCTGGGATGGACGGCTATTTGGTTGCGTGAATCAGGCGCGTCTCCACCAGATGCTCGCTCACGAACCACACTTGCAACTCATTGGTGCGCAACACCTGGCTGACCAGCAAATCATTGGTTCCGTCATCGCCAAGCGTAGTGGCGTTGCGGGCTTGCAGACGGGTCTCGGAAATAATCGTCTGATGGGCGTCAACCAGGCGGGACAGCAGCACAGGAACCTCTTCGCGTCCACGCGGCGCGCGCTCGATGCTGGTGGTTTCCGCCACATCGGGGGCCAGGGCGATGCTGATTCCGCCCAACAGTTGAATGCGCTCGGCAATGGCGTCCACCAGCGCGGACTGCTCGCCAAAGTGCTTGTCGAAGAGCAGATGCAGCGGGTAAAAGGTTGGGCCTGAAACCTGCCAATGCGACTTCTTGTAGAGGTCGCGCAAAGTGATGGTGTCGGCCAGCAACTGGTTGAGCTGCTCGGTGATTTCGTGCCGGATCGGCTCTTCCAGATCCAGCGGCAGCATCGGCGTAACAGTGCCGTACTGTTGCGTTTCCGCGGACCGCTGATGCAGCCGCGGCTCGGCCGAGGCTTGTCCATTGCTTCCTTTGTGAGTGACGGTGCTTGACATGATTGCTCTCCATTGGCGCTGGTTGGGGATCGGAATGTGCCGTCGATGCGGCCTTGACCTCGGCGAGCAAGACTCTGCCTCGGCCTTGATGGCTAGCGGGCGTACTCTCGCGCCACACAGTACCCAGCATCGCATCCGCGCCAGCAGGCAATCTGTCCCGGTTTGATCATGCGAAGGGGAGGCTTTTCACCCAGGGCAAACGCATCCTGCAAATGAAATGGCAAGAAATGAGGTTTTGAAAGGGCACGGATTTATCCGTGCCGTCCAATGCCTCCTCGAAGGTCGGCCTTTAGGCTCTGAGGGATGTTTTTTCTGTCCCAAACCTTCCCTCAGGAGCTGAAGCCCGGCATATTCCTCTTTTTTGCGGCACGGATAAATCCGTGCCCTTTCAAAACTGGAGAGGATACGTTTGCCCTGGCTTTTCATCTCTTCGCATCAGCGTCAGGGTCGATTCCATGGTAAGATTTCCTTACTTCCTTGCTTGAGGTGCATCATGCTGGCCAAATTAACCGTCAAAAATCAGCTCACCCTGCCGAAAGCAGTGGTCACCCGCTTCGGCGGAGTTGAGTACTTTGACGTCAGCACGGACGGAGAAGCCATCACGCTCAAGCCGCTGCGGCCGAGCCGTCTGGGAGAGATACAGGACAAACTTGCTCGCCTCGGCATCACAGAGCGGGATGTTACAGACGCAATCGCCTGGGCCCGTCAAAACCCATGAGCGACCCCGCCAAAGCGAGAATCGTCTTCGACACCAATGCCGTTCTCTCCGCGCTTCTGTTTTCCCGTGGCCGTCTGAACTGGCTGGTTGGCCATTGGCAAGCCGGGGATTGTGTTCCTCTTCTGTCGCGCGCCACGGCTACGGAATTGGCGCGGATTCTCGCCTACCCGAAGTTCCGCCTCACCGCCATCGAACAATTGGAAGCGATGAGCGAATATCTCGCGTATTGCGAGGAGGTCGAGACGGTGCAATCCTGCCCAGCGATCTGCCGCGACCCCAAGGATCAACCGCTGCTCGATTCGGCCCAAAGCGGCAAGGCCGACTTTCTGGTGACTGGAGACGAGGATTTGCTGGCGCTGGCCGGACAAACGGAATTTGTTATCGAGACGCCTGAAGAGTATCGGCGGAGAGTGTTTGGAGGTGTGCAGAACCTATGATTCAGTCGTTCGGTAGTCCAGGCTCCATTTTAGAGAATCTCAGGTCAAACATCGCTCGGCAGTTCCTCAACACTTTCCTCTTCCCTCTCCTTGCGAATATCGTCAAGGGTTTTTCCCTGAAATATCCAAAAAAGAGGCCCTTGAACTGTAGGCCATTTCTTGCCAAGTTTCTGTAAAGCCAATCGGGCCGCTGCAGAAATGCTCAAAATCTGGTTGTCATATTCCACCTTATTGCCATCGACAACTATGGCATGCACATTCTCATCACGTGTAAAGGTCAGTTCGGCTCCTGGATGAATTCCTATTGCGCCAAGTTTAAGATTGGACCTTTTCGTCTTCTCGCTTTCATCTGCCTTTTCAAAAGCTTCTTCTTCATCGAGAGCAATATCAGGCTTGCCTGGGGTCACTTCCGTGAATGGCCCCATTCGAATGGCCAATACAACTTTTTCCGGCGCAACCGTAAAAAATTCTCTCTTTGGATTTACGCGCTTGTCGGAAAACAACTGATGCAATGTCTTTTCCTTGGCGGCCATATCATCCACCTCAGCTGCAAAATGGCATTTAAAAGCCACTGGAACGCCTGTGGCAATGCTCAGTTCCTTAATCCGTTCCTCAACTGTCTTGTGCGTAGAACCAATCTTAACCAAGTCCGGCATATAGGGATTTGTAAGAACATAGACGATGCCCGAATCTGCCATTGCTCACTCCTGTGGTCCTTCTTGCGCAACCAGTTATATCAGCCGGGGTTGGGGTGCCACAGCTACAATTCTGAAACCTGGAGAACACAAATTACGGCCAAGCCGATGTTTTCTGTTCCCTGTTCCCTACTCCTTATCTGCACCCAGCCACCGCTTGGTATTGAGCATCTGCCGCTGATCCAGCGCCCACACTTTGCCGGTCATCTCGTTGGCGCTTTTGCCCTCGCGAATGCACTTGTCGAACTCGACCTGAATGGCCTGCATCTTGGCGTCGAGATCATCAAGGAAGCTGAGGGCCAGGGCCTCGGGAATCATGGGCAGCTTGGGCGAGCCGAACTCCAGCTTGCCGTGGTGCGACAAAATCATGTGCAGCACCAGCGTCTTGAGCTTGGGCGGAAAGTTGGGCAAGCTGTCGATGGTGCGCTCGGTCAGCGCCGTGCCGATCTGGATGTGGCCCAGCAGGCTGCCCTCGACGGTGTACTCGAAGCCAATCTCCCAGCTCAGTTCGCGCACCTTGCCGATGTCGTGCAGAATGACGCCGGTCATCAGCAGGTCGCGGTCCAGCAGCGGGTAGTGGGGCGCGACGCGGTCGGCCAGGGTGAGCAGGCTGATCACGTGCTCCAGCAGTCCGCCCAACCAGGCGTGGTGCAACTGCTTGGCGGCGGGAGCCTCGCGATAGGCGGCGGAGAGGCCCGGATCGGCGAGCAAAGTGGCCAGCAGCAGCTTCAGGTCGGAGTTGGTGAAGCTGTCAACAAAGCTGAGCAACTGACGCCAGAGGCTGGGCACGTCGTAGGTGGTGGAGGGCATCAGGTCAGTCTTGTCGACCTCGCCAGGCTGGGCCAGACGCAGTTGGTCCACCTTCATCTGGAGGCGCTCGTCGAAGCGGGAGGCCGATCCGCGCGCCTTGACCACATCGCCACGCTCGAACTCCTTGGCGATGCGCGGGTCGTTAGGCTCCCAGATGCGCCCTTCGAGCTGGCCGGTTTTGTCGCCCAAAATCAGGCTGAGGTAAGGCTTGTTGCTTTTGGTGGTGCGCTGCTGCTTGGCCAGAACGAGAAAGTAGCCATCGAAGAGCTTGCCTTCGTCAAAGGCGGCCAGATCGGCGATATAGATGTCTTTCATGATGCCGCAAGATTAACGCATTCGGGCGGAATTAGAAACAGGCGCACCAAAAAACCGGGCCAGGGAATGATTCCCCGGCCCGGTTTGGTTGATTGCTGCGGCTAGAACTACTGTTGCGGAGCCGGGACTGGCGCGGGAGCTGGCGCGTTGGCGTCAGGCGTCGTCGCCTCGGGCTTCTTGCTCTTGTCGGCCAGGCGGGTCTTGTCGCCGGTCGCGGTAGCCTTCTTGTGCTTCTTTTTGGAGGTGTCGCCAGCCAGGCCCAGCGGAGCAGCCTGGGTTTGGCGGTCGGCAACCTCGGCGGCGTCCGCAGCGGCCGGAGCGTTGGGATCAACCTTAATTCCGTTGATCTTGGTCTTGGCCTTTTTGACCTGCTTGGCACGGGCGCTGAAGCGGGTCTTCTCGGTCGGCTTGGCCGAAGCTTCCAGGGGGTTGACAGGCTCGTCCGCGGCGGCGGCTGTCTGCGTAGCCGCGCCGGCGTCTTCGGTTTGGGTTTGAGCGGCGCTGGGCAGGGTCTTGGTAGGCGCCTGCCCAAAGCGGATTTTTTCTTTCTTGCCGGGCTTCAGAGAAGCCTCATCGACCGCGCCAGCCTTGTCTTTTTTGCTCTTCTTTTCAGGCGCGGGGATGGTGGGCGGAGCGGCCTCGGCGGTTTGAGGCGACTTTTGCCGGAAGGTGTGGGTGGCGGCGCGGAAGCGGGTGCGCTCGATCTTCTTCTTCTTTTTGGGCACGGGCGGGGTATAGGCCGCGTAAGAGATGGGGAAGACGCGCTTGTTGGGGCTGGCGCCGGTGTCGACAAAGCCCGGCTTGATCTCGACATAAGCATCTTCACGCATTTTGGTCAGATAGTTGCGGATTGCAGGCTCCATGCGGGCCATGTAATAGGCTTCCTCGACCTGCTGCTCGACATCCTTGTACTCTGGCACACCGCCTGAAACATGCTGCACCACCTTGAGAATGACGAAGCCCTGGCGGGTGCGGATGGGTTCGGTGAACTGGCCGGACTTGAGCGCGAAAGCCTGGTCTTCAAAAACCTTGTTCAGCTTGCCGCGCTGGAACTGGCCCAGATCGCCACCCTCGGCAGCCGTAGGCCCGTCGCTGAAGGTGCGCGCCAATTGAATAAAGTCGCCGCCCGCCTTGAGCTTGGTTTCCAGCTCATCGACCTTGGCCTTGGCCGCGGCCAGCGCAGCCGGGTCGTCGGCCTGCACACCGCCCACCGCCGTAGCCAAGGGCGCAGCGCCGGTCGAGACCAGAATCTCGCTCAGCCGGACACTCTCCGGCTGCGCATACTCCTGCTTGTGCTGCTCAAAGTAGCGCTGCACCTCGCCCGGAGTGGGACGAATCTTTTGCCCCACCTGGTCGCGCATCACCTGCTGGGTGATGATCTGGTTGCGGATGTTGGCCTTGAAATCCTCAAACGACACGCCCTGTTCCTTGGCGGCCTTTTCCAGGTCTTCCATGGTTTCCAGGTTGTACTGCTTGCGGATCTCGTTCAGCTTGTTCACCAGCTCGGTTTCGCCGTTGATGGACAATTCCTTGCCCTTCGAGAGCCAAAGCTGCTGGTCAATGAGGTTGCGCAGCAGATCCTTGTGCGCTTCGGAGGTCTCTTGCATCGAGGCTCCGTGCTGGTGCGCCTCCGCATCCAACTCCTTCAGCGCCCGGTCGTAGTCCGAGCGGGTGATGATCTGGTCGTTGACACGAGCGATGATGTCCTCGACCGTGGCGCCGCCATAAGGACTCTGGGGCGCGGCAGGGTGCGTCTGCGCCAACGAGGAACTAACGAGCAGCAACGTGCCAAGCACGGTAGCCGCGGGAATGCGAAAGAGTCTAGAGGTCATAGGGTCAGGACACGCAGGGAGCCTAAAATTCGCTCCTCTTGCATAGACGCCATTGTAAATGCCTGGGCAGCAGCAAAGCGACTCAGAATGTGATTCCGCCCCAAATGGGGGTGAATCCAGCCCCGTTTTCCACAAATCTGAAGGATTCGACCCGCAAAATAAACGATGGGCGTCCGTCACCGCCCAAGTTCCGCAGGCAATCCCCACGGAAGGCCCAGCATCCGCGGGTGGTCCGGCTTGACAAGGAACCGGGGGGGGGGGCAAATCGGTCAACGCATGGGCCGGGAGCAATCCAAACACCGTTCCAGGAGGCGCAACGATCTTGACCTGCCATCCAGAACATTCAGTCGCTACAATGACAGGTATGCTTCAGCAACTTGAATTCGCCGATAAAGTTCGCCGTCAAGTCGCCCCTCGGATAGCCAAAGGGCGCAAATCAGAACTCGGCCAGTTCATGACACCATCCAACATTGCCCGGTTCATGGCGTCATTGTTCCCGGCCAGCGACCTGAAGACGTGCCGCCTGCTGGACGCTGGCGCAGGCGTGGGCGCGTTGTCGTGCGCCTTTCTTGACCGCTGGATCAACGGCGGCTTTCAGTTTCAAGATGTGCAAGCATACGCCTATGAGATCGACGATAAGCTCCGGGGCCACCTTGCCGAACGGCTTGCAGCCTACGCAGGCGTGACCGCTCACGTCTCAGGCGAGGACTTCATCTCTTCATCGAATCTGTTGCTCTTCCATGGGGCGACAGATTACACACACGCGATTCTGAATCCGCCGTACAAGAAAATCAACAGCCTATCGGCGCATCGGCATGAACTCCGTGCGCTGGGCATTGAGACCGTGAATCTGTACTCGGCATTCGTCGCACTTGCCGTCATGCAGGCCGCGCACGAGGGACAGATCGTGGCCATCATCCCGCGCAGCTTTTGCAACGGGCCGTACTATCGTCCGTTCAGAGAGTTCATCTTGCAGAGGGCCGCGCTTCGGCATATTCATCTGTTTGAGTCGCGCACCACGGCATTCAAGGATGATGACGTATTGCAAGAGAACATCATCATTCGCTTAGAGCGCGGCGGTACTCAAGGCCCGGTCACAATCACCACATCGACGGACGACAGCCTGAGCGACTTAGAAACTCATGTGTACCCGTTCGATCAGATTGTGTTTCCCGACGATGCAGAAGGCTTCATTCACGTCCCCACGTCGCCAGATGAAAGCACAGAGGCCATAGACGCGCCGTCCGCCATTCGATATTCACTGGCCGACATCGGTGTGAATGTATCGACTGGCCCCGTTGTCGATTTCAGGCTCAGAGACTATCTCCGCGATATGCCAGCACCGGGCACGGTGCCGCTGCTTTATCCGAGTCACTTCAGCATCAATCGTACAGAGTGGCCGATTGCAGGCGCGAAGAAGCCGAACGCCATTCAGCGAAACGACGATACAGAGAAGTGGCTGTTCCCGAATGGTTACTACTGCGTGGTGCGTAGGTTTTCATCGAAAGAAGAGCGGCGCAGGATCATGGCCAGCGCGGTTGATCCAACCGTCTTTGGCAACGCGCAGGCGCTAGGATTTGAGAATCATCTGAACGTGTTCCATGAGAACAGGCGCGGCCTTTCTGAGCAGTTGGCAAATGGGCTGGCCATGTTCTTGAATACGACGGTCGTGGACAAGGCGTTCCGGCGCTTCAATGGTCATACGCAAGTGAACGCTACAGACCTGAAGACGATGAAGTATCCGAGCCGCAGTGCATTGATCGAGCTTGGCAAGTGGGCAGTGAAAAATGGGGAGCTTACGCAACAGATGATCGATGAAAGGCTGGACGCGCTGACGGCATGAATCACATTCATATTGAAGAAGCACTCGCAATCATCAAGGCTCTGGGCCTGCCACGGGCACAACAAAACGAGCGTTCGGCTGTGAGTCTTCTGGCCCTGCTAAATCTGACGCCAAAGAAGAAGTGGAAAGAGGCTGAATCTCCGCTGGTAGGCATCACGCCGGTCATGGACTGGGCGCATAAGCACTACGAAAAGAAGTACGCGCCGAACACACGCGAGACCTTTCGCCGTCAGACGATGCACCAGTTCGTAGCCGCTGGACTTGTGCTCTATAACCCCGATAAGCCTGACCGCTCAGTGAACAGTCCGAAGGCCGTGTATCAAATCGAACCTGCAACGCTGGCGCTCATTCGCTGCTTTGGTACGAAGAAGTGGGTCGCCAAGCTCGCAACCTATTTAGTCGAACACCAGACATTGATTGCACAGTACGCAAGGGAACGAAAGCACAACTTGATTCCTGTTGTGATTGCACCGGGCAAGACGATTGCGCTGAGTCCGGGCGAGCATAGCGAGTTGATCCGCGCCATCATCGAAGACTTTGCTCCGCGCTTCGCACCGGGCAGTGTGTTGGTTTATGCAGGCGATACGGGTGAGAAGTGGGGATACTTCGACAAGGCGTTGCTGACGGAGTTGGGCGTAGAAGTCGATGCACATGGGAAGATGCCCGATGTGGTTCTGCATTACACCGATAAAAACTGGTTGCTGTTCGTGGAGTCCGTCACCAGCCATGGCCCGGTAGACGGCAAGCGCCATGCTGAGCTTGCCGAGTTGTTCGCAGGCTCGAAGAGCGGTCTTGTCTATGTAACTGCGTTCCCGAACCGTGCAATCATGGGCCGCTATCTTGGCGAGATTGCGTGGGAGACCGAAGTGTGGGTCGCCGATGCGCCTTCGCACCTAATCCACTTCAACGGCGAGCGCTTTCTAGGACCATATCCTGTTGCGTAGTTGGCGGGTCTCCCGTGCCCGCCACACCAACTGGCTGTCCCAGCCCTCTTCTGAGATAGGGCAGACCTATCGCATCCCGGCCCGTGTCTCCTTTCCGTTCTTGCGGATGATTTCCAGCATCCTGCTAACCTGAATCCAGGTTCAGGTTCAGGTC
>Ga0224528_1001896_pt1 | contig 12784 bp, 9 predicted proteins | sample CBST25metaG_2_FD_179888 | JGI IMG/M metagenome (GOLD analysis project Ga0224528, IMG submission 179888) | Peat soil microbial communities from Stordalen Mire, Sweden - C.B.S.T25 | ecosystem: Environmental > Terrestrial > Soil > Wetlands > Peat | place: Sweden: Norrbotten County, Stordalen Mire...
GGTCTTCGCATTCTCTGTATTTGTCGCCTGAAGTCGTTCAACGGTATCGCGGGCAGCATTGGTCCCGTGGTCCGCATTGCCGGGTTGCGGCGCGGCGGTCGTGTCGGTTGCGCGATGATTGGAAGCCAGTCCCCGCTGGACAAGCACCAGATGCGTCCCGTATCCGCTCCCAAAGAGCAGCACCGCAATGGAGGCTGCCATGGCCCAGCGATAGCGGAAAATGTAGCGAGGCGCATGGATGGAAGCTGCCGGAGTTGCCGGCGGAGCGACAGTGTCTGTAGTGCCGCGAATCGCCTCGTCTGAGAAGGCACGGCCCTTCTTCTGCGCGGCTGCCAGAAAATCCTTGCGCAGCCTGTCCCTATCCGCGGTCGAATACCCTGTTTCAAACGTGGCGTCGTTGTCCGAAGAAATAGAGAGCTGCGGCAACAGGAATTGCGTGAACTCCCGGTACTGTTCCTGGCAGTCGGCGCATTCGCTCAAATGCTGTCGGAGGTCTTGCACCTCCGCCGCTGAAACTTCACCGATCATCGCCAACGTGCAGAGTTCTTCGTACTGTTCATGCTTCGACATGATCCGCCCCTAATCCGGCCGCCTGCTGTCGGTCTTTCGCTTGCACATTTTCGCGAACTGATCTCAGGTGGTCCCTTAGCTTGGCCATGCCCCGGTAGTATTGGTGGCGCGTATTGGAAAAGGTCTGTTCCGTACGCTCTGCAACGTCCTTCAAATTCAATCCTTCGAAATGCACCATCTCAATCGTCCGCCGCTGTGGTTCGTTCAGCAGTGCCAGAGCTTCGCGCACAAACCGCGCGCACTCCTGCGGCGCCTCGGCGTAGAGACGCAATGCGCCCTGCTCCAATTCCGTCAGGTCGCTCATGGCGACATTGGCGTAGAACCGCCGCACAAGGAGGTAATTCCTGCGGTTCAGACTTCGCCCATAGGCGCATTGCAGAATCCACACTAAGACTGTTCCGCGCGCAGGGTCGAATTGTCCCACCTTGTCCGCAATTTCGAGAAAAACATTTTGCAGGATATCTTCGGCTTCGCCCCGATCGCGCAGCACCCGCAGTCCCACGCCCAGCACTGCGTTGTAGTACCGGTCATAAAGAACCGCCAGGGCGTCGTCATTGCCAGCCTGAAGCTCCCGCACGACGCAGACATCCTCCAACTGGGCGAGCCTGGCGTAGGCCGCTGGTGGGGATTCGTCCGGGTTGGATAGAGGCTTCATGGATCGGCGCGCGTACCTGCGGGATGCCCCATTTCTAGCACGCTGATGTTGCTCAAACCAAATCTAAAAATATTTCAAAAAAATCTCGGCGTGGGTGGGACAAATCGCCTCTCCAAGCTGAATATACTTAATAGGCTATTTTTATAACTTATTCTTAAATCAGAACTTAAACAATTGTTCAGTGCAAATCTGTAACGCAGAATTCATCATTGTAAGTGAGACAAAATGGACGCAGCAAAACACATCAATCTGCATTATTGCCGCCAACATGGCGGGGAACAATTTCAGCCTTGATGAAGGAATTCAGATTGAGCCATGGATGGACTCAGGAAGAACTCGGTCATCGGTCAGGATACGATCCTGTCTATATCAACATGCTGGAACGGGGAAGGAGAAACCCGTCGATACGTGCTCTGGTCGACATTTGCCAGGCATTCGGCGTTCGACCATCGGCTTTCATGGCCGAGGTTGAAAGGCGGTTGCAATTGACCGGCGACACGGACGGCATGATTCCTTGACGCGAGCCTTCTCGCGCCGCGTGCGCAAAGAGGAGAGCTTTTGAATGGCGGTCACAACCTGCATTTTGACAGCGCGCGCACTCCCGGCCCGGTCACAACCGCTGTGTCCATACTTCAAGCGAAGCAAGGTTCCGAGCAGTTACTGATCGAAGAATTAGGCAGGCTGGTGCGGTGTAGCCGCCAGGAAGCAGGCTGCCTCTTGTTTGATCTATACCGCATCACAGGCCGGTCTTCCACTTTCGCCCTTCACGAAGTATGGGAAATACGCGAGGCCATGGAAGCACACTCGCGCAACTTCCACACAACGAAGTTCCGGATGACGGCCGAGAAATACCTTGCGCATCCTATCAAGATTCTCGAACTCGAAGAAATGATGTGAGCCAGGCGAGCTAGGCCTGGTGCCGCTTGCGCCCAAAAGCATGGAACCTTCCGATGTCCGCTGCTTCAGGCAATTCCGGGACTGGTCCCTTTCGCTTTTGCGGATGAACGATCATTCTTTGCAATCTCTCTATCGCGTGGATGAATGCGGTGAGCGCTTGGGATCGGGCCTCCCGGTGCACGACAAACTGAATCTCCATCGCCATATCCTCATCGCTCAACCGCCGCCATACGGCTGAACCTCTCCGCATCGTTTCGGTCGCTGACTGATTCGTAATGGCAATGCCGATATTCTCAGCCGCCAACAGTATCCCCTCATGCGGGTGGCTGACTTCCTGGATGATTCTCGGCGTCACGCCGACTCGCTCACAGCGTTCAATGAGCCAGGAGCGAAATGCCGCATTCCGATCGCGCGACGGAAGAATCAAACGCTGGTTGTAGAGATCTTTGAGTTGGACAACCCTTTTGTGAGCCAGAGCATGATTGGTCGCCATGACCAGGCAGAGCGGGTCTCTCAAGATCGGTATGGATTCGAGGTCCAGCGTTGATATGGGGCTGACCACAAATCCGCAGTCCCATACGCCGGCCTGGACATTGGCTACGATCTCCGCAGACCACGAACTATGGTAGACGGCGGAGAACCCTACATTCGGAGCTTTGGCAATGTTGGAGAGATAAGCTACGACAGCCGGATCGAGATAGGTGCTGTGGCCGATCTCCAGCATGGCGTTTTCACCCCGACCAGTGCATCGCGCCTTGCGAAAACCGCGCATGATGAAATACAGGCCCTTCCGCGTCTCATACCTCAAGTCCTCGCCAGCCGGGGTGAGCCTTGACGGGCGGGTTGTGCGGTCCAGCAGAACGGTTTCAAGCGCCTCTTCGACGGCTTGCACGCTGCGTGTGACGGCTGGTTGCGTGCGGTTCAGGATTTCTCCGGCGCGGCTGAATGTTCCGTACTCGGATACGGTAAGGACGGTTTCGAGATCTTCGAGCGAAACGTCCCGGTCAGCGAAGGTGAGCATACTCTTTCCTCCGGGGGATCTGCCAAGGATTCGCTTCCACCCCAGGCATCAGCCGTCGGAACGGACTTCCGCCGCTTGGGATAACAGAGAGACGCAGATGCCTGTGCAAAAGTTGGCTGAATTGTGGACAACTTAGTTCAATTGAAGTTCAGTATTCATTCTCGTTTGCACACTATGCGCAAACTGAATACTGTCGCGTACTAAAGCGGAGCGGGCTTCGGACTAGCATGATTCGCCTCCAGACCTAAAACCTACTACTGGAAACTCTGAGCACTAATCGTGCAATTTGCACATGGATGTTCCCTAAGTCTGCTGAGCGAAGCTTTCGCCTCTGATTCAATGTTGGACGCTTCGTTCTTCGATCCGGCGCTACTCACGGCATGCGCATATGCGATCTCTGTCAGGTAATATGCCTGGGAGTCACTATCGTGGTTTTGTCTAAAGAGTGCCAAGGCACGCTGTAAATCGTTTGTTGCATCCGAATGGTTGCCCAATGCGTCCTGGATCTGGCCGCGCTGGGAGTAGCCAGCGGGGAGCATATAAGATGCCGGCATATCCTCCATCCATAGGTCAATCGCGCGATTGATAGCCCACAGAGCGGCATGAAAATCCCCATCGTGACCACTCAGAGAAGCTTGAATACTGTATAGAGCCGCCAAGTCGCCCCGGTCAGGCTCAGAAACGAGCTTGATCTGACCAAATGCGTCATCAAGATTCCGATGAGCTTCTTTGCGATGCTCTTGAGTCAAAGCGATGAGCGCAAGGCCGCCGGATGCGCGGGCCATTCCAGCATGATTACCTTCTTCTGCATAGAGGTTTCTTGCCTTGGCCCTAAGAGATTTGGAAGGTCCAAGCTCGTGCATCTCAAAATAGAGAGAACCTAAATTGTCCGTTGCGGACGCGGATTCAAGTTTCATCGTTGAGTCTTGGCGAAGCATTGCAAGACTCCTCTCGTAGCCCCGTCGCGCGGCGTCATAGTTGCCGCGCCCTTGGTAGACCAAGGCCAGCACATTCCAAGCAGTCCCAACATCCGCGGGATTTGAAAAGCTGGCTTGTGGCTCAAGCAGGGGCCGAAGAAGATTGATCGCCTCGTCAGAGCGGCCCCGGCTATTGAGTTCAGACGCTTGAATAATACGTCGATCCAACGTCACCTGAGCAGTGACTTGGCCAACGAGCGAGATTAAGAGACAGAGTGCAGGAACTGAACGGACCATTTTCATGTAGGCCACCTCGACTTGGTCAATTTTTTCTTCTGCGGACCCAACTGCGACGCATCAGTTCAATAGATGCCTAGATGTCTTGGCATACAAACATTACCGATTTTCATACATAGATGTCAAGGTGTGCGCTACCCCGCAATCGCGTGCCTGCCTGTTTGACACCCCTAGCGCGCTATGTATACTCTTGGTAACTACGGGAGTTTGTGAAAATGCCCAGAACTGATCTTCAAGGCACTTTGGACCTGCTCGTGCTCAAGACACTTTCACAAACGGGAGAACTGCATGGGTATGGGATTGTCCTGCATATCCAGGAAGCGTCCGACGAATTGCTGCGTGTAGAAGAGGGATCGCTATATCCAGCTTTGCATCGCATGGAGCAAAGCGGCTGGATCAACTCAGAGTGGGCGCTAACAGAGACGAAAAGAAAGGCGAAGTATTACAAGCTGACTGCCGCCGGGCGCAAGGAACTCGAAAGGGCTCAGGAGAGTTTCGAACAACTGGTGAAGGGCGTGCGCGCTATGCTGCGCTACGCATAAGGAGACTTTGCTCTTGCGTCATGGCTTGCCGGCGCGCCGGGCCGCTTCTGTGGACCCAATGCAGGCGCTGCGAAGCGAATGAGGGAGACAATTCAATGTCGTTGTTAAGCCGAATCTCGAATCTATTCTCTCGTGCGAAACTCGCACAGGAAATCGATGACGAACTGCAATCGCACATCGAGATGCGGGTGGCCGACAATCTTGCTGCTGGTATGTCGCATGAAGAAGCTCGTCGTGACGCACTGTTGAAGTTTGGCAATCCCACGGTAATGAGGGAGAAGGTGGCTGGAGTAGATGTCGCGTTAAACCTTGATATTTTCCTCAAGGACCTTCAATACGCCATCCGAAAGTTGTGCAAATCGCCAGGGTTCAGCATCACGGTAATCCTGACTTTGGCACTTGGCATTGGTGCCAATACAGCCGTCTTTAGCATCGTGGATGCGGTATTGTTGCGACCCCTGCCCTACAAGAATGCTGATCGCCTCGTCGTTGTGTGGCAAACTGATGCGGCACACCGTGGGACTGGCGCATGGTTCAACTCCTATCGGGAATTTGAAGAGTGGCAACGTGGTAGTCGCAGCTTTGAGAAATTGGCAGCGATGAGTTGGGCGACCTCTGGCAAGACATTGCTGTGGCGTGGCAAGCCGATGAGTCTACTTGCGCTTCCCGCCAGTAGCGATTTTTTCTCAATGCTTGGTGCTGAAGCATCGATGGGCAGAACATTCACTGAAAGGGACTTGAACAATCCCTGCACTTTGGTCCTCGCCTATCCATACTGGCAGCAAAAACTCGGCGCGCCCAACGATATCGTTGGGCAGAATCTGACGGTGGACCACTCCGCCTGCTTTGTTGCGGGCGTCATGCCGAAGGAGTTCACCTTTTATCCGAAAGAAGCAAATGCTTGGTCTTTGATTACGCCTGCGAGCGCATTTGCACAAAAGCCCTGGGACTCGATGACAGGCGTATTCGGGTTGTTGCGACCTGGAGTGACCTATGCTCAAGCCGAAGCGGAACTCAACGCGATGGAAAAGAGAGTTCTGCCAGAGGCTCCGGCGTCACTATCGCTGCTTACTTCGGCGATGCCCATTGTGTTGAAGTTGCAGGACAACTTTTCTTGGTTGACGGGACGAAACCTGCGTACCGGACTTTTGGTGCTCTTGGGAGCAGTAGGGCTTGTTTTGCTGATGGCGTGCCTAAATGTAGCCAACCTGATGCTGGGCCGGACGATGGGGCAGTCACGCGAGATGGCGATTCGTACCGCGTTGGGTTCAGGCCGAGTGCGGCTCATCCGGCATATGCTGACTGAATCATTGACATTAGCCGTTTGTGGGACTGCGGTCGGCGTATTCCTGGCATTAGTGATGCTTCAATGGTTCCGTTCCGTCAATCCAGTCGAGTTGCCGCCCGGCAGCGTGATTTCGCTTGATTGGCGGGTTCTTCTTTTTGTGACGTTTTTGGGTGTCGGCTCAGTTGTTATCTTTGGACTGCTCCCGGCTTGGAGGGCTTCACGAACTGACCTGAACTCCGTTCTCAAGAACAGCGAGCGCGGCATCGGCGCGAGTGCTCCTGCACAGCGCACCTCCCAAGCACTGGTAGTCATGCAGATTGCGCTTTCATTAATGCTCTTTGTCGGGGCAGGACTGCTCGCGACAAGCCTGTGGAAGATGGCCTCGACTCGGCTGGGCTATCGCACCGATCAAGTGTTGACGGCCACGATCAATCTGCCGAACGAACACTATCCAGACGCTGACGCGAAGTGGAAGTTTGCTACGAACTTTGTACAATCCATATCGGCACTGCCCGGCACCGAATCAGTTGCAATAGCGTCGAACTTCACTCCGATGGGAGAGAACCCCCTATCCATCGAAGGAGACGCCTCCAAATTCTCGACTGGAGGCATTGCCACTCAGAGCATAAGCGCCAACTTCCTTGGAGCGATGCAGATTCCATTGTTCCGGGGCAGAGCATTTGATACTCGGGACCAAAAGAATACTCAACAAGTTGCCATCATCAACGAGGCTCTGGCGAATAAATATTTTCCACATATCGATTCAATCGGACACACCATTAAATTGAGCCGAGCCGACGATTCGTCGAATCCATGGCTCACAATTATTGGCGTGGTCGCTAACGTCAAAACGACGACCGTCTTTCAAGAGATGGGTTATGTAGAACAACCCACGGTATATCGTCCACTGACGCAAGACCCCTCTGCATCACTAGCCTTGATGGTAATAACGAAAAAAGGCCCGCTTGAGCTTGTAGAAGGAATGCAAGAGCAACTTGCCTCAATCGATCATGACCTCGTATTGGGCGACTTGGGCACAATGCAGACGCGGCAATCTGCCGCGTTATCGCAACCCCGGTTCCGCGCTGTGTTATTTGGCAGTTTTGCCGGATTAGCTTTGCTCCTCGCAGTCGTTGGCCTCTACGGTGTCCTTGCGCAAATGGTCGCACAGCGCACCCGAGAAATTGCCATCCGCATGGCTGTAGGTGCGAATCGCGGAACGGTGCTGGGCATCATATTGCGGAAAGCTCTTGCTTTGGCGGTCCTTGGGACGGTGCTAGGAGTGGTCGCATCGGCTATCGCCGTGCGCGCTTTAGCTGGAATGCTCTACGGTGTTCGTGCAGAAAACGCGGGCATGTTTGCGCTTGCTTCCGTCATATTGACGCTTACAGTACTCGCCGCAAGCTGGAGTCCAGCCTGGCGCGCGGCAAATGTCGATCCCATTCAGGCACTTCGCACAGAGTGAACTATGCAGGAGATCTTATGTCATTTTCCCGGCGCATCTCCAATCTGTTTGATCGTTCGCAGGTACAGCAAGAGATCGATGCCGAACTCCTGTCTCACATCGAAATGCGAGTTGAGGACAACATTGCTAGAGGAATGTCCCCTGGTGAAGCTCGCCGCGATGCTCTCCTGCGGCTTGGGAATCTCACTACGCTCAAAGAACGTGTAGCTAAGGAGGACGTTGCCCTGATGCTTGAGACTCTGGTCTTCAATGTTCGTTATGCTCTCCGCCAATTTGGCCGCAATCGAGGTTTCGCAATAACAGTGATCCTCACGATGTCACTCGGCATTGGGTTAAATACAGCGATGTTTTCTGTGATCCACGCCGTGCTCTTGAAGCCTCTTGGCTACTATGACCCGGACCGTTTGGTATTGCCTAGCAGCGGCGTTACGCCGATCCACTTCGAGGAGATGCAAGCCTCCGCGCGGTCCTATGATGGCCTTGGTGCCTACAGTGGCAAGGAGGAATTATCTCTGTCCGGTGATGACGCGCCGGAGGTCCTGAAGGGCGTTCGGGTCTCGGGGAATTTCCTCGACATTCTCGGAGTCAAGCCATTGTTAGGTCGCAGCTTTCTTGCATCGGAGGATACGCAAGCCGCGCCGGCCGTCACAATGATTAGCGCCGAACTCTGGCAGCGACGGTTCAACGGAGCGTCGTCCGTGATAGGACAGACGGTCACGCTGGCGGGAACGTCGTACACAATCATCGGTGTCTTGCCGCCGAAATTTAAATTCCCATCTGCCACGACGGATGTGTGGCTGACAAAACCTTCGGAATGGTCCGTTCTCAAGCCGGAGTCACGGCGTATCAGCCCAATTTTGCAAGTTTTTGGCAGGTTGAAGCCGGGTGTCGATATTTCACACGCCAACGCAGAGCTTGCTCTCATTGATCGCCAGTATGAAACCGCTCATCCCGAAATGCTCGATTCGGATAAGACTATCGCACGGCTATGGAATCGTCCTCCCATTCATCTGGTATTTCTGAAGAATCAACTCGTTTCCGACATTCGTTCAAAGCTGTGGTTACTCTTGGGCGCAGTAGGGCTTGTGTTGCTGATCGTATGCGCGAACATTGCAAGTCTCCTGCTTTCCCGCGCATCATCCCGATCACGGGAATTTTCCGTGCGGGCAGCAATAGGGGCCAGTCGGGGGCAAATCATCGCGCAACTTCTGACCGAGAGCATCCTGCTTTCATTTATAGGCGGGGTGATCGGCATTGCCTTAGCTGAAGTAGGCGTGCGGATCATCCGTAGTACGACGGCATTGAATCTTCCCCGATCCGGAGAAATCAGGATCGATGGCGCAGTCTTCTTGTTCGCAGTCGTTGTCTCGCTGCTTACCGGTCTTCTGTTTGGGCTTGCGCCTTCACTTGCCGCCTCTCGACCAAATCTCGCTGCCGTATTGCAAGGCAGCGGCGAAGGCATGAACCGTGCAGGGCAAAGACCAGGGTGGTTGCATTTGAATCCACGCAGCCTTTTGGTTGTCGGGCAGGTGGCATTATCGACGGTCTTGCTGATCGGTGCGACGCTGCTGATCGAGAGCTTTGCTCACATATACCGGGTTGATCCTGGATTTCAGGCTTCCAATCTCCTTACGATGAGTCTTACGCCTTCACCAACGCGATACGACACGGAGCAAAAGAAGGCGGCATTTTACGGTGCTCTTATAGAGCATATTGAAGCGCTTCCCGGCGTCACCAGCGCCGCCACTGCAACAGCACTTCCCATGACTCCTTATCCAATGGCTCAAGTACAGGTGATTGGCCGAGCGCTTGATAAGCGTTCGCTTGCCATGATCCTGAACATCACGCCGCAATATTTCCGGACTATGAAAATACCGCTCAAAAGGGGCCGCGAGTTTACCGCCCACGACGACGCGAGTGTGGCGCCGGTTGCCATTATCACTGATAACATGGCACGTCGCTTCTGGCCCCTATACCCCGCGGGGCCTGATCCCATCGGTCAACGCATTCTCATCGGCTCGCATTCTACTCCGGCGGAGATCGTCGGCATCGCGGCAGACACCAAGGAGTACAAACTGACTGAGGAAGCGGGGCTGGGAGTCTATCTCTCCTCGGCGCAGCAACCTCCGCAATCTGCCGTGCTGGTCATACGAACCGAAGGCGACCCACTCTCTTTTGTAAACGCGGTTCGCAACCAGATATTAAATCTCGACCGCGACCAGCCGGTTTCGGCTATCGCTTCCATGAATGAAGTTCTGGATGCTTCTGAGGGACAGCTTCGCGTCATGATGGCATTGTTGGGAATCTTTGCCGCCACTGCAACGATAATTGCGGTCGTTGGGCTTTACGGCGTTATTGCCTATTCGGTGACACAGCGGGAGAAAGAAATTGGGATTCGCAAAGCGCTCGGAGCGCATCGCGGAAACATTCTTGCGCTTGTAGTTGGACATGGATTGCGCCTTGTCTTGAGTGGTTTGTTACTGGGCGTGGGTGGTGCATTTGCCCTCACACAGGTACTCCATGGACTGCTCTTTCAGGTGAGTCCTACCGATCCGACGACCTATATCGGCATTGCATTTCTGTTCGTGGCCGTGGCTCTGGCAGCAACCTATTTTCCCGCGCAGCGTGCGGCTCGTATCGACCCGCTGGTTACGCTCCGGGCTTGATGAATCTAGCGAAGGTTGAACAGAATTCCTTGCATGTTGGGTAGTGGAAATGGAGCGGCTGGAACGCGTTTAAGAGAGAATCGCCGGCGGGTTGTGCGGTCCAGCAGCACGGTTTCAAGCGCCTCTTCGACGGCTTGCACGCAGCTGCGCATGGCGGCCGGTTGCGTGCGGTTCAGGATCTTTCCGGCGCGGCTGAATGTCCCGTACTCGGATACGGTAAGGATGGTCTCGCGTCCTGCGACGGAGGGAACCGCCGCGGTCTGGCCGGATTTGTCTTCCAGTTCTGAAACCAGCTGCTCGAGTGCGAGATAATGCCCTTCTTTAGGCGAGCGGTGGATGAAAGTCATCATTAGGACTCTCCGTGTGGCATTCAATATTGACATTCGATATCGATACGCTATACCATGCGACCATGTCGAAGCCAACAGAACTCTTGCAAGGGACATTAGACCTGCTGGTGCTTCGTACCCTGGAACTCACTCCATTGCATGGAGTCGGTATTTCTGACCGAATAGAGCAGGTCACTCGTGGTGTATTCGTTGTTGGTCCCGGTTCCCTCTTCCCGGCTTTGCATCGGCTCGCAAGCAAAGGCTGGATCGAAGGGGAGTGGAGCGAACTGGAGAACAAACGCCGAGTTAAGGTCTACAAACTGACGCCATCAGGACGTGCTCAATTATCGAGGGAGAAGGGTAATTGGAAGCGAGTTCTTACTGCTGTCAATCAAGTGCTTGCGGAGGAATCGTAACGTGTCTTGGCCACCCCGTTTGCGCGCTCTTCTCCGGTCGCTCTTTAGACGGCGCGATGCCGAAAGTGACCTCGATACCGAAGTACAAAGCTATTTTGAAACCCTCGTGGATCGCGAGGTTCAGAATGGCGCGCCGCTCGAAGAGGCCCGCCGATTGACACGGGTAAAGTTTGAAGCGCCAGAACGGGTGAAAGAGAAAGTCAGAGAGGCCCGAACCGGCGCAGGAGTCGCATCCGTGGCGCGTGATGTGAAGTATGCTGTGCGTCAACTAAGCCGTAATCAGGGCTTCACGATGGTGGTTATTATCACCTTCGCGCTCGGTGTCGGCGCGACAACGGCTATTTTCAGTGTGGTGAACGGCGTCATACTCAAGCCGCTCCCATATCCCGATTCGGAAAGGCTGGTAGAGGTCAAACTCAGTCTTCCTGACGCCACGAATCCCAACTGGGGTTTGTCCAGGGCGGACTACTTCGTTTTTCGTGAACAGAACCGTACTTTTCAGGACATCGGCCTCTACACTTTGGGGACAAATTCCGCGGGAGACTCGGTGAACGTCAGTGGGCTGGGACAACCAGAGCATGTACCAGCTCAAAGCATCACCGCAAGCGTACTTTCGATTCTGGGAGTCACGCCTCTGCTCGGTCGTTCCTTCACGCAGGCAGACAATGAGACCAGCAGCGCGAACACCGTGATGCTTACGTATGGATATTGGCGCAACAAGTTCGGCGGCGATAGGTCAGTACTCGGAAAGACGCTTGATGTAGACGGCACGCCGCGCGTAATCATCGGCGTATTACCTCGGCAATTCAGCTTCCTGGATAAGACCAAGCTCGCCATGCTTCTACCTATGAAGTTAAGCCGAGCGGAGACTCAGTTGGGAGATTACGATCTGGGCGCGATAGCCCGGCTTAAGCCCGGAGCTTCGCTAGAGCAGGCGAGTGCGGATATAGCCCGTATGATTCCCATCATCTTCCGAACTTTCCCTGCACCTCCGGGTGCTGCGGTCCAGGACTTTGAAAATCTCCGGCTCATACCCAACATTCATCCATTGAAGCAGGAAGTGGTCGGTAATATTGCCACGACTCTCTGGGTACTGATGGGCGGAATTGGCTTGGTGTTGCTCATTGCCTGCGCCAATGTCGCCAACCTGCTTTTACTGAGAACAGACGGTCGTCAGCAGGAGTTGGCAATACGCTCCGCGCTGGGAGCAAGTAGAGGCCGCATCGCTGCTGGATTGTTCTCTGAGAGTTTAATTCTAGGAGTCGTCGGCGGATTCTTGGGTCTCGGATTGGCATATGGAGCCGTGCAGATACTGATCGCCACAGATCCTGTGGGTCTGCCTCGCATCCATGAAATAGGGATCGATGGAAAGATTGTGGTGTTCACACTGTTTGTTTCCCTTGCTACGAGTTTTCTTTTTGGGTGTGTTCCTGTCTTCAAATATGCGGGCTCTGGCATTGCAATCAGACTACGCGAGGTTGGACGTTCCCTTAGCGAAGGCCGCGACCGGCATCGGTCGCGGGGGGTGCTGGTGATTGTCCAGGTGGCACTGGCACTTGTCCTGTTGATTGGCTCGGGCCTTATGATCCGAACATTTTATGCTTTGACGAAAGTCAGCCCCGGTTTCTCAGCACCTTCGGAGGTTCAGACATTTCGCGTTTACATTCCCGATTCGCAGATCAAAGACCCTGTGCAAGTGGGCCAAATTGAGGAAGCGATCT
>Ga0224528_1001898_pt1 | contig 12767 bp, 7 predicted proteins | sample CBST25metaG_2_FD_179888 | JGI IMG/M metagenome (GOLD analysis project Ga0224528, IMG submission 179888) | Peat soil microbial communities from Stordalen Mire, Sweden - C.B.S.T25 | ecosystem: Environmental > Terrestrial > Soil > Wetlands > Peat | place: Sweden: Norrbotten County, Stordalen Mire...
GTCCCGGATGCGGTCCTCACGGGAGGAATTCAGAGGCGTACGCGACCGCTTCAGATTTGAGGTAGCCAGGGTTTTCAGCTCGCCAACCCGACTGTGCAAAATGATACACCTGTTCTTAAGAGCTGGATAGCCCGTTCTGTCGCAGATCGTTGCCGCCGCTCAATTCCGCGGGCTTGGACTTACAGCTCCGTTTTGTGAGCTGGCCCCTTTCAGATCCAAAATTAACTTTTCGGGGTTTTAGTCAAAACTACCCAAACTTGGCGAGGCCGAAGACAGCGTGTGCAGCGGCATGGCTCGAGTGCGCCAATCCATGCTGCCGTTTTCTTTCCTGCACTCCCGGGACTCTTTTTTGATCCACAGTGTCACTATATTGTGCGAGTCTAAGTAATGCATTTTCAAACCAGTATCTGTTAAAAAGCAGGCTGTTCCGAATTTCCTGGATGATTGACTGAGGAAGCACGAGAAGATTCATGATTCTTCAGTCCTCTACAGAGTGAAGCGACCAAAGCAGGTGCGTGATGTTTTGGAGAGGCAAACGACATTTCAGAGTCTTGGCGTCCCATCACGACCGACCTGGATCAATCAGGCGCAAGAGCGGCAGAGTCAACAGCTGAAAACCCGTTACCAGCGGCAGCACGACATGCAGAGCAACATCGGGCGAACTCCGGTGCATGATTAGAAAAAAAACTCCGAAGCCCAGAGCGCGACCAGCAAGAAGCCAAATCTCATGATGAAAAAGAAATGCGTAAAGACTGCGGCCAGTGGCCATACGCATGCGATCGATCACGCCCAGTTTCGTGGCATTGTAAGCCACATCGAGCAATGGCTTGGCCGGCAGCAGGCAAGCCAGAAAAAGCAGCACGCCCAGCGCATCGAAGTGCCAAGTCAGCAACAGTGCGCCAACAAAGTAGAGCCAAAGACCGACGCCAAAGATTCGGCCGCGATGTCGCGGCGCAGTCGCACGGCCCACCAGATAAAGCATCAACGCTGAAAGCGCTCCGCCGATTGCCTGCACCAGGCCGAGCGTACCCTCCTGGCCAACTTTCTGGAACACAAGCATCGCCGGAGCAGTAATCAGATAGCCTTGCGCCAGTCCCTTCAGCACCGTAATGCCGAGAAATCGCCACCAGAGGCGGGGAAAGCTGAAATAGAGAAAACGGGTCTGCGTCTGACGTGCAAAATGGCCTTGCTCCAGAGAGCAGGCGGCCAACATAGTCAGCAGCAGAGCGCCACAAGCCACCAGCAGATACGCCTGCTGCAAACGGCCGCCCAGCCAGCCATAGAGTGAGGTTGAAGCCAGTAGCCATCCGGTGACTGCCGGCACCAGAACCCCGGCCAGTGTAACTACGAAAAACTCGACCCCGTAGTAATAATTGCGATTGCTGTCTTCAGTGGTTGAGGCGTCCAGAAAACCGCGATTGGCCCAGAAAAATCCCGTCGAAAGTCCGATTCCCAGACCCACCACAACTGTGTCGCACAGTGTTTGCGCGCCCATATACATCAGCGCCACCATCGCCACCCCGGAGAGCACCATACCAGCGGCACATAGATGTTGCGCGGCCACACGCCCCATCAGCAACCCATTCAGCAGAAAGGCCGGGGGCGCGGCAACATAGACCGAAAGTTGATAAACAATGACACGATCCAGTTGGTGCGAGCTGCGCAGTACGAATGCCCCCAGAAAAATGTCGATGATCGGAAAAACGAAGGCATAAATCATGTTGGCCAGAATCAGAATCCGCATGGAATGCGGACAGGCATAAAAAGGGGCAAGTTCCTTGCGCAACGGGTTCATGGAAATACTACCTCGGTCCTGGTCGGCGTTTGAAGCTCTCTCCTGATGCTGCGGCGTCGCGCTCCTTGGGCCGGATTTCCACTCGCGGACAAAGCGCGGACTCGAAGCTGCGTCGAGCCGCTCTCTAAGTTCAGAAAAGATATGTTCAACGGTCTTTAGCAGTATGGGGCACCAGGGGAAGAGTTGTGCAATGTGTCGCAACTTCCGGCTTGCGACGGGAAAAAGAACAGAAAAGGCACATTGACAGAGCACTGAACAGGGTGGTTGAATGTCAATGCGCAACCGATTATGCAAAGAGCAAAATGCTCTTTCCTGCCGCACACATGCGCTCGCGGCAACCATACTCTTTGTCTGCGCTTGCCGCGCCCGCTCTACGACGAGCAGAGTGGAATTTCAAAAAAATTACGGTCGCTGGAATGCCCGATTGAACCAAGAAAACGAAGAAGCTGAGATGGTGCCGCAACAACTCTTGACCCGCCGCCAGATGCTGACAACTCTGGCCCTTGCCACGGCAGGCTGCGCGCTGACTTCGCCCGGGTTTGCCCAAAGCGCCACCAAGCTGAGTGCAGCAGACGAGACTTTCCTCGACGAACTGGAGCACCGTGCCGTTCTCTTCTTCTGGGAGCAGGCCAGCCCGGTTTCAGGCCAGATTCTGGACCGCGCGCGCAACGATCTGAACGGAGAACGCGCCCCGCGCCGCATGGCCTCAACAGCCTCAACCGGCTTTGGGCTGACGGCCCTGTGCATCGCCGACCGGCGCGGTTACCTGCCGCACGATCAGATCGTCGAGCGGGTACGAACCACGCTTGACTGGCACCTAAACCATCTGCCCGAGGTACACGGTTTTTATTACCACTTCAGCGACGTTGAAACCGGCGTGCGCACCGGCAAAGTCGAGCTTTCCTCAATTGACACTTCGCTGCTGCTCTGCGGCATTCTGACGGCACGCGGCTATTTTGACGACGCCCGCATCCAGTCACTGGCCACACAGATCTACGAGCGGGTGGACTGGCCGTGGATGCTCAACAACGGGCCAACCTTCTCGATGGGCTGGACGCCCGAGAGTGGCTTTCTGGCCTCGCGCTGGAAGACCTACTGCGAACTGATGATGATCTATCTGCTGGCCATCGGCTCGAAGAGCCACCCGGTGGCGCCCGAATACTGGACGCACTTTGCGCGGCCGGTAATCCACTATGCAGGCTACGACTATATCAGCGGCAACGATCCGCTCTTTACCCATCAGTACTCGCATGCCTGGTTTGACTTCCGCGGCAAGCGCGACGCCTACGCCGATTACTTTGAAAACTCGGTGAAAGCAACGCATGCACACAAAGCCTTCTGCCTCTCCTATCCGAAGTGGTACAGCAAGGAGTACTGGGGCATTACAGCTTCAGATTACGAAGGCGGATACGCGGCCTGGGGTGGACCGCCGGCACAGGGTCCGCTGGATGGCAGCGTGGTGCCATCAGCAGCGGCAGGTTCACTGGCCTTTGTGCCCACGGACTGTCTTTCCGTTCTGCACGCCATGCGGAGCAAGTGGGGCAACAAGGCGTGGGGACGTTATGGCTTTGTTGACGCCTTTCACCCGGCCGCTAATTGGTATGACCCGGATGTGCTCGGTATTGATCAGGGCATTTCGGTTGTAATGGCTGAAAATCTGCGCACCGGGCTGGTTTGGCAAAGCTTCATGCGCAACCCCGAGTGCAGCCGAGCGATGCAGTTGGCCGGTTTCCGATCTTTGTAACTTCAGCCCTTGCTCCAGATCTTTGACGAGATGATTTTTGAAGCTCGCATTTGTGGCTTCCCTGGGCCCAAAAGGAGGCACCATGATCATGCGGATTCAATGGCGAGAGGCCCGGCATTTCCATCTGGACCTGATCCCAGTAGAGTATGCTAAGTACAATTCTATTGTGGCTAATCCACCATTGAAGTCCATCACGCTGAAGGAATTGTCCGAGTCTCTCGGCCTTTCGAAGTCTACCGTCTCACGCATTCTGAACGGGGTGGGCGACGCGCATCGTATTGCCGCCGAAACCCAGCAGCGCGTGCATAAGGCCGCCAAGCGGCTTGGCTATTCCGCCAACACCGTAGCCCGCAGCCTGCGGCAAAAACGCAGCTACACCATTGGCGTCATTCTGCCTGAGATCAGCGAAGGCTACTCAACGGCAGTGCTGAGCGGCATTGAAGATGAGCTGCTCAAGAATGAATTTTTCTATCTGGTCGTCAGCCATCGCCATCGCCGTGAGTTGCTGGAAGGCTACTCGCGCATGATGCTCTCGCGTTCGGTGGAAGGCATCATCGCCATCGATACGATGCTTGAAGAGGATCTGCCAGTGCCGCAGGTCAACATCTCAGGCCATGGCCGGCGCAAAGACATCATCAGCATCGAACTGGATCACAACGAAGCCGCACGCCAGGCTCTGGAGCATTTGAAGAACCTAGGCCACAGGCGCTTCGCCTTCATCAAGGGCCAGAGCTTCAGCTCGGACTCGGCCCCGCGCTGGCAAGCGATCGTCACCATGGCGCAGCAGCTTGAAATCACAATTGATCCGGCGCTGGTGGTTGAGTTGGAAGGCATCGAACCAGGTTCTGGCCCGGGCTTTGCAGTCACCCAGCAACTGCTGGCCAGCCAGCATCCCTTCACGGCCATCTTCGCCTTTAACGATGTCACTGCGATTGGCGCCATCCAAGCCTTGCGCGAGGCCGGATTGCGCGTTCCGCGCGACGTCTCGGTGGTAGGCTTTGACGATGTACAGATAGCCACCGTCAGCCAGCCTGCGCTAACCACCATCCATCAACCGCTGCACGCCATGGGGCAAGTTGCCGCCTCAACCCTGCTGGAGCTGATTCGCGGCGAAATCCCGGAGCCGCATCCTGCCGTGCTCACCGTGCATCCTCATCTTGTGGTGCGCAAATCCACCGGCAGGCCTCCGCTCTGATCGCCCCATCCATTGAGCAAATATGCCCTGTGCCTTCGCATCGACCAAACCCTATTCGAGCAAATTCAGAATTACCGTGCAGTAAGAAAGAGTGTGCAGGTTGCCGTTTTCTTGAGAAAAAATGCACTTTGCCTTGTCAACTTCCTCTACTCCAATTTTTAATTTTCGGCGGATTCAACAACGAAGCGCAATGGGGTGATTAGAGTGTAACTGTTCCGAGAAGACCTGATGCGGGGTTTTGTAGCCGAGGTATTTTCTTGGTCTGTGGTTCAGGCAGTGTTGTGCCAGTGCGATTTCTTCGTCGGTAACCTCTTCGTGCCTGCGATGTTTGGGAAAGGACTGACGCAGCAGGCCGTTGAGATTTTCGTTGGCGCCGCGCTCCCAGGCTGCGTGCGGTTGCGCAAAGTAGTAACTCAGCTTCAGCTCCGTCGCGATCCGTTCATGCTGCGCAAACTCCTTGCCGTTGTCGATGGTCAGCGTATGCGCCATCTTTGCAAAGGGCTTCAGTTGCTCGATGATCGCCTGGCTGACGCCCCCGCTTGTTTGCTGGCAACGCGTGTGACGAGCGCAGCGCATAGCGGCTCTTGCGTTCGTTGATGGTAACCAGCGCCTGCGAGTGCCGCGCGCCGATAACCAGATCGGCCTCCCAGGTTGCTGCCCAGCTCGCGGCTGATTGAAGAGGCAGCCCGACCCAGCCTGGCTGCGATGGACCCCTGGGACCAACCGGCCTCTTGAAGGGCAGAGATTTGGTATCGTTCTTCTTGGATGAAATGACGGTAGCGCATTCTTGGCAAACCTTACTTGGCGGTACGGCTTCCAGGATGCTCCCCCCACCCTATCCACCTTCCGCTCCATTTGCCGTTGCACTTCGTTGTTGAATCCGCCCTCTCATAAATGTTATAGAAATAGCGTGGAGAGTACTTCGTGGTCTGGCATGCTCTCCACGCCGTTTCGAATTGTTACATTGCTGCTGTTAGAAAGAGAAGCGCGCCTGTAGGTCAACCGTACGCGATCCGAGAGCGCTCTGCGCTTGCCCGAAGCTACTTGAGGTGATGCTTGTCACGATAGACGACCCTTCCAGGTTCAAGTTATTCAGAACGTTGAAAGCATCAAAACGGAATTCGAAAGTCGCTTTGTCGCCCAACACCGACATGCTTGGGAGATGAAATGCTTTTGAAATGCTGGCATCCAAGCTCTTGTACTTAGGCCCGTTTAAGGCGTTGCGGGCAACTCCCGGCGCCTGTGGCGCACCGGCGGTAGTCAATATCGACGCTGAGGATGATACCGACGTGTACGTAGGCGCAGTGAAGTAGCCTAAGCCATTATCTGAGTCTGGAAAATTACTGTTTGCTGTTCCTGATGCAGCCATAAAAGCCTTGTTACTTGTACTCGACTTTGCGCCCCCGAGATATGATCCCGGACGAAGGGTTGTGTAAGCACTATTGCGAAAGTAGAGCGAGCCATCAGAAACCGTATAGGTCGGGTTCCAAGGAAATCCGCTATGGACGTTGAAAATCCCCGTAAGTGTCCAGCCATCTAGAGCAGTATGCGCGAGCGAGTTCTTTTGGAAAAAGTTTGGCTGGTAAACGCCAAAGAGCTTAAAAGCATTTTGGACATCAAAATCCGAGCGCCCCCAGGAATAATGCAGATCATAGGGGTATGGGCTTTCGTAATAGGGCTGAGAGCCGTTGTCCATGCTCTTGGACCAAACATACTGCGCTTCCACCTGATAGCCCTTGTTGAAGCTGTGTTTTACGGAACTAAGCAGGGCATTGTAGTTGGAGTTCCCCATATTTCCGTAGTAGTCCACACCGCTAAGGTTGGAGTTTAGAGAATAGCCGTTCACGGCTGCAATTGCCTGCATGTCTTGCTGTAATATGATATGTCTTCCCGTAGATCCCTGATAGCCTACCGTAGCAACCCAGTTATGGCTAAGATTCATCTGCGTATCCAGTGAGTAATGGTACGTATAGATTGTCGGCACCTTCTTATCGAATGCGGTTACTGACACGTAAGTACTGGTTGGAAGGCCGTTGGTCCCAATTGAAGAGATGGCATTTGAGTTCGCTGAATAGCCATACAGTGACTTTAGATTACTGGGTAGCTCATAAAGCAACTGTCCTGAGAGCAGTGTCTCCGAAAGAACATTTGGAGAGTTGCCGTTGTTGTTTGCGGTGATGGCTATTTCATTTTGATTGTAGTTAATACCAAAACCGCCGCGAAACACCATCTTGTTTGATGGACTATACGCAAAACCGATTTCTGGGCTGAAATTTCCCTTCTGCGGGGTCCATAGAGATTGACTTCCCTGGCGCATCGTCAGCCCGGAAATCATTGAAGACCCTGTGCCGAGTTGCACCACACTCATGTTCTTCTGTTTGGCGCTGAGAGCGTCAAAGTAGGAATAGCGCAGGCCAAGGTTCACGGTGAGATTAGGCTTAAGCTTCCAATCATCCTGGATGAAGCCAGCCCACAGGTTCTGACGCATATCCTGGCGGTTCGCAGTTGGAATACCGGTAGCAGGGTTAAATTGGCCGCTCTCGGAGTACGGAGCATCATTCAGGAAGTCCCACATGTTGCGGAAAATGTACGATGGCCGGGCGGAATATGGAGCATCGTCTAAGTAGTAGAGCTGGGTTAACGAACCACCCATTTTGATCGTCTGCCGCCCAAAGATCTTGGTAAGGATATCCTGGTATCCGTATGTCCATTGGTTGTAGATGCTTGGCCCTGGAGCACCAAGATACATAGGGTTGAAGCTGGAGCCGCTCGGGAACAGGCCATTCGGCGAGGTGCCGATATTCGCTTCGGCTAGACCGAAGGGGACATCTGGATTTGTGTTGACTTCATTCCAGCGCCAGCCTGCGGCATTGACGCGTGCCTCATTCAACAAAGTGGGCGAAAAAATATGATTCCAAAGCAACGTGAAAGCATCGTTTATCTGACTATGATGCCAGAGGTTGGCCGACCGAACCGGACCGTCATAATCAGTTGTAGACTGCGGAACCCAGTAGATCGTGAAAGTAACACGATCGGCTGCGCTAATGTTGGCATCCAGACGACCGTTGTACTGTGTCTGCGTAATTTGGGTTGGATTTGCGGTTGTGTAATCTGCAATATCGGGGGTACCATCCAAGCCTCCGCCTACGCCAGGCTCCGCTGCCGAAGCTCCTCCGTAAGTAGGATCCGTAGTGCCCAGAGCTGTCGTGAGGGGCGAGCCAATATCGACTCCGCCACTGACCGTGGCGCAGGTCGTACCCTCGGTGAGACCAAGCAGCGCGCATGTGCTTGTAAGCTGAGAAGCTGCATTCACCCCTTCTCCGGTATACGACGTGTACTTATATGCAGTGCTAGAGGAACTCGCTTTCGCAAGAAACTGCGGCGTCTCATACCAATCATTGGCAAAGTCTGTGGAGTTATTGCGTAGTGTCTCGTAGGCAAAAAAGGCAAAGACCTTGTCCTTCCAGATGGGGCCTCCAACTGAGCCGCCAAACTGGTTAAAGCGCGACTCATCGCGCAACAAACCGCCCGCTGGACCGTTCCAACTCTGGTATGCGTTCAGGCCGGGACGATCTCCCTTGAAGAAGAAGCTGCCATGAACCTGATTTGCACCGCTCTTGGAAGTGATCTGAATCTGTGCGCCGGAAAAACGACCGAATTCCGCGTCATAGGCGTTTGAAGTCACCTTCACGTTGTCGACTGAATCCGCCGAAGGTGTGATGACTGTGGAGCCGCCCCATACCGCGGAGGCCGTACTGATACCGTCGATCTCAATGCCGTTCGTCTCGTTCTGGCCGCCGTTTGCAACAATCTGCGGAGCATTTTCTGTTTTGAAGATGCCCCCAGCGGCGGTCGTACCAGCCATGTTGGACCCGGGAAGCGACTGGGTGCCTCCACCTGCAGACTGACCGCCGTCACCAAATACACCGAGAGCGAGCTGCGTGAGCTGTGTCACGTCCCGTCCCATCGTGGGCATGTGCTGAATCTCGTTCTCACTCACAGTTCCGACGTTGGAAGCCGTTGAAGTATCCAGCAGCGTGGTTTCATCGGCGGTGATGCTAACGGATTCAGTAACCTCGCCAACGGCCAATTGCACGTTGAAAGTGTTGGCCTGCTCTGGAATAATGGTAACTTTGTCAAAAACCTTACCCTGAAAGCCATCCGCACTGACAGAGAGCTTAAAGTGGCTCGGAGGGAGTGCGTTGAAGCTGAAAATTCCACTGGCGTTGCTCTTGGTTGTGAGAATGCGATTCTGATCGGTGTCGGTCAGGGACAATTGAGCGTTTGGCACCACGGCATTCGTCGCATCGGTCACCGTTCCGGTGATGGATGCACGAAACTGAGCGTGGGTCTGTGTTGTGGCAATGAAAAACGCCAAGATGACGATGCTGATCAGCCAATATTCCGCTGAACAACGCCTGTGAAATCGATCGCATTGCATGGTTAGTCTCCTTGAATGGTTAAAGAAACGGCCCTGCTCTACCCTGAACTACCGGCAGAGCCCGTGGGAAAGTACAATCGATTGCGCTCACACGTCAACCTGGCCATCATGCACCGGGATGAAGTTGCTGACCCGCACCCGCCGTTGCGCCTGCGGGTACAACAACGTCGAAGGAACTCTCCTCGGAGGCGCGTGAATTGCCGCCAACCCAAACCGTGTAGTGCGTCGCCTCAATAGCTGGCTGACCCTCAAGATTGATGAAGGAAAGCTCGCCGAAGCCGAGCTGGAAATGCACTGCGCGCGACTCTCCCGGAGCCAGCGTGATGCGCTCAAATCCCTTCAGACTGCGTACCGGCTGCTCAATGCTGGCTCCCAGATTCCGCACATAGCACTGCACCACCTCGGTGGCCGTGCGCTTGCCCGTGTTGGTTACCGTGGCCGTCACTTCGACCAGAGGCGTGCTCTTGCTGGCAACGGCCTCGGTCAGCGAAAACAAGGTGCGCGAGAGCTTTACGCCACTGTAAGCAAAGTTGGTGTATGACAAGCCGTAACCGAAGGGGAAGAGTGCATCATTCTGCTCATCGATATAGCGTGAATGGAAGCGTGAATCACCCACCGATGGCTTGCTCAGATCGATGCCGATAGCTGGGCGTCCGGTCGGCAACTGGTTGTAGTAAAGCGGCTCCTGTCCTTCCGCCCGAGGAAAGCTCATCGGTAGACGGCCGCTCGGTGCAACATCGTCGTAGAGCACGTCGGCCAGCGCGTTGCCAGCCTCAAGACCGGGGAACCAGGCCTCGAGCATTGCTGAAACATGCGCTGCGGCCCAGTTCAGCACCAGTGGACGACCAGAAAAGAGCACCAGCACAACGGGTTTGCCCGTGGCTACCACAGCCTCAAGCAACTGCTCCTGATTGCCGGGCAATTCCAGATGCGCACGCGAACCGGCCTCGCCGCTCATCTCGGCAGCCTCGCCGAGTGCCATCACCACCACATCCGAGTTCCGAGCAGCCTCTAGGGCCGCGGCAAATCCCGCCTGCGAATCGGAAGAAATCTCCGTGCCCCGGACGTAATTCAGTGAACCACCCAGCTTCTTCTGACGGGCTTCCAGTGCCTGACGCAGGGTTACCACATCGCTCAGCACAGGAGCTCCGCTCCATGCACCTACCATCTCGTGCGCATTGTCGGCCAAAGGTCCAATCAGAGCAATACGTTGAGCTTTGGCTGCTAGCGGCAGTGTTGAATTGCCTGTTGCCTGCTCGCGGTTGGTCAGCAGTACAAAGCTTTCTTCAGCAGCGCGGCGCACCAGCGGGCGCATCGCCGGATCGGCAACTGCTACTTCCCTACCCTCGGCATAGGGATGCTCGAAGAGTCCGCAGGCAAACTTGACGCGCAGCACGCGGCGTACAGCCTCGTCGACCACACTCAACGACACCCGGCCCGAGCGCACCAGTTCCGGCAACTCGGCATCATAATAGTGCGACATCATGTCGACCTCGACGCCAGCCTTCAGTGCCTTTTCCGTGGCTACAGCTGGGGTCAGTGCGATGCCGTGGTTGTTCAGCTCCATCACGGCCGTGTAATCACTCACCACAAAACCGTTAAATCCCCACTCTTGACGCAGTACCTTGTTGAGCAGAAAAGGGTTGGCCGTGGCCGGCACGCCGTTGAGCGCGTTGAAGGCGCTCATCATCGTGGCCGCTCCGGCCTGAACTGCAGCCTGATAGGGCTGCAAATAGATCTGGCGCAGGGTGATCTCCGACATGTCGGTCGTGTTGTATTCCCGGCCTGCCTCGGCCGCACCATAGGCGGCAAAGTGCTTTACCGAAGCCACTATGCTGTCGGGTGCAAGCAAGCTCTTGCCTTGGTAGCCCTCAATGTAGGCCCGCGCCATGGCCGATCCCAGGTACGGATCTTCGCCGGCTCCCTCGGTCGAACGGCCCCAGCGGGCATCGCGACTGATGTCAACCATCGGCGAGTAGAACCAGCGCACGCCTGCCGTGCGGGCTTCGGCTGCGGACATATGAGAAAGCTCACGGACCAGAGTCGGGTCAAAACTCGCGCCAAGGGCCAGCGGAACCGGATAAATCGTGCGATAGCCGTGAATAATGTCAGCACCGAAGAGCAATGGAATGTGAAGACGGCTCTTTTCTACCGCCAGATGCTGGTAAACATTGGTGCGCCCGGCTCCAGTCACGTTCAGCATCGAACCCATGCCGCCGCCAGCAGCCAGCGTTTTCGCACTGGCATGCGGTGTTGCCGTCGGGTTGAAAGCCACCAAATCGTCTGGATTGTGCTTCGTGTTGGCTGTCAGTTGCTCGGGCGTGGCATCGTTGTACTGCACCAACTGACCGATCTTCTCCTCAAGAGTCATCTGGTGCAGCAGGTCGTTAGCCCGTTGCTCGATCGCTGGATCAGCCAGCTGGGCATTCGACGGGGCCTGTGCCCACGTTATGGGCAACGCAATCAGAGAGAGAACGGCAGCAGAAAAACCACGCCGCCAGCAAGCAACGGAAGCAGAAACGGCAAAGAAGCGAAACAAATCCATGAATATCCCCAGCAAGTCGTTGTCGGCACGTTTGAAGTGTCGCCGCTGCGCAATCGATTGCGCAGCGGTATTAGTAGCACTCTCAAAAAAGGATTGTCAACACCCTTTTTGGCCCACGCAAAAAATTGCCCGCACCGGAGCAAAACCGGAGCAGGCTGTTGCACAGCGGAAAGACGTTAACTTGGGAAAACCCCGGACGACTTCGGTTAAAGATTCTCTGCAGGGCCGGATTTCAAGGCATCCCACAGCGAAACTAATCGATACTGAAAAAGTAAAATTCAGGCATATAGATATTGAGTCTGGCAGGTTTCAGAGCTTCGTAGGAACTGCAGGCTGTTCCAGATGGCCTGCAGACAGCGCAGGAAAATGCACCAAAAAGCTCCGAGGAGCTTACCAGCCTGTGGTGAAAGTAACTCCATTTGAAAAATGGAGGTTTCTCCCGAAATCCATCCCAATGAACTACCCAGCCGCAAGCAGCAGGGTATCTTGCCTAACAACTAAAAGCCCACGTCGCAAGCGGCGGGGAATACGTCCCCGAAGGGATTCGACCATTTGCATCTTACGTCAAGAACGAATTTACGGATTTCCGACTTTCACCACAGGCTGTTAGGGCAATCTCAACCGAATCAGGGCCAGACGGGGACAAATTCAGCTATTCCAAGCATCGTAAACCGGAAAGTTTACCGTGGCGGAAAAATCGGAGGTTTGGGCGCACACCCCCCAGTAGGATCTCAACGTTCAGGTCGCCCAGATCGAAAGTGAGTTCGTCTTGAATCGGACGATTCGGCATTGACAGAGTGGTCTCATGGAAAAAGGCTCGCGCTTCAAAATTGGCACGACGTGCTGGGTTAGCAATAGTGTCATTGAACTCGGCAATCTCTGCTTGAAATTCCTCGTGCGTTCGCATGATTCCGCTATGGCCCCACACGTCAATCCCAAGCGTGCGGAAATAGCCGTTCCCGCCGATATGGTCGAAATACTTTTCTGTGTTGATGACTCGCAGCCTGTTGATAGGCCTCGCGATCAATGCATAGAATGGTTTGAGCG
>Ga0224528_1001907_pt1 | contig 12728 bp, 9 predicted proteins | sample CBST25metaG_2_FD_179888 | JGI IMG/M metagenome (GOLD analysis project Ga0224528, IMG submission 179888) | Peat soil microbial communities from Stordalen Mire, Sweden - C.B.S.T25 | ecosystem: Environmental > Terrestrial > Soil > Wetlands > Peat | place: Sweden: Norrbotten County, Stordalen Mire...
TATGCAGAAAATCGCGCCGCAGTCTGCTCCCATCGAAGAAATAGCTCAGGAACTCGGAATAGGTTTGTAGCGCAAGAGATAACAATGACATTCCCCGGATAGACAGAGCGTAGCCGAGGCACGGTCCATGTCAAGGCCGCGCTACGCGCGCCGCGTCCCGCGGTCAAGAGCTTTGACACCGGCCTCAGCGCCTCGGCTTACATTTCAATTATCCGGGGGATTTTCATCTCCGCTTTACGAAACCACGCATATATAGAGCAGAATAGAAACACAATCGTTTTCCTTCAGCAAAATGTTTCCTCATCCACCCTTTAAAGGTGACGTACGTCACTTCCCATTGTCGGTAACCATTGTGTAACCAAGGCCAGCATTTCTGTACGGCTATTTTTACCAGACACTCGTGTGTGGCTGGGTGGAAAAAACAGAAATGAATTCCGTCCGGGGTGAGCAGGAATCGGAACGGACAGTGTCGCGCAAACGGATCGACGGTCCAGAAGCGCTTTGTATGAGTTCTGTAAAGCGAAGAAAATGCTTAATTTACAATTTTTTGTTTTTATGCGCGCGATTTTACTTGACAAATCTGCATACGGGTACAAATATGAGCATGTCTCAAAATGAAAGCGTTTCCATCGTGAATTATGTGAAGCGCTTCGAGATGATTTCAAAATTCAAAGGAGGAGTATGGTGAAGCAATATTTCAGAGGTTTATTCCTACTGGCTATCCTGATAGTAGGGCTGAATGGAATACAGCTTTGGGGCCAAGCCGATCAGGGAACAGTGACGGGTACAGTGCTTGATAGTCAGGGAGCACTCATATCTGGAGCATCTGTGACGCTCGAAAACGTCAACACTGGCTTGATCCTGAAACAGATGTCAAACTCTAGCGGAGGGTATACTTTTACTCCCATTAAAATTGGGACCTACTCAATTACTGCGGTCGCAAAAGGATTTGAAGCGACAACTCAAACGGGAGTTGTCGTTAATGTAAATGCACGTTTAGCGGTCAATCTCACGTTAAACGTTGGAAGCAGCACACAAACGATAACGGTCACTACTGCACCCCCGCAACTACAAACGGAGGATTCTTCTCTTGGCCAAGTCGTGGAATCAAAAACGATTGTAGATGTACCTCTAAATGGGCGGAATCCAATTTTTATTGCACAATTAACTCCTGGCGTTACGCCGCCAAATCAAGGTGCAAGAGGTGCTGCTAAAGGTGGAGATTTTTCGGCAAATGGTCAGCGTGCTGAGCAGAACAACTTCATTCTTGATGGCATCGATAATAACGCTGACCTTGTTGATATTCCCAACGGTACCAGTTATGTTATTAAAACCATTCCAGAATCGCTCCAAGAATTCAAGGTACAAACTAGCGATTACAATGCTGAAATTGGGCGTTCAGCTGGAGCCGTTGTAAATGCCTCGATTAAATCCGGCAGCAATGCTTTCCACGGTAGCATGTGGGAATATTCGCGTAATGATATTTTTGATGCAAAGGATGAGTTTGACACTTCAATTCCTGAATATCGCCAAAATCAATTCGGAGCAACATTGGGTGGACCTTTTCTAAAAAACAAGCTCTTTTTCTTTGGAGATGCAGAGGCCAATCGAATTGTTTTTGGAACTACCGGCACTTACACCGTTCCGACCGCAAAGATGCGGACAGGCGACTTTACTGAATTGCTTAGCTCTACTCTCACAAATTCGAGCACTAGAACACTCTATGTGCCTGGAACCGCTGGAACGGAAGTTCAAGAATGTAACGGCGTAGTTAATGTCATTTGCAGCTCTCAAATTTCTACACTAGCAGAAAAACTGCTCAACATTCTGCCCTCCCCCAATAAGGGAGTAAGTGGACAGACTTACAATAATTATTACTTCCAAGGGAAGGCTACTGACAACACAACACAGTACGATGTGCGGCTCGACTGGAATATCAGCCAAAATGATCAAGCTTTTGCTCGTTATAGCAATTCCAATGAACCTATGAATTTTCCAGGTGCATTTGGTGAACTCGGGGGTGGTTCCTTCGGATCAATTGGAAATGTGCTAGATCAAGGGCGTAACTTTACCTTTAGTGAGACACATGCCTTTTCGCCAGCACTTTCTAATGAATTCCGATTTGGCTATAACTGGCTTCACGCATCCTATTTGCAGCCATATGACAACGAGGATCTTTCCTCAACACTCGGCTTGGGTGGGGTTCCCTACAGTGCGCTCAATGGAGGAACGCCATACTTTAGCATGAGCGAGATAAGTTCTTTTGGATCTCCTCAGTATTATCCGACAAACGAAAATGAAAACGTATTCCAAATATTGGATAACGTTTCCAAGGTCTGGCGTCAACACACATTCAAGGCCGGAATCAATTTGCAGCGAATTCGTATCTTTACCTTGCAACCAGAAGATGGCAGAGGTACCTACGACTTTACCGGAAAGTACACGGAGGTTCCATCAAGCACGAGTGATTCTGGCTTTGATGCAGCAGATTTTCTACTCGATCAGATGGAAGCATCATCAATTTCCAACATTGGAACCACAAGAAATCAACGTTGGTACCGAGCTGCTTATGTACAAGATGACTGGAAGGTAAGTCAGCGTCTTGCCTTGAATTTAGGGGTGCGCTATGAATATACGCAGCCAGTCGAGGAGCTTGACGGTAAACAAGCGAATTTCTTGATTGATTACTCAGGCTCTACAGAAACCGCACAGTATTTATTGCCTAAGCAGGATGAGGGGAATATTACTTTGCCAACCTCATTTACCACTGCGCTGGCTGACAATAACATTCCTATTGTCTATACCAACAATAAGTTCCTAACTAACCCAGATAAAACAAGATTTGCACCACGTGTTGGTTTGTCTTATAAAATTGACGACAATACGGTAATACGTGCAGGTTTTGGACTTTTTTACGGCGGAATTGAAAGCGTTGGATTTTGGCCTAACTTGGGACAAAATGTTCCTTTTTCCTTTGAATCCAACTTTACAAGCGGATCATGCACAACTACATCCTGCGCAACGAATGGACAAACTCTGGAAACAGGATTCGAAGATGCATTAAGTGTTGGTTTGTCTACTTATGCATCTGTCCCATCGGCTCGTTCTTATCCATCCAAAATTCAAACTCCCTATAGCGAGCAATGGAATCTGTCTTTACAGAGATCGATAGGCTTGTCATCTGCTGCCACAATCGCCTATGTCGGCTCTGTGGGGAGGCATCTGACTGCAAACCCAAAAACCAATCAGCCGCCATATCTGTTAACTTCAGGCGCCAGCGTAGAAGATAATCGTCCCTTTTCTTCCTTTGGAGAAGGAAGTCTGTTGTCATATGGCTCCGTCTCAAACTACAACTCCTTACAGGCAACATTTGAACGCCACTATTCAAATAATCTTGCTTTTTTGGCGACCTATACTTGGTCGCATACTCTTGATGATGCCTTCCTCCCTCTAGGCGGTACGGGACAAAGCGGTTCTGGTTATCGTAATTGGGAGCAGTTGGGATTCTATTACGATTACGGATCATCTTACCAAGATGTTCGTCAGCGTTTATCCTTTAACGCCACGTACGATCTTCCATTTGGAAAAGATAAGAAATGGTTGAATAATCGCCGTCAGGTGATGGACATGATTGCTGGGGGATGGTCTACCAGCTTGATTTTCCGTGTACAAACTGGTGAACCAGAAATTGTTTATCCAAGCAATGATCCAACCAACGGCGCTGGATCAGCTTATGCCATTAAGGTTGCTAATCCCTATGGAACGAGCGAGTCAGATCCTGGCACAGGTGCAACCTGCTCTACCAAAGTACGTACCACGGGAAGTTGGTTTAATCCTTGTGCCTTCAAGAACCCTGCAGTTGCAACAGGACCAGATGATTTAGCTTCGTATGGTACCAAGGGCCGTACGGAAATCTGGGGACCTGGCTACAACCGCGTGGACTTTTCGGCATTCAAAGCATTCAAGCTAGTTCATAATGCCAATCTGCAATTTCGCGCAGATATTTTCAATCTCTTTAATACCCCGGCTTATGGGCAACCTGGAAACACTATTGGTTCTAGCTTTGGCGTAATTACTTCAGAGCGGTTTGGCGGATCTGGCATTAGCGGAGAAACTCCCGATGCTAGAGTCGTGCAATTTTCTGGAAAAGTTACCTTCTAACTTGTTGCTTGGTTGAGGCATCCTTATATATGGGGTGCCTCAACCAACATTCAAATTATTTTACCTTGATATGGAGATGTGGGGATGGATACAAGGAAGCGGTTGTGTTGTCTTGCTGCGTTCATATTCTTCGTTGTCTGTTTGCCAACTAATGCACAACAAATGCCAACTCTTGTTAAGCAGGGGAATAGATTTGCACTTATGGTGGATGGCCGCCCCTATTTGATGCTGGGCGGGCAGATTCACAACTCCAGCGCTTGGCCCAGCGAACTGCCACAAGTATGGAAATCGATGGCCGCGCTGCACGCCAACACGGTCGAGGCTCCTGTCTACTGGGAGCAGTTTGAGCCCCAGCAGGGCCATTTCGATTTCGCCAATGTAAACCAGATCGTCGAAGGCGCGCGCGCCCACGACCTGCATGTGGTGATTCTGTGGTTCGGCACCTGGAAGAACGGCAATATGCACTATGTGCCGACCTGGGTGAAGAACGATTCCAAGCGCTATCCGAACACCATCCGTCCAGATGGCGAGCCAATCGACGTGCTCTCGCCCAACTCGCGCAACACGCTGGAGGCGGACAAGGCGGCCTTCACGGCCCTGATGCGCCACCTGAAAAAAATTGACGGCGAAAAGCACACCATCCTGATGATTCAGGTGGAAAACGAGTCGGGCAATATCGGCAGCGTGCGCGACAACTCCTCTGAATCGAACAAGGAGTTTGCCGGCGCGGTTCCGGACGATCTGCTGGCGGCCGCACACAAGCAGCCCGGCACCTGGACGCAGGTTTTCGGCGCGGATGCCGACGAAACCTTCCAGGTCTATCACCAGGCCAAGTACATCAACGAGATTGCCGCGGCGGGCAAGGCCGAGTTTGCCATTCCGTGCTACATCAACGCGTGGATAGACTACCCGGCGGCGGCTCTGCCGCAGCGGCAGGTGGACACGCCTGGCTTGGCATACCCCAGCGGCGGCGCGGTGCAGAAGTTTGTGGGCTTGTGGCGCGCACTAGCGCCTTCAATCGACCTGATCGGACCGGACATCTACACCAACGACTCGCCGACATACCGCGAGACCCTGCGCGCCTATCATCGCGCGGATAATCCGCTGTGGATTCCGGAAACCGGCCGCAGCGACGATTTCAGCAAGTTCTTCTTCTCCGCGCTGGGAGAGGGCGCCTTGGGCTTTTCGCCCTTCGGCGTGGACGAGACCGGATGGAACATCCTGGGCGATCAACCCTGGAAGGCTCACGCCAGCAACTTTGCCCTGATCGGGCCGATGAGCCGCGAGATTGCCCAACTGCAGTTTGACGGCAAGCTGAAAACCGTTGTCGAGGACCCCGGACAGACCACGCAGGAGCTGGACTTTGGCGGTTGGCAGGCGACGGTTGCCTTCGGATTTCCGCAGGCCGATGGGCAACGCGCGCCGGGAACCAAGGATGCACACGGCACGGCGTTGGTGGCGCAACTGGGGCCGGACGAGTTTCTGGTCACTGGTTTTGATGCCAGCGTCATCTTCCATCTTCCCGGCAAGATGCCCTGGATTCACAGCCAGATTCTCTCTGCCGAGCAGGGCGCGTATGAAAACGGCGTGTGGAAACCGCTTCGGCTGTGGAATGGCGACGAAACCGACCGCGGCCTGTGCTTTTACGGAAAACCGGAAGTTGTCCGGGTAAAGCTAGTCCGATTCTAACCGTACTGACAACTTTCAAAGCCATTAGATAGGAGTTCAAACAATGTATCAAGCAGCCTTAGCTTTCTGCCGGTCTATGCGAAGGACAATAAGACATCCTTCGAGTGTGCTATTGGCGATTTTCTTGTTGATTACTGTTCCCAATGTGTCTGCTGCAGACATGCATGTTTCAAATGTAATTTTGCAAGAGGAGCATGGAGTAGAAAATCTCTCAAATGGCCTTATTACGTTGTCGTACGACACGCGTACCAGCCTGTACAACATTGCTTCCAACAAAGGTCAACATCTGAATGGTCTTTATGCAGGGTTTAAAACAGGAAGTGCATACCAGTCAAAAGAATATGAACATCATATTCCAGATAAGGAACTGACCTTGCTATATGATGCCCTTGGGGAGGGCGGAGAACTCACCATTGTGAACCAGAAGGCAAATGCGCCAACGCTAATTCAGCACTTTGCAATTTATGAAGGGGTTCCCTTTGTGATTGTTGATGCAGAAATTCAAAGCGAGCAATCTATTGGTACCCGTCATTTTGATGTTTTAATGTCTGATCGCGTAAATCAAGATTTGCTTGGTACTGTTCATCCAGAGCGGATTTTGCACGTTCCTTATGACAACGATATGTGGTTTCGTTTTGCTTCAATTAACGTCAATGAACTGAAGCCGCAAGAGATAAAAAGTAGTGCTGAAGTAACTGCCATCTATAACGATGAAAGTCGGCAAGGACTTGTTGTTGGTTCTGTTACGCATGATCGGTGGAAAACGGCCATTGATTTTGATGGTTTGTCATCTGGTTCGTTGGGAAGGCTAGATGTTTACGGCGGAATTTCGTCGCCATCTGGAGTACGATCTCAGACGCATGATACTTTGCCACATGGATTGGTGACAGGAAAAATTATAGCCTCTCCAAAAATATTTGTTGGTTTTTATCAAGATTGGCGTGATGGATTGGAAGAATACGGTAAGGCCAATGCCAAAATACAGCCTCCGCTGAAGTGGACTGGCAGTTTGCCATTTGGATGGAATAGCTGGGCTGCTTATGGGACAAATGTTAATTATGTCCGCTACCTTAATGCAGCGCGTTTTATTCACAACGAACTGGCTCCGCTGGGATTTTCAAATCAGAACGTCGTGTACATAAACTTTGACGCTGGATGGTCTCAATTGGATATTGCTCAGATGAAAGATACCGTGGCATACCTAAAGAATTTTAGCGAAAACGCCCGTATTGAATTTCGGCCGGGAATCTATTGGACACCGTTTGCTTATTGGTCAAACGATTTGGATGCTCCGGTTGAGGGAACTCAGGGAAAATATACTTATAGGGATATTCTCCTGAAGTCTCCCGATGGGCATCTACTGCCGAAGGTAGACGACGCATACCCAATCGATCCAACCCATCCAGGGGCAAAACTTCGTGCTGAGCTTTATATCCGTTGCTTTCGTGAGTTGGGGTTCAAATACATTAAGCTCGACTTCCTTTCCCATGGTGCTTTGGAAGGGGTTCATTACGACCATGCCGTAGAAACTGGGAATCAAGCTTACAGCCAAGGTATGCAGCATCTTCTCAAACAGATTGACGGCAAGATGTTTATAAGTCTTTCCATTGCGCCGCTTTTCCCGTCTGGGATGGGCCATGCACGGCGTATTTCCTGTGACACCAAAGGACACATTAGTGGGAAAGAACAATCAACAGAGTACATGCTAAATTCTTTGACCTATGGCTGGTGGACAAGTAATTCTCTTTATATTGCCGATCCGGATCATGTCGTACTCGGCTCACGTGCAGATCAGGGGGCGCGTTCTCTTGATGAAGGAACAAGTCGTTTTCTCTCTGCTATTATCAGCGGAGGCATGATTCTTGACAGCAGCAACTTTATGGAGGATGCTGAGGCTAGGAAGTTAGCCAAAGCTATTTATTCAAAACCTAAGATCAATGAAATCGCTGCTGCAGAAATAGCTTTTCGTCCAGTCAACAGCGATACAGGAGATCAGGCTACCAATGTCTTTGTCCGCACTGCTGGGCCTGGAATGCTTTATGTTGCTGTCTTTAATTTTGACCCGTTTCAAGCAAAGAAGATTTCTACACAGCTAAAGCGACTATTCAATGAATGGGATGATAGTTCTCAAGTAACAGTGACGGACCTTTGGACAGGAGAAGCATTAGGGAAGAGCATAGGATCGCTCAACGTCGATCTTCGTGCGGGTGCATCAAAAATACTCAAAATTGCTGTTATTCCCCAAGCAAATTGAGGCCTGTTTTCCAAATAGGATTGCACGAGCGGCTCTCGTAGTCTGAGAGCCGCGTTTTAAGGCTCCATGCTGGTGCGGCGGAGGTTGAGTAACGGTCGTGAAACTATTTGAGCAACAGTTTCTACATAACCTAAGAACTGCGTGTAGACTATTGGCATGGGTGTGCAGAAAACAACTGGAGTCGTAGAGCGTGTTCCGGGCTCGGGGGTCTGGTGGATTCGTTATACCGATACCCAAGGAAAAAGGCACTGGGAGAAGTGCGGACGCCGAAGCGATGCCATTACGCTGCTGGCGAAGCGTAAACACGAAATGTTGCTGCGCAAGAAGCTCCCGGAGGCGCTCCGAGGCCGCGCCGTCACGTTTGGCGAACTTGCCGAAAAGGCCAAGCTCTACTCCGAAGAGAGCCACACGCCTCAGCATCACCACCAGTTTCTCATCAAGCTCCAGATCATCGGCGAGCATTTCAATGACCTGCCAGTCGAAGGGATTACGGAGTAGGATATTCAGGCGTGGCTGCTCGAACAAAGTGATGAGCGGAAATGGGCCCCGGCCACGCGGAATCGCTACCGGGATGCCTTTTCTCTGGTTTTCCGCAAGGCGGTTGAGAATCATGTGCTCACGGCCAACCCTGCTGCGCTGGTCAAGGCAAAACCTGAGCATAACGAGCGAACTCGATTTCTCAGCGCAGAGGAAGAGAGCAGGCTGTTGACCGTCCTCAACCAGAATTGTCCCCAACACATCCCGGCATTTCGCGTGTCAATCCATATGGGAATGCGGGCGGGTGAACAGTTCCAGTTGAAATGGTGCGATGTGTCTCTCGACCGCCGCCAAATCTCCCTAGCCGTAACGAAGAACGGCAAGGCGCGCCATATCCCGCTCAACGCTATCGCCTTGCGGGCGCTTCAAGAGCGAAAAAGGGTGCAGCAGGATTATCGGGCCAAGCAAAAGGAGAAAGGCGCGGACCTGGGCGAACCGGTGTACGTGTTCCGTGACGCGGACGAAAATCCGCAGCACAACTACCGGCGCTGGTTCAATGAGGCGCTGGCAGAAGCTAAGATCAAAGACGACTCCTGGCATTGCAATCGGCATACGTTTGCAAGTAGGCTGGTTATGGCGGGGGTTGATCTCCGCACGGTTGCTGAACTGATGGGACGCAGTAGCATCCAGATGACCATGCGTTACGCGCACCTTGCACCGCAGCATAACCGCACGGCCGTGGATCGGCTTGTGCCCGTTTCGATGTCCAATCGGTCAGCGAAGAAGGGTGAAAAGTCGAGTCAACGCGAAAATGAAGTGGTCACCAACCGTAAACGAGTTTCCGGAAGTAAATCGGGAAATCAAAATAATTCAATCGAAATCAATTAGATGCAACAAAGCGGCCCCGTAGCTCAGGTGGATAGAGCAGCAGTTTCCTAAACTGATTTTGGCTGTTTTTTGCATAAAAGCGCACACGACTGCAATATCCTTAAAAGTCTTTTATTTATATATAGTTGAATTTTAGATTCGGTTTGCATCATACTGCACTCAAATGCACATTTCTCGAATGAACTGGTCACCAAATCGGTCACCAGATTATTTTGCAGTGTACTGGATATTGTTGGACTGTTTGTGCCGTTTGGTCTCTCAGCGTAGATTCAAGTTTCCCATAATAATTGCTTCCGGTGTTTCGGAAGGTTTATAATCAAACAAGTGTGGAGGACCCCATGAACGTCACAAGCGAAACTCTGACGCCGACCGAAGCCGCTGTCATATCCGGCGTATCGGTGCGTGATGTGCACCGCGTGATCGACGAGCACATTTTGCCAGATAATTTCTACGATACGCGCGAGGCGAGATCCTTCAACAGCCATGCCTGTGTGTTCATTTCCTTCTACTTTGGTACAGCCGACCGGCTGACGTCGGAGGAGCGGTTGCGTGCGATCACGCTGGCGAGCGGTCATATCTTCGATCTGAAGATCCCCACTAGGATTGTTCAGGACGAGTTCCTGACAATCGACCTAGCGCCGTTTTGGAAGGGCGTGGATGAACGTCTAGTGCGTTTGAATGCGGCCCGTACCCTGATCTCCGTAGATGACGAGATTTTGAGCGGAACCCCGGTAATCAAGGGAACACGGGTACCCGTGTACGATGTCGCTGCATCCGTCGCTGCGGGTATTCCGATGGAGAGAATTCTTTCTTCCTACCCGAGCCTAAGCCTGGAACAGGTGGAACTCGCTGCCCTCTATGCAGAGGCCAACCCACAGCGCGGCAGACCCAGGCAGCGCATTCTTCCGCCCGCAGGTGCGACGATTATCTCATCTCGTCGTAAGCTCCGGTCCGTTACGTAGTGACAAAACTCCTCATCGACGAATGCCTCAGTTCAGAGCTCGCTCTCATGGCGCGGCAGCGAGGCCATCACGAGGCCTCGCATGTCGTGTGGATTGGGAAGTCCGGCTGGAAAGACTGGGACCTCAAGCGAGTCTTGCTGGACGAGGACTGGGTGCTGGTAACCAAGAATAGCGAAGACTTCCGTGGGCCACGGGAGGCACCCGGAACCAAAGGTCAGTACGCAGATGTTGCGCTTCACGCCGGACTTGTTTGTCTCAACGGTCCCGTGGGCATGGACCTTGCGCTTCAAAGAGAACTTTTCTCCGAGGCACTGGATGAGCTTGATGTAGATGCCGATCTCACCAACCAGATTCTTGAAGTGACCCTTGAAGATGGCGAGGCTGGTATCCAGGTTGTTCGGTATAGCTATCCACGATAAGCGATGAGTCCGCAGATCACTGAGCGAGCTAACGGCGCTTTTCTGTAGCTATCTGTAGCAGGCAATACGTTCAGGGTGGTCCATGCGGGCGAATCTTTTCAAATCCGCCACAGGAATCAGGTTGCGCGTTCCGATTCTCCGGGAACTGAGTTGCCGATTGGCGAGCAGGTAATCCACCGAACGGACGCTGATGGAGAGAATCTCTGCGGCCTCTTCGCGGCAAACCAGCAGCTTGTCTTGTGGGGCAACCGTCGTCCTGGCGGGCGGCATCCTTAAATCATCATTCATTCTCGGCATAGGGACTCCCAGGGGTAGAAGTGTGCCTTGCAACCGATAGCGGCTTATCTTGCATCTTGACAATAGCGCAATGTAGACCTAGAGTCAACGTGTATCGTTACAAATATTTCGTGACGTTCTGGAGGAGAAAGATGGCCGAGAAGGCAACCGCACCGCAACAGCCGGTGATTTCCGTGCGCATCTCCGAGGCATTGCGCGCCCGGCTCGACAGCTTGAAGGATTTGCTCGCGCACAAGAATGGCGAGAATGTTTCGACTTCCGAGGTTGCCAAACAACTGCTCGAATCGGCGCGGGAAGACCGGCTGGAAGTGGCCGATTTGCTGGCGGAGGCGACGAAGTCTTTGGTGCAGGCACGGAAGAAGATCGAAGCGGGGCTATCGTTGTCGCAAGCTGAGTGGATTGTCCTTGCCTATTTCATCCGTCAGGGCGCGGAGACATATCTCGAAGGGATGCAGGGAATGCCCGTTAGTCAGGAGACCATGAAAGGCATTCTTGAAGCCTTTCTGGCGGCCTACAAAATACGGCGCTCAAAGAAGGCCAGCCGCGACGCGCAATACCTTGGCTATCTTCCCCTCTTGAACAAGAACGGGCAGGAGGTTTCGCCGTCCGAAGAGATTGATGTACCCACTGCGGTTGAGCGGCTGACTCGCGCGCTGGAAACGCCGAATCACGGTGTGTGGCCGCAGTTCGCAGCGAGGAACCTGTACAACCTGCTGGAGGAAGAGCATTTCAGCAATATCGAGACGCTCAATCGTGTTCTAAAACCTTACTGGATTGCGCTATGGAAGACGGCGGCCAGGGGCCACTACATTACCTACCACATTCCCGTTCGAGATTCCGCCGCCAACAGTCTTCTTGCGCGACGCTCTACGTCGCCGATTTCGTCAGTCTTCGAGGGCGGATTCGTGCTCTCTTTCGCAGCCGGAAACGTCACCGATCTTTCCGTGCTTTTGAACTTTCCGGCAGAACGGAAAGCTATGCACGAGATGGCGGCTTATCCGATGATTTCCGAGTTCCGATCCCTGCTCGAACGGTGGAACAGTGCGGTGCCGAATTCCTTCTGGAACGGGCACTCTTTCTTTGGCTATGCGTCAGCTTCGAGCGAGCCGGAACCACGCATTTGGATTCGCTGCGAGGGTCGCACGACCTTCGGCTTCAGCGATGCGGAATGGGCGGCGGTGAAAGAGTGTTTTCGCCGCGCCTGGGAGATGCCCGAGTTGCAGCGTGTGTGGAATGAGCTGGCGATGGAGTATGGCGAGCTGTAGTCCCGGCGCTGCTTGCGCAGCGGATGAACGGTAGACACGACACCCCCAACTCGGGAACTGCAAGGAACCGAAAAGCGCCTGGACGTTTACACAAGTAAACGTCTTTCAAGTCACGGAGTTTTGATTTTTCGTTGTACAGCGGTATATGCGTGTTTACGCTGGTAAACAGGAAGAGCGATCAACAGCGCTTTGGCGTAAACACGTTGAAGACAGAAGAGTTCGACTGAACGGGTACAAAATGCCCGAGGAGGTCAGTTCCGATGAACACTTCTCATTTGACAGTTCTTGATCGAAACAGCAACCGGCCTTCCGATTC
>Ga0224528_1001912_pt1 | contig 12705 bp, 10 predicted proteins | sample CBST25metaG_2_FD_179888 | JGI IMG/M metagenome (GOLD analysis project Ga0224528, IMG submission 179888) | Peat soil microbial communities from Stordalen Mire, Sweden - C.B.S.T25 | ecosystem: Environmental > Terrestrial > Soil > Wetlands > Peat | place: Sweden: Norrbotten County, Stordalen Mire...
GCGTTGATTGCAGATGACTTCATTTCAGATAGGCGCGCACCAGATCGATCAGGTCTTCGGCCAGTTCGGGCGCGATCTGCTCCTTGGCCCCGTCCGCCAGGTGAAAACGGATATGGGTCTCGAGCACTTCCCCCATCAGGCTGTTCACGCCTCCCCGTACGGCCGCCAGCAGCATCAACTGTCCGCCGCACTCCTCGTCGGCCACGAGCGAACGCTCGACCGCATCCAACTGGCCGCGCAGCTTGCGCACGCGCTGCAGCAGTTTCATTTTTTCCCGCTCATTTTGCGACATGGGTTTTCTCCTCTTGACAATACCCACCCCTGGTATAGTATCAACCATATGGGGGTATAGTTGCTGATCCATTCTACCCCCACTTCCCAGCGCAGCGCATCCCGCCAGAAAGGTTTCCCCATGCTTCGCCACCTCCGCCAGCATCCCAATTCGACGCGTCCCCTGCACGCCTTCGCCGGGGTGCTCCCGGGAATTGCGCTCCTGATGGCGGCGGGGATGGTCTTCGCACAGGGGCCCCTGACCGAGTCTTCGCCCCAGTTCCCTTCCCTGCCCCAGCCGCAGATCCAAACCGGAGCGGCCCACGCCCTGGTCGCCGCGGTCCCGCAGCACGACGGCGTGGGAAGACACCCTGGCGATACCAGTCCGGTGGGCCGCGAGCCGCAGGACGCACCCATTGTCTCCATGGCGCCGCACGCCGACTCGAACTTCTGGTGGATTTCCGGCCAGGCCAACATTATCTTCCAGGGCCGTCTGCCCTTTCACGCCCTTTATCAGGGCACGAACAGTTTTCATAACTCGGCCGAGTACAAGACATCGATGGTCGGAACGCTCTTCACCGCGCTGCGTCCCACCCACTCGGTCCGCTTCAACACCGACCTGATCTTCGACCTGGAAGCCGCCGAAGGGCGCGGGCTGAGCCAGGCGCTGGGACTGGCCGGCTTCACCAACCTGGACGTGGTGCGCAATCCAACCCTTGGCGAAGCTCCTTACGTTGCCCGCTACGGATTTCACCAGACCATCGGCCTGACGCGGAAGACCACCGAACAGCAGCCGGGCCCCTTTGCACTGGCGCCGAGCGTGCCGGTGCGCCGCTTCGAGTTCCGCGCCGGCAAAATGACGCTGCCCGACTTCTTCGACGTGAACGGCCCCGGCTCCGACAGCCACCTGCAATTCATGAACTGGACGGTGGACAATAACGGCGCATGGGACTACGCGGCCGACACGCGCGGCTACACGGTGGGCGCCATGGCCGAGTACGACGATCACCTCTGGAGCATCCGTTATGGCCTCTTCGCCATGCCCACGGTGGCCAACGGCATCGCCATGGATTGGGCTTTCAGCCGCGCCCACGGCCAGAACGGTGAATTGGAACTGCGCCACAGCTTTGTGCCCCAGCGCAAGGGTGTGACGCGCATCCTCTTCTACGCCAACCGCGCCCACATGGGCAACTATCGCGAGGCTGTCCAGGCCTTTCTGGCTGGAATCGACAAGACGCCCGACGTCACCCGCCACGAACACTTCAGCGCACTCAAATACGGCTTCGGTTACAACACCGAACAGGAACTCAGCCCCAATCTGCGCGTCTTTGGCCGCTTCGGCTGGAACGAGGGCCAGCAGGAATCCTTCGCCTACACTGAGGTGGAGCAAACCGTGGAAGTTGGCGCCGACTATGCCGGAACCCGCTGGCACCGCCCGGTGGACAAGGTCGGCGTGGCAGTCGTCTCGAACGCCATCAAGCGCGACCACCAGGAGTATCTGAAACTGGGCGGCCTGGGCTTCATTTTGGGCGACGGCAGCCTGAATTACGGCCGCGAAAACATCGTCGAGAGCTATTACACCTGGCACGCCTGGCGGGGATTGTTCTACTCCGTCGATGTGCAGCACATCGCGAACCCCGGCTATAACCGTGACCGCGGCCCGGCGTGGGTGGGAGCGGTGCGGGCGCACGTGGATTTTTGAAACAGTTGTCAGTTGTCAGAAACACGCGGTCGGCTGAAAACTGACAACTGATCCCTGACAACTGAAAAATCTTACTTGCCCGCCGCGGCTGGCTGCCCCGGCTCCTGGGACTGCGCAGGGAGGGTGTAGATCACCTCGCCGGGCTTGGCGTAGTGGAGCTTTTCCCGCGCCTCGTGCTCGATGGCGTCCGGATCGGACTTGAGCCGTTCGACGTGCTCGCGGAGGTGCGCATTCTCCTGCTGCAGAGCATCGATGTCCTTGCGCAACTGCTGGTCCTCGACCCGCTTCTGCTGCCAGACGGAAAGGCCATGCTTGCCATTGACGACGTGCCAGCCCAGCAGCAGCGCCAGCGCCACGGCGACCACCGTGCCCGCCGGGCGCCAGGCTCGCATGGCCCAAATGAGAGCGCGCCGGGGCAAGGGCTCAGGAGTTGCTTCCCTGCGTCCCGCGCCCTGCTGCCCGGCTTGCACTTTCCCGTTCCCCATTCAACCCCAAATCAAGTTCTAGGCCAGCACGAACTTCTCGGCTGCCGCTTTCAGCGCTTCCATATCCTTCTCGTTGCGCGCCTCGGTGTAGGCCCGCACCACCGGCTCGGTGCCCGAAAGCCGGTAGCAGACCCAGGAGCCATCCTCCAGAATCAGCTTGAGCCCGTCGGTGCGCACCACCTTGACGACCTTGCGGCCGGTCAGCTCGGTTGGATCGGTCTTCAACTTCTCAGTGAACGCGGCTTTCACCTCCGGGGTCAAGTGAAAGTTCTCCCGAACCGGATAGAAGGAACCAACCTTGCCAAATAGCTCCTTCAATTGCACGCCCAGGCTCTTGCCGCGCTTGGCCACCATCTCGGCCACCAGCAGCCCGGCCAGCACGCCATCCTTCTCCGGTACGTGGCCGCGGATGGTCAGCCCGGCCGACTCCTCGCCGCCAATGGCGATCTTGTCCCCGTTGATCAGCTCGCCAATGTACTTGAAGCCCACCGGCGTTTCGTAGAGCGGCACCTTGTGGTAATCGGCCAACGCATTGATTAGGTTGGTGGTGGCTACGCTCTTGGCCACGCCGTTTTTCCAGCCACGGGTCTCCACCAGGTAGTCGAACAGCAGCGCAATCACGTAGTTGGGCTGGATGAAGGTTCCATCCGCATCCACAATGCCGAAGCGGTCCGCGTCGCCGTCGGTGGCAATGCCGAGGCTGGCGCCGATCTCCTTCATCTTGGCCTTGGCGTCGCCCAGCAACTCGTCGGATGGCTCCGGCGCGTGGCCGCCGAAGAGCACGTCGCGGTAGTCGTGGACCGTCTCGATGGCCACGCCCGCCTCGCGCAGAATGTCGGAGCTGTAACCGCGTCCCGCGCCCCAGAACGGGTCGTAGACCACCTTGATGCCCGACTTGGCGATGGCCTTCAGGTCCACCAATTCGGCCAGCCGCTTCAGGAAGTCCGGCTTCACGTCGGCAGTTTCGTACCCATCAGCCGGAGCGCTGGCCACCGGAACCTCCGCGCCGCTGGCCTGGAGGGCCGCGATGGCCGCCTCGATCTGTTTGGTCACTTCAGGCAGCGCCGGAGCACCGTCATGCGTCGAAAACTTGATGCCGTTATACTCCGGCGGATTGTGCGAAGCGGTGAAGTTGATGGCGCCGGAGGTCTTCAGAGCGCGCACCGCATAGGCAATGGCCGGCGTCGGCGCGGCCTCTGGAATCACGATGGGCGTCACCCCGGCTGCAGCCAGCACCCCGGCCGCCTCGTCCACAAAGCGCTCGCCCAGGAACCGCGGATCGCGGCCCACCAGCACCCTGTGCGGCGTCGGCTGGGTCTTCACATAGGCGGCAACGCCCGCCACCGCCAGGCGGATATTGGCCAAGATAAACTCGTCGGCCACAATCGCCCGCCATCCTGAAGTGCCAAACTTGATCGCTGTCGTCATCTCGTCTCTCCACCTGCTGCGTATTGTTGTGCCACAAAGTCCATACTGCAACACTCAACCGCGCGGAGCAAGTCGCCGCCAGCTTCCTACGCGGGTCCGCTCCCGGTTTTCCGGCCATCGGTACGAAACGATCCGGTCAAAGATTTAGCTGACCTTCTGCGCTTCCGACGGCGCTACGAGCCGCAGAAAGTCGTTCTCGCCGAGGATGCGAATCCGCTGGCCCCTGGCAATAAACTGCAAGGCCTTCAAAAGCTTTGAGCTCTTTGTGCCGCCGCCCATTCCGTGCAACTGCGGGCCGCCGACAACCAGCATGGTGGTGTGCCGGTTGACCCCGCTCTCCACCGAGCACCCCGCGGCTGCGGCGGCATCGGCTGCGGCGGTGCGGGAAATCGACAGCGATCCGGTAAACACCAGAACCTCGCCAGAAAGCTCGCCTTCGGGATTGCCCTCTCTCCTGACATGCTCTGGATAGCTTCTGGAAGCTCTCGGCGTTTCACCGATTGGCTGCGCGGCGCGAGCCAGCCACTGCCGGGGGCTCAGCCCGGTTTCGGCCATGGCGCGGAGCACTAGCAGGCCTGCGCACCGGGCGTCTTCCAGCGCGTCGTGTGCCTGGTACTCGATACCGAAGTGCCGCGCCAGGTTGGTGAGCCCGTATCCCGCCTTGGAGAACTGCGGCCAGGTGATCCGGACCACGCGCGTGGAATCGAGCCAGGTGTATTCGCAGCCGGGGAGGCCAGAGCGTTCGCAGGCCTTGCGCAGGGCGGTGCGGTCGAAGGTGGTGTGGGAAACCACGATGCTGTCGCTGAGACGCGCATGGACCTGGGGAAAGACTTTCTCCCACGTGGGCGCATCCCGCACCTGCTCCTCATCGATGCCGTGGATGGCAACATTGAAAGAGTTGAAATCGTCTTTTGGGTTGACCAGAGATACCCATGAGTCAACCAACTTGCCGTCACGGAAAGATGCAATGCCGACCTGACAGATACTCGACGAATCCGGGTTGGCGGTTTCAACATCGATCACTACAAAATCCACGTGTCTTCTGTCCTCAGGGTTGAAGTCTGTTGTGTCCGCGGCGTCAAAGATAAAACTCTCTCATCTCGTTGCCGATCCGGTTTCGAGCAGCGCCAGCAGCCCTGCCTCGTCGATCACTGGAACCTTGAGTTCCCGTGCCTTGTCCAGCTTTGAGCCGGCCTCTTCGCCGGCCACCACGTAGCTGGTCTTCTTGCTTACGGAACCGGCAGTCTTGCCGCCCGCGGCTTCAATCTTCGCCTTGGCCTCGTCGCGTGTCAGCGTCGGCAGAGTGCCCGTCAGCACAAACGTGAGTCCTACCAACTGCGTGGCGCGCAGTTTCTTCTCCGCCGTCATATTCACATCGGCGCTTTTCAGGCTTGCGATCAGCGCCAGGTTGGCCGGTTGCGCGAAAAACTCCAGAATCGCCTGCGAAATACGCGGGCCCACCTCTTCGACGCGCTCCAGTTCCTCGGCGGTTGCGGCCTCCAGCGCCTTGATGGAGCCAAACTCCTCGGCCAACAATTCGGCCGTGCGCTCGCCCACAAAACGAATGCCCAAGCCCATCAGCACCCGCGCCAACCCTGCGCGCTTCGAGCCTTCAATCTCCGCCAGCAGCGCGCGCGCCGACTTCTCCGCAAAGCGGTCCAGCCCCATCAACTGCTCTTCGGTGAGCTGGTAGAGATCGGCAACGCTATTGACGAGTTTGCGGTCGAGCAACTGCTGCACCACCGCTTCGCCGAGACCCTCGATCTTCATCACGTTGCGATGGCCAAAGTGGAGCAGAGTCTCGCGCAGCTTGGCCGGGCAGTCGGCGTTGACGCAGCGATAGTCCACTTCGCCCTCGGCGCGAACCACCTGCGAATTGCACTCGGGACAGACGGAGGGGAAGGTGAACACCAGCGCGCCGCGGAGATGCTCCTGATCTTCGATGACCTCGACCACCTTGGGAATCACGTCGCCGCCACGCTCCACCTTGACCCAGTCGCCCAGTTTGAGCCCCAGCCGCTCAATGAAGTCCGCATTGTGCAGCGTGGCGCGACTCACCGTGGTGCCGCCGATGAAGACCGGGGTCAGTTCCGCCACTGGCGTCAGTTTGCCGGTTCTTCCCACCTGCACGGTGATTGCGGTCATTTGCGTCACGCCCGATTTAGCCGTGAATTTGTAGGCGATGGCCCAGCGCGGCGCGCGGCCCGTGTAGCCCAAGCGCTGCTGCGCGACCTGGGAATCCACCTTGAAAACCACGCCGTCGATTTCATAGCCCAGCGCCGAGCGTTTCGCCTCGGCGTCATCAATGAACGCCGTCATCTCTTCGACGGAGGCCACCAGCTTGCGGTTCGAATTGACGCGGAAGCCCAGCGTGGCCAGCGCGTCGAGCGTGGCGCGCTGTCCCTGCGGCCAAAAGTCGCCATCCACCAGCAGAAAGTAGGCGTAGACATCGAGGCGACGATTGGCGACCGTGGTCGGATCGAGGGTGCGCAGCGTTCCGGCAGCGGCGTTGCGCGGATTCACCGCCAGCGCCAACCCCTGCTGTTCCCGCTCCTCGTTCAACCGCTCAAAGGCGGCCTCTGGCATCACCGCTTCTCCGCGCACCTCGAATGCCTGCGGCAGGCCGGCTTTCTTTAGTTTTTCCGCCGAAATCGAAAGCGGCACGCTGCGGATGGTACGGATGTTCGAAGTGACGTCCTCGCCGGTCTGGCCGTCGCCGCGGGTAATGCCAGAGGTCAGCCGCGCGCCGCCGTTGGGCGTGGGTTCAAAGCGCAGCGCCACGCTCAGGCCGTCCATCTTGAACTCGGCCACATACTCGACAGGCAGGTCGCCGGCCAGTTCGCGCACGCGGCGGTCCCACTCCGCCAGTTCTTCCGCGGAGTAGGCGTTGTCCAGGCTCAGCATGGGCCGCGAGTGCGCAACCTTCTTGAAGCCCGCGGCGGGCTTGCCGCCCACCCGCTGCGTCGGCGAGTCGGGGGTCAGCAAGTCGGGGTGCTCTTGCTCGATGCGCTTGAGCTCGTTCATCAGCGCGTCGTACTGGGCGTCGGTAATCTCCGGCGCGTCCAGAACGTAATACAAGTGCTCGTGGCGGCGCAGCTCGGCGCGCAACTCTTCGGCGCGTTCGGCCGGGTTCAAGGGTGGGTTGTCGATTTCGCCCATGGAGGGGATTATAGGAGGCCGCGGCGTGGAGCAGGGTAGTATGGTTGGCAGAACGAGATGGAACCTGTCACGCACTTTCTTACCGGAGCCTGCATCGGCCGCGCGGGGCTGAACCGCAAGACGGCCTATGCCACCGTGGCCGCTGTTCTGGCTGCCGAAGCCGCTGACATCGACATCCTCTGGGGACTGGCCGGGCCGGTCGAGGAGTTGAAGCACCACCGCGGCATCACCCACACCTTCCTGGCCGCGCCGGTCATGGCCGCGCTGGCAGTGGGCGCGGTGTGGCTCTTTGACCGATGGCGCAAGCATCGGCGAGCCGCAGCTCTCAGCAAGATAAAAGCGCCCACGGCGCCGGCGCCGATCCGTTGGGGCTGGCTCTACCTCACGGCCCTGATCGCCGCGCTCAGCCACCTGCTGCTGGACTGGACCAACAACTACGGCTTGCGCCCCTTCTTCCCCTTCAACCCGCGCTGGTATGCGGGCAGCTTTGTCTTCATCGCCGAGCCGGTGTTGTGGGCCCTGTTTTTTCTGGCTTTGGTGATGCCATGGCTCTTCGGATTGGTGGGTGGCGAGATCGGTGCACGGCGCACGCCGTTTCGCGGCCAGGGATGGGCGATCTTTGCGCTCTCCGGGATGGTTCTGCTCTGGGGCTGGCGCTGGGCCGAGCACGCGCACGCACAGGCGTTGGTCGAGAACACGCAGATTGCCACAGCCCCGGTGAAGCGCGTGGCCCTGGAACCCTATCCCGTGAATCCTTTCCGCTGGCACGCGATTCTGGAGACCGCGAATTTCTACCAGACTGCCGAGATCAATACGCGCACCGGCTCCATTGAGAGCGATCCCACCCAGGATGTGCTCTTCAAGCCGCCGGCGACGGCGGCCACCGAGGCGGCCAAGCGCACCCCGCTGGGCGAGGTCTATCTGGATTGGGGCACATGGGCCGTGGTGCGGGATGTGGGGCAGATGCCGGTTGCAGGACTGGCCCCTCCGCAATTGCCGCCGAACCGAATCTGGACCACCGTCGAGTTCACCGACCTGCGCTTTGCCTATTCGTTCCTGGGCGCAGGCAGGACCCCGCAGCATGCGCCGCTGGGCGGATGGGTCTACATTGTGGACGGCCGCGACGATGCCGGCGAGGTGATGAATGGCCGGGTGCAGCGGTAAGCCCGCTGCACCCGGAGCCGCGCTCAGCGCAGTGCTGCGAGTTGGACGTTATCAACCGTAAACGTGGCTTGCATGCGTCGCTCGGGCTGGTACTGCGTCAGAATGAACGAGTGGCCCGAGCACAGATGCTTGCCCAGATGTTCTTTGTACTCAGTTCCGAGGCCGATGATTGAAGACTTCATCGGATCGATGCCGAGTTCGGCTGGTTCACTCTCGGACGATCCCATCCAGTCGGGTCCTCCTCTATAATCCAGCTCGATTTGCTCGGCCGGGCAGGGCGCATCGGACCACTCAGCGCTGATATGGGTGACCTGCGGTCTCTGGAAGGCGAAGCGGCAACTAAAGATGGCTTCGGGGATCAGACTCCGTCCGTTCGCGGTTGCCTGGCAGTCGCCCTGGCCGGGAATCGCAAACCTTTCCGCCGATATGGGAATTCGCGTTGTCTCCTTCGCATCGAGGAGGGTGAGCGGTAGAGTGAAGCGCAGCGTGACCGGTTTGGCCTGTAACCTGGTGTAGGCCGAGACCGGCATATTCAGGTCGATGGCGGAGCGTTTGAAGGCCGATGCAAATTCCTTGTTGCCCCAACTCCATTCGTACACTTCTCCGCTCCACTGGAAGCCGTCTGGAGCGATGAAGGTTACGCGCGCGGGGGCATCGATGAAGACTCCCTTGTTCTCCGGAATCCCGGAAATAGCCAGGCGGATGTAGACGTTGGCCATATCGCTCCCCGGTTGCCACCGGCTGACCATAGTGTGGGAGTTGGCAGGGATCGCGATCTGGAGAGGCGCGGCCTCACCAGCCGCCAGCGGCGGAAAGGCGCGGTCGATCCGTCCCTGTTCGGCGCGCGCCATAACCGGCTTGAGCACGATACCGGCCATCAGCAGAGCGGGAACGCACAGCAACATCACGAGCGCCATCCGCGTTCGGCGGCCTGCGTACTGCAGAAGAATCGCTGCGACGCTGAAACAGCCAAGCAGCAGAGCGGAGGAAAGCTGATTCTTCGTCGGTAGAAGGTGTGCGGGCGAAAGAGCCTCATCGAGACTAATGTGCAGAGTGAGAACAATGTAGGTAACCATCCCGGTGAGGACGGCCACAAGCGTGAGCGCCATGCGTATAAAGTCCGAGGTGACCGTTGCGATTGCCACCAGCGGCAGCACAATGACACCTGTGAGCAGCAGCAGGTTATAGGACAGGCCTGGCAGCGCGGCCAGCGGGTGCAATCCTGATGCAGCCAGAATCAGGATCTGCATTACGGCCAGCGGAAGATAGAGAAAAGCGACAAGAAACAGGAGCTTGGCGGCCAGCAGGGAGCGCCATCCATAGGGGCGTGTGAGCCAGAACTGGCGGTCGCCCACCAGCGCTTCGGCGTGAATGAGACGGGCGATCAGCAGGCACCAACTGACCATCGCCAGCACGAAGAGAAGGTTGGAGTATTCCCACATGTTCAGATATGGTTGGCCGACGGGTATGTGGAGTACCTCCGGAAATCGACGTGGATAGACGAAAACCAGCGCGGCGAGAATTGCCAGTGAGCCGAGAATCTCCGGCCAGAAGCGGCGTGTGTCTTTCACGAAAATATGCAGGATCTGTTTCATGCGTGCGCCTCCTGTGCAGCGGCAGAATTAGCCTGTGCTGCGCCGCGATTGGCTTTGGCGATGGCCAGAAAGATGGAGCGCAACGGCATGGCATCGAAAGAAATGTCGCGAGCCGTGGGAATGAGCGCGTAGATTTCGCGCGCCGTGGCCAGCTCCTCATAGCGGTTATGCACAAAGCGCAGCATGCAGTCGGCCGACTGCGGCTGCAGCCACGAAGCGGGCAAGTTGGCGGGCAGCGGCGACGGCTGGGCTAGCGTCACGGTCACCTCGCGAAAACGCTCGCTGAGCACCGACATTTCTTCCGAGAAGAGCAGCTTGCCAGAGTCGAGAAATCCCACATGGCTGGAGAAGCTTTCAATCTCCGCCAAGTCGTGCGAAGAAAGAAAGATGGTGGTCTCCGGGGCGCGTTCCAATAGGACATCGATGAGTTCGTCGCGCACCAACGGATCGAGTCCGCTGAAGGGTTCGTCGAGAACGATCAGCGCGGGCCGATAGGCCAGGGAACTGGCGAAGGCAGCCTTCATCTTCATGCCGCGGGAAAGCTGAGACAGCTTGCGGCCGCGCGGCAGGTCGAACTGGCGGACAAGCTGCGCTTCAAGGTCGCGGTCCCAGGTGGAATAGAAGGCGCGAAAGTAGTCGAGCATTTCGCCGACACTCATCCCTTCCTGCAACTCCTGATTTTCAGAGACGTATCCGATGCGTTCGAAGGCCTTTCCCTTGAGGCAACGCGAATCGGAAGCTAAAACCACGGAGTGGCCCGCGGTGGGGCGAAGAATGTTCATCAACAGCTTGATCAGCGTGGTTTTCCCCGCGCCGTTGGCGCCGACCAGGGCGTAAATGGATCCTTCAGGTACATCCAGGCCAACATGGTTTACAGCGAAGGTTTGGCCGAACTTTCGGCTCAGGTTTTCCGTGTGAATCGTGGCTTTCATCATTGCTTGCTGCCTCCGTCTATGGGCTTTGCGGCGAGGTCGTTTGCGCTGTTTGCCAGGTCGCCGCTGAGGTTTTGCCAGTGTGCGGAAATGGAGTCGAGCATCTCCGCCAATTCGATTCCCAACCGTTTGGCTTCAACCACCAATTCCTCGATCTCGTGCCCCAGCAGCTGGGTGCGCTCTTTCCGCGTGGAATCGGGAAGAGCGGCCACCACCGTGCCAATGCCGGGACGGGTTTCGAGCAGGCCCTCGCTTACCAGATGGGCAACGATTTTGTGGGCCGTATTGGGATTGATCTTGAGTTCCTTGCTCAAGGCGCGAACGGAAGGAAAGGGGTCGCCCGGGCGCAGTTGACCGGAGACCATGGCCTTTGTCGACGCGTAGACGACCTGCTCAAAGAGCGAGACGCCGGCGCGAAAGGTGACGCGGAAGGGAATCATGCGTGTACTATAACAGCTAGTACGCTTAACGCAACAGGAATATTTTGTGGCTGTGGAAAAACGGGGCGCGACCTGGCGGGGGAACCAGAGTAGTTCTTTTCCTGCGAGGCGAAGTCAGTAGAATCAACAACAGTGGCTGGATCGCCCTCAACTCATTCCTCTCCACCGGCCCGGTCCAAATGGGCGCGCGGCGTGGGGATGCTGCGCCCTTCGCACGCGCACACGGCATTCACGGCAACGATTGTGCTGATGGCCTCGACGTTCCTGTCGCGCATCATCGGGCTGGTGCGGGTTAAGTACATTGTCTGGCTCTTTGGGCGCAGCATGGAAGCCGACGCGCTGAACGCCGCATTCGTGCTGCCGGACATGATTTCGTACTTCCTGGTGGGCGGCGCAGCGTCGATCACCTTTGTGACCATTCTGACGCGCTACCGGGCCGAGGGGCGCGAGGCGGAAGGGCAGCGGTCGCTGTCGGTGATTCTGACCACCATGTACCTGGTGTTGGGCGCGGCCATTGTGGCGGCCGAGGTGATCACCCCCTGGTACATCCACTGGTGGTTTCCGGGGTTCGATCCGCGAACGGCGGCTCTCTGCGTGAAGCTGACGCGCATTCTGCTGCCGGGGCCGCTCTTCTTCTTTGCCGGCGGAGTTTTTGGCGCAGTGCTGCTGGTGCGCAAGCAGTTCAATGTGCAGGCAGTGACGCCCTTGATCTACAACCTGGGCACGATTGTGGGCGGCGTGCTGCTGGTGAAGGCGCTGGGCGTCTCCTCGCTGGCCATTGGCACGGTGGCGGGAGCCATCTTCGGACCGTTTCTGCTGAACGCCTATTTCGCGCGGCGGGAAGGGGTGCATTACCGGCCCATTCTGGACTGGCAGGACGAGGGGCTGCGCGAGTGGGTGCGGATGTCTCTGCCGCTGATTGTCGGCGTTTCGCTGGTGACCGCCGACAACTGGATCATTGGCCATTTTGCCTCGGGAACCAGCGGCGCGGTCTCGCTGATGAACTATGCCAAACAGCTTTTTACCGCCCCGATGGCGATGCTGGCGCAGGCCGCGGGTGTGGCGTCGATGCCGTTTTTCGCGAGCCTGTGGGCCAAGGAGCGCCGCTACGACTTTGCTGTCGGGGTGGCGGATTCGGTCTCGCGGGTGGCCTGCCTGGGTCTGCTGGGGGCATCGGGGATGGTGGCGCTGGGCAAGCCGCTGGTGGACCTGATTTTTATCGGTGGGCGCTTCTCGGCCGGCGACGCGCGGGAGTGCGAAGCGTACCTGGCGGTCTTCTCGGTTTCCATGTTTCTATGGGCGGCGCAGGCCATCTATTCACGGGCATTTTATGCGGCGGGAAACACCATGGCGCCGATGGTTGCCGGGACCGTGATTACGCTGGTTTCGCTGCCGATTTATTGGTCGCTCTACCACTGGCAAGGGACGATGGGGCTGGCGTTTGCTTCGGATATCGGGATCGCGCTGCAGACGGGAACCATCGCGGTGATGTTGCACGCGCGGCGCATGGTTTCGCTGGCCAGCCTGGAC
>Ga0224528_1001915_pt1 | contig 12700 bp, 7 predicted proteins | sample CBST25metaG_2_FD_179888 | JGI IMG/M metagenome (GOLD analysis project Ga0224528, IMG submission 179888) | Peat soil microbial communities from Stordalen Mire, Sweden - C.B.S.T25 | ecosystem: Environmental > Terrestrial > Soil > Wetlands > Peat | place: Sweden: Norrbotten County, Stordalen Mire...
GACAGCCAAAACCATCTCCGAAGGACGCATGGTTCCGCTGCTAGCGGGCTTCGGGAAGCTGCTGTTCTCGCTGATGGTTGTGGTCCCGGCGCTGGGCGCGGCTTCGATTTTGGGGGCACACATGCCGAAAGCCTTCGATCAGACATTGCCTGCGCTGATGGCTGATTTCTACGGCCCCGTGCTGCTTGGCCTTGGAGTAACGGCGCTGGTGGCGAGCCTGATGTCGCACCTGGCAAGCAACGTCTCGGCTTTCTCGGCATTGTGGACTGAAGAAATTTATCGCGTAAGCATGCGCCGCAATGCCAGCGAGCAGCATTATCTCCGTGTCGGCCGCTCGGCCATCGTCGCAGCGATTGTGCTCAGCGTCGCCAATTCCTACCTGGCGTTCCAGTTTCGCGACCTAATGGAATACGTCCAACTGGTTTTCTCGCTCTTTGGCGCGCCATTTTTTGCCGTATTCCTGCTTGCTGTCTTTACCCGTCGGGCAACAGCGGATGGAGCCATTGCCGGGTTGTTGAGTGGCGTTTGCGGGGCCGCAGTACACCAGGGGATGGTGATGACCCACGTCCTTCGATATGGTTCGCAGATGAATGCGAACTTCCACATGGCTGCCTACGCATTTCTGCTGTCGCTCGGGGTAGGGCTCATGGCCAGTATGCGGAGTCCGCGCCAGGACCATTCACGGTTGGACAAGCTGGTCTATCGCGGTGAACTCGGCGACTCGCACGCTTCGCCGGCATGGTGGGTGTTGGCGGTTCTTCTGCTTGCTGCATGTGTGTCCTTGAACTATTCATGGCGCTGAACTGCGCTGTTCTGCTCGGTTCAACAATAGGCAAAAGCAAAAAAATCGGCAGGCAGGAATTGCTCCTGTCTGCCGATGTGATTTATTGATCCGGCCCTTAAAGAGTGTTGCGCCCGCCCACCCATTTCGCGATAAAACCTGCGAGATGGATGGGGCACGGTGCCTCTCTTTGGTGGCCGGGTGAATAGTCAGGATGGATCGGCCGCTCCGATGCGCAAGCCCTGAGTCAGGCTGCGGTTGCAGCAGAGAATCGGCGGAGTAGCTCGTCGATTCTCTGCCTGCTTGCCTATGCGCCCAACTTCAGTTTCGAGATTGGGCGGGAGGACGGCTCCTTGCCGAAGCTTGGATCCGGTTGCTGGCCGAGCCGGAAGACAAAATGTCCACCTTCGGCAACATCGGCATGAGCGAACCAGGATTGTGGATGCGGCTTGCCGTTGAATTCCACTTCCTGAATGTAGATGCTCTCGGACGTTTTCCGCCGGGCTTCCAACACCAGTTTTCTCCCACCGGCCAGAGTCAAAGTTGCCCGGTCAAAGAGCGGCGTGCCAAAGACGTAGTGCGTGCTCACCGGGTCGACCGCATAAAAGCCGATCGAACTCAGAACGAACCACGCCGACATCTGGCCGCAGTCCTCGTTGCCCGTGATGCCGTCGGGCGCGTTCGAGTACATGGTGGTGTTCAGGAAATGCACCCGCTCTTGCGTCTTGGCCGGCTCGCCGGCATAGGAGTAGAGATAGGCAATATGGTGGCTCGGCTCGTTGCCGTGCGCATATTGGCCTACCAACCCGGCAATATCGGGCGGCGCGTCAGCAGGCAGCGTCGAAGGCCCGTTGAACAACGCTTCCAGCCTCGCCAAAAATGCCTTGTCGCCGCCCATCAGGCCGATGTAGCCCGTGACATCGTGCTGAACGCCAAACGTGGTCTGCCAGGCGTTGGACTCGGTGTAGTCGCGCCATTTCTTGGAGTGGCCCATTTCGATGGGATCAAAGGGCAGAGCCCATGACCCGTCCTTGAGCTTGGCGCGCAGAAAGCCGGTGCCCGCATCCCAGTGGTGGCGGTAGTTCAGCGAGCGCTCAAGCAACAGCTTGGCATTTTCACCATCTCCGAGTTTGCCGGCAACGTGCGCGATCGCCCAATCGTCGTAGTCGTATTCAAGGGTCTTCGAAACCGACTCCTCTTCCAGATCGGCAGGAATGAATCCCATGGACCGGTATGATGCCAGCCCACGGTAGTCGTCCACGAATGCACGCTTCTTCATCGCCGCGTAAGCGCCCACATAATCGATGCCCTTGAACCCCTTCGCGTCGGCTTCAGCAATCACTGCCGCCGAGTGGTAGCCGGTCATACAGCCGGTTTCCTTGCCCTGCAGCGGCCACACGGCCATTCCGTCCGGACTTTCCTGCGACATCCGTATCAGGCTGTTTACCATGTCCGGCACACGGTCGGCATGGATGAGCGTCATCAGCGGATGTTCGGCGCGGTATGTATCCCACAGCGAGAACGTCGTATAGTTGCGTTGCCCTTTGAGCAGTTGGTGGACGTTTCCGTCCATGCCGCGGTACTGGCCGTCCACATCGTCAAAGAGCGTCGGTCCCATCATGGTGTGATAGAGCGATGAATAGAACACCGTCTTGCGATCCGCATTCGAGGTCTCGATCTGGATCTTGCTCAGTTCTTCGCGCCAGCGCGACTCTGCCGCGTGTTGCGTCCGCTCGAAGTCCCAGTTGGGAATCTCCGCGGCCACATTCTTCTGCGCCCCGTCGGTGGAAACTCCGGAAAGCCCGGCCTTGATCAGAATCTTTTCGCCGGCATGGGTCTTGAAATGAGCCACCACCTTCAGATTCTTGCCCCGCAACGCGCCCGTGGGACTTGCGGTCAACTTGCCGTCGACATAGAACTCCAGTCGGTCAAAGGGACGGGAGAACTTCAACGCAATGTACATCGTGCGTCCTGCCACCCAGGCGCGGGTCGCGTGGCCGGCCAGGATCGTATCGTTGCCCGCCTGTTGCACACTGCACCAATCGATATTGTCCGGAAACGTTCCGTAAGCGTGGGTCAGGTCGAGCAGGATATGGCTGGACTCGCTGGCAGGAAAAGTGTAGCGATGAAAGCCCGCATGTTCCGTAGCGGTCAGTTCGGCACGCACGCCGGAGTCGTCCAGCAGCACTGAATAATAGCCCGGATGCATCTGTTCATTGGCGTGGGAAAAGCGGGAACGGTAGCCGGTTCCGGGCTTCTTGCGGTCGCCGGGTTCGAGGCGCACATCGCCGCTGCGCGGAACAACGAGGAAATCCAGCAGATCGCCGCAGCCAGTTCCGCTCAAGTGCGTATGGCTGAAGCCCATGATCGACTTGTCGGAGAGATGATAACCCGAGCACCAATCCCAGCCATCGTTGAAGGTGTCCGGGCTCAACTGCACCATTCCGAACGGAACGGTGGCTCCGGGAAACGTATGCCCGTGGCCTCCGGTGCCGAGCGAAACGTTTACAAAGCGAAGCGGGTCTTCCACGCCCAACTCCTGGCTTGTTCCCTGCGCAAACGCTGTCGCGCCAGGCCATCTTGTGGCGGCCGCAATCCCCAATGCCGAAAGGACATGCATGACATCACGCCGCGTCCACGGCAGCCCCTTCGTCTCCAGATCCGTCCCTTTCATCCATTCCTCTTTCCCTGAATTCGTGTCGTGGTCCATTACGAATTATCCGATTAGTGCCCGATGTTGCTATCCGATTGCACATTGTTGCATCGAGATGAGGGGAAGGATCTCCATTTTCGGCAATGCGTGTCGCGGCAGCACTTACATTTTGTCATCCCACGTCGGGGTGGGCAAATCGCCTGCTCCTCCGTTGGCGATTTCGCATTCGTACGGTCACGCAAACTCGTGAAATTGGTGGCATTCGCGAAACTCCAGGCAAAATCCAGTTCCTGCCACGCCGCAACACAATCCGACCCAGTTGCGTCCGCTGAATCCTACCGCAATACGCGAGGATAAAGCCGCCAAAATCCGCAATGATTGAGGCTTCGACGGATTCACAACCCGTAGGTCGGTGGTTCGATCCTGCACTCCGCCACCAATGAAATCAACAATATGTTCCTTAACTTTGAGTTTCAAGAAGATCTCGACCTACGAGTGAGGTGGGAAACATTTCACTTCAGGTCTGTCGTGAGCTTCTGCACGGCTTCGTTTGCGGGTCCAGCTTGAGCGGTCGCCGATTTTGTTCTGTCGAGTGAGGAAGCCGGTCTGCAAACTGCAGGCACATTTTTCATCTGCTTGGCAAAGACCCGGTAGCTGGGTCCTCCAGGTCGCAGCGTGGACCAATAGCTTGATCGACTCAGAAGAGGCTTCTTTTGCGCAATAAGCTGGTTCTCGAGAATCTTGACTCCGCAGGTCAGATTGTTTTTCGGCTGCAGAATCGTCCTCGCGGGATCCTTCTCCGGTAGCTGCTTGTCCTTGTCCCAATCGAAATCGCAGCCATAGCGCTGCGCATCCATATAAGTCAGTTGCAACAGGCCTTCGCTTCGCACCATGCGGTCGGTCACAGTATCTTTCTCCGGTGCTTCCACTTCCGTGTGGCGTACATTTGTGGTCGGCACCAGCCCTGCTTCGGCGCCGGCGAGCGCCTGGAAAAAATACGCCCAGTAAGCGCGCTTATCACCATCGCTCATGGTGTTGAAACGCGGGCAGAATGGCCTTACATCCCGCGCTACTCGGCCGGACAGCATCTCCGGAGTCAGCGCCTCCTCGACGATCCGGTCCCACTCCGCATTCCAGGTCTGTTCGCCAAGATCCGATTTCTTTTCGGCAATCGGTGTTGCCGGCGCAGCCTTGATCTCCTGAGGAGGCTGGGGCGCAGCGTGCCCAGCCAGCATCGCCAGCGCCGGCCAAAGGACCAGGTTTGCCATCCTCAATGCTGTCATGGCTCCCTCCGTAGCCTAAGATGCAGATTTTCACCAATCAATTACCGCCGAATCCGACGATCTGTACAGCCCGGCTCATGCTCCTCGCATCACAACTTGCCAGGAGGAAGCCATGGCCACTTCTCCGTACCCGCCCGCCGAAGATCCCGAGAAACTTCCCAAACCGACGTATGAAGACCCTTACGACGAGGAGCCATTCACCGACCCTGACAATGAGGAACTGCCTGAAGACGAGCCGGATGAGGACGATGATGACGACGACGCCCTGGACGATGAACCATTGAAAACCTAGTAGAGATAGATACCGACCGAAGGCGAGGTTGCATTCGGCAGGCGCTAAAGATTTCGGGAAGTCCATGTCTTCCCTTGCCCATGTCATTCCATCAGAACCCCAGCAGGGTTTGGCTGCGGTCCATTCAAAAAGCCCTCACGCACTTTATCGCGCGCGAGGGCTTCGAGGTTGAGCACTTACCGTGCGTTGCTAACAAACACCGCTGTCGTCAGCGCTGGCACAGTGGCCGCACCTGATTTTGAGTTGAAGGTTGATTGACGCATCATCGGGTCGCTGGAGTGTTGCTGGACCGGATGAAGTGCAAGCTGCATTCCCTGTAACGCCGAGCTGGTGAAAGTGACTTGCGCATTGGTCGCGTTGAACAGCACAACAATGTGCGCATAGGGCCCGTAGTTCTTTCCATTCGCATCGAGCTTCATCACAATCAGTCCTGGGATTTGGCTGGTGCCCGTATTCAGGAAGCTCAGGTTCGCCTGAACTTCGTTGAAAGTCTGCATACGGAACAAGCCTGAGCTCGAACGAATAGCCAAGAAGTCCTGAAAGGCTTTGGTAGTGGCCGCAATGTTCTGCGGCGTGGGATCGAGCGCCGGATTGGCCAACAGCGGCTGCATGATGGGCCATTCGGATTGGTTCTGGTTGGCCACCGGCAGGCCGATGCCCCAGTTCGCGGTCTGGTAGCTGAAATCGATCTTGTTGAACCAGTCGCCAGAGATGTAGCTGTTGCCGTCCATGTCCTTGGAGCGCAGCAGATCGTCGCCGCCCAGGAAGAACGGAACGCCCTGAGCAAGCGCGACAAGGCTCATGCCCAACACCTGGCGGCGGGCGCGCGTGGTGATGGAATCCGACGCCGACGATTTCAGTTGCACGACATCGAAGAACGTCTGATTGTCGTGAACCGAGCAATAGTTCACATCTTCAATGGGGCTTGCCGTGTAGCCCGCGGGCTGGCCGCCATAGATGATCTGCGATCCGGTGACAGTTTGGCCCTGGGCATTCACAAAGCTGTAATTGCTCAGGTTCCCGGTGAGAGCGACACGAATCCAATCCGACTCTTGGAGCAGGCTCGCCACCTGATCGGATTGCGGCGTGCTCCCGGTGGTGAATGCGCTTGGGTCGGTGGCCAGGCCGGTGGCGAAGCCCTGCACGCGCGCGTCGGTAAAGGGATTGCCACCACGTATGCCGTCGCGTATGCGATCGTTGAAGGTGCCAATACCGTAGCCGTAGAGATTGAGTTGGCTGGCGTTGGGACCGATGGCGTTGTTGGCTGCTTCTCCTATCTGGAAGCCCTCGCCGTAAATGTAGATCTTGCTGCCGTCAACGCCGTCCTTTTCCATCGTGAGCGCATTGAGCGCGTTCTTGATGTCCTCCATGTTGTAGGTGAAGTGCATGCTCATTTCGTCAAAGCGGAAGCCGTCAATCTTGTACTGCTTTGCATTCAGCACGACGGTGTCGACCATGAGCTTTTCCATCATCAGGTGCTCACTCGCCGTATCGGCGCAGCAGGAGCCGGTCTGCAGCAATCCGTTCGCGTCGAGGCGGTGATAGTAGTTGGGAACCACCTCGTCGAGGTTCGCCTCGAAGTTTTCGCCGCTGGTGCTGGTGTGATTGAAGACCACGTCCTGAATCACACGCAGTCCGTCGGCGTGCAAGCCCGCCACCATCTTGCGATATTCGAGCACGCGGTTGTCGGGATTGACGGCGTAGGAACCTTGCGGGGCCATGTAGTGCACCGGGTTATAGCCCCAGTTATAGCCGTCGTTGTTTTGGACCGCCATGATAGCCGCCTGCTGCTGCTCGCCATCGGGCGGATATTGCGCCAGGTTTCCGGGCGACTGCCAGGTGGATTTTTCCTCGTTTGCGCCGTCGAAGTGGAAGCTGGGCAGGATGTGCACCGCTTTCAGTCCGGCCTGCGCCAAGTCGTGCAGATGTTTCATGCCATTGCTGTGCAGGTCAGCAAAAGCTTCGTAGGTGCCTTGGATGGACCCGGGGACCGTGGGATCGTCCACGCTGAAATCGCGGATGTGGAGTTCGTAGATGCTGAGGTCGTTGAGACTGGCCAAGGGCGGCGATGAGAGAAAGTCCCAGCCCGCGGGCTTCACCGCACTGTCGTCGAGATCGGTTATGCGGCTCATGGCGCCGTTCAACGCAAGGTCGACTGAATACGGATCGGTTGTCGTATTGCTGTCGATGGCCTGATCAGCGGAGACATACACGCGGAGATTGAAGAGATAGTACTTTCCCTTCCACTCGTTATCGCCGCTTGCCACCCACACGCCGTTGTGCTCCTGCATGGCGATGGTCTGCGCGGGCGCGGCATCAGTTGGCTTGTTGTAGAGAAGCAATGAAACGCTCTGCGCCGTAGGCGCCCACAGTCTGATCTGCACGGGGCTGTCGTCGTGAAAGTCGAACCGGCGGCGGTCGTTGCTGTGGCTGAAGACAACGCCCAGGCTGCCGAAGTAGGCGTAGAGCGCGTCGAGCGCGCCGAAGGTCTGCATCCCGGTTGCGTATTTCAATGAACCGTCGCTGCCCACGGCGGATACCGCAAGCTGACTCTTCAGCGCCTGCGCGACCACTCCCGGCTTCAGATTGGCGGGCAGCTTGAACAGCGCATAGCCTCCCAACTGCGGATAGCGCGTGAGTTCCTGCGCGGTAAGCGAACCGGCGTAGGGCGTGAGTGGAATGGTGCTGCCGCCGGTAACCCCGGTCAATGCAAGTTGCAGGCTGGCCGTAGGGCTGTAGTTGATGGCATATGTCCAACCTGACTGGTAATACTGCGACTGCAGGGCCACGGTGGTGGCGTCGATCCAATAGGCCTGCAACTCATCAAACACGCCGCTGAGCAACTGGGCCGGGGTGGGTTGCTGAAGGAAGACGGTGGGGTCGCCCGAAACTACCCACGCGGAGAGATTCTGCGGCACGGTCAGATGTTGATCGGGGCCGGGATCTTTGACGTTGGTGGAGCAGTTGTGGAGAATGAATCCGAGTTGACCGCTGGTGATACCGACGTCATAGTAAGCGCCATAGCTGTCGTAGCCGGAAACATAATCCTCGGTGGTGCACCAGGTTCCAGTGGGATCGCTGGTGGCGCCGAAGGGATAGAGGCTCCAACCGGAGTAGTTCCCGTCGGGCCGGTAATAGTGAATGCGCGCGTCACCGGCGGGAATCGCAGGGTCAGTCGAGTACTCGGTGACCGGCTGCGTGGTAAAGACAGTAAGGTCGCCGGAGAGGATCCACCCCTGAGTGAACTGGTTGATTTGCAGAGATTGATTCGGCCCCGGGTCTTTGACGCCTGTCTGGCAGTTGTGCAGGATGAGGCCGAGTTGACCGCCATTCACCGCAGGGTTGACGCCCACATCGTAGTAAGCGCCGAACTTGTCGTAGCCGGAAACGTAGTCCTCTGTAGTACACCAGTTTCCGGTAGGATCGCTGGTGGCATTGAAGGGGTAGAGGCTCCAGCCGCCGTAGTTATTATCAGGCCGGAAGTAATGAATGCGCGTCTTGCCGGCTGGGATTGCCGGATCTGTCGCCTGAATGGTGGGCGGCTGCGTGGTTTGCAGCACATTGCTGCCGGAAAGCTGCCAATACTCGTTGCCCTGCGTAGCGGGGTCAGCAGATTCATTGGGGCCGGGATCTTTGGTGTTGCCTTTGTGGACAATGATGCCTACGTTGGCTGCGCCGGAGATGACACCGATGTCAAAGTACGCGCCGAAGGTGTCTGTGCCCGTCACTGCGACCGGCCCGGCCGCGTAGTTATTCGGCTCCGTGGTATCGCCGAACGCATAAATGGTCCAGCCAAGATAGTTTCCGTCGGGACGGAAGTAGTGGATGCGAATGTCGCCCGTTGGGATGGGCGGATCAGTTTGCGCCGCCAGCAACGGGACGCCCATCACCAGCAGAAGCAATGTGGGAAGAAAAGCAGGCAAGCGGCGCAGCGAGAGGCGTCGCGGGAAGGTTGCGCGCATCGGAATTCCCCCTTTCCATGAGGCCGGGAAGAATTTGAGGCGCCAAGTGTAGCAGAGAAAAGCTGCCATTTGCCACACTCTCAAAATGCTTTGGGAGGGCCATCGTTCCAGCACGAAGTAAGTGCCGCTTTCTCTATGTTTTTATGGATCGCGCCGGGGGAGACTGCTTTCAAGAGGAAACTACGCGAGGCTTCTCCTTGAAAGGGTCGCGGTTTTCCCGACTTTCGGAAGAGAGATGTTGCTTTCTTTCAAAAAAATTCCTGTTATGTGCAAATCGGAACTTGTTTGAACCGGAAATCCGCTTCAAACTTTGACCTGCGAACGCTGTTTGTTGTTTGTAAAAGAACAAACATTTGCGTATCGTAATTTATGAAGCAAGCAGCTAGACCTGTGGGCCATTTTGTGGATTAGGCCCGCAGAAATTGGACTGCCTGCATCACTCAGGGAGAATCAATGGCAATTTCAGACGTATTGGCAAGCATCGATCAGGATATAGCGCGCCTGCAACAAGCGCGTGCATTACTCGCCGACGGCTCGGCGACTGTGACCAGGAAGAAAGCCGGCCGACCAAAGAAGGTCGCAGCGGCTGCAACCAAGAAGGCCGGACCCGTTGCGGTCGCGGTCGCCAAACCCGCAAAGAAGAAGAAGAGAAATCTCTCGCCCGAAGGCCGCAAGCGCATCGCCGAAGCCGTCAAGCGGCGCTGGGAAGCTCAGAAGAAGGCGGCAGCAGCCAAGTAAACACCTGGCCTGCGAAACATAACTGGGCTGGCGCGGGCAATCTGCTGCGCCAGTTCAATTTCCTTCTTGCGGATCCTCTTCCGGCCAAAGTGTGTGCTGGATGGCGCGAGTTTGCTCGTGCCTTAGGTCGGCGAGGGCCCTGGACCAGTAAAGGACGCTTCGTTCCGTGCGCGCCAGCCGCATTTGCGCGTCGCGGAGTTTGCGTTCGGCGTTGCGGATGCGACGGCGGCGAGCTCGATCGAGTTTAGGTTCTTCTGTCATGGATGGATTTCGAGCGCATTGCAGATGCCGCTTCGGGTCGAGCGCGACTTCACTCGTACCGAAAAACCCGCAATAACAGCGGGCCTTGGCCTGCGAGGAACTGCCACCAGTCTCCGCTGGGCCGTTCTTGTAACACTTGTCTATATTAAACATCGGGAATCGTGCCTGCACATGCCCGCCCCTTGGAGGCTTGCATTCGGGCCCGCCTCCAAGACTCGGAGGCTGTGCTCAAATCCAGCATTCACCTCTACGGCTTTCCCGATTTCAGCGTAATGGTCTGACCATCCACAGCGAATCTGCCGTACCCACGATGGTGAATCGTCTTCGGGTGTTTCTGCGCGGGATCGATCCAGGCCTTCTGAACCTCCAGAACAAAAAGATTGAATTTGTTCACCAGATGCGTGTCGACCACCTTGCATTCGAGATTCGCGAAGCACTCGCCGACCAGCGGCGGAGCCACAATCCGAGCCGGCACGGGCGTCAGGCCGAATTTCATGAACTTATCCACATCGCGCCCTGAGCAGTTGCCGATCTTCACAACCTTGCTCGCCAACGCCACAGCCGGAATCGCAATGACACACTCCTTCGTCGCTCGCAGCGCGGCAAAGCTCCAGTCCGCGTTGCTCACGACGCAGGCAATCAGCGGGGGCTCAAACTCCACCATCATGTGCCAGGACATGGTCATCACGTTGGCGCGGCCCTTGCGCGCGGTGGTCAACAGAACCACGGGGCCGGGTTCGAGTAATTGGTAGACTTTCGCAAGCGGCAGATTCTTCATCGTTGCACAGACTCCCATTGGCCGGAATTGCCCGAGTTGAAGATCGCCTCAATCACACTCATGTTCCGGATGGCATCTTCAACAGGAACCGGAACCTGCGTATCTTCGAGAGCCGCGCGGGAAAACGCATCGCCTTGCAGCCTGTATTGATCGCACACCGGAAAGGTCTCCGTGGTGACGCCGCTGCCGGAGAGGTCGCCGGTTGCGTCGATGAAGAGGCGCGTGGGGCGATCGTTCGGCGCCGCGAAAGGAATCTCAAACTCGATGCGGCCGCGCGTGCCCAGAAACTGGATACGTTGATAATGGACGATCTGCGTGCTGCACGTAAGAATGCATTGGCCCGCGGGGAAATCGAGAATTGCGGAAGTAAGCCGGTCAGTGTGGAACTGCGGATCGCGATCGATGCGAGCGACCACGCGGGTTGGCTCCTGCGCAAAGGCATAGCGCGATGCATGCACGAGATAGCATCCGATATCCATCAGCGCGCCGCCGCCGCACGCAACCTGGTTGTTGATGTTGGCCGGATCGACATTGAAATAGCTATAGAAACCGACGATAGAACGTAGCTCACCGATGCGGCCTTCGTCAAGCAAGGCGCGCAGCCGGAGCCATTGGGGATGACAGCGAATCACGAACGCTTCCGCGATTTTGACCCCGGTGCGATCGCGGACGGCCAGCAGCGACTCGGCCTCCGCTACGCTCATGCTGAGCGGCTTTTCGCAAAGGACGTGCTTGCCCGCCTCGGCGGCTTTGATGGTCCACGGGACATGAAGTTGGTTGGGAAGAGGATTGTATATGGCGTCGATTTCAGGATCGGCGAGGAGTTCTTCGTACGAGCCGTAGGCCCTGGGAATGCCAAGCCCGGTAGCCGCCGCCTGCGCCTTCGCCAAATTGCGCGATGCGATGGCGGCGACCGTGGTGTATTGGCCCCGCTGCAATGCGGGAATGACTCGCCGAAGGCCGATGGATGCAGCGCTGAGGACTCCCCAGCGAAGTTTTCCGGACATGCGGACCATGATACCTTCGCCGGGTCCAAGTAACTATTCCGCAATCTCCCAGCTCAAATCGCAGTAGGTCTGGTAACCCGCCTTCTGCGAGGTCATGGTCACACGTTTCGTGCCGTCCGCGTTGGCCTTGATGGTGAGCATCCATCCCTGGCGGTCATAGACGAATCGGAGGCGGGACTTGGGCAGGTGATCAAAAACCACTTCTCCGTTGTACGGCACCGGCGGTCCCTGATAGTGCAACATGCCCGAGCGCTGCGCCACCGGCGCAGGAGGAGGAGGCGGCGGCTGCGGTGCGGGCTGCGGGACTCTTGTTTGCGGAGCGGCATTTGCGATCTGCAGACCCGAATTCTGCGCAGCAGGCGTGGGCGGATGGCTTGGTTGCGGCGCGGGGTTGGCGCGCGGCGGCGGCGCACTGACAACGGGAGGTGCCGGGTTGCTCGAAGGTGCCTTGTAGGGCGATTGCGCACCAGCCACTGTCCCGGCGCTCGGCTTCTGGCCGGGCGTCGCCGCCGTCCCCGTTGGCGACGTCTTCGATGTACTCGTCCCTGTGGAAACGGCGCGTTGCTTGTAGACATGCCATCCCCAGGCGCCGCCCGCAGCCGCCAGCACAACCCCGGCAATCCCGATCGCGATACCGATGTTCCGCCCTGATTGATCCCGCGGCCGAGTCGGCGGCGGAGCAGGAACGGAGGCAGGGGCCGTATGGGGCAAAGGGGTAGGCGGAGTGGAAATGGGAACGAAGGGAGGCGCAGCTACCGCCGGAGCCGGCGGCGGCTCCTCCATGCGTGGAGTTACGGGCGGGGCCGCTGGCTGCTCTTCCGCATGCGCGACAACAGGCAAAGCCGCTGGTTCCTCTCCCGCGGGCGCGACAACGGGCAGGGCCGGTCGTTGCTCCGCCGCCGGCACAGTTACGGAGCGCGCAGGTTCAACCTGTCTCTGCTCGGC